>Ga0123332_1000849_pt1 | contig 30880 bp, 26 predicted proteins | sample BioC12SIPDNA_4_FD_89958 | JGI IMG/M metagenome (GOLD analysis project Ga0123332, IMG submission 89958) | Anaerobic biogas reactor microbial communites from Washington, USA - Biogas_R2_A C12 SIP DNA | ecosystem: Engineered > Bioreactor > Anaerobic > Unclassified | place: Washington, USA... | reverse complement strand
CGCCTGCGCCCCGACCACTTCGATCCTTTCCGCAGCAAGATCGAGACTCTCTGCGCCCGCCACGACGCCGTGGTCGCATTCTGCGCGCCGGCGCCACGCCGCCAGCCCCTCGGTCAGCGCGCGCTCGCACCCGGCCGGCAGGCGCTGCTGCTCCAGGGCCGTGAGCAGCCGGGCGTGACCCGCCGCCGCCTCCAGGTCGCCCTCCGCCACGGCGAGCCCCAGCATGGGCACCGCCGCCAGCCACTGGAACGGGAAGGCGGTGGAGCTCTCCGACCAGAGCTCCACCGCGCGCACGCCCTCGCGCCGCGCGTCCGCCGGGCGCCCAAGCTCGGTGGCCGCCCACGCCGCCTGGGCGTGCGCCGCCGCCACGTACTCGCGCAGGCCGCCGCTGCGCGCCAGCACGCCGGCGCGCGCCGCCGCCCGCTCCGCGGCCTCGAGGTCGCCGCGCAGGCGCGCCAGCACGCCCAGGTAGGTCAGGGCGCGCACCTCCAGGAGCAGGTCGCCGGTGGCCTCCGCGCCTGCTAAGCCCGCCGTCAGCGACCCCTCCGCCGCCTCGAGTTCCCCGGCCCACAGCTCCACGAAGCCGAGGCCGAAGCGCGCCCGCGCCACCAGGTGCGGCTCGGTCGAGCGCTCGGCCGCCGCCAGCGCCGCGCGCGCGTGGCGGAGCTCCTCCTCCGAGGGGACGAAGCGGTTGCGGCGGTGCTCCAGCATCGCCACCGTGTGGTGGTAGCGCAGGTGCACGCGCGGGTCGGCCGCCTCCTCGACCAGCGGCACCAGCCGCGCGAGCGTCCGCTCCATGTCGGCGCGGCGCCCGGCGCGGTAGTAGAGCACCAGGCGCGCGAAGCCGATGTCGAGCAGCACCGCCCGGGCGGCGGCGCCGTCGGGCCCGTACCGCACAGCCCCAGCGGCCTCGCTCTCGGCCAGGTCGTAGCGGGCGCTCGCCGCCTCGTGGCGGTGCGCGTCGCGCTCGGCGTCGGCCCAGCGGCGCAGCAGCCGCGCGCGGCGCAACGGGTCGGGCGCCAGGCGCTCGTCGACCGCCACGGCGGTGGCGAACGCGGCGAGCGCCTCGTCGTGGCGCCCGGCCAGGTGGGCGAGCTCCCCCAGCCCCTCCCACGCGGCCAGGCGCACCGCGTCGCGCTCGCCGTCGCCGTCGGTGCGGGTACCCGTCGCGCCGGCGTCCGGCCCCAGCAGCTCGAGCGCCCGCCGGTGGTGGGCGCCGGCCTGCTCGTTGGCGAACAGGCGGAGCGCGGCCCGTCCGGCGCGGACGAGGCAGCGCGCCGCCTCCAGCGGCTGCCCCGCCAGCGCCAGGTGCTCGCCGAGCTGCGCGGCGAAGCGCTCGTCGTCGCCGTGGGCCGCCGCCAGCGCCGCGGCGGCGCGCTGGTGCAGGAAGCGCCGGCGCGCGGCGCTGAGGCGCGCCTCCACCACGTCGCGGATGCGGCCGTGGGCGAAGTCGTAGCGCCCGGCGCCCCCCGGCGTCCGCCGGCAGCTCGCGCAGCACGCGGCGGCGGCAGAGCTCGTCCAGCGCGTCGACCAGCTCGGCGTCGGGCGCCTCGGTCATGCCGGCGAGCGCCGGCCAGTCGAAGGCGCGGCCCAGCACCGCCCCCGCCTCCGCCACCCGCCGGGCCTCGGCGGAGAGGGCGAGCAGGCGGCCCATGATCAGGCCGTGCACGCGCCGCGGCAGCTGCGTCAGCGGCTCCAGGTACGCCTCGAACGAGCGCGCCTCCCCCGCCACCCCGGCCTGGTGCGCCTGTAGCCACTCGACGAGGAACAGCGGGTTCCCCTCGGTCTCGGCGTATGCGCGGTCGAGCTCCGCCGCCGGCAGGCGCTCGGCGGTCAGCGCCTCGAGCAGGCGCTGGCTCGCCTCGCGCCCCAGCGGGCGCAGCTCGGTGCGCTCCAGCGCCCCGCGCGCCTCCAGCGCCGCCAGCAGCGGAGGCACCGGCGCCGGCCACTCCGCCTCGGGCCTGACGGCGGCCAGCACGACCAGCCGCGCCGGCTCGTGGTGAGCCAGGAGCGCCCCCAGCCAGGCGAGGCTGGCGCCGTCCCACCAGTGCAGGTCCTCCGCCACCAGCAGCACCGGCCGGTCGACGCCGGCCAGCAGGCCGGTGAGGGCGGCGAACAGCTGCTCGCGCGAGCCGTCGCTGCGCCCCTCGGTAGCCTCGGGCCCAACCGCGGCCAGCTCCGGTGCCAGGCGCGCGAGCTCGTGGCGCCACCGCGCCGGCAGGGTGGCGAGCGCCGCGCTCAGCGGCGGCTCCTGCAGCAGGCGCCGCACCGGGGCGAAGGCGAGGTCGCGGTCGGGCTCGTAGGCCTGAGCCCACAGCGCCACGCAGCCCTGCTCGCGCGCCCACGCGGCCAGCTCGAAAGCGAGCGTCGTCTTGCCGAGCCCGGCCTCCCCTTCGACCAGCACCAGCCCGGGACCCGGCGCCCCCGAGGCCCGCGTGGAGCCAGGCCTGGAGGCGGGCGAGCTCCGCCTCGCGCCCGACGAGGCGCGCGCCGCCGGCCTCCCGCGCCTCCGCCCGGGCGGGCGCGGGAGGCGCCGCCGTGAGCCGCGCGCGCAGCGCCACGAGCTCGGCGCCGGGCTCCACCCCCAGCTCGTCCTCGAGGGCGGCGCGGCAGCGGTCGAAGGCCTCCAGGGCCCGGGCGCGTTCGCCGGCGGCGGCGTAGCGGCGCATCAGGCTCAGCCAGGCGCCCTCGTCGAACGGCGCCTCGCGCAGCAGGCGCTCGGTGGTCTCGGCGGCCTGGGCGAACGCCCCGCGCGCCTCCTGCTCGCTCGCCAGGCGCGCGAGCAGGCCCGCGAAGAGGTCGGCGAGGCGCGCCCGCTCGTCGAGCAGCCAGGGGTCGAAGGTGCCCGGCAGCAGCGGCCCGGCGTACAGCTGGGCGGCGCTCTGCCAGTCGGCGGGGTGCCGCGAGGCCGCCAGCCGCTCGAACTCGAGGGCGTCGACCACCGCGGGGGCGTCGGCGCGCCAGGCCAGGGAGCGGTCGCTCACCTCCACGTACGCGCCCAGGTCGGGCAGGCGCCGCGCCAGCGAGTGCAGGAGCTTGCGCAGGCTGCCGCGCGCCCGCGGCTCGGTCGAGTCGGGCCAGAGCTCGAACGCCAGCGCGGCGCGGTCCAGCGCCCGGCCCCCGTTGAGCGCCAGCCGCCCCAGCAGGGCTCGCAGCCGCGGCGTGTCGAGCTCGGGCAGCTCGGCGGCGCCGTGGCGCACGCGGAACTGCCCGAGCAGGTCGACCCTCAGACGCTCCTCCACCCTCGCTCCCTCGTGGCCGCTGACCCGCGGAGGCGCGCCCTGCGCAGGGCAGGGCTCCCGCGGGACCCGACGTCGGACACGTCGATTATGCGCCGTCGTGCCGGCTCGGTCCAGGCGCGTACGCGCCCACGGCGCGCGCGGACGCCGCGCCTGCAGCCTGGGCCTATGCACGACCCACTAGAATGGGGTAAGATTTCGCCCGGCCCGGTGAGAGCCGTGCCGCACGTGGTGGATGTAGCTCAGTAGGTTAGAGCATCGGATTGTGGTTCCGAGGGTCGTGGGTTCAAATCCCATCATCCACCCCAGCCGAACGGGTTGAGCCCCGTGTCACAGGGCGGGCCGGTCTTTCGGTCCGCCCTTGCGATGCGGGGCCGCCTGGGCGCCCGGCCCCCCGGCCGGCACCTGCGAGGATGGCGGAACTGGTAGACGCGCTAGACTTAGGATCTAGTGGCCTAGCCGTGCGGGTTCAAGTCCCGCTCCTCGCACCACTCAGCGGCAAGCCCACGCTTGCCGCTCCCTTTTGTAGGCGTTTCCGCTCCCGCCGGCCCAGCGCGGGGGCGAACCAGCCGGTGCAGCGCCGCCATGCGGCCCAAGGAGAGCGATGGAAGCCCAACTCGTCGAGAAGAAGCCCGTAGCCGCCACCGTCAACATCAAGATCGACGCCGCCGACGTCGACCGCGCCTTCGAGCAGGTGCTGAACCGCCTCGCCCGTCAGGTCAAGGTCCCGGGCTTCCGGCCCGGCAAGGTGCCGATGGGCGTGCTCGAGCGTCGCATCGGCGCCGAGGCGCTCGGCGAAGAGGTGCGCGACGCGCTCGTCGAGGACGCCTACCCCAAGGCCATGCGCGAGCTCGACCTGCTGCCGGTCGACGCCCACTTCCACGCCGACGCCCCGGTGCGCGGCGCCGACTACGAGATCGTCGTCCACGCCGAGCTCTACCCCGAGGTGGAGCTGCCCGACCTGGCCGCGCTCACCCTGGAGGCCACGGTGCAGGCGGTGACGGACGCCGACGTCGAGGCCGCCATCGAGCAGCTGCGCCGCGAGAACGCCACCCTGGTGCCGGTCGACCGCCCCATCGAGGAGACCGACTGGGTGCTGCTCGAGAGCCTGCCGAAGGACGGCGAGGAGGTCGACGAGGACGCCTCCGGCTCCAGCTTCCCGGTCGACCTGGAGCGCGCCGGCGAGCAGCTGCGCGAGCAGCTCAAGGGCAAGTCGATCGGCGAGCGCGTCGACCTGCAGCTCACCGACACGGCGGTGGAGGGCGAGGACGGCGAGCCCGTGGTGCGCTCCATCCCGGTGAAGGTGCAGGACGTCAAGGCCAAGGAGCTGCCCGAGGCCGGCGAGGAGTTCGCCACGCAGCTCGGCCTCGACAGCTGGGACGAGGTGCTGGCGCGGGTGCGCGAGAGCCTCGAGGACGGCAACCGCCGCGAGGGCTACCAGGCCCAGCGCGACGAGCTCGTCGAGAAGCTCGTGGCCGGCGCCACCCTGGAGCTGCCGCCCAGCCTGGTGATGCGCCGCAAGCGCAGCCTGCTCGAGGACCTGGTGTACGACCTCAAGCAGCAGGGCGTGACCTTCGAGAGCTACCTGCAGCGCCTCGAGGAGCGCGGTTCGCGCGAGGAGTTCGAGGGTGAGCTCGACGAGGCCGCCGAGAAGGGCGTGCGCCGCGACCTGGTGCTGGAGCGCCTCATGGAGGTGCGCGGCACCGAGCTCACCGAGGGCGAGTTCCGCGCCGCCGCCAAGCACCTGGCGCAGCAGCGCGGCGAGGACGTGGGCCGCATGCTCCGCGACCTGGGCCCCGAGTGGGAGCAGAACTACCGCTTCCTGCTGCGCCGCGACAAGGCGGTGCGGGAGCTGCTCGCCGAGCTCACCGGCGAGAGCAGCCCGGGCTTCGACGCCGACACCATCGAGGAGGCCGCCGACGCCGCCTTCGGCGCCGAAAACGAGGACGAGGACGAGCACGAGCACCATCACCACGACCACGAGGGCCACCAGCACTGAGCCCCGCAGCGGCCAAGCCGCTGACGTGACGCGTGAGCGAAGCCGGCCCCGGCCCCGTGCCGGGGCCGACGCGTAGCGTGGCGCGCGCGTCGCCGTGCCCGGCGAGCCGGATGCTACGCTGAGCGCATATGCCGCTCATCCCGTACGTCATCGAGCAGACCGGCCGCGGGGAACGGACCTACGACGTCTACAGCCGCCTGCTGAAGGAACGCATCATCTTCCTCGGCTCGGCGATCGACTCCGAGGTCGCCAACGTCGTCACGGCCCAGCTGCTGCTCCTCGACTCGCAGTCGAGCGAGCAGCCCATCAACCTGTTCATCAACAGCCCCGGCGGCGAGGTGTACGCGGGGCTCGCCATCTACGACGTCATGCAGTACATCTCGGCGCCGGTGCACACCAACTGCGTCGGCATCGCCATGTCGATGGCGTCGGTCATCCTGATGGCCGGCACGCAGGGCAACCGCGTGGCGCTGCCGCACAGCCGCATCATGATCCACGCCGGCTCGGCCGGCTTCCCGCGGGCCAGCCTCCCCGACCTCGAGGTGCAGGCGCGCGAGTTCCTCGACGTGCGCGACATGCTCGAGGAGATCTACCACCGCCACACGGGCCGCCCCAAGGAGCAGCTGCGCAAGGACATGGAGCGCGACTACTTCATGTCGCCGGCGCAGGCGCAGGAGTACGGCCTCATCGACCGGGTGGTGGAGCCGCGCCAGATCAAGCGCTTCGGGGGCGACCGGTGACCCAGCCGCCCTCCCACTGCAGCTTCTGCGGCCGCGGCCACGCCGAGGTGCGCTTCCTCATCGCCGCCCCGGGCGGCGGCGCCCACATCTGCGACGACTGCGCCGGCCGCGTCCACGAGGTGGTGGCACACGCCAAGGCGCCCGCCGCCCGCACGCCGGCCAAGGCGCCGCCGGTGCCGCGCGACATCAAGGCGCAGCTCGACGAGTACGTCATCGAGCAGGAGGACGCCAAGCGCGCGCTGGCGGTGGCGGTCTACAACCACCACCGGCGCCTGGCGCACCCCGAGTCCGAGATCCAGAAGAGCAACGTGCTGCTCGTGGGCCCCTCGGGCACGGGCAAGACGCTGCTGGCGCAGACGCTCGCCAAGAGCCTCGACGTGCCGTTCGCCATCGCCGACGCCACCACCCTCACCGAGGCAGGCTACGTCGGCGACGACGTCGAGAACATCATCGTGCGCCTGCTGCAGGTCGCCGACTACGACGTGGAGGCCGCCGAGCGCGGCATCATCTACATCGACGAGATCGACAAGGTGGGGCGCAAGTCGGAGGGGCCGTCGATCACCCGCGACGTCTCCGGCGAGGGGGTGCAGCAGGCGCTCCTCAAGATCATCGAGGGCACCGTCACCCACGTGCCGCCCCAGGGCGGGCGCAAGCACCCCCACCAGGAGCTGATCGACGTCGACACGTCGAACATCCTGTTCATCTGCGGCGGCGCCTTCGAGGGCCTCGACGACATCCTGGCGCGGCGCCTCAACCCGACGCGCGTGGGCTTCCAGCGCGGCGACGACGAGGCCGCCGAGCAGGGCGGCGTGCCGGCCGGCGCCGAGGTGCTGCCCGAGGACCTGATGGAGTTCGGCCTCATCCCCGAGCTGATCGGGCGCCTGCCGCTGGTGGTGCGCCTCGAGGAGCTCAGCGAGGAGGCGCTGGTCGAGGTGCTGACCAAGCCGCGCAACGCGCTCGTGAAGCAGTACACCGAGCTGTTCCGCCTCGACGGCGTGGAGCTGACCTTCTCCGACGAGGCGCTGCGCGAGGTGGCGCGGCGCGCGCTGCAGCGCAAGACCGGCGCGCGCGGGCTGCGCTCGGTGATGGAGCGCACGCTGCTGCCGCTGATGTACGAGGTGCCCGGCCGCGGCCTGAGCGAGGTGCACGTGGACGTGGCCGCGCTCGACGACCCCTTGAGCCTGCTGGCACCCGCCGCCGCCCGCAAGAGCGCCTAGCAGGAAGACCGACGCCGGCAGCGGCCGCTGCCGGCGTCTCCCCCGTCGCGACCGCCCGCGTGAGCCTCAGGCGTCGGCGGCGTGCGGCCGGCTGCGCGCCACCGCGCCAGCGAGGCGCCGCACGCCCTCGATCGCCTCGGCCTCGCTGGTGGTGCGCCCGAAGCTGAAGCGCAGGCTGGCCTTGGCCTGCGCGCGGCTCAGCCCCATCGCCAGCAGCACGTGGCTGGGGTCGAGGCTGCCCGCCGAGCAGGCGGAGCCGGCGCTGGCGTACACCCCCGCCTCGTCGAGCAGCATCAGCAGCGTCTCGCCGTCGGCCCCCTCTATCCGCAGGTTGCTGTGCTTGACGCTGCGCGGCGCCCCGGCGCCGTTGACGCTCACGCCCGGCAGGCGCGACGCCTCCGCCTCGAAGCGCGCCTGCAGGCGCGCCAGGCGCTCGCGCTCGGCGGGCTGCGCCGCCACCGCGAGCTCGGCCGCCACGCCGAAGCCGGCGATGGCCGCGAGGTTGTGGGTACCGGGCCGGTGGCCGCGCTCCTGCTCGCCGCCCGCCAGCAGCGGCGGCAGCTCGAGCCCCTCGCGCAGCACCAGCGCGCCCACGCCCTTGGGGCCGTTGACCTTGTGCGCCGACAGGGTGAGCAGGTCGGCGCCGGTGGCGGCGAGGCTCACCGGCTCCACCCCCAGCCCCTGCACCGCGTCGCACAGGTAGAGGGCGCCGTGGGCGTGCGCCAGCTCGGCCACGGCCGCGGCGTCGGTGAGCACGCCGGTCTCGTTGTTCACCAGCATCAGCGCCACCAGCGCGGTGCCGCCGCGCGTCGCCTGCTCCGCGAGCGCGGCCGCCAGCGCCTCGAGCGCCAGCGCGCCGTCGGGGCGCGGGGCGAGGAAGAGCACGTCGCGGCCCGCCTCGGCCAGCCGCTTCGCGGCCGTGAGCACCGCCGGGTGCTCGGTGGCGCCCACGACCAGGCCGCCCGGGCGGCTGCCCATGACGCCGAACAGCGCCTGGTTGTCGGCCTCGGTGGCGCCGGAGGTGAACACGACGTCGCGCGGCCGCGCGCCGACCGCCGCCGCCAGCCGCTCGCGCGCCTCCTCCAGCGCCCGGCGGGCTCGCTGGCCCAAGCGGTGGACGCTCGAGGGGTTGCCGAACTCCTCGCGCAGGAACGGTAGCATCGCCTCTAGCACGCGTTCGTCGACGGGGGTGGTGGCGGCGTGGTCGAGGTAGACCGCGCCTCCGTGCGTGTGCTCCATGGTCAGTCTTCCGCGCCGAGGTACTGGGGCAGGGGGTGGCCGTCGATCAGCATGCGCTGCTCCACCAGGTCGGCGAGGGTGGTGGTGCGCAGCACGTCGCGCACGGCGCTGTCGACGCGGCGCCACAGGCTCTCGGTGGAGCAGCGGCCGGTGCGCATGCAGTTGGTGGCGTCGTCGATGCAGCGGACCGGCGCCACGCTGCCCTCGAGCAGCTCGACGACCTCGAGCGCGTCGATCTCGTCGAGCGGGCGCGCCAGCTTGTAGCCGCCGCGCGCGCCGCGCACCGAGTCGACGATGCCGGCGCGCCGCAGCAGCGCGAAGATCTGCTCCAGGTACTGGTGGCTGATCAGCTGCCGCTCGGCGATGGTCTTGAGGCTGACGGGCTCGCCGCCCCAGGTGGCGACCTCGACCAGTGCCCGCATGCCGTACTGCGCTTTAGTTGAGACCCACATGCCTCGCTACCCTCTCAGTCGAGAACAGCCTAACCCCTGGCCGGCCCGCGCCTGAGCGGATGGCCGACGACCGGCGCCTCGTGCACAACTCGGAACGGTTCCGGGTAACACCCGGGAGTATAGCCAGCGCCGCGCGCACGGTCAACGCGGCCGGGCACCGGCCGCGCGCTCAGCGCTCGCCCTGCAGGTAGGGAAGCGGGTCGACGGCGGCGCCCTCGAAGCGGATCTCGAAGTGCAGGTGCGGGCCCGTCGAGGCGCCCGTGCTGCCCACGGCGCCGATCACGTCGCCCTGCCGCACGGCGTCGCCGGCCGCCACCGCGAAGCTGCTCAGGTGGGCGTAGCGCGTCTCGGCCCCGTCGCCGTGGTCGATCACCACCACGTAGCCGTAGGTGCCCCACCAGCCGGCGCGGGTGACGACCCCCGAGCGGGCGGCCACCACCGCCGTGCCGCTGGCGGCGGCCAGGTCGATGCCCGCGTGGAAGCGGTTGCCGTTCACGGCGATGTTGCGCCAGCCGTAGCCCGAGGAGAGCCGGCCGGCGACGGGCGTCACGAAGCCGCTCTCCCACCACTCGAGCGCCGCCAGCGCCGCCACCGCCTCGGGCAGGAGCGCCAGCTGCGCCTCGCGCAGGCGCGCGGTCTCGGCCGCGGCGGCGTCGGCCGCCTGCCCCCGCGCCGGGACGGCGGCCAGCAGCAGCGCGCACGCCACCACGAGCGAGGGCGCCCAGCGCGCGGTGTCGCGGCTGGGCGCCCTGGTCATGCGTGCGGGGCTCGCCCCTCGGCTCAACCCTGCGTGAGGGTCGAGAGGAACTCGGCGTTGCTCTTGGTGCGGCCCAGGCGGCCGAGCAGCATCTCCATGGCCTCGGCCGGGTCCATGTCGGAGATGACCTTGCGCAGCAGCCACATCTTGGCGAGCACGTCCTCGCCGAGCAGCAGGTCCTCGCGGCGCGTGCCCGACTTGAGGATGTCGATCGCCGGGAAGATGCGGCGCTCCTCGAGGTGGCGGCTCAGGTGCAGCTCCATGTTGCCGGTGCCCTTGAACTCCTCGAAGATCACGTCGTCCATGCGCGAGCCGGTCTCGACGAGCGCGGTGGCGAGGATCGACAGCGAGCCGCCGCCGCGGATGTTGCGCGCCGCGCCCAGGAAGCGCTTGGGCCAGTGCAGGGCGTTCGAGTCGAGGCCGCCCGACAGGGTGCGGCCGGTGGGCGGCGTGACCAGGTTGTTGGCGCGCGCCAGGCGCGTGATCGAGTCGAGCAGGATCATCACGTGGCCGTTGTCCTCGACGATGCGCCGCGCGCGCTCGTGGACGAACTCGGCCACGCGGATGTGGTTGGCCGGCGGCTCGTCGAAGGTGCTGGCCACGACCTCGACGCCCTGCACCGACTCGCGGAAGTCGGTGACCTCCTCGGGGCGCTCGTCGACGAGCAGCACGATGACCTTGATGTCGGGCTCGTTGGCCACCACGGCGTTGGCGATCTTCTTGAGCAGCGTGGTCTTACCGGCCTTGGGCGGCGCCACGATCAGGCCGCGCTGGCCGCGGCCGATGGGGGCCAGCAGGTCGATGACGCGGGTGGAGAGCTCGTTGCCGGTGGTCTCGAGCTGGATGCGCTGCTCGGGGAAGGTCGGGGTGAGCTCCTCGAAGCGCGGGCGCTTGGAGGCCTGGAACGGGTCGACGTTGTTGACCGCCTCGACGCGGATCAGGGTGCCGTAGCGCTCGTTGTCGCGGGGGCGGCGGGCCTTGCCCATGATGTAGTCGCCGGTGCGCAGGCGGAACTGCTTGATGAGCCCCGCCGACACGATGACGCTGCGGGTGTTGTTCTGCAGCAGCGACTCCTGCAGGAAGCCGTAGCCGTCGGAGGAGATCTCCAGGTAGCCGCGCACCAGGCGCAACCCCTCGGCCTCCGCCGAGCGCTCGAGGATGGCCACCGCCAGGTCGTCCTTCTCCATCTGGCGGTACTCCTCGAGGCCCACCTCCTTGGCCAGCAGGTGCAGCTCGGGGAGGATCTTCGACTGCAGCTCGCGGAAGTTCAGCGACGGCTTGCGCGCCGGCCGGTTGCCGCGGTTGCGGCCACGGCCGCGGCCGCGGCGGCCATCGCCGCCACCGGCGTCGTCGTCGCGGTCCTCGCGGTCGTCGCGCTCCTCGCGCTCACGGGCGACGGCGCGCTCGCCGTCGTCGCCGTCGTCGCTCGCGGCGGGCTCGGCTGCCCCCTCGCCGTCGCTGCCGGCCTCGTCGGCCTTGGCGGCGCGCGGCTTGCGGCCGCGGCGCGGCTTGGCGGGCTCCTCGGCCGGCTCGGAGGGGGCCTCGGCCTCCACGGCGCCGTCGGCGGCAGCGGCCACGACGGTCTCAGGCGCGTCGGCCTCGGGGTTCTTGCGGGGCCGACCGCGCTTGCGGGGCGTGGGCGCCTCCGTGGTGGTGGTGCTCTCGGTGTCGGTGTCTTTCTTGGGTCTTGGGCTCATCCCATCTCCGTTCCCACGACAGCGTGGGTCGTTGCCCGCGAACGGCGGGCTTGGTGGTACTCGTCGGCTCCAGAGCAGATCAGCTTCGGCTCGCCTGGATGACGCAGGTCCGGCATGGATGACCACGGGTGCCGAACCGGAAGAGCGGAGGCGTGATCCTGTTTTGCTAGGAAGGGCAGCAGGTCTGATTGACGTACTCCGTTGCTGCTGCTAGCGTTGAGTATACGCGCTTTCGCTTTCTCTTGTAAAGCGCAGGCGCCGGTGATGATGTGAGTTTCATCACCTTCCCGCGGGACCCACGGCGTGGGCGTCCGCGGATGGCTGCGACGGGAACAGGCCGCTCGCGAGTCTGCCCCACAGCGAGCCGGGGACGGTGAGAGCCCGGCGGTGCAAGGCGCGGACCGGTATCCTCCCCGAGCCGCTCCCCGAAAGGGCGCGCGCCATCGCGCGCGGCCGAGTAGACGGAGCCGCGCGGCGCGCGTCACAGCGCCAGGCTGTCGAGGGCAGCCGCTGAGGCCGGAGCACCGGCGAAGTTGGGTGGTACCGCGCTCCCCAGGCGCCCCAACGGTGACCCGTGAGGGGCGCTTCGTCGTCTCCCGGGTCCGAACGGGAGAGTGGTGAGCGCGATGTTCGATGAAGTCCCGTCCGACGTAAGCTTCCCGTCCCTCGAGAAGCGCATCATCGAGCTGTGGAAGGAGCGCGACGTCTTCCGCCGCTCGGTCGACCGTCCCGCGCCCAAGGGCGACTGGGTGTTCTTCGAGGGCCCCCCGACCGCCAACGGCAAGCCCGGCGTGCACCACGTGATCTCGCGCGCCTACAAGGACCTGTTCCCGCGCTTCAAGACGATGCAGGGCTACCGCGTGGGCCGCAAGGGCGGCTGGGACACCCACGGCCTGCCCGTCGAGATCGCCGTCGAGAAGCGCCTGGGCTTCACCAACAAGCAGCAGATCGAGGAGTACGGCATCGCCGAGTTCAACGCGCTGTGCCGCGAGGACGTGTGGCGCAACATCCAGGACTGGAACGCCATGACCGAGCGCATCGCGTTCTGGATCGACCTCGACGACCCGTACGTCACCTACACCAACGAGTACATCGAGTCGTGCTGGTGGGTCATGAAGTCGCTGTTCGACCGCGGCCTGCTGGTCGAGGACTACAAGACCACCTGGCACTCCCCATCCAGCAACACCACCCTGGCGTCGCACGAGGTGTCGCTCGGCTACCAGGAGGACGTCGAGGACCCCTCGATCTACCCGAAGTTCCCCGCGCGCCTGGCCGAGCTCGTGGAGCGCGGCCTCGTGGCCGCCGACGAGGCGCGCCCCGTCTTCTTCCTGGCCTGGACCACCACCCCCTGGACGCTGGCGGCCAACGTGGCCCTCACGGTGCTGGGCAGCGCCGAGTACGCGCTGGTGGAGGCGCCGGCCCGGCACGGCGACGCTAGCGGCGAGCGCCACCTCTACTGGGTGGCCGCCGACCTGGTCGAGCAGGTGTTCGGCGAGGGCGCGCAGGTGGTGCGGCGCGTCCGCGGCGACGAGCTGGTGGGCCTGACCTACGAGCCGCTGCTGCGCGGGCGCGTGGGCGAGGGCGCCTCGCTCGAGGGCGCCTACCGCGTGGTGGCCGACGGCTTCGTGACCCTGGAGGACGGCACCGGCATCGTGCACGTGGCGCCCGCCTACGGCGACCTCGACGTGGGGCGCCGCCACGGCCTGCCCACCCTCTTCTCCGTGGACCTGACCGGCAAGGTCATGCCCGAGGTGCGCCTGGTGGGCGCCCCGGAGGGGGGCGACGGCCCCTACACCGGCGTGTGGTTCAAGGACGCCGACGACCGCATCACCCAGGACCTCGACGCCGCCGGCCGCATGTACCGCTCCGGCACCATCCGCCACGCCTACCCGTTCAACTGGCGCGACGACACGCCGCTGATGAACGTCGCCAAGAAGAGCTGGTACATCCGCACCACCGCCGTGAAGGACCTGCTGCTCGCCAACAACGACGCCATCGGCTGGCACCCCGACCACGTGCGCACCGGCCGCTTCGGCAAGTGGCTCGAGAACAACGTCGACTGGGCCCTGTCGCGCGAGCGCTACTGGGGCGCCCCCATGCCCATCTGGCAGAACGCCGACGGCAGCCGCAAGTTGTGCGTCGGCTCGGTGGCCGAGCTCGAGCGCCTCACCGGACGCGACCTGTCGGACCTCGACCTGCACCGGCCCTACGTCGACGAGGTCACCTTCGAGCTCGACGGCGAGACGTTCACGCGCGTGCCCTACACCGTCGACGTCTGGTTCGAGTCGGGCGCCATGCCGTACGCGCAGTGGCACTACCTCGGCGAGCGCTCCCCCGAGCACGTGAAGGAGCAGCTCCAGCGCAACTTCCCCGCCGACTACATCTGCGAGGCCGTCGACCAGACGCGCGGCTGGTTCTACTCGCTCCACGCCCTCGGCACGCTGCTCACCGACCCCGGCGACCCCGAGACCGGCCGCGAGCCGGGCCCGCTGGCGCACCTGTTCCCGCCCTCCTCGGCGTTCCGGAACGTGAACGTGCTGGGCCACATCGTCGACGAGAACGGCGAGAAGATGTCGAAGTCGAGGGGGAACGTGGTCGACCCCTGGACGGTGCTCGACGCCCAGGGCGCCGACGCGCTGCGCTGGTACCTCTACTCCGTCTCCCCCGCCGGCGCCACCAAGCGCTTCAGCGCCGGCCTGGTCGAGGAGACGCTGCGCGACCACTTCATGACGCTGTGGAACGTGTACGGCTTCTTCGTGCTGTACGCCAACCTCGAGCGCCCCGACCTGGCGGCCGCCCCGGCCGCGGCGGAGCGGCCGCTCGTGGACCGCTGGCTGGTGTCGCGCCTCGAGTCGCTGACCCAGGAGGTCACCGACGCCCTCGAGGGGTTCGACCCCACCGCCGCCAGCCGTGCGCTGCGCGACTTCGTGGTCGACGAGCTCTCCAACTGGTACGTGCGCCGCAACCGCCGGCGCTTCTGGCGCTCCGGCCAGGGCGGCGGCCTCGACGCCGACAGCCTCGCCGCCTACGCCACGCTCTACGAGGCGCTGGTGCGCGTGGCCACGCTGATGGCGCCGATGGCGCCCTTCACCAGCGAGGAGCTCTACCAGAACCTGGTGGCGGCGCGCGACCCCGAGGCGCCCGACAGCGTGCACCTGGCCGCCTGGCCCGAGGCGCGCGCCGAGCTGATCGACGCGGGGCTGGAGCGCGACATGCGCGCGCTGGTGCGCCTCGTGGAGCTGGGGCGCGCGGCGCGCGCCGCCTCGGGCGTGAAGCTGCGGCAGCCGCTGCCCGAGGTGCTGGTGCGCGTGCGCGACGCCGCCGAGCTGGCGGGGGTGCGGGCGCTGGCCGACCAGCTGCGCGAGGAGCTCAACGTCAAGGCCGTGCGCTTCCTGGCGGTCGAGGACACCTTCGTCGACTACCTGGTGAAGCCCAACCTGCCGCGCCTCGGCAAGCGCGCCGGGCGCCTCATCCCGCAGCTGCGCGCCGCGCTCGAGCGGGTCGACGGCCGCGAGGTGGCCGCCAACGTCGCCGCCGGCCGCCCCACCGTGCTCGACCTGGCGGGCGAGGCGTTCGAGCTCGAGCCCGAGGACGTGCTCCTCGACCCGAAGAGCCCCGAGGGCTACGCCGCCGAGGAGGAGCGCGGCTACCTGGTGGCGCTCGACACGCGCGTGACCGACGAGCTGCGCCGCGAGGGCCTGGCGCGCGACGCCGTGCGCCTGGTGCAGAACGCCCGCAAGAACGCCGGCCTCGAGGTCAGCGACCGCATCCGCCTCTACGTGCAGGCCGACGGCGCGCTCGCCCAGGCCCTGGCGGAGCACGGCGAGACGCTGGCGCGCGAGGTGCTGGCGGTCGAGCTGCTGAACGAGGCGCCGCCGGCCGGCGCCCACCGCGAGGAGGGCGAGGTGGACGGCGACCGCTTCGCCTTCGGGCTCGAGGTGGCAGCGCGGGCGTGAGGCCACCAGGGCGCTTGTCCCCGGGGCCGAAAGCGGCGCGGGATACAATGGACGCGAACGACGATTATCCTCGTCAGGAGGCTTAGAGATGAAGATCGGCATCAACGGTTACGGGCGCATCGGACGCCTGATCCACCGCATCGCGCACGAGCGCGGCCACGAGGTCGCCCTGGTCAACGACCTGACGGACAACGAGACCCTAGCGATCCTCCTGAAGTACGACTCGAACTACGGCCCGTTCCGCGGCGAGGTCAGCTACGACGACGACAACATCATCGTCGACGGCAAGAAGATCGCCGCCACCGCCCACCGCGACCCCGCCGCCATCCCGTGGCGCGACCACGGCGTCGACGTCGTGGTGGAGTCCACCGGCGTGTTCCGCAAGCGCGAGCAGGCGGCGGTGCACCTGGCGGGCGGCGCCAAGAAGGTGCTCATCAGCGCCCCCTCCCCCGACGCCGACTTCGACATCATGGTGGGCGTCAACGAGGACCAGTACGACCCGCAGAAGCACGTGGTGCTCTCGAACGCCTCGTGCACCACGAACTCGCTGGCGGCGGTCATGAAGCTCATCGACGAGAACTTCGGCATCGAGCAGGCGATGATGACCACCGTCCACTCCTACACCAACGACCAGAACATCCTCGACGCGCCGCACAAGGACATCCGCCGCGCGCGCAGCGCCGCCACCAACATCATCCCCACCAGCACCGGCGCCGCGAAGGCGGTGGGCAAGGTGCTGCCGCAGCTGGATGGCATCTTCGACGGCACCTCGCTGCGCGTCCCGACCCCGGTCGGCTCCGTCTCCGACGTCACCGCGCTGCTGAAGCGCGAGGCGTCGGCCGACGAGATCAACGCCTGCATCGAAGGCGCCGCCAAGGGCCGCCTCAAGGGCGTGGTGCGCTTCACCACCGACCCGATCGTCTCCTCCGACATCGTCGGCGACCCGCACTCGGCCATCGTCGACGGCCAGCTGACCAGCACCATGGGCCGCATGGCCAAGTTCTTCATCTGGTACGACAACGAGTACGGCTTCTCGAGCCGCATGGTCGACGTGCTCGAGCTGATGGCCAAGGACCTCTGACCCCCGCATGCTCCGCACGGTCGAGCAGCTGATCGAAGGAGCCGACCTGGCGGGCAAGCGGGTGCTGGTGCGCGTCGACTTCAACGTCCCCATCGACGACGGCGAGGTCACCGACGACACGCGCATCCGCGCCGCCCTGCCGACCCTACGGCGCCTGCTCGACGCGGGCGCCACCCTCTACCTGGTGAGCCACCTGGGGCGCCCCAAGGGCGCCCCCGACGAGCGCTACCGCATGGGCCCCGTGGCCCGGCGGCTGAGCCAGCTGCTGGGCCGCGAGGTGCGCTACCGCGCCACCGCCGGCCCCGCGGCGCCCGAGCAGCAGGCGTTCGTGGCCGAGGCGCCCGCCGGGAGCGTCACCCTGCTCGAGAACAGCCGCTTCGACGCGCGCGAGACGGAGAACGACCCGGAGCTCGCGCGCGTGCTGGCCTCCTACGCCGACTACTACGTCAACGACGCCTTCGGCGCCGCCCACCGGGCGCACGCCACCACCGAGGCGGTGGCCCGGCTGCTGCCCAGCGCCGCCGGCGACCTGATGGCCGCCGAGCTGCGCGCCCTCGGGCGCCTCGTCGACGAGCCCGAGCGCCCCTTCGTGGTGGTGCTCGGCGGCGCCAAGGTCAGCGACAAGCTCGGGGTCCTCGAGCGCCTCGTCGAGCTGGCCGACGCCGTGCTGGTCGGCGGCGCCATGGCCTACACCTTCGAGCTGGCGAAGGGCGGCCGCGTGGGCGCCTCGCTGGTCGAGCCCGACGTCGTCGACACCGCCAAGCGCGTGCTGGCCACCGCCGAGGCGCGGGGCGTGCGCCTCGTGCTGCCCGCCGACTCGGTGTGCGCCGAGACGCTCGAGGCCGGCGCCGCCACGGCGGTGCATCCCTCGGGCGCGATCCCCGACGGCTGGATGGGCCTCGACATCGGTCCCGAGGCGGTGGCGGAGTTCACCGCCTCGCTGCAGGGCGCCAGGACGGTGTTCTGGAACGGACCCCTGGGCGTGTTCGAGACGCCCCCCTTCGACGCCGGCACCACCGCCATCGCGAAGGTGGTGGCGGGCCTCGACGCCTACACCGTGGTGGGCGGCGGCGACTCCATCGCCGCGCTCAACGCCACCGGCCTGCAGGAGCGCATCGACCACGTCTCCACCGGCGGCGGCGCCTCGCTCGAGTTCGTGGAAGGCGCCGAGCTGCCGGGCGTCGCCGCCCTGGGGGCGGACTGAGCCTTGCGGGGCGACGCGCTCTTCTACCTCGACAAGCAACGCTTCGGAGCCACGTCGGCGGTCCCCGCCGACGTGGCCAACCTCGACGGCGACTACACCTACCTCAGCCATGGCTACTACGCCTCGCTCGACGCCGAGCAGGCCGGGGTCGTGGTGCTCCCCACCACCGCCGAGGCGCTCGACGCCTACGTCGTGGCGATCGCCATGGAGCGAGCGCGCGCGGCCGGCATCGCCGTCCCCGAGCATCAGATCGTCGTCGACCGCTTCCCCGCCCCGCCCCTGATGGCGTACCCCATCAACCCGTTCACGCTCACCGGCGAGCTGCTGCTCGACGACGCCACCATCGAGGCGCGCCGCAAGGGCCTCACCTACACCGGCAAGTACGCCGTGCTGACCCAGACGCTGCCGCCCGACTACCGCATCGACCTGCTCAAGGTCGTGCTGGGCCGGGCGCTGGTGCCGCAGTACGAGGGGTTCGCCGCGCGGCTCTTCGAGGCGTTCCGCCTGCCGCTCATGCGCGTGCGCGTGATCGTCACGCCCAAGGAGTTCATGCTCTCGGCCATCGAACCGCTGCCGTTCGACCAGCTCGCCAGCGAGGAGCGCGCGCTCCTGGAGGGCCTGGGCACGTGGCGCGCCTAGCCGTCTTCACCGAGCGCTACACCATCCGCTCCAGCGTCGAGCTCACCGCCCTGACCAACTTCCGCCTGGCGGCGTTCGAGCAGGGGCACGAGCTCGACTTCCTGTTCAAGTCCGAGCTCAAGTACATCCGCAACTACGACGGCATCCTCATCCGCGCCCTCACCGACCCGCTGAACACCAGCTACGTGGTGGCGCGCCACGCCGAGATGCTCGGCAAGCGCGTGCTCGACCACTCGAGCGCCATCCTGATCTGCTGCGACAAGGTGAACATGTACCGCCGCCTGGAGGCGCGCGGGGTGCCCATCCCCGAGACACGCTACCTGGCCGAGAGCGACCTGACCGCGGTCACGGCCGTGCGCCTCTTCGAGGAGCTCGGCGTGCCCCTCGTGCTGAAGGCGCCCAACTCGAGCTTCAGCGCCTACGTCGACCGGGTCACGACGCCCGAGGCGTTCGTGAAGGTGGGCCGGCGCTTCCTGCGCCGCGCCGACCGCGTGGTGGTGCAGCAGTACATGCCCTCGGACTTCGACTGGCGCGTGATCACCCTGGCGGGGCGCGTGCTAGCGGTGGTGAAGTACGCCTTCGCGCCCGCGCAGTGGAAGCTGATGGACCGCACCGCCGAGGGCGAGTGGGCCAACGTGGTGGCGACCCCGCTGGCGGACGCCGACCCGCAGCTGCTGGCCACGGCGCTGGCCGCCAGCGACGCCATCGGCGAGAGCCTCTACGGCGTCGACCTCAAGGAGATCGACGGCGAGTACTACGTCATCGAGGTGAACGACAACCCCACCATCGCCGCCGGCGAGGAGGACCAGGCGAACCCCGAGATCTACGCCGAGATCATCCGTCATCTGGCTGGCGACGGCTGACGCTGCCCCAGCGCTCCACCAGCACCATCGCGCGCTGCGCCGCCTCCGGGTGACGGCAGGCGCGGTCGAACGCCTCCTTCTTCATCGCCAGGTGCACATTGTCGGCGCGCGCCTCGCCCTCCGCCACCAGCGGGTCGTGCAGGTAGAGGTGGTCGGCGTCGAAGCCGGTCACGACCAGCCAGCGCCCCGGCTGCTCGGGGTGCTCGCGCTCGGGGTCGAAGCCCGCCAGCAGCACCAGCGGCACCGCGCCGCGCTCCACGGCGTCGGCGGCGTCCTGGTGGTCGAAGGCGCGCACCTCCACCTTGCCGCCCAGGCCGCGCAGCTCGCGCTCGAAGCCGGCGTGCGAGATGCGCGCCACCTCGCGCGCCTCGCCCTGCAGCACGCCGTCGAACGGCACGCCCGCGTCGGGGGTCACGACGCGCGACTGGAAGCCGCGCCGCGACGCGGCCACCGCCAGGCCGTGGGCCGAGAGGCCGCCGTCGCCCTTGCGCGTGAAGGTGGTGGTGGCCTCGCGCCACAGGGCCAGCTCGAGCCAGCGGTCGAGCGGCACGGGGTAGCCGTGGTGGCGCATGGCCATCATCAGGCACGCCGAGCCGCTCGTGAAGCTGAACGACTGCGGGTGGAACGGCACGCCGCGCACGGTGGCGCCGCCCTTCACGAAGCGCTTGCGCAGGCGCAGGGCGGCGGCGTGGTCCTGGTAGTAGTCGTCGGCGCGGCCCACCACCACGTAGCCGGCCCGCCGGTAGAGCGCGAGCGCCGGGGCGTTCTCCTCGCGCACCTCGAGGCGCATCACCACCACGCCCCGCTCGCGCGCGCCCTCCTCGGCGGCCTCGAGCAGCGAGCGCGCGATGCCGCGGCCGCGGAAGCGCTGGTCGACGACCATCGAGTAGAGGCGCGCCGAGTCGAAGCCGCGGCGGAACAGCACCACGGCGTCGCCTACCACCTGGCCCCCCAGCTCGGCCACCCACACCTCGGCGCTGTCGCGCGCCAGCAGGCGCGCGAAGCTGGAGCGGGCCATGCGGTCGCCCGGGAAGGCCTGCTCCAGCTCCGCCAGGGCGTCGAGGTCGCTGCGCAGCGCGCGCCGCACCCGCACGTCGGTGGCCGGTCCGTGGCTCACGACCCCTGGCTCTCCTCGAGGGCGGCGGCGATGGCCGGCGCCACCTGCGCCACGTCGCCGACGATGCCGTAGTCGACGATCTTGAAGATGGGCGCGTCGGCGTCCTTGTTGACGGCCACGATCACCTTGGAGCGGTTCATGCCCGACAGGTGCTGCACGGCGCCCGAGATGCCCAGCGCCAGGTAGAGGTCGGGCGCGACCGACTTGCCGGTCTGGCCGACCTGCTCGGCGTAGGGGCGCCAGCCGGCGTCGACCACCGCGCGGGTGGCGGCGATGCCGGCCCCCAGCGCGTCGGCGAGCGGCTCGACCAGCTGGTCGAACGCCTCGGCGCTGCCCAGGCCGCGGCCGCCGGCCACCACGGCCTTGGCCTCCTCGAGCTTGACGCGCCCGCCGGCGGCGGCCGAGCGCTCCCCGACCGTCACGCGCGTGTCCTGGGCGCCGAAGGTGGGGGCGAAGGGCGCGACGCTGCCGCCCGGCTGCGCCTCCGGCAGCGGGAACACGTTGGGCTTCACGGTGACCACCGTAGCGCCGCCGCCCGCCACCTCGACGGTCTCGGTGACGCGCGCCAGGTAGCTGTAGCGCTTGGCGCGCAGCCCGCCGTCGGTGGAGACGGCGATGACGTCCTCGAGCAGGGCAGCGCCGAGGCGCACCGCCAGGCGCGGCGCCACGCTCTGGCCGAGGCGGTTGGCGCTCATGACCACGGTGTTGGCGCCGAGCTCGGCCGCCACCTGCTGCGCGGCGGTGGTGAGGGCCTCGGCGCGCAGCGGCTCGAGCTCGGGCGCCTGCAGGCTGCGGACCTGGGGCACGTACCCGGCCAGCTGGGCCGCGGCGGCCTCGGGGCCCACCACGGCGGCCGCGACCGGCGCGCCGCCCGCCAGCTCGCGGGCGACGGTGACCAGCTCCAGGGCGCTCTTGGGGAGGCTGCCGTTGACGGCAGCGGTGACGATGAGGATCATGCTTCTCTCCTAGCCGCTCTCACAGGACCTTGGCCTCGTCGCGGAGCAGGCGCACCAGCTCGGCCGCGGCGCTGGCCGCGTCGCCCTCGATGATGCGGCCGCGGCGCTCGCGCGTCTGGATCTCCTGCGCCACCACGCGCGTGAGCGGCTGCGCGCCGCCCAGCTCGTCGAGGCTGCGCTTGGCCAGCTCCTTGCGCTTGGCCTTCATGATGTTGGGCAGCGTGGGGTAGCGCGGCTCGTTGAGCCCCTGCTGGGTGGTGACCACCGCCGGCAGCGGCAGGGTGAGGCTCTCCTGGCCGTCGTCGGTGTCGTGCCGCACCTCGAGCGCGCCGCCGGCGAGCTTCAGCTCGGTGGTCCAGTCGGAGTGGGGCCAGCCCAGCACCTCGGCCAGGGCGGGCCCGAGCGCGGCGCTGTCCCAGTCGGCCTGCTTGCCGCCCACGAACACCAGGTCGGCGCCCTCCTGCCGCACCACCTCGGCGAGCACGCGCGCCTGGGCGATGGGGTCGAGCTCGACGTCGGTCTCGACGTGCACGGCGCGGTCGGCGCCGAGCGCCAGCGCGGTGCGGATGGCCTCCTCGTAGCGCGCCGGGCCCAGCGCCAGCGCCACGATCTCCACGTCGTGGCCGGCCTCGCGCAGGCGGATGGCCTCCTCGACGCCGTACTCGTCCATGCCGTCGATGACGAAGGTGACGCCATCCAGTTCGACCCCGCCGCTGCCGGCGCGGATGCGCGCCTCGGCGTCGGGGACCTGCTTCAGGACGGTGATGATCTTCACTGCTTCCTCCAGGGGCCTCGCGGCCGTGCGGTAGCTGCTTCGCTCGATCGGGGGGTGGCGGCGCGCGCCCAGGACGTGGCTCCCACCCTAGGTGCGCTCATTGTAGGACGTGCCGCGCGATGACCACGCGCTGGATCTCGTTGGTGCCCTCGTAGATCTGGTTGAGCTTGACGTCGCGCATGAGCTTCTCGACCGGGTACTCGTTCATGTAGCCGTAGCCCCCGAAGACGTTGATCGCCTCCTGGGCGGCGGCGAACGCCGCGTCGGAGGCGTACGCCTTGGCGATGGCGGCGGCCTCGGCGTGGGGGCGGCCGCTGTCGGCGAGCCAGGCGGCGTGCCACGTCTGCCAGCGCGCCGTCTCGAGCGCGATCTTCATGTCGGCGAGCTTGAACTGGATGGCCTGGAACCGCGCGATGGGCTGGCCGAACGCCTCGCGCTCGAGGGCGTAGGCGCGCGACTCGTCTAGCGCGCGCCGCAGCACCCCCACGGCGCCGGCCGCCACCGGGATGCGCGTCTTGTCGAGGGTGCGCATGGCGATCTTGAAGCCGTCGCCCTTCTCGCCCAGCATGTTGCCGATCGGCACGCGCACGTCGTCGAACACCATCTCGTAGGTGGGGCTGGCGCGCTGGCCGAGCTTGCCGTGGAGCTTGTTGCAGCTGAGCCCGGGGCGGTCGTGCTCGACCACCACCGCCACCGTGCCGCGGTGCTTGAGCTCGGGCTCGTAGGTGGCGAACACCACGGTGAAGTCGGCGATGCCGCCGTTGCTGATCCAGGTCTTGGTGCCGCTGATGACGATCTCGTCGCCGTCGAACACCGCGCGCGTGCGCAGGCCGCCGGCGTCGGAGCCGTTGTTGGGCTCCGACAGCGCGAAGGCGGCGAGCTTGGGGCCCTCGAGCAGGGGCGCGAGGAAGCGCGCCTGCTGCTCGGGGGTGGCGGCCAGCAGCAGCGGCATGATGCCGAGCTCGGAGGCCATCAGGATGGTGTAGATGCCCATGCAGCCGTAGCCGAGCTCCTCGGCGATGATCGCCTCGTCGAGCATCGAGAGCCCCAGGCCGCCCACCGCCTCGGGGACGCTGACGTTGAGGAGCCCCACCTCGTGCGCCTGGCGCACCACCTCCTCGGGGTAGCTCTCCTCGCGGTCGTGGTGCGCGGCCACCGGGATGATCGTCTCCTTGGCGAAGGTGCGCGCCAGCGCCTGGAACTGCTTCTGCTCGTCGGACAGCTCGAAACCGATCATGGCTCTCTCCTCGCCCCGCGGGTGGCGGGCTGCCCTCGGCCTGCGCTCACCGCTCGAGCTCGCGGAAGATCTGCCGGTGGATCACCATGCGCTGGATCTCGCTGGTGCCTTCGTAGATCTCGGTGACGCGGGCGTCGCGGAAGTAGCGCTCGACCGGGAAGTCCTTGGTGTAGCCGTAGCCGCCCAGCACCTGGATGGCGGCGTGGGTCACGCGGCTGGCGGTCTCGGAGGCGACCAGCTTGGCCATCGCCGCCTCGCGCGCGGTGCGGAACCCGCGGTCCTTGAGCCAGGCCGCGCGGTGGGTGAGGAGCCGGGCCGCCTCGATGCCGGTGAGCATGTCGGCGAGCTTGAAGCCCACCGCCTGGTGCTCGTGGATCGCCTTGCCGAAGGCGGTGCGCTCGGCGGCGTAGTCGCGCGCGGCCTCGTAGGCGGCGCGGGCGATGCCCACGGCGAGCGCGGCGATGCCGATGCGGCCGCCGTCGAGCCCCGCCATGGCGATCACGAAGCCGTTGCCGGGCGCGCCCAGCACGGCGTCGTCGGGCACGAAGCAGCCCTCGAGCGTGACGGTGGTGGTGATGGCGGCGTGCTGTCCGAGCTTCTCCTCGGGCTTGCCGAACGAGAGGCCGTCGGCGCCCTTCTCCACCAGGAAGCAGGTGATGCCGCGCGCGCCCGCATGGCGGTCGCTCTTGGCCAGCACCAGGTAGAGCTGCGCCTCGCCGCCGGAGGTGATCCACGCCTTGGTGCCGTTCAGCACCCAGCCGCCGTCCACCTTCTCGGCGCGCGTGCTGAGGGCGGCGGCGTCGGAGCCGGCGTGCGGTTCGGAGAGGCAGAAGGCGCCGATCCACTCGCCGCTGGCCAGCCTGGGCAGGTAGCGCTGGCGCTGCGCCTCGGTGCCGTGCTTGAGCAGCATCGACTGCGGCAGGCCGTTGGTGACGCTCATGATGGTGGCGTGCGAGGCGTCGACGGCGGCGATCTCCTCGAGCAGCACCACGTAGCTGAGGGTGTCGAGGCCGGCGCCGCCGTACTCCTCGGGGGTGAGCATGCCGAGCAGGCCCAGCTCGCCCATCTTGCGCAGCGTCTCCCGCGGGAAGCGCGGCGCGCGGTCGAGCTCGGTCGCCACCGGGGCGAGCTCGGCGCGGGCGAACTCGCGCACGGCGCGCTGCATCGCCAGCAGGTCTTCGGGTAACGAGAAGTCCAAGGGGTCGTCTCCACGGGCACGTGCGCCCGGGCGAGTATAACTGCGGCCTGGAACCGCCGACCGGCCGATTAGACTGAGTACATGAACGCCAAAGAGCTGCTGCTGAAGGTGCCCCAGGCCGTGGAGATCGACGCCGGCGCGCCGCGCGCCGTCATCCAGTACGAGACGAGCGAGCCCGTGTACCACGTCGTGGAGAACGGCGCGGTCAGCGCCCACGAGGGCCACGCCCCCGCCCCCGACGTGACCGTGCGCGTCTCCGACGACAACCTCCTCAAGCTGTTCCGCGGCGAGCTGAACCCCATGACGGCGATGATGACCGGCCGCCTGCGCGTGAAGGGCAACGTGATGCTGGCGCAGCGCCTGCTGGGGATGGTCGACCGGGCCAAGCTCGAAGCGGCGCGCGACGAGATCGTGAGGAACGAGCAGGCCTGAGCCGCCCTAGCGGTGGAAGCGCACCTCGTGGCGGCGGTACGCCCCGCCCTCGTAGTAGAAGGTGGCGGTGAACACCCCGGGCTGGTCGAGCCACGGCAGGAAGTGGCGGTCGCCCTCCCATAGCGGCAGGTCGGCGAGCTCCGCGGTCGGCACCCAGAACAGGTCGCCCTCGCGCGAGGGGGTGGGGGTACCGCTGAAGCGCGTGACCAGGTAGACCCACACGTGCCAGTCGTCGCTGCCGTCGAAGGCGGGGAAGGTGATGAACCCCTTCAGCACCGCTTCCTCCACCGTCAGCCCCGACTCCTCGAGCACCTCGCGCCGCACGCAGGCGTCGGGCGACTCGCCCGGCTCGAGCTTGCCGCCCAGGCCGTTCCACTTGCCGGCGTGCAGGTGGTCCGGGTCGCCGCCGCGGCGCAGCATCAGCGTGCGGTCGCCGTCGCGCACGTACGCCAGGGTGGCGAGCTTCACGCCCACGGCCCCGCGCCCCCTCCCGCGTCGTCGCCGCGCTCGCGCAGCGCCGCCTCCAGCTGGCGCCCCAGCTCAGGCGCCTCCTCGAGCGCGCCGCCGCGCTCGCGCCGCACCCGCAGGCGCCGCGCCAGGCCGGCGCCGCGCTCCGCGAGCCAGCGGGCCAGGAAGGCCACGGCGGCGCGCTCGTCGGCGCCCAGCGCGGGCGGCACGCGCAGCGTCACGCGCTCGCGCGCCCCGGCCTCCGACTCGAGCACCAGGAGCAGCTCGACGCTGCCCCCGCCGCGCTTCACGAACAGCTGCTCGAGCCGGTCGGCGCGCACGCCGCCGCTACCCGTCCGCCGCGTCGGCGTCGAGCCCGAAGGCGGTGTGGACGGCGGCCAGCGCCGCGCGCGCGTGCTCGCTGGGGATGAGCACGCTGGCACGCACCTCGCTGGTGGTGATCATGTCGATGTTCGCGCCCACCCCGGCCACCGCCTCGAACATCTGCGCGGCGATGCCCGGCGTCGATGCGATGGCCACGCCCACGATGGAGAGCTTGGCCACGTCGCGGTCGACCTCGGCCCTGGCGCCCCATTCGGCCAGCAGCGGCGCCAGCGCCTCGAGCGCCTCGGGCACGACCTCGCCGGCCACGATGAACGCCATCTGCTGGCGGCTGTCGCCGGCGCCGCGCACGCCCTGGATGATCATGTCGACGCTCACGCCCGCCGCGCCCAGGGCGCGGAAGATGCGGCCCGCCACCCCGGGCGTGTCGGGGATCGCGTGCAGATCGATGCGCGCGTGGCTGGTGTCGAGCGCCACGCCGGTGACGGGCTTGTCGGTGTACATGCTCTCCTCCTCGCCCGGCTGGCGGGCGGCCACCACGGTGCCGGGCACGGGCACGAACGACGACCGCACGTGGATGCGCACCCCGTAGCGGCGCGCGTACCACACGCTGCGCGGGTGCAGCACCTTGGCGCCGTGGCTGGCCAGCTCGAGCATCTCGTCGTAGCCCACGCGCCGCAGCTTGGAGGCGCGCTCCACGACGTGCGGGTCGGCGGTGTAGACGCCGTCGGTGTCGGTGAAGATCTCGCACTCCGGGGCGCCGAGCGCCGCCGCCAGCGCCACGGCGGTGGTGTCGGAGCCGCCGCGCCCCAGGGTGGTGAGGTCGCCGGCCTCGTCGGCCCCCTGGAAGCCGGCCACGACCACCACGTCGAACCCCTCGAGCGCGCGCCGGACCGCACGCGGGTCGACGCGCAGCACGCGCGCGTTGCCGTGGTTGGAGTCGGTGAGGAAGCCCGCCTGCTGGCCCGTGAGCGAGCGCGCCCGCACGCCGCGCCGCTGCAGCGCCAGCGCCGTCAGCGCCATCGACTGCTGCTCGCCGGTGGCCAGCAGCACGTCGAGCTCGCGGCGCGAGGGGCGTTGGCTCAGCTCGCGCGCCATGCCCAGGAGGCGGTCGGTGGTGCGCCCCATCGCCGACACCACGACCACCAGCTTCTCCCCCGCCGCCACCGCGCGCGCGAGGCGCGCCGCCACCTTGTCGATGCGGTCGAGGTCGCCGACGCTGGTGCCGCCGAACTTGAGCACGCGCAGCGGCGCGCCGGCCCGCGCGCCTGCTGACGCGAGGACGGCCGGTTCGGGCGGGGGCACCATATGACCAGTGAGCTTAACGCCGCCGCGGTGCGCGGCGCTAGCCTGGGCCGTGGCGGCGCCCGCCGCCAGGCGACCGGGCTCCCGTGCGGCTCTGCAATAATCGCGCGTATGGAAGACCCCGCCCCCGTGCGCGCGCCGCTGCGCGTCGCCGTCATCGGTGCCGGCCCCGCTGGCTTCTACGCCGCCGAGGCGCTCCTCAAGGGGCGTGAGGACGTCGCCGTCGACCTGTTCGACCGCCTGCCCACGCCGTACGGCCTGGTGCGCTTCGGCGTGGCGCCCGACCACCAGAAGCTGAAGTCGGTCACGCGCCTCTACGAGCGCACCCTCGGCGACCCGCGCCTGCGCTACCTCGGCAACGTCGAGTTCGGCCGGCACCTCACCACCGCCGACCTGGCGCGGCACTACCACGCCGCCGTCTACGCCGTGGGCTCGCCCGGAGACCGGCGCCTGGGCATCCCGGGCGAGGACCTGCCCGGCAGCCTGTCGGCCACCGAGTTCGTGGCCTGGTACAACGGCCACCCCGACTACCGCGACCTCGAGGTGCCGCTCGACGCGCGCACCGCCGTGGTCATCGGCGTGGGCAACGTCGCCATCGACGTCACGCGCGTGCTGGCCAAGAGCGTCGACGAGCTGCGCAGCACCGACGCCGCCGACCACGCCCTGGCGGCGCTGGCGCGCTCGACGGTCGAGGAGATCGTGATCGTCGGCCGTCGCGGGCCGGCCGAGGCCAGGTTCACCACCAAGGAGCTGCGCGAGCTGGGCGAGCTGCTCAACGCCGACGTCTACGTCGACGAGCGCGAGCTGGTGGTGCCCGCCGCCAGCCGACGCGCCATCGAGGGCGACGTCAACGCCCAGAAGAACCTCGAGGTGCTCGAGGCGTTCGCGCAGCAGGCGCCGCGCGGCAAGCCGCGGCGCGTGCGGCTGCGCTTCCTGCTCTCCCCTCTGGAGCTCCAGGGCGAGGGCCGCGTCGAGCGCGTAGTGCTGGGCCGCAACCGGCTGGTGGAGCGCGAGGACAGCGGCCTGGCGGCGGAGCCGACCGGCGAGACCGAGACGCTCGAGGCGCAGCTGGTGTTCCGCTCGGTGGGCTACCGCGGGGCGCCGCTGCCGGGGGTGCCGTTCGACGAGCGCGCCTGCGTGATCCCCAACGCCGCCGGGCGCGTGCTCGAGGCGGGCGCGCCCGTGCCGGGCGCCTACGTGGCCGGCTGGATCAAGCGCGGGCCGAGCGGCGTGATCGGCACCAACAAGGCCGACGCCATGGAGACGGTCGCGGCGCTGCTCGAGGACGCCCAGGCCGGGCGCCTGCCGCAGCCCAGCGAGCCCGGCGCCGAGGCGGTGCTGGCCACGCTGGCCGCCGCCGGCGCCGACCCGTTCACGAGCGCCGAGTGGGGGCGCCTCGACGCCGCCGAGATCGCCGCCGGCGCGGGCCAGGGGCGGCCACGCGTGAAGGTGGTGGACCGCGCGGAGATGCTCGCGCGCGGGCGCGCCAAGCCCGCCAGGGAGGAGGAGGTCACGGAGAGCCCCAGCTGACCGACCCGCACCCGTCCAACCTCCACCGGCCAGTCTGGTAGGATGCCCACGCATCAAACGCGCAACCAGCGCCATAGCGAGGTTCGAGGACGTGTCGGATACCAACCCCGTACCCGGCTCGCTACCGCGTTCCACCGGAACGCGGAGCGAAGCAGAATCCCCCGCCGCGCCGCCGCTACTGAGCATCCAGGGCTTGGTGAAGGACTTCGGCGGCCTGCGAGCCGTCAACCATTGCAGCTTCGACGTGGCCCGGGGCAGCATCACCGGGCTGATCGGCCCCAACGGCGCGGGTAAGACCACGCTGTTCAGCCTGGTGTCGGGCTTCTACCGGCCCGACGAGGGCCGCGTCTTCCTGGACGGCGAGGACGTCACCGGGCTGCCCTCGCACCTGATCTTCCGCAAGGGCCTGTCGCGCACCTTCCAGATCCCCCGCGAGCACAAGAGCATGACCGTGATGGAGAACCTCATGCTCGTGCCGAAGGGGCAGCTCGGCGAGCGCTTCTGGAACCCCGTGTTCCGCCCCGGCGCCGTGCGCGCCCAGGAGCGCCAGCTGCGCGAGAAGGCGCGCGAGGTGCTCGACTTCGTGGAGCTGTCGCACATGGCCGACCAGCCGGCCGGCGCCATGTCGGGCGGCCAGAAGAAGCTGCTGGAGCTGGCGCGCACGCTGATGGCCGACCCCAAGATCGTGCTGCTCGACGAGCCGGGCGCGGGCGTGAACCCCACGCTGATGGGCAAGATCCGCGAGAAGATCGAGCAGCTCAACCGCGAGCGCGGCATCACCTTCCTGCTCATCGAGCACGACATGCCGCTGGTGATGGGCCTGTGCGACCCGGTGGTGGTGATGAACCAGGGCAGCAAGCTCGTCAGCGGGCCGCCCGCCGTGGTCCGCACCGATCCGCGCGTTCTGGAAGCGTACCTGGGAGGTCAGTATGGCGCTCTTGAGGGTTGAGGACGTCCAGACCGGGTACGGCGAGATGCAGGTGCTGCGCGGCGTGAGCCTCACGGTGGCGCAGGACGAGATCGTCTCGATCGTGGGCCCCAACGGCGCCGGCAAGTCGACGGTCATGAAGCTCGTGTTCGGGCTGCTGAAGCCCTGGGAGGGGCGGGTCACCTTCGACGGCCGCGACATCTCCGGCATGGCGCCGGAGAAGCTCGTGCGCCTGGGGCTCTCCTACGTGCCGCAGGTCGACAACGTCTTCCCCACCCTCACCGTCGAGGAGAACCTCGAGATGGGCGGCTTCACCCGCACCGGCTCGCTACAGGAGCACAAGGAGCGCGTCTACGAGCTCTTCCCGCGCCTGGCCGAGCGACGACGCCAGCGGGCCGGCAAGATGTCGGGCGGCGAGCGCCAGATGGTGGCGATGGGGCGGGCGCTGATGCTCGACCCCAAGCTGCTGATGCTCGACGAGCCCTCCGCCGGCCTCGCGCCGCTGCTCGTCGACATGATCTTCGAGAAGGTCGTCGACATCAACAAGGCCGGCGTGGCGGTGTTGATGGTGGAACAGAACGCCAAGAAATCGCTCCAGCTCGCCGACCGCGGCTACGTGCTGGCCACGGGCCAGAACCAGGTCGACGGCAAGGGCAGCGAGCTCCTCAGCGACCCCGAGGTCGCGCGCCTCTACCTAGGGGGTTGACGGTGGTGCAAGGTAGCCAAGCCATGCGGCTGCGCCCCGGTGAGCGTTTCCAGCGCGTCATCGGCAGCCCGATCGCCATGTACGTCGTGCTCGGCCTGGTGCTGGTCGCGCTCGTGATCGCCGCGCAGGTCAAGGGCCTGAGCGGCAACCTCCTCTTCTCGCTCTTCGTGCGCGGCGTGCTGCTGGGCGGCACGCTGGCGCTCGGCGCGGTGGGCGTCACGCTGGTGTTCGCCGTGCTCAAGATGGCCAACTTCGCCCACGGCGACCTCATGACGCTCGGCGCCTACCTGGGGCTGATCGTGGTGGCGCTGCTGCCCAAGGGCGCGCCGTTGGCGCCGTTCTCGTTCGGCTACGAGTTCCTGGTGGCGTTCCTGCTGGTGGTACCGCTCGTGGGGCTGGTGGCGTTCGGCCTCGACCGGGTGGCGTTCCGGCCGCTGCGCGCCCGGCGCGCGCAGCCGATCATGTTCGCCATGGCCGCGCTGGGCCTGGCGTTCGGCATCCGCAGCCTGGTGTACATCTTCTGGGGCGCCGACTTCACCTTCTACTACTCCGGCCGGGCGCGGCCCGCGGTCGAGCTCTTCGCCGGCGTGCGCGTGCGCCCCGACCAGCTGTTCATCCTGGGCCTGGCGGTGGTGCTGATCGTGGGCGTCTACCTGCTGCTGGAGCGCACCAAGATCGGCAAGGCGATGCGCGCCACCGCCGACAACCCCGACCTGGCGCGCGTCAGCGGCATCGACACCGGCCGCGTGATCCTCTGGACGTGGCTGATCGGCGGCGGGCTGGCGGCGGCGGGCGGCATGCTCTACGGCCTCGACGTGCAGCTG
>Ga0123332_1000847_pt1 | contig 30893 bp, 26 predicted proteins | sample BioC12SIPDNA_4_FD_89958 | JGI IMG/M metagenome (GOLD analysis project Ga0123332, IMG submission 89958) | Anaerobic biogas reactor microbial communites from Washington, USA - Biogas_R2_A C12 SIP DNA | ecosystem: Engineered > Bioreactor > Anaerobic > Unclassified | place: Washington, USA... | reverse complement strand
GGTGCGGCTGATCGAGCCGACGGCTGGGACGGTGCGCTTCGAGGGGACAGACCTGACCTCGCTCAAGGCAGACGAGATGCGCCGGCTGCGCCAGCGGATGCAGGTGGTCTTCCAGGACCCCTATGCCTCGTTGAACCCGCGGATGCGCATCGGGGATTCCATCGGCCACGCGCTGGCGATCCACAAGCTGGCGGATCGCCTGCGGCGCTATGAGCAGGTGATCGACATGATGGAAAAGGTGGGATTGAGCCCCGCCACCTCCATCTATCGCAAGTATCCGCACCAGGTTTCCGGCGGGCAACGGCAGCGCATCGTGCTGGCGCGGGCGCTGGTGATGCGCCCCGACCTGGTGATCGCCGACGAGCCCATCGCCATGGCGGATGTCTCGGTGCGGTCGCTGCTGCTCAAGCTGATGCGCGACCTGAAGGACGAGTTCGGCCTGACCTACGTCTTTATCACCCATGACCTGGCGACGGCGCGGCACATCTGCGACCGGATTGCCATCATGTACTTGGGGCGCATCGCCGAGGTGGGCCTATTGACCGAGCTGTACCGCCACCCGGCGCACCCCTATACGCAGGCGCTGCTGGCGGCGGTGCCGGTGCCCGATCCGCGCTTCCGGCGGACGGTGGCCATGCCGCGCGGCGAGATCCCCAATCCCATCAACCCGCCCTCGGGCTGCCGGTTTCATCCGCGCTGCCCGGCAGCGATGCCCATTTGTAGCCAGGCGGAGCCGGCGTTGCAGAGCATCGGCGAGGACCACCAGGTGGCCTGCCACCTGATCGGCGGAGCCAGAGAACCCTAGGCGAGGAGTTGGCATGTCAGAGCCCCAGATCAAATCCCGAAAAGCGGCGACGGAAAAGGTGTATACGATCCTTCGCGAGCTGCCCTGGTGGGCGGTGATTATCGCCATCGTGGGCGTGGTGGTCGCCTTTTCCGTGTTGACGGACGTGCGTTACCAGGACGCCATGTACTTTGTGTTCGACCTGCCCTGGGATCGCCAACTATTGGGCGAGCGGCCAGTGCAGGGAGACACCTGGACCTATACCCCTGACCCGCAGGTATCCCTGTCGCCGGGCCTGTACCGCATCTATGCCGAGTTCAACGCGGCCACTGGCGAGGTAAAGGATGAGACGGACCTCTTCTCGGAACCCAACGCCAAGTCGGCGGTGCTGGGCAAGGTGCCCGCGGCGGAGCGAGTGACCTATCTGAAGTGGCACATCATCCCCAAATCGGGAATGACGCTGCAGCAGACCTGGGTCAACGTGCGCGCCGCCGATGGCCGGGAAGGCTGGCTGCAGGACAAGTCGCTGGCAGGCCAGACGCTGGAAAAGGTCGGGCAGAGCGACTTTTACCTGCTCGAGGTCGCCGAGGGGGCCAAACCTGTCGCGGCCGAGCCGATCACGGGGCCGACTACCGAAATGGTGCGGCTGGAGACCACCCTGCCCGAGCTCTCCGGCCCGGTGCCGGCTGGGGCGGTGGTGCGGATCGTGAACAAGTACGACTTGAAGCAGACCCTGAAGCGCGCCTGGACTTCCAAGGGCGTGATGCTGACGCTGCGGGCGACGCTGATGGGCTTTGGGCTGGCGCTGATCCTGGGCCTGATCGCGGGCTTGATGCTGGTCTCGCGCAACCCGATCACGCTGGCCATCTCCAAGCTGTACGTGGAGGTGGTGCGCGGCATCCCGCTCTTGGTGATCATCCTCTATGCCGGGTTCGTTGTCTCGCCCTATCTGCGCGAGGCCACCGATGGCAAGCTCGATCTGAGCGGCCTGCCCGGCGCGGTGATCGGTCTGGGCTTTGGCTATGGCGCCTACCTCGCCGAGGTCTTTCGCGGCGGCATCCAGTCCATCCACCATGGGCAGATGGAGGCGGCGCGCTCGCTGGGGATGAGCTACTTCCAGGCCATGCGCCACATCATCCTGCCGCAGGCCTTCCGCGTGGTGCTGCCGCCACTGGGCAACGACTTTATGGCCATGCTGAAGGACTCGTCGCTGATCTCGGTGATCGCGTTGCCCGAGATCCTGCAACAGGGGCGGCTCTGGGTCTCGCGCACGTTTCGCGCCTTTGAGGGCTATAATACGGTGGCCCTGTTCTATCTGGTGATGACGCTGTTGCTCTCGCTGTTGGTGCGGTATATCGAGCGCAAGACGTCGCTCCCAGGACATAGTGAGGACTAACGCATGAACGCAAGTGCAAGCGGCACCCCGATTATCTCACTGACCGACGTGCACAAGCATTTCGGCTCCACGGTACACGCCCTGCGCGGCGTGAGCCTGGACATCTATCCGCGGGAAGTGGTGGTGGTCATCGGGCCGAGCGGGTCGGGCAAGTCCACCATGCTGCGGTGCATCAACCACCTGGAAAAGGTGGACCATGGCACGGTGGTGGTGAATGGCATCCCGGTGGATAAGGCCAAGAACATCAACCGGGTGCGGGCCGAGGTGGGGATGGTTTTTCAGCTCTTTAACCTCTTTCCGCACCTGACCGTGCTGGATAACTTGATGATGGCGCAAAAGGTGGTGCGCCGCCGGAGCGCGCAGGAGGCCGAGTCAGTTGCCATGGACCTGTTGCGCAAGGTGGGCATCCCGGAAAAGGTGGACGCCTACCCCTCGCAGCTTTCCGGCGGGCAGCAGCAACGGGTGGCCATCGCGCGGGCCCTGGCCATGCAGCCCAAGATCATGCTCTTCGACGAGCCGACCTCGGCGCTGGACCCCGAGATGATCAAGGAAGTGCTGGACGTGATGCTGGACCTGGCCAAAGAGGGCATGACCATGGTGGTGGTGTCGCACGAGATGGGTTTTGTGCGGGCCGCCGCCGACCGGGTGGTGTTCATGGACACGGGCAAGATCATCGAGACCACCACGCCGCAAGAGCTCTTTACCGCGCCCAAGCACGAGCGGACCAAGCGGTTCCTGAGCCAGATATTGCACTAGCGGGTGGCGGCGCGCATCGCCTATCGCTGATCGCGAACCGCAGGACGCGGTCAGCGATGGGCCCCCCGAGTTGTACCGAACAAATATTCTAATTCCTCCCGTTTCCCCGCGAGAATATGACTTGTCCTGTCATGTAGCTGTGCTATACTCATCCTCGCAGCAGCTATCGTGTCGCTGTTACCCCGGAGGTCACCGAAAGCATCATGTATCCTGACAAGCTGGTCATTCGCGGCGCCAAAGAACACAACCTCAAAGACATTGACATAACCATCCCTCGCCACAAACTGGTGGTCATCACCGGCGTGTCGGGGAGCGGCAAGTCGTCGCTGGCCTTCGATACCATCTATGCCGAAGGGCAGCGCCGGTACGTCGAGTCGCTCTCCGCCTATGCCCGCCAGTTCATCGCCCAGATGGAAAAGCCCAAGGTGGACTATATCGGGGGCCTCAGCCCGGCCATCGCCATCGAGCAAAAGGCCGTGAGCAAGAACCCGCGCTCCACCGTCGCCACCGTCACCGAGATCTATGACTATCTGCGCGTCCTCTATGCCCGGGTCGGCACGCCCCATTGCCCCCAGTGCGGGCGCGAGGTCCACGCCCAGTCGGCGCAAGAGATCGTGGAGCAGGTGTCCAGCCTGCCGGCGGGGACGCGGCTCCAGGTGCTGGCTCCCGTGGCGCGCAACCGCAAGGGGACCTTTCAGGACGCGCTGGAGCAGGCGCGGGCCGATGGCTTTTCGCGGATACGCGTGGATGGCGAGATGCGCTCGCTGGACGAGGCCATCGCCCTGGACAAGAAAAAGAAGCACGACCTGGAGCTGGTGGTGGATCGCCTGGCCGTGCCCGAGGCGGTGGAGGGCGACGACCGGCGCGCCGAGTTCATCAGCCGCCTCACCGACTCGGTGGAGACCGCGCTGCGGCTCACCGAGGGGCTGGTGCTGATCGGCCAGGAGGGCGGGGAGGAGCTGCTCCTCTCGGAGCAGAACGCTTGCCCCGAATGCGGCATCAGCTTTCCGGCGCTCAGCCCGGCCATGTTCAGCTTTAACTCGCCGCTGGGGATGTGTCCCGAGTGCAACGGGCTGGGGACCAAGGTCGAGTTCGACCCGGCCCGTTTTGTGGACCCGGACAAGACGCTGCTGGAGGGCGGCGTGCGCACCTGGGGCGAGCTGCGGAAAAAGAAAGAGAGCGGCACCTACAAGGCGGCGCAGCAGATCGTCGAGCACTTTGGCTGCACCCTGGAGACCCGGTGGCGCGACCTGTCGCCCGAGTGCCAGCAGGCCATCCTCTACGGCGGCGCGCACATCAAGTTCAGTTGGGAGACCAATCGCTCCAGCGGCGAGATCGAGACCCAGAACGAGGGCGTGGTCAAGGAGACGCGCCGCCGCTACCACCAGACCAAGTCCGACGGGATGCGGCGCTGGTACACCAGCTTTATGGGGGAGCAGCCTTGCTCTACCTGCCACGGGCTGCGGCTGCGCCCCGAGAGCGCCGCGGTGACCCTGGGCGGCCAGACCATCAACGATGTGACGGGCATGAGCATCGCTCAGGCGGTGGAGTGGGCCCGCGGGCTGTGGCCGCAACTCTCCGCGGAAGAGCAGCAGATCTCGGAAGAGGTGCTGAAGGAAATCCGCGAGCGGCTCTCCTTCTTGCTCAACGTGGGGCTGCACTACCTGACGCTCGATCGCCCGGCGCGGACGCTTTCCGGTGGGGAGGGGCAGCGCATCCGGCTGGCGAGCCAGATCGGCTGCGGGCTGGTGGGCGTGCTCTATGTGCTGGACGAGCCGAGCATCGGGCTGCACCAGCGCGACAACCGCCGCCTGCTGGACACCCTCGAGCGGCTGCGGGACATGGGCAACACGGTTTTGGTGGTGGAGCACGACGAGGAGACCATGCGCACCGCTGACTGGATCCTGGACCTGGGCCCGGGCGCGGGGGTGAACGGCGGGCGGCTGGTGGCCGAGGGCACGCCCGAGCAGATCGCGGCGGACCCCGCCTCGCTGACCGGCCGTTACCTGTGCGGCGACCTGGTGGTGAGCTCGCCCAGCGGGCAGCGCCGCCCGGCCAACGGCAAGTGGCTCACCGTCGTCGGCGCGCAGCAGAACAACTTGAAGAACCTCACGGTGTCGTTCCCGCTGGGGCTATTCAGTTGCGTCACGGGCGTCTCCGGAAGCGGCAAGTCCTCGCTGGTGGCGCAGACCCTCTACCCCGCGCTGGCCAAGACGCTGCACGGCGCCGAGGGGAGCGTGGGACGCCACGAGCGCATCGATGGGCTGGATCAGGTGGGCAAGGTGATCAACATCACCCAGGAGCCGATCGGGCGGACGCCGCGATCCAACCCGGCCACCTATGTGCAGGTGATGGACGAGATTCGCGAGCTCTTTGCCCTGACGCCCGAGGCGCGGATGCGCGGGTATGGGGCGGGGCGGTTCAGCTTTAACGTCAAGGGCGGGCGCTGCGAGGCCTGCCAGGGCCACGGCCAGAAGCGGGTGGAGATGCACTTCCTGCCGGACGTGTGGGTGACCTGTAACGTCTGCAAGGGGACGCGCTTTAACCGGGAGACGCTGCAGATCCGCTACAAGGGCAAGAATATCGCCCAGGTGCTGGACATGGACGTGGCCGAGGCGCTGGACTTTTTCGCCAATGTCCCCAAGGTCAACCGCATGCTGGAGACGCTGGCGGATGTGGGGTTGGGCTATGTCAAGCTGGGACAATCGGCGACGACCCTCTCCGGCGGCGAGGCGCAGCGGGTCAAGCTCGCCAAAGAGCTGGCGCGGGTTGCCACCGGCGACACGGTGTATATACTGGATGAGCCAACCACCGGCCTGCACTTTGCCGATATCCAGCGGCTGCTGGACGTGTTGCACCGGCTCACCGACGCCGGCAACACGGTGATCGTCATCGAGCACAACCTCGACGTGATCAAGACCGCCGACTGGCTGATCGATCTGGGGCCAGAGGGAGGCCAGGACGGCGGCTATATCGTCGCCGAAGGGACGCCGGAGCAGGTCTCGGAAGTGGGGGAGAGCTTTACCGGGCAGTTCCTGAGGCGCATCCTGTTGCCACAGCCGCAGGCGCAGCCCGTGCTGGAAGGGATCGGTGATTAGCGCGTGTTCGCGGAGCCCTGCGGTGGCAGTTCGCAGGCCGCGCCGCACATCGAAGGAGAAACGCCACATGGAGTATCGCAAGCTGGGCAGGACCGGCCTGGAGGTCAGCGCCATTGGGCTGGGCACCGAGTACACCCGCGGCCAGCCAATCGAGACGGTCTCGGCGCTGCTGGAAGCGGCCATCGATCGCGGCATCAACTATATCGACGTCATTTTCACCATGCCCGAGTTCCTCGACCACCTGACCCCCGTGCTGCGGCGCCGGCGTGACGAGGTATTCCTCACCGGCCATCTGGGGTCCCACCACAAAGATGGTCAATATGCCAAGACGCGCAGCATGAAGCTGACCCAGGAGATCTGGGCCGACATGCTCCGCCGCCTGGGCACCGACCGCGTGGACGTGCTTTTCTTGCACAACTGCGACGGCGAGGCGGACTGGGCCGAGCTGACCAAGCCCGGCGGCCAGATGGAGCTGGCGGCGCGCTACAAGGCGGAAGGCCAGGCCCGCTTCATCGGCTTTAGCGGGCACACCGTGGAGACGGCGCGCCAGGCCCTGGCGCTGGACATGGTGGACGTCCTCATGTTCCCCATCAACCTGTCGGGCAATGCCGTGCCGGGCAAGCGCGAGCTGCTGGCCGAGTGCGCCGCGCGCCAGGTGGGCGTGGTGGCCATGAAGCCTTTCGGCGGCGGCAAGCTGCTGCGCGAGGAGCGCACCGTCACGATCTCGCACAACCAGGTGGGCGGCGATACCCTCACTCTGGCCAAAAAGCAGCCCATTACCCCGGTCCATTGCCTCGCCTACGTGCTGGCCCAGCCGGGCCTGTCGACCGTGGTCCCCGGCTGCAAGGACGTCGCCGAGCTGGAGGCAGCCCTGAGCTACCTGAGCGCGAGCGAGGCGGGGCGCGACTTTGCGCCGGCGCTGGCCGATTTCGCGCAGTACCGCGAGGGCGAGTGCGTCTACTGCAACCACTGCTGGCCGTGCCCGGCGGGCATCGACATCGGCCAGGTGATGCGCTTGCTGGACGAGGGCCGCTCCGGCTCCTTGGCGGCGGCGCGCACGGCCTATGCGGCGCTGGAGGCCGATGGCGCTGACTGTCAGGAGTGCGGGGCCTGCGTGGAGCGTTGCCCCTTCGGCGCGTACCCCATGGCCGGCATGGCGCAGGCCGCCGAGCTGCTGGGTTAGCCGGAGGGCCGATAGAGTGGAGGCGCTTTGAGCAAACGCGAGTTCAGGCTGGAGAACGAATACCGCTATAACCGCTCCGGGGCGCTGCGCTGGATCATCGCGCACCTGGTGCGCTATCCGCTGTTCCCGCTGGTGACGCTGGCCGCCTTTGTCGTCAGCTCTTATCTGCGCAGCTATATCCAGATGTATATAGGGCAGGCATTTGACCTGATCACCACGCCGGGCTGGGCGGCGTCGGCTTTGTTGGCCCTGGCGCTGTCGGTGCTCGGGGCCTCGCTGGGCGGCGGGCTGGCCGGGCTGTTGGGCGACTATGCCAACGAGTTCCTGGCCCAGCGGATGGAGCGCGACGGGCGCGATGAGCTCTACGCCAGCTTGCTGGGCAAGAGCCAGACCTTCCATGGGCGCCAGCGCATCGGCGACATCATGGCCCGCGCCACCAACGACGTGCGCATGCTGAACGCCATGGTGAGCCCCGGCTTGCGCATGATCATGGATTCGGGGCTAAGCCTAGTGATGCCGGTGCTGCTCATCAGCCGCCTCGACGTGAGGTTGCTGCTCGTGCCGGGCATCTTTATCGTGTTGCTGGTGATCACGGTGTATCAGCACACCCGGCGCTTGCAGCCGGTGAGCATAGCGATGCGCGAGGCCTTTGGCGTGATGAACGCCGGGCTGGCCGAGGCCATCACCGGCGTGGAGGTGGTCAAGGGCAACGCCCAGGAGGCCAGCGAGGGCGCCAAGTTCGCCCGCAACGCCGGCCTCTTTCGCGACCACTTTGTGAAGCAAGGCGCCATCCAGGCGCGGTATTGGCCCATGCTGGTCTATACCGTCTGCCGCGCGGCGGGCTTTTTGCACGCCCTGTTGCTTTGGCGCGCGGGCGAGCTGACGTTGGGGCAGGTGGTCGCCTTTGTGGGACTGATGGGCGCGCTGCAATTCCCCACCGCCATGTCCGTCTTTACTTTCAACTTGGTCTCGCTGGGCGTGGCCAGCGCTGGGCGCATCCTGGCGCTCATCAACACCGAGACCGAGCTGGACGAGAACCCGCGCGGGGTCACCCAGCCGATCCGCGGCGAGGTGCGCTTTGAGCACGTCAGCTTTGGCTACGATGGGCAGCCGGTGCTCAAGGACATCAGCTTTGTGGCCCAACCCGGCGAGACCATCGCCATCGTCGGGCAGACGGGCTCGGGCAAGACCACGCTGACGCGCCTGATCAACCGCATTTTCGACGCCAGCTCGGGGCGCGTGTTGGTGGACGGGGTCGACGTGCGCGAGTGGAGCATGGAGTCGTTGCGCTCGCAGGTCTCGTTCATCGAGCAGGACGTCTTTCTCTTTTCCCGCACGCTGCGCGAGAACATCGCTTTTGGCGTGGCGGAGGCGACCCAGGAGCAGATCGAGCGCGCGGCGGAGGAGGCCCAGGCCGCCGAGTTCATCGCCTCCTTTCCGCAGGGCTACGATACGGTGGTGGGCGAGCGCGGCGTGACCCTCTCGGGCGGGCAACGGCAGCGCATCGCCATCGCCCGGGCATTTCTCACGGACCCGCGCATCCTGGTGCTGGACGATAGCACCAGCGCCATCGACAGCGCCACGGAGGACCAGATCCAGCGAGCCATGCGGCGGATCAGCCGGGAGCGCACCACGTTCATCATCACCCACCGCCTGAGCCAGATCCGCTGGGCCGACCGCATCCTGGTCCTGAAGCGAGGCGAGCTGGTGGACCAAGGAACGCACGAAGAGCTATTGGCCCGTTGCGAGGACTATCAACGGGTGTTCGCCCGCTACGACTAGGAGAGATGCATGGGCTGGATCATGGGCGGCCTCGAGACCGAGGCCTATGACCGAAGCTATAGCGACAAGGAACTGGTGCGGCGCATCGCCCACTATTTCCGCCCCTACGCCCGCCAGATGGCCCTGGTGGCCCTGACGCTAACGCTGAACTCGGCAGCGGGCACCGGTGGGCCGATCCTCATCTCGCGCGGCATCGACATGGTCAGCGAGAGGCCGACGGTGGAGGCCATGTTGCTGCTGGCGGCCGGGGTGTTGCTGCTGGGCATCGCCTCCTGGGTGTTCAACTATATCCGGCAATGGTTCGGCGCCAAGGTGGTGGGCAACGTGGTGCTCGACCTCCGCAAGGACGTCTTCGACGCCACCATCCGCCACGACCTCTCTTTCTATGATGAACACCCCTCCGGCAAGATCGTCAGCCGGGTGACCTCGGACACGCAGGACTTTGCCCAGGTGGTCACGCTGGTGATGAGCCTGTTCAGCGAGGTGCTGCTGGTGGTGATCCTGACCGTCTGGCTGCTGACGGTCAACCCCTGGCTCACCTTCCTGGTGATCTGCATGACGCCGCTGGCGGCGGGCATCGCTCTGGCCTTTCGTCGCATCGCGCGTCGTGTGGCGTTGCTGGCCCGCCAGGTGACGGCCAAGATCAACGCCCAGATCCAGGAATCCATCAGCGGCATCGTGGTGGCCAAGAGCTTTCGCCAGGAGCGGGCGATCTATGACACCTTTGCCGCCAACAACCAGCAGTCCTATCGCGTGGGGCTGCGGCGCGGCATGACGCTCATCTCGATCTTTCCCATCATGGGGACCGCCTCCGGGCTGGGCATGGCGCTGCTGGTCTATGCCGGCGGCCTGGCCGCCCGCGATGGCGGCATGTCGCCGGGGAACTGGTACCTGTTCATGCAGGCGGTGGGCTACTATTGGTGGCCGATGATGAGCATCGCCTCGTTCTGGAGCCAGTTCCAGGACGGCCTCTCCGCTGCTGAGCGAGCCTTTGCCCTCATCGACGCGGAGCCCAAAGTGGCGCAGACCGGCAGTGAGCCGGTGGGCCGGCTGCAAGGGGGCATCTCGTTCCGCGACCTGGCCTTTAGCTATACCGGCGCCGAGATGGTGCTGGACGGCTTTTCCCTGGAGATCAAGCCCAAGGAGACGCTGGCGCTGGTGGGGCACACGGGCGCGGGCAAGAGCAGCATCGCCCGGCTGGTGACCCGTTTCTACGAGTTTCAGCGCGGCGAGCTGTTGGTGGACGGGCGGGACATCCGCAGCCTGGACCTGGGCCAATACCGCCGGCAGATTGGGCTGGTGCCGCAGGAGCCCTTCCTCTTTTCCGGGACGGTGCGGGACAACATCCGCTACGGCCACCCGGAGGCGACCGATGCGGAGACGCTGCAAGCCGCGACGCAGATCAGCCACGGCGACTGGCTGGGCGATCTGCCGAAGGGGCTGGATACGGACGTGGGCGAGCGGGGGGCCAACCTCTCCATGGGGCAGCGACAGTTGGTGGCGCTGGCCCGCGTGCTGCTCAAGGATCCCAGCATCTTTGTGCTGGACGAGGCCACCGCCAGCGTGGACCCCTTCACCGAGATGCAGATCCAGGAGGGGCTGGAGACGGTCATGAGCGACCGCACCGCCATCATCATCGCTCACCGCCTCTCCACGGTGAAAAACGCCGACCGCATCGTGGTCATCGACCACGGGCGGATCATCGAGGAGGGGACGCACCTAGGGCTGCTGGCGGCGGGCGGCCACTATGCGGAGCTCTATAATACCTATTTCCGGCACCAATCGCTGGAATACGTGGAGCGGTTCGCGGAGGAACAAGCCTGAGGGAGTTTGCGATGTCCAAGATGATCGCGTATTGCGGGCTCACCTGCAGCGAGTGCCCGGCGTACCAGGCCACCCAGACGGGTGATCCGGCGGCGTTGGAGGCGGTGGCGGCTCGCTGGCGAGTAGAGTACCACGCGGCAGGGATCACCGTCAAGGACGTGATCTGTGACGGCTGCGTGGTGGAGGGGCGGCACTGCGCCCATTGGAGCGAGTGCGACATCCGCGCCTGCGGCCAGGCGCGCGGCGTGGCCAACTGCGCGCATTGCGCCGACTATGCCACCTGCCCCAAGCTGGCACGCTTTTTCGGTTTCGTGCCCTCGGCCAAGGTCACGCTGGACGGGGTTCGCGCCGGGCTGGGGTAGGGCGATGATCGCCGAGATTCAGGCCAAGACGATGCTCTCCTCTTGGGCCAAGCCTGATCCGATGTTCGGGCTCAGGTACAACATGAACCTCTATCGCGGCTGCGCCCACCAGTGCATCTATTGCGATTCGCGCAGCGAATGCTACGGCATCGAGAATTTCGCCGATATCTTGGTCAAGGTCAACGCCATCGAGCTGCTGGAGCGCGAGCTGCCGACCAAGCGCAAGAAGGGGCTGATTGGCACCGGCTCGATGAACGACCCCTACCAGCCTGTGGAGGCGACCTATCAGCTCACCCGGCGGGCGCTGGCGGTAATCGCCCAATGGGGCTTTCCGGTCAGCGTGCTGACCAAGAGCGACCTGGCGCTGCGGGACCTGGACGTGCTGCAAGACGTGAACAAGGTGCGGGCGGTGGTCAGCTACACAATCACCGCCGCCGATGACGAGCTGGCGCGGAAACTGGAACCGGGGGCGCCGCCGACCTCGGCGCGTTTTGCGGCGATCGCCAAGCTGGCGGCGGCGGGGATCGAGACCGGCATCATGATGATGCCGATCCTGCCTTTCATCCTGGATAACGAGGAGAACATCCGCGAGATCGTGCGGCGGGGCGTGGACGCGGGGGCGCGGCACATCCTCCCGGGGTTCGGCATGACCATGCGCGACCGCCAGCGGGCCTGGTACTATGCACGGCTGGACGAGCGCTTCCCCGGATTGCGGGCGCGGTACGAGCGGGCCTATGGGGAGAGCTATGGCTGCCCCTCGCCGCAGGCGCGGCGGCTGGACGGGCTCTTCCGGGAGCTACAGGCCAAGCACGGCTTTGCCGACCACCTCGCCCCTTACGAGCCGCCCCCGGGGCCGGAGCAGCTCGCGCTGTTCTGAGGGCGCTCGGCTAGAACCCCGCGAACTCGGTCCGCGCGATGATCTCGGATTGCATCTGCGGCGAGAGGCGGGCGAAATAGTCCGTATAGCCCCCGATCCGTACTACCAGATCGCGATAAGCCTCCGGCTCGCGCTGGGCCCGGCGCAGCGTCTCTGCGTCCACTACGTTCACCTGGGTCTCGAACCCGCCCCGCCGCAGGTAGGTGAGCAGCAGGTCGCGCAGCCGCTCCCGGGCCTCCGGCGTGGCAAAGAGCGACTTGCCAAACTTCAAGTTGTAGGCCAGGCCGCCGATGAGCGGGGCGTGGTCCCAGCAGGTGGTGGAGAGGATCGCCGAGGTGGGGCCGTGCTTTTCGCGGCCCTGCGCCGGGCCGCCGCCATCGGCGAAGGGGAAACCCGCCTTGCGCCCGTCAGGCGTCGCCCCGCATTCGCGCCCCAGCCGCTCGTGCTGGATCCAGCAAAAGGCCCCCGGCACGAAGGGGCTATCATCGGGGAGCATCCGCTGCTTGGCGCACTCGCCCCGCGCCAGCGCCACCACCCAGCCCACCAGCTCGTCCACCTCCGGGCAGACGTTGCCGTACTTGGGGTGGCGGTTCAGCAGCCGCTGCCGCTCGGCCTCGTGGCCGGCGAAATCCGCGTCGCAGAGCGCCTTGAGCTCGGCCAGCGATAGCCCGTCGCCATAGGCCTCCTCGCGGATCACCGCCAGCGCATCGGCCAGGTTGGCCAGCCCCACGAAGGAGCACTCCACCCAGTTGTAGCGCGCGCCGCCGTCGTCGATGTCGCGGCCGCGCTCCAGGCAGTCGCGGGTCAAGACGCTCTGCAGCGGCTTGCCGCCGTGGCGCTGGCGCCGCTCGCGGTTACGGTTCTGCTGCGCCGCGCCCTCGGCGATGGCCTGACCCAGCCGCGCCCCATACCGCGCCAGGAACTCTTCAAAAGTGAGGGCGACACCGCGCCCGCCACTCCGCGACGCGCCCACCTGCGCGGCGATCTCGTCCAGCAGCAGCTTGGGCACGCTGAAATAGGGCGAGGCCACCCAGACGTTGCTGGAGCCCGAGGGGGTGATCTCGACGCAAGTCGAGTTCACATAATTCCAGGATTCCTGCGGCGGCACGCCATACATCCGCAGGCCCCGCTGGATCGTCTCGTCGCCAAAGAGCGCCGGGTTGGGGATGCCCGCGGCGATCAGCTCCACGGCCAGCTCGACCAGTTCTGGCGGCGTCCCCTCGTGCCAGCAGATGCCCACGGTGGGATAGATGAGCCGGGTGCGCCGCAGCGCCTCCAGGCAGAGGTAGGAGAGGTCGTTGGTCAGGTCGCGCCCCTGGGCGTCGCGGCCGCCCACCATCACGCCGATGGCCAGCCCGTCGGCGATCTGCTCGTTCAGCAGGAGGTAGAGCGCTTCCAGCAGCTCCAGCGCGCCCTCGCGCTTCAGCCGTCCCGCCGCCAGGTCGTCCCGGTAGTAGGGCCAGAGGGTGCGGTCAAGGTGGCCCGGCTGCACCAGCGAGGCATAGTTGGCGTGTTGCACCGCCAGCACCGCGAGCCAGAGGAGCTGCAGCGCCTCGCGAAAGGTTGCCGGCGGCTGGTGGGCGACGCGGCGGCAGGCTCCGGCCATGAGGGCCAGCTCGGCACGCCGCTCGGGCGAGGCGTGGGGCAGGGCCTCCTCGGCTGTGTCAGCGGCGTGCTCGATGAACACGGCCAGCCCGTCCAGCGCATGGGCGAACGACTGGTAGGTCTCCGCCTGCGCGCCCTCGGCGGCGGCCAAGCGCCGCTCGACGTCGGCGCGCAGCCCGTCCAGGCCCAGCGCCAAGAGGCGGCTCAAGTCCAGCTCGCAATGGCCCGTCTGCCCTGGGGTAAAGACGTCGGGATAGCGGGCGGCGAGCCAGGCCTTGGCCTCCTCCCGCTCGGCCTGCCACTCGGGCCGGTCGGGGGCCATCCGCCCCAACAGCAGCTCCTGGTCATCGAGGGCGAAGGGGAACCAGGCCAGCAGGTCGCGGGTCAGCAGCCCCCGGCGCACCGGCCAGGAGGCCTCGCCCTCGCTGGCGCGCAGCGACGCGGCCACGTGGCGGTGGTCCTGCCGGGGCGAGGCAAGCAGCCCCTTGCGCTCCAGGCAACGGCGGCGCAGCGTCTCGGCGCGCGCGGCAGCCCGGGTCTCGGCCGTGAGCGCGGTCATCACCTCGGCCACAGGCCCCTCCCGCCGATCAGCCCTTCTTGGCCCTCGGCTTGCAGATGATCTCGAGGATGCGCGTGTCGAAAAAGGTGTGCGTGTTGGTGGCCTTGAGCACGACGGCGCTATCGGCGCCCTTGCCGGTGCCGCCGATGGAGACGACCTCGCCGCCCACGGGGATCAGCCCCGCGTCGGCGGCCATGCAGGCGATCTCGCAGGCGACCTTGACGCCCTCGCTGAGCAGGCGCAGCACGTTGGCGATGAGCTCGTCCACCTGGATGACGTTGAACTTGCGGTTGACCGCCCGCCCCAACATGCCAAAGGCGTGGCCGGTGTAGAGCAGCTTGGCCCCGGCGGCCTCCATGGCGGCGCGATAGTCGGGGTTCATGGGGTCCCGGTCCGGGCGCACCACGCCCGCCACCACCACCAGGTTATAGCCCTTGAACACCTCCGCCGCCCGGGCGCCGGTGAAGCCGCTATAGGAGGCCACGACGATATCGCGGATGCCCAGAGCGTCCGCTCGCTCCTTGGCCAGCCGGAGCGTCTCGTCGGTGCGCTCCTGGCCCCCTTGCTCGTAATAGACCGCGCGCGTCTCCATGGTCATCCTCCTCTGTGCTCGGTCGGACAGGGAACCACGAAATACACGAACCACACGAAAAGAAGAGCGGTCGATCCAATTTTCGTGTATTTCGTGGCAAATCTCTTGTGCTAGAACGGGAACTCGTAGTTGGTCAGGCCCAGATCGGCGCGGACGTAGGCGACGTCCTTCTGCAGGTTGGCGTTGGCCGGGATGCCCTGCGCCCGCACCACCTTTTCCATCTCCCATTCCTTCTCGTTGGCGGTATAGATGCGGTCGTGCCCCGGCGCCTTGACCGACCCGCGCAGGTCGCGCAGGATGTTGCCCGCCACCCGCTTGAACGTCGCCACCGGCACAAAGTGCTCGATGTCCATGGCCAGGAAGAAATGACCCACGCCGAGGAAGGTGGGCTTGCCGTTCTCGTCAAAGCCAGTGATGGCGCGGAGATACTGGCCGTCCTGCAACGCGGCGGAGAGGAGCTCCACCACGGTGGCCAGGCCGTAGCCCTTGTGCCCGCCCATGTGGTCGCCAAAGCCGCCCAGCGGCAAGAGCGCGTTGGTGCTCTTGGTCAACCCCTCCAGGATGGCGGCGCTATCGGTGACGGACTTGCCCTCCTGGTCGATGATCCAGCCCGCCGGGGTGGGCTTTTCGGCCCGGTCCAGCACCTCGATCTTGCCGCGCTGGGTGATGGAGGTAGCCCCGTCAAAGAGGAACGGGCACGCCTCGTCGGTGGGGCAGCCAAAGGCGATGGGGTTGGTCCCCAGCATCGGCTCGACGCCAAAGGTGGGGGCGATGGAGGGGCGCGCGTTGGTGACGGTGAGGCCAATCATGTCGCGCTTGATGGCCATGAGCGGGTAATAGCCGGCGATGCCGAAATGCGTCGAGTTGCGCACGGCCACCGCGCCCATGCCGAAGGCCTTGGCCTTGTCCAGGGCCATCTCCATGGCCCGATGGGCCACCACGTGCCCCATGCCAAAGCCTCCATCCAGCACCGCCGTCGTCTCGGTCTCTTTGACGATGGTGAGCTTGGTCTGGGCCAGGATGCGGCCTTGCTTGATGCGGTCGTAATACATGCGCAGCCGCCCCACGCCGTGGGACTCGATGCCGCGCAGGTCCGAGGTGATCAGGATCTCGGCGATGATCTCGGCCTCTTGGCGGGGCACGCCCATCTTGTGGAACACGTCCACCATGAAGCGGTGCATGAGGTCTACCGGGATATATGCCGTCTGCTCTGCCATACGTATCTCCTGTGGTGATTTGGTCGATCTTTATCCATTATAGGCGGATTGCCCGCCGCGTCCAGAGCGGGAGGAGGGCGAACACAAGGTTCGGCCTAACGCTCGGCTGGGCGGGGCGCCGATCAGCCGGCCAACTCGGCGGCCACTTGCAGGAACGCCCGCACGTTCTCCGGCGGGGTGTCCACGGTCAGCTCGCAGCGGACCTCGGTCACCCCCGCCGCCACGATCTCCATGAACCGCCGCCGCACCGACTCGGGCGTGCCCTGTTGCATCTCCCCGACGGTGAGGATGTGCCAGGCGAAGGGCACGCCAGGGAGCAGCTCAAAGACGTCCCGCGGCTGCAAATACTGGTCCTCCGAAAAGTTGATGGAGGTCAGCCCCAGCCCGCGCAGGAGCGGCAGATGCTCCCGCCGCACTAGCTCGGTGTGCAGCGACCAGCCATCCGGCCCCAGCGCCTCGGCGATGCGCTGGTAATAGGGCAGTACGAACTCGGGCCAGAGCCGCGGCCCCAGCAGCCCCGCATAGTCGTCGGCGATCCCCGCGCGCCGCCGCGCGACCCCTTCCACCTCATCGGCGGCGCGGGTCCACGCGATAAAGGTCTCGGTGCAGACGTCCAGCAGGCGGCGGGCGCGAGCCGGGTCGGCCAGGCAGTCGGCGAAAAAGGCGGGGCCGCGCAGCAGCCCGGCGGTGGTCACCGGCCCCTCCTGCCCGGCGGAAAGGCCAATCCGCTCGCCCGGAAAGCGCTCGCGCAACTGGCGGTACCACTCTACGTGGCGCTGGAAGCGGGGGCTGGCCCAGGGATCGGCGGGCGCGAGCCGGTCAACCGCCTCGGGTGTTTCCAGCACATGCCCCTGGTTGGCGATCATCGGCTGGTGGTCGCGGGGAAAGACCAACTCGCCGCCCAGCGCCGCCACGCCCTCATAGGCGATGATGGGCAGCGAGGGTGGGGAGGGGGGCCGGTAGCCGGTGGCCGCCTCGAAGCGCTCGGGGTAGAGGCAGCTGACTTGCAGCGCCTGCTCCAGATCGGTGTAATAGGCCCCCTGGGGGATACCGGCGTACTCGCACTGCACCTCCACGGGGATCGATAGCCAGCCGTTGACTCGGCGCGGTGTCGTCATGGGGCATGCTCCTCTGTCTGATGTGGGCGCCCCAGTGTACACCGTGACGCGCCGCTGGTCAAGCGCCGCGTTTGTAAGTTCGCCCTGCTGCGCCTATAATACCGCCATGCGATACCTGCGATGGGCGATCCTTCTGGCGTTTGCGGCCGCGGCCTGGCTCGGCGGCGCGGGCCGCGTGCGCGCGGGCCGGCTGGCGGCGCCAGCGCCGCCTCCGACGGTTATCGAGCTGGCAGCATGGGCCGAGTCCCTCTGCCTGGCTGAGGGGCCGCGGTCCAGCGCCCGGCTGGCCGCCGCGCGCCGGGCCGGGATCGACCTGCTGGACCTCCAGCCCTGCCGCCAGGACCGCCCGGACCGCATCTTGCCCGCGCTGGAGGCGCTACGGGCCGAGCTGGCTGATGCCGAGGCCGCCTCGCCGGAAGAGCCGGAACCTGCCGAGGAGCCCGCCGAATACCTGGTTGTCAACCCCATCGGCGGCTCCAAAGCCGAGATCGTCTATCGCGAGCTCGTGGACGAGGGGCCGCTGCGCGGCGTCACGCTGGCCATCTTGGATGGGAGCGGTAGCGAGGTGGAGCGGGTCATCCATGAGAGCCTGCGGCGGCGCAAGTTCCGCGCCACCACCGGCCCCGACGAGCGGATCGACACCCACAGCCTACCCTATTGCCCGGCGTGCATCTTTGTGCCGCGAGAAGAGGTGGACTCGATCAGCGTGGCTTCCTGGCGCGGCGTGTTCCTCCACGAGGCGCGCCACGCGGTGCAAGCGGTCAATAACCCGGACATGGCCGCCGATTTCGCCGGGCCGGCTGGCGGCTTTAGCGTCTATGCCGCCTTTTGCGAGGCCTGCGCCGACGAGGGGCTGAACACCACGCGGATGTACCGCGCCAAGGAGCGCATGCCCGTCCTCCGCGAAGCGCTGGGCGCCGACCAGAAGGCCCTGGTGGACCGCGCCTGCGCGGGGCACAAGGAGGCTTATGCCGAGCTGCGCGCGCTCTATGACCGGCTCGAGGGCGAGGGAGCGTTTGATCGGCTGTTCAGGCCGTTCGTGTGGGACTAAGAGGAGGGACACCTATGGCCGCGCGCGACCCGCAGCAGATGATCCAGCAGATGCAGCAGATGCTCCAGCCGTGGGAGGCGGCCATCGCCGACCCGGCCAAGGCGCAGGAGGCGGCGTTGCGGCGCTTCCTGGGGGGCTATGCCCAGACGGCCTATGGCCGCGAACACGGCGCCGCCAGCGTCGCCAGCCTGGCCGACTATCGCCGGGCCTTTCCGGTGATGACCTACGAGAGCTACGAGCCGCTGATCCAGCGGGTCATGGCCGGCGAGGTGGATCTGCTGCTCACCGAGCCGCCGGTCGGCTGGGCCATCACCCGCGGGACCACCAAGGGTACCAGCAAGTTCATCCCCATGACCGCCAGCGACCTGCAGATGCGGGTCAGCGCCGGGCGGGCCATGCTGCACTATGTGCTGGACACCAAGCGTTTCGACCTTTTTGCCGGGGTCAACCTCAACCTGAACTTTCCTTCGCGGGTGGGGACGGTGCGGGTGGGCGAGCGGGAAGTCGAATACGGGTACTCGTCGGGCATCTATACGCGCCACGTCTCGGAGCGCACGCCCATCCGCTCGTCGCCCACCCAGCAAGAGATCGACGCCCTGGGCGGCGGCAAGACCGCGCGTGATTGGGAGGCCCGTTTCGAGCTGGCCTATGAAAAGTGCAAGGACCAAAATGTGACCCTGGTAGGCGGAGTGGCCCCCACCGCCAGCCGCTTCGGCCGCTACCTGAAGCGGGCGCACGGCGTCTATCCCAAGGACCTCTGGAAGACGCAGATCATGACGCTGGGCAGCGTGCCCAGCATCAACACGAGCTTGGCCCCCGGTCTGCGGGCCCTCTACGGCCAGGCGGCGCAGATCCGCGAGATCTATGGCGCCACGGAGGGGATGTTCGGCCAGCAGCGCGATGAGAAGCGCGCCTGGGTGCCCAATTACGACCTCTACCTGTTCGAGGTCGAGTCCGGCGGCGAGCTCAAGATGTTGCACGAGATGCACCCCGGCGAGATGGGCAGCCTGGTGGTCTCCACGCCCATCCTGGCCCGCTACAAGATCGGCGACCTGATCCTGGCCTGCCAGCCACCCTACTTTCGCTGCATCGGCCGCGACGAGTGGTGGACGCCGCTTTGGTATGGGTGGAAGGAACTGCTCTCGCTAAACCTGGGACGGCTATAACCCTACATCATCGGGAGGAGACATGAGGTATCGCAAACTAGGAACCACCGGCATCGAGGTCTCGGTCGTGGCCATGGGCTGCTGGGCCATCGTCGGCGATTTCAACTGGGGCCCGCAAGACGAGGCCGATTCCATCGCCACCATCCATGCCGCGCTGGATGCGGGCATCAACCTGCTGGACACCGCCGAGATGTACGGCAACGGCTACTCGGAGGAGCTGCTGGGCAAGGCGCTGGTGGGCCGCCGCCATCAGGCGGTCATCGCCTCCAAGGTCAGTAATACCCGCCACGACCTGAAGGGCCTCCGCCAGGCTTGCGAGGAGAGCTTGGCTCGGCTCAAGACCGACTATATTGATCTATACCAGCTCCACTGGCCCAACTGGAACGTGCCTTTCGCCGAGACCATGGGCGCGATGGCCAAGCTGAAGGACGAGGGCAAGGTCCGCGCCGTGGGCGTCTGCAACTTTGGCCCCCGCGACCTGACGGACGTGCTGGCCGCCGGCCATGTGGAGACCAACCAGCTCTCCTACAACCTGCTCTGGCGCGCCATCGAATGGGAGATTCAGCCGCTCTGCGTCAAGCATGGCGTGGGCATCCTCCCCTATAGCCCGTTGATGCAGGGCCTGCTCACCGGCAAGTTCGCCACCGCCGCCGACGTCCCCGACCCGCGGGCGCGGACCCGCCACTTTAGCGGCACGCGTCCCCATGCGCGCCACGGCGAGGCGGGCCAGGAAGAGGCTACCTTTTCCGCCATCGACCGGATTCGCGCCATCTCGGCCGAATTGGGGCTGCCCATGGCTGAGGTAACGCTGGCGTGGCTGCTGGCCCAGCCGGCGGTGACCTCGGTGCTGGCGGGGGCGCGCCACCCGGGCCAGATCGCCGAGAACGTCAAGGCCGCCGAGGTGGTCTTGCCCGCCGACGCGCTGGCCGCGCTTTCCGCGGCGACGGAACCGCTCAAGGAGGCGTTTGGGACCAACCCCGATATGTGGCAGCCGAAGGAGAAGTCGAGGATCAGATAGCGGGTGCGCATAGCGCAACTGGGGGGCCAGAGTCCGTACCGATCAGGCCCCTTTTTTCGTCTCGTTTCACAAAGCGTATTGCGCCAGCGCCCCTTGGGCTGCCTCGCAGACGCGCTGCACCAGCTCGGGGGGCGAGACGACCTTGGCCCGCGCGCCATACCCCAGCACCCAGCCGGCGGCCCACTCCAGCGTGCCCACAGCGAAGCGCGCCGTGATCGAGCCATCGCAGTTGTCCGCGATCTCCATCCAGTGGCCGTGGCGGTCGCGCACCTCCCCGGCCAGCTCTCCCTCCAGGCGCACCTCCACCCGATAGGCCGGCTCGTAGGTCATGGTGCGCTCCATATAGTCGCGCAGCGAGAACTCTTTGGGCACGGTGAAGCGCTGGTCCAGCGGCTTGACTTCCTGGATGCGATCCACGCGAAAGGTGCGCACCTCCTGGCGGAAGCGGCAATACCCGACCATGTACCAGAGCCCCCACTGGAAAAAGAGGCCGTAGGGGGCCACGACGCGGTGGCTTTCCTCCTGCCGCCCAAAGCCGCGATAGGTCAGCTCCAGGCAGCGGTGCTCGATGATGCACTGGCGGAGGGTGTGGATGGTGGCGGCCCAGGGGCGATAGTCGCGCTGGGCCAGCTCCCCGACCACCAGGCTGCGGCGCGTCTCGGCCACCTGATGGCGCAGGTCGTCGGGGAGCACATTGTCCAGCTTGGCCGTGACCGAGGTGACGGCCTGGTCGTAGGTCTGGCCCCACACCTCGCGCATGAGGTTGGCGCCCATATAGAGGACGGTGGCCTCCTCGGCGCTAAAGATCATCGGCGGGAGCTTGTAGCCGCGCACCAGCGAGAAACCGCCGTAAGGGCCGCGCTCCGAATAGATGGGGATGCCCAGTTCGTCCAGCATGCCCATGTAGCGGTGCACCGTCCGCTCCGAGACGTTGAACTCGGCGGCCAACTCGGACGCCTTCCAGCAAGGCCGGGATTGCAGCAGCATGATCAGCGATAGCAGCCGCGTCGCCACGTTGCCCATGGGCTCGCTCCTCTCCAACGCGAATAGCCGCCTCATTATACCACAGTTGCCTGCCCTTGGGGTTGCCGTTTGATCGCGAATCCGGCTATAATCCCTCCAGCAGGTGGGGCGAAGGCATGGGGTGAGGGCGATGCGCTGGGACGGGTCACAAGGGCAGGCGCGGTTGCGGCAATGGGGGGAGTGGCTCTTTGCGCGGGCAAACCGCTGGTCGGGCGGCGCGGCCGGTGTGCTGTGGGTGGCGTTGCGCACGCTGAGCGCCTCTCGCGCCGCGGAGGCCGCGGCAAGCATGTCCTACTATGCGCTCTTTTCGCTCTTTCCGCTGCTGCTGGTGCTGGTGGTGATTGGCAGCTTTGTCATCCAGCGCGAGCAAGCCTTCGAGGAGGCGGTGCGCCTGATGAGCGAGGCGATCCCCATCTCGCAGGAGCTGATTCGGGTGAACCTCCAGCAGGTGCTGGGGCTGCGCGGGCCGGTGGGCGTTATCAGCCTATTGGGGGCGTGGTGGTCGTCGTCAGGCTTTTTCACGACGCTGGTGCGCAACGTCAACCGGGCCTGGCGGCAGGCGCGTCCGCACAGCTTTTTCAGCGGTCGGCTCATCGCCCTGGGCATGGTGGGGACGGTGGTGATCTTGTTGCTGCTCTCCCTCTTCTCCACCACGCTGCTGACCGTGCTCCCTCGCTTTTTCGCGCCGATCTGGGCCGATCTCTTGCCCTATCGTACTGCGCTGTGGTCCGTGGCATCGGTGATGGTGCCCTGGCTTTTCACACTGGGGATGTTCTATGCCATCTATCAGTGGGTGCCCAACACCCGGGTGGCCTGGCGCGAGGCGCTGGGAGGCGCGGTGGTGGCGGCGGTGGCCTGGGAAGTGGTCAAGTGGGGCTTTGCCCGCTATGTGACGAGCGGGCTGGCTCACTATGATCTGATCTACGGCTCGTTGGCGACGGTGGTGGCGCTGCTCTTCTGGATCTATTTGGGCTGCTGGGTGACGCTGCTCGGGGCGCACATCAGCGCGGCGCTGCGTCGGGAAAAGGCGGGTAGCGGCGAGGGGGCCGTGCGGGCTCGTCCAGTCGACCAGGGGTAGGTCGGTCGAAGGGCGCGCGCGAGGCAAACGAAAGGAGCCGTCCCTGCAAAGGGACGGCTCCTTGGTTAGCTGTGCGAACTGGGGCTAGCCCCAGCAGGCGCCAGGGTTACCAGCTGCTGCGCCGACCGCGGTCAGAGCTTCCGCCGCTGCCGCCACGCCCGCCGCCACCGCCATAGCCGCCACGGCCACCGCCGCCGCCGCCACCGAAACCACCGCGCCCGCCGCCGCCGCCACGACCCTCAGAGGGCCGAGCCTCGGCCACGTTCAGGTCGCGACCATCCAGGTCCTTGCCGTTCAGGGCAGCGATCGCTGCCTGGGCCTCGGGGTCGTTCGCCATCTCGACGAAGGCGAAACCACGGGGCCGGCCGGTCTCGCGGTCAGTGACCACGTTGACAGAGGTGACCTCGCCGTAGGCCTCAAAGACCTCGCGAAGCCGGGCCTCGGTCGTGCTGTAGCTCATGTTACCAACATAAAGTTTCTTGGCCATTTTCGATCCGCTCCTTTTGCGAATGCTTACAGTGGAACAACGTTGGTGGCTTGAAGGCCCTTGGGCCCTTGCTCAACGGAAAGCTCGACCTGCTGACCTTCCTTGAGGGTGCGGAACCCGCTCGACGCGATCGCCGAGTAGTGGACGAACACGTCCGGGGCGCCCTCACGGGAGATAAAGCCATAGCCCTTGCTCTCGTTGAACCACTTGACCGTTCCAATTTCCCGATTGCTCACTTTTCTTCCTCTTTCTGCTACTTGCTACAAGATATGCCGTGGACGGAGGAGCCGAGGTTGCGGATCGAAGAAAAACGCCTGGACTGTTCAGGTCCAGGCGTTGCTATCTTGCACGAACTCGGAACTTACTCTATCCTATGGGCTATTATACACAGATTTTTCCGCTTGTCAAGTAGGTAATCACACGAGATTGCAAATTCGTCCCACTTTGGTGGGGCAGTTGGCCCAACAGGGCGCCGCGCCTACCACTCGCAGCGCCGGAGTAGGTTCTGGGCCACGGGGTCGACCCGGTAGATGAGAAAGTCCTCGAACCCCAAGATCTCCGCCTTGGTCTTTTCCCCGCTGGCCACCCGCAGCGTCAGGTCATAGATCTCCTGGCCGAGGTCGGTGATGCCCGCCTGGCCCAGGATGATCTTGCCGGCGTTCACGTCCATGTTGTCGTTGAGCCACTCGTAGGTGGCCGGGTTGCCGGTGACCTTGATCACGGGCAGGATGGCGTGGCCGGTGGTGGAGCCGCGCCCCGAAGTGAACAGCGTCACCGTGGCGCCAGCGGCGGCCATGCTGGTCACCGAGGGGACATCGGAATCGGTGCCCTCCTGGATGTAGAGGCCGGGGCGGGCGGGCAGCTCCAACTGGGTGCGGTTGTAGTGCAGCACGCCCTGGATGGGGCGGGTGCCGCCCTTGAGGATGGCGCCCAGCGACTTTTCCTCGATGGTGGTCAGGCCGCCATCCATGTTGCCCTGTTGGATATGGCGGCTGGGGATGCCGCTGGCCTTGGCGAAATTCTCCTGCTCCTGGATGATGTCATAGATATCCTGGGCCGTCTTGGCGTCCACCGCGCGGCGCGCCAGGATGTGCTCCGTGCCGGTCATCTCGATGGTCTCGCCGAAATAGACCGTGGCCCCCGCGTCCACCAGGCGGTCGGCGGCGTTGCCCACGGCGGGGTTGGCGGCCAGCCCGGAGGTGGCGTCCGACCCGCCGCATTCGACGGCGACCGTCAGCTCGGAGAGGGGGAAGGGTTGGCGGCGCTGGCGGCTGAGCTCGGCGGCCATCTCGCGCAGGATCCGCGTCCCGGCCTCGATGGCGCGCAGGGAACCGCCCACCTCCTGGATCACCACCTGGGCGATGGGCTTGCCGCAGGGCTGGATGCCGTCGAAGAGGATCTCGGCGGTGAGGCTCTCGCAGCCCAGCCCGACCACCAGCACGGCGCCCACGTTGGGGTTCCGCCCGATGCCGATCATGCCCCGCTCCACCATCTCGTCGCGGGTGCAATGGTGCCATTGGCTGACGGCCACGGCGCCGGGGACGGCGGCGGCCATGCGCCGGGCCTCCTCATAGGCGCAGTTGCCCGCGGCCAGGACGAGCAGGTGGTTTCGCGTGCCCACCTGGCCGTCGGGACGCAGGTAGCCCCAAAACTCGGTTGCGTTGCTCATGGTCATCTCCATGCCGCGCTTTCGGGGATGTGGGCGCTCTCCACGTTGTGCACATGGACCCACGCGCCGCGCTTGATCTCGGCGGTGGCCCGCCCAACCACCTCGCCGTACTTGTAGACCAGCTCGCCCGCGGCCAGGTCGGCCAAGGCGATCTTGTGATAGGCCAGGGGGACATCGGTGGACGCCACCACTTGGTCCACGGGCTTGCCCTCGTGGGAGAGGACCGAGACCGCCTCCCCGGCGGAGAGGGTGGCCGTGGCGGTGGCGACGTTGTCTTTGACGTGCAGCTTGATGGCTAGTTTCACGCTGGGAGCCTCCACTCTTGCAGATTCCGCCATTGTACGCAATTGCGCCGCCCCGCGCAAATCGCAGGCCACCGCAGGGGCGCAGAGAGCGCAGAGGATAGGAATCTGGGAGGAGAGGATGCGCAGAGATAGCGCGACAATGCCGCCAGCGGCGCCCCCTCTCCTTGGCCCTTTCCTCTCTGCGGTCTCCGCGCCTCTGCGGTGCGATCCTTCACAGCGCGCAGGAAAGCCAGGCGGGGAGGTGGGCCAGGAGGTCGGCGATGACCAGGGCCGCGTTGTCGTGAAAGATGGCGGGATCAGCGTAAGCCTCGCCGCCGTCAGCGCCCACCAGGTCGGTGACGCCGCGCAGGATCAGGCAGCGCACCCCCTGGCGCGCCGCCACCCAGGCGATGGCGCCGGACTCCCAATCGCCCGCCACCGCGCCGTAGCGCTCGCGCAGCCAGGGGATATCCGCGGGAACCAGGTCGCGGTCGCCGGAGACGAGCAGCGCTCGCTGAACCGGCTGGGGATAGGGCTCGCGCAGCCAAGAGAGGTCGATCTCGGTGGTATAGTGGGCGATGGCTGCGATCGGGTCGCTCATCTGCTCCACGATGTCATAGACCAGTGTGCGCTCGGCCAGGACCAGCGTCCCTCGCTCGATGCAGCCGGCGAAGCCGCCGCAGGTGGCCAGGTTGACCAGCAGCTCGGGCCGCCAGCGGCCGATGACATACTGGGCCGAGGCGGCCGCGGCGATCTTGCCCCAGCCGCCGTGGAAAAAGACAACCGGCTCGGGCTGGCCGTGCACCGCCACCTCGTCGACGAACCACTCGCCCAGTGGCGAGCTCTGCGCCGGGAGGTGGGCATAGGCGGCGCGCACCGCCCGCCACTCCGAGTTGGCCGACGAGATCACCACGGCGCGGATGGGAGGCTCGGGTTCCATCGTCTAGACCCTCGCCAGCGCCTGATCCAGGTCGGCGATGATGTCCTGCGGGTCCTCGATGCCCACCGACATGCGCACCAGCCCGGGGCCGACCTGGGCGATGGCGCGCTCCGCCGGCGTCATGGAGCGGTGCGAGGAGTGGGCAGGGTAGAGCACCAGGGTATAGACGTCGCCCAGGGAGGTGACGGGGAGGCAGAGCTGCAGCGCCTCGAAGAAGCGAAAGACCGTGGCCTGATCGCCGCCCCGCAGCTCGAACGAGATCATGCCGCCGTAGCCGCGGTCGCCAAAGAGCCGCCGGGCCAGCCCGTGCTGGGGATGGGCGGCCAGCCCCGGAAAGTTGACGTGCGCGACGGCGGGGTGGGCGGTCAGCCACTCGGCCGCCAGCGCCGCGTTGGCGCAATGCTGCCGCATCCGCAGCGGGAAGGTCTTGAGGCCGCGCAGGGCCAGGTAGGCCTCATTGGGCCCGAGGTTCCCGCCCACTTGCTTGAGCGCCTCGCGCACCGGCCTGGCGTCCGCCGCGGACGAGATCACCGCGCCGCCCAGGGCGTCGCCGTGCCCGGCCAGATACTTGGTGGTGGAGTGCACGACATAATCCACGCCATCCTCCAGGGGCCGATAGAGGTAGGGGGTGGTGAAGGTGCTATCGACGATGACCTTGGCCCCGTAGGCGTGCGCGAGCTTCACCAGCCGGGGCACGTCGGCGAGCTTGAGCAGGGGGTTGGAGATCACTTCCAGCACCAGCGCGACGGGGCGCAGCTCGGCCAGCGCCCGTTCCACGCCCTCCAGGTCGGTGAGGTCGAGAAAGCGGCTGCGCACGCCCATGCCGCCGAAAAAGCGGGCCAGCAGCGCATAGGTGGCGCCGTAGAGGTCTTGCGCGGCCACGACGCTGGCCCCCGCCTTGACGCCAGCGGCCAAGCAGGCCGCGTGCAGCGCCGCCATGCCGGAGCCAAAGGCCACCGCCTCCTCGCCGCCCTCCAGCGCGGCCAGGGCGACCTCCAGGGCGTGGTTGGTGGGGTTGCCAAAGCGGGCATAGTTGTACCCCGCCTTGCTCCCGGCAAAGACATCGTCCAGCTCTTGCATCTCGGGATAGATGTAGCCCACCGAGTTGTAGATCGGCGTGGTCACGGGCGTAAAGTCGGGCGCGGGACCGCGCTCCCCGGCGTGCACGGCGGTGGTATAGATGCTGCGCTTGGTCATGGTATCCTCTTTCTTGAACAAGACCTCCGAGCTCTCGCCGAACCCGAAGGTCTGATTTCCGCTTTACGTGGGAGGTGGTCCGACCTAGTCTACGGCGAAGAACAGGACCCTGGCAATGATATAGAAGAAATACATGCCCATCAGGATGTACGAACCGGATCTGCCGATCTTGCCTTTCGTGAACCACAAGATTCCCCATAGGATAGCGCCGGTAAGAATCTCCCATGGCAAGTCCCACTGAAGTAACGGGGCTGGCACCCAGTAGGTGGAGATCAGTGCACCAAGGCCCACACCCAATAACGGATTGGTTATGTTGCTGCCTACCAGCGTGCCCAGGGAGATGCCCTGATCTTTGTTCTTGACTCCAGCCAGTGCGGTCATCAGCTCCGGCAGCGCGGATGCGACGCCTAGCGTGATCACGCCGACAAGCGAGCCGCCAACGCGCGTTATCTCCACAACCCGTTCAGATATGCTGAGCACGATCTGCGCCGAGATGACAGTGATGCTCATGGCGGCGAGGGCTAGCAGGGCATCTTTCAGGGCTGCTTGGCAGGTGCCGGGCGCGTCTGGCGTTGCCGCCTGCTCAGGCTCTTTCTTATAGAATCTTCTTTCGTCCCAATAAAGGAAATAGTTATACGCCAGGAAAGATACCAACAGGATCATCCCATCGATGCGAGAGTACATGCCGCTGATGCCCAGGATGATGCATAGCACGTGCGTTACGATCATGGGCAACATGCTCTTCCACAGAAAGTAACGCCGGAAGTATAGACCGCCCGCCAGCAAGACGACTATGCCCAGAATCAGCGTCTGCTGGACGACGTTGGAGCCAATATTCGCCCCTAGCACGATGGAAGAGCCAACGCGATAGTCGATCTTGTCGGCCAGGATGTTCACCGAGGCGATCAGGTGCGAGCTTATCTCGGGTATACTCGTAGCAACGGAGACGACAGTCATCCCCATAAAGGTAGTGGAGAGGTTGAAATACTCAGCCAACCGTATCAGCCGCTTTACGACTTCATCGGCACTGACGACAAGGAGGCCCAGGGCGACAACCCCGAACAAAATGATGACGAACAAGTTGCTGGATTCCCACGGCATGACCATTTTCTTGCTCTTTCTATAGGCTTCTTTGCTCCGCATTGAAGTTTTGGGCCCGGCGTTGTTAGCGAGGGCCGGGTATCGGTCAAGTATGCCGCTCTGAGCGAAGTTGTCGCGCAGCCGCCCGTCGCGTTCGATGCTGGCTGCTGCGCGACAACGAGCTCTATTGCAGGGCTAGGGCTGCGTGGACGTGCTAATCCACGGCGAAAAAGAGCGTCCGCAGGATGATATAAGCAAAGTACATACCCATCAGCGCCAGGGCCCCGGACTTGCCCATGCGGCCCTTGGTGAACCAGAGGATGATCCACAGCGCCGCGCCGGTGAGCGTCTCCCAGGGCAGATCCCAGTTGATCAGCGGCCCGGGGACCCAGTAGGTGGAGATCAGCGCGCCGCCGCCGATGGCGACCAGTGGGTTGGTGATGTTGCTGCCCACCAGCGTGCCCAGCGGGATGCCGTGGTCCTTGTTGCGGACCCCGGCCATGGCGGTGGTGAACTCGGGCAGCGCCGAGGCGACGCCCAGGGTCAGCACGCCGATGAGCGAGCCCCCGATGCCCGTCACCGCGACAATCCGCTCGCCGATCCCCAGCACGATCTGCGCCGAGAGGATGGTAAAGCCCATCATGGCGAGGGCGACCAACGCGTCCTTGAGCGCCTCCTGCGGGGAGGAGCAGGCGTCCTCCACGGGGGGCTGCTCCTCTTTCTTGTAGTGCTTGCGCTCATCGGTGTAGAGGTAATAGAGGTACGCGATGAACGTGCCAAACAGGATCAAGCCGTCCAGCCGCGAATAGGTGCGGTCCAGGCCCAAGATGATGCACATGACGGTGGTGCCGATCATGGGAATCATGCTCTTCCATAAGAAGTAGCGCCGGAAGTATAACCCGCCCGAGAGAAAGACCACCAACCCGAGGATAAAGGTTTGTTGCACCACATCCGACCCGATGTTGGCTCCCAGGACCAGCCCGGCGGCGACCTTGGGGTCCATCTTGTCCAGGAGGATGTTCACCGAGGCGGTGATGTGCGAGGTGATCTCAGGGATGCTGGTGGCGACGGAAACGATAGTCATCCCCATAAAGGTGGTGGAAAGGTTGAAATACTCGGCCAAGCGGATCAGGCGCTTGACAGCCTCATTGGAGCTCAGCACCAAGATGGCTAGCCCCACAAGGCCAAAGAGGATCGTGACGAGGAGGTTACCGGATTCCCATGGCATGGTCATTGTGCGCTCATCTTTCTTATAGGCTCTCTTGCTCCAGATTTTTCCCCGGCAGGCGACCGAGGGTGGTAATGGTCTCGGCACGAAATGGCCGATTGACAAGGGGGTATTATACCATATATAGGGCCGGGGTCAAATCGAATCGCGCACCTGTCGCCCCGCTTGGACAATGCGCCAACCTGCGCTATACTTGGCCCTGATACTTGCGAGCGCGGTTTGGTGTCGCGCTCCTGGCCACAGCACAGATCACGGAGGTGTGCTGATGTTCACCGATCTGAACCCGACGCCCCGCATTCTGCTGGGCCCTGGCCCCAGCGATATCCACCCGCGCGTATTGCGCGCCATGGCCACCCCGCTGCAAGGGCACCTGGACCCCGAGTTCCTGGCGCTGATGGACGAGGTGCAAGAGCTCTTGCGCTACGTCTTCCAGACTCGGAACAAGCTGACCCTGGCGCTGCCGGGGACCGGCACGGCGGGGATGGAGGCGGCCTTTGCCAACTGGGTCGAGCCAGGCGATAGCGTCGTCATCGCCGTGAACGGCTATTTCGGCGACCGCATGTGCGACATGGCCAGCCGCTACGGCGCCGAGGTGCGGCGGTTGGATATCCCCTGGGGCGAGGTGTATGCCCCGGCGCAGCTTGAGGCCGAGCTGAGGAAAAAGCCCGCCAAGCTGCTGGCGCTGGTGCAGGCCGAGACCTCCACGGGCGCCTTGCAGCCGATGGCGGGGCTGGGCGAGCTGGCGCACCGCAATGGAGCGCTGCTCTTGATGGATTGCGTGACCTCGCTGGGCGGCGCGCCGGTGGAGATCGACGCCTGGGGCGTGGATATCGCCTATAGCGGCACGCAGAAATGCGTGGGCTGCCCGCCCGGCCTGAGCCCCTTCACCGCCTCGCCGCGGGCCTGGGAGGTGCTCGGCCAGCGCAAGGGCAAGGTGCCCAACTGGTATCTGGACCTGACGCTGTTGGCCAAGTATTGGGGGCCGGAGCGGGTCTATCACCACACGGCGCCGATCAACATGGTCTATGCCTTGCGCGAGGCGCTGCGGATGGTGCAGGAGGAGGGGCTGGAAGCCCGCTTTGCCCGGCACCGCCGCCACGCCGAGCTGCTCTGGGCGGGCCTAGAAGAGATGGGCTTGTCGCTGCACGTCCCGCTGGAGCGGCGGCTTCCCTCGCTGACCACCCCGCGGGTGCCGCAGGGGGTGGATGAGCTAGCCGTGCGCAAGCGCCTGCTGGCGGACTATTCAATCGAGATCGCCGGCGGGCTGGGTGCGCTCAAGGGTCAGGTTTGGCGCATCGGCTTGATGGGCCATTCGTCGCGACGGGAGAACGTGGCGCTCTTGCTGGCGGCGCTAGGGGAGATACTGGGGCGGTAGGGGATCTGCTTCTGCGGGGCGGGCACGGGGGCCATCTGCTCCAACTAATTGGCATAGGTTAGCGTGGGCCGCAGTTGCGTTGTGCATGGCGCGCCTTCCGGTCTAGGATGAGCCCTTCGGGTAAGGGTACAAGATCAGCTTCAG
>Ga0123332_1000843_pt1 | contig 30983 bp, 27 predicted proteins | sample BioC12SIPDNA_4_FD_89958 | JGI IMG/M metagenome (GOLD analysis project Ga0123332, IMG submission 89958) | Anaerobic biogas reactor microbial communites from Washington, USA - Biogas_R2_A C12 SIP DNA | ecosystem: Engineered > Bioreactor > Anaerobic > Unclassified | place: Washington, USA... | reverse complement strand
TTTCTGGCCGAGGTGCAGGCCCAGCCCGACTATGCTGGGCAGATTGCCCATGTGCGCGAGCTGCCGCCACAAGAGGCCACCTTTGGCGAGCTGGATCGCCCTTTGCCACTGGCCCTAGAGCAGGCGGTGCGGCAAACGGGCATCGAACGACTTTACAGCCACCAGGCCGAGGCCATCAACGCATCCCGCAGGCGCGAGCATGTGATGCTGGCCACCGGCACCGCCTCAGGCAAGACGCTCTGCTACAACATTCCCGTGTTCGAGGCGCTGCTCGCTGACCCCATGAGCCGCGCGCTGTACCTGTTCCCCACCAAGGCGCTGGCACAAGACCAGTTGCGGGCGCTCGGGCAGCTCTCGACGGGGATGCCCGAGCCAGTGCGCTATGGCGCCTATGACGGCGACACCCCTGTGCCCACCCGCTCGCGGCTGCGGCGACAGGCCGGGGTGCTGCTGACGAATCCCGACATGCTGAGCATGGGGATTCTGCCCAACCACGCCTCATGGACCACCTTTCTAAGACACCTGCGGTTTGTGGTGGTCGACGAAGCCCACACCTACCGCGGCATCTTTGGATCGCACGTGGCGCTGGTGCTGCGGCGGTTGCGCCGACTGTGCCGCCGCTATGGAGCCGAGCCGCAGTTCATCTTTTGCTCGGCCACCATCGCCAACCCTGACGAGCACGCCGAGCGGCTGTGTGGCACAGCCGTGACGGTGGTTGATCGCGACGGCGCGCCGCATGGGCCACGGCAGTTCGCGCTATGGAACCCCATCTCGCCCGACGACCCGGCCCATAGCCACCGCCCCAACACCGACGCCACTATGCTGCTCACGGCCCTGCTGCGTGAGGAACTGCCAACCATCGCCTTTGTGCGGGCGCGACGTGTGGCCGAGCTGATCTTGCGCTATGTGCGCGAGGAACTACGCCGCGAGCCCGAGCTGGCCGCGCGCATCAGTGCCTATCGCGCTGGCTATCTGCCCGAGCAACGGCGAGAGATCGAGCGACGACTGTTCAGCGGCGAGTTACTGGCGGTGGTATCCACCACCGCCCTCGAGCTGGGCATCGATGTCGGCGATATCGCGGCCGCGCTGCTGGTGGGCTATCCTGGCACCATCGCCAGCGTCTGGCAGCAGGCCGGCCGGGCCGGGCGCGGCAGAGCACCAGCATTGAGCGTGCTCATCGCGCAAGACGATCCGCTCGATCAATACCTCATGCGCCACCCAGAAGCGCTCTTTGGTCGGGCGCCCGAGCATGCCCTCACCGATCCAGCCAATCCCTATCTGCTGCGCGACCATCTCCTCTGCGCCGCCTACGAGTGGCCATTGAGCAACGACGATGCGAACCTGTTCGGGCCGGCTCTCGGGCCAGCCGTCGCCGCACTAGCCCGCGAAGGCGAGCTTGAGCTGCGCGAGGACCGCTGGGTGTATCCCTACGATGACTATCCCGCGGAGCGCGTCAACCTGCGTTCGAGCGAAGGCCCACCCATCGTGCTGGCCGACGAGACCAATGCGCTGGCACCACTCGAAGAGATCGATGCCGCCACAGCGCCCCTGCGGGTTTATCCGGGCGCCATCTACTACCATCAGGGCGATGCCTGGCGCATCACCAGGCTCGACCTACAGGGCGGCCTGGCCCTGGCGCGGCCCGAGACTGACGCGCCCTACTATACCCAGCCCCAAGAGATCGGCGAGCTCGATATCATCCGCTCGCAACAGATGCGCGAGATGCACACCTGCACGCTCTACCTGGGGCAGGTGCGCGTTACCAACCAGGTTATCGGCTACGAGCGGCGACATCTCTACGATAGCTCGGTGTTGGGGCGTGAACCGCTCGACCTGCCGCCCACCAGCTTTGAGACCCAGGCCCTCTGGTTCGATGTGCCCGCCGAGATGCAGCGCGTGGTGACAGCCGAGAGCCTGGACGTACCCGGCGGCCTGCACGCCGTCGAACATGCCTGCATCGCCCTGTTGCCCCTGTTGGCTATGTGCGATCGCAACGACATCGGCGGGCTCTCGACCGAGCGACACCATGACACCGGCCTGGCGCAGGTCTTTATATATGACGGCCACCCGGGCGGGGTGGGCCTGGCGGAGAAGGGATTTGCGCTCATCGAGCAGCTGTGGGAGATGGCCATACGCCATGTGCAAGAATGCCCCTGTGAGGCAGGCTGTCCATCTTGCATTCACTCACCCAAGTGCGGCAACGGCAACGAGCCGCTAGACAAGCGCGCCGCCATCCGCCTGTTCGAGTTATTGCTGGGCTAGGGCTCTTCGCCGTACTCGCTCAGATCGGTGGCGGGGATCTCCTCAGCGGGATCGGGCTCGCGGGCCGCGATCAGGATCTCATCAAAGGGCTGCGCCTGCAACGCTCGCACGCGCTGCTGCTTGATGAGCTCGAGAAGTGCCAGGAACGTGACGATCACCTCGACGCGCGAACGTGCGCTGCGCATGAGCGTGGTGAAACGCACCTCGCCACGGGCGCCGAGGCGCGCCAGGATGTTCTCGATACACTCTCCGATGCGCACCGGCACGGGCGCAACCACGCGATCGACGGCCTGCTGCACCGGTCGCTCGGCCAGCACACGCTGCAGCGCCGCCAGTAGCTCGCTCGGCTGCGCTTCGCCGGGCTGCACGCGCGGCTCGATGTGGGGCAGCGGGGCCAGCCGTGTATAGGTGCGCCCTCCAGCGCTCTCGAGTTCACCCAGTTGGGCAGCCACCTGCCTGAAGCGACGGTACTCTTTGAGGCGTTCGACCAGATCATCGGTATCCTCTTCGTCTTCCGAGGACGTTTCGCTGGCTGGGCGAGGCAGCAACACGCGGCTCTTGATGACCAGCAGTTGCGCGGCCACCACACAAAAGTCGGCCAGATGCGTTGCCGAGCGCTCGCGAAGCCCCTCGAGGTACTGTAGATACTGGTCGGTGACGCGGGCAAGCGATACGAGGGTGATATCCAGCTCCTCGCGTTCAATCAGTCGTAACAGCAGATCCAGCGGCCCCTCGTAGACATCCAGGGCCACCTGATAGGTCATTTCGATCACCGCTCGCTCCATCTCGAGTTCGCCATCATTATAGGCCCATGAGAGACATCGTCCATGCTTCGGTTGGAGACGCCTTGCGTCTCTGGTAAACTGCGCGCAGTTCATCAGGGAGCCGCCCATGTTCAGCTTCAAGCCAGACTATGAGCAGGTCAAGGCCCGCATCGAAGCCTTTTGGGAAGGCGAGATCATCGACCGACCACTCGCCCAGTTCGCAGTGCCCAGACCCTATGAAGAGTGGGTGCCAGAGCCTATCTCGGGGCATGCCACGCCAGAGGAGCGCTGGCTCGACGCCGACTATCAGGCCGAGCTGGCCCTGGCGCGCTGCCACAACACCCTCTTTATGGCCGATGCCCTGCCTATCGCCTGGCCCAACCTCGGCCCCGAGGTGTTCTCTGCCTTTTACGGGTGCCCCCTGCACTTTGGCGACTATGGCACCAGTTGGACCGACCCGATCTTGCACGATTGGGCCGATGCGGAGCAGGTGCGCTTTGACCCTGATAATGCCTACCTGGCCAAACTGCACCAGATGACCGACGCCCTCATCGCTGTGGGCCAGGGGAACTTTATCGTGGGTATGACCGACTGGCACCCGGGCGGCGATTGGCTCGCTGCCATCCGAGACCCGCAGAACCTGGCCATAGACATGATCACGCACCCCGATGAGGTCAAGCGCATGCTGGCCATGGCCGAGCGCGACTATATGGCACTGTACGATCTGTTCTACGCCAAGCTACGCGCCGCGGGCAACCCCATCACCAGCTGGCTGTCGCTCATTGCAGACGGCAAGTACTATATCCCGTCCAACGACTTTTCGTGCATGGTCAGTAACCGCATGTTCCGCGAGTTCTTTCTGCCGGGCATTGTGCGCGAGTGTCACTTCCTCGATCGCTCCATTTACCACCTCGACGGCCCTAATGCGCTGCGCCATCTCGATGATATCCTGGCCATCCCCGAGCTGGGAGCAGTGCAATGGGTGTTTGGCGCGGGCAACGAGGGCTTTCACCGTTGGGTCGAGGTCTATCGGCGCATCCTGGCTGCAGGCAAAGGCGCTAACGTGATGATCGACTATGACGAAATCGATGCCGTCATCGAGGCGCTTCCGGCCAGGGGTGTGTTCCTATCGATCAACGGCGTGCCCTCGCAAGAAGCGGGTGACGAAATCATCCGCAAGCTCGAGCGCTGGGCCGCCGGCAAGGTGTTCCCGGTTCGCTAGCAGACTTGTCTGGCGCTGTGACCTATCGGGTCTGCAGCGCCTGGGCCATGCGCCGCGCCAGATTGGTCACCGTCGTCAGGCCCAGGCGGTCGGCCGCTGCGGGGCCGACAATGGCGGCGCCAGAGTGGCTGAACTGGGGCCCGTCGGCGATGACCAGCATGTCTTGCTGCAAAAAGTAGGTCTGCATGTTCTGTAGGGTGAGCTCTTGCCCACCGTTGCGAAACCCCCCGCAGGCGATGCCAGCGCCCACCTTACCCGTCATGCCAAACTGGCCGCCCGTGCGAAAGAGCACCGTGCGATCCATCATCGTCTTGAGCAGGCCGGTGACCATGCCCATCCATACGGGTGACGCCAGAATGATACCGTCGGCGCGTCGCATGGCGTCATACACCTGCAGCATGTCATCATCGTGCACGCATTCGCCGCTACGGCAGTGAAAGCATCCCTGGCAGGGCCTTATCTCGAGCGCTGCCAGCGCCAGCGACTCGGTCTCGAACCCGAGTCGCTCCAGCTCAACGAGCGCCTGCCTCAGGGCATAGGCCGTGTTGCCTTCGAGATGAGGGCTGCCGTGGATGCCGAGCACGCGCATGTCCGCCTCCTGTATCATGGCCGTTTGGTGGTATCATCATTCTAGTTGCCTGAACGACACGCTGACAACTGCGAGGCCGACATGATCATACCCTACGATATGCACGCGCACACCTACTACTCGCCCTGTGGCCGCCGCCTGACAGCCGCTGGCGAGCCGGCCGCCACGCCTGCGCTCTACCGCGACGAGGCCCTGCGCCTGGGGATTGGGGCGATCTACCTGACCGACCATTTTGTCGAGGACCCAACCAACCCGGCGGCGCCGCAGTTCTACAAGGGTTCGGGGCCGGCCATCATCGCCGACCTGCGCCGTGAGCTGGCCACGCTGGGCGAGGCCGATGGCCTGCGCTTTTTGGTGGGTTGCGAGACCGAGACCTTTTCCATCGAGCATGTGGGGGTGAGCCCCGCCACGGCGGCTCAGCTCGATATCGTGTTGGTGCCCACCAGCCACTATCACCTCACTGGCGTGCCCCAGCCCGAAGGCGACGCGCCGGCCGACGTGGCGCGTCACATGCTCACCATGCTGGCCTCGGTGGTGGCCAAGCCCTGGCTCGACGTGCTGGCACACCCTCTGGCCGAGCGTGAGGCGCTGATCGGCGATCTGCGCGCCATCTATGAGGCGATGGATCGGCGCTGGCTGAGCGACATCCTGGGGCAGGCCGCCTGCGCCCAGATGGCGGTTGAGATCAACGCGGCCTCGCTCAACGACGAGGGCATTCCGCACTATCGTGAGGTGCTGGCCGATCTCTTGCCGCTGGCCCAGTCACTTGGCTGCAAGTTCACCCTGGGCTCTGACGCCCACAGCGTGGACATGCTCGCCTGGCCGCTGCAGATCGAAGGCTGGGTGCGTGGCCTGGGCCTTGATGAAAGCGATTTCCTCACGCCAGACACCTTGCTAGCACGCCGTCACCGCGTCTAGGCCATTTATCCATTGTTGCATCGCGCCAGAGAGGAGCCTTACCATGATCGACCCGCGCCGCGCTGGCCGCTATGAGCGCATCTACGCGCAGCTTGAGGCGTTGATCGCCAACGAGTCGCCCAACCTTACGGCGGCCATGGCCACCATCTGCGCCGTGCTGCACCACAAGATGCCGCACCATTTTTGGACGGGGTTCTACCTGGTTCGCGCCGGCGATGAGGCCGGTGAAACGCTCGTCGTGGGCCCCTATCAGGGCCCGGTGGCCTGCCAGGTGCTCGAAGGGCGTGGCGTGTGCCTGCACAGCGTAGCCACGCAGCAGCCAGTGGTGGTGCCCGACGTCCACGCCTTTGCTGGGCATATCGCCTGCGACGAGCGCTCGCAGAGCGAGATCGTCATCCCGCTCTCTAAAGCGGGCCGGGTTGTAGGCGTGCTCGATATAGACAGCAGCCGCCTGGCCCAGTTCGATGACGACGACATTGCGCCGCTGCAGCGCATCCTGAGCCTGCTCGACCCGTATCTCTAGCCCTGCAAACAAAAAAGGGCGAGCCGTACGGCTCGCCCTTTGGCATCACGCTCCATGCTACTTGATGGCGTAGGTGATCTGCAGCGTCAGAGTCATGTCCAGCTCACCCGGGTTGATGGGGCCAGCGCCCCCACCCATGCCCGCCGCGGCCATTTCTCTGGCGTTAAAGTTGCTGTAGGGCACTGACCCGCCGACCACCTCACTGACACTCACCACTGCGCCGATTTCGACGTCGGTCAGGCCGGCCAGTTCTTCGGCTTTGGCGCGCGCATCGTCAACGGCCTTTGCGCGAGCCTCGGCCTCGAGGTCAGCGGCATCGTCCAGATAAAAGCTGACGCCATAGACCGAGTTGGCGCCGGCATCGATAGCGGCATCCAGCACGGCACCGACCTGCTCAAGATCGCGGATCTTGACATTGACGCTGTTCATCACGCGGTAGGTCACGTCTGTGCTCAGGCGGCCCTCGTTATCGGGCGTGCGCTCTGACCAGATGCTGAACCCCGAGGTCTGGATGTCACGCTCGGCGATGCCCAGATCGGTGAGCGCCGCGATGATCGCTTCCATCGTCGCGCTCGACTCGGCCGTCGCCTGTTTGACGTTGGCGCCCATGGTCTCGACGCCCAACGTAGCCTGAGCCGTGTCTGGCTGAGTGGTCACGGTGCCCTTACCGACAACCGTGATAGTACGCGATACGTCGACGACGGCAGAGGCCTCATCAGTGCTAGCGGGCGTCTGCGCCGAGACGGCCAGGGGCAGAAGGCCCTGGCTGACAATGAGCGCACCGGCCAGCGCGACTGCAGCGACACCAAGTGCAATGTTACGGATTCGAGAGAGCTTCATGGTTTATCCTTTCTCACTGAGCTTTGATTATTGGGGCTTGTACCTCTACAGACGTCCGAGCAGGCATACGGGTTCCATCGTTGTTACGGTTTCTTGCCTCGATCTTGCCTGGACGATAGAATGCGCCTGCGTCTTTCGGGCGCGCAATAACACGCCTGTGCCAAGACGCCAGCATCAGTCAACGAGGGCGGCATGCAACGCTATACCATTGCGTCCATACCCGGAGATGGCATCGGCATCGACACCATCCATGAGGCGGTAGCCACGCTTGAGACGGTGAGCGCCGTCCATGGCGGGCTCACCTTTACCTTTGACGAGTACCCCTGGAGCTGTCGCTACTACCTTGAACATGGGCGCATGATGCCCGAGGATGGTCTCACCATCCTTGCCGACCATGACTGCATCCTGTTCGGTGCGGCTGGCTTTCCTACGGTGCCCGACCACATCTCGTTGTGGGGCCTGCTGTTGCCTATACGCCAGGCCTTTGACCAGTACATCAACCTGCGGCCGGTTAAACTGCTGCGTGGCATCGCCGGACCTCTACGTGGCAAGGGGCCAACCGAGATCGACATGGTGTGCATCCGCGAGAACACTGAGGGCGAATATGCCGGCATCGGCGGGCGCAGCCATCGCGGCGGTGCCGATGAGGTGGCGGTGCAGACGGCGGTGTTCACGCGCAAGGGCGTCGAGCGGGTGCTGCGTTATGCCTTTGAGGTAGCACGCACGCGCCCGGCCAGGAGCCTGGCCAGCGCCACCAAATCGAACGCTCTGCAGTACAGCATGGTCTTTTGGGATGAGGTGTTCGTTGCCCTACAGCCCGAGTATCCCGATGTGACCTGCCGGCAATACCACGTGGACGCGCTGGCGGCACGGTTCGTCACCGCGCCCGAATCGCTGGATGTGGTGGTGGGCTCGAATCTCTTTGGCGATATCCTCACCGATCTAGGCGGCGCACTGCAGGGCAGCCTGGGCATTCCGCCCAGCGGCAATATCAACCCTGAAGGGCGCTATCCTTCACTGTTCGAGCCGGTGCACGGCTCGGCCCCCGACATCGCCGGCAAGGGCATTGCCAACCCGATTGCAGCCATCTGGGCGGCCAGTATGCTGCTCGACCATCTAGGCCATACCGATTGCGGTGCGCTGGTGCTCGAGGCTATCGAGCGCGTGACCGCAGAAGGCCATACGCTCACACCCGACCTGGGGGGCAACGCTACCACTCAGCAGATGGGTGAGGCGATCCGTGCAGAGATCGTGAGCCTGGGGCAGTTGTGAGCGGACAGAGCGAGGAGCCGCAGCGCGGGCGATCGAGAGAGCTGGCCACCAAATCGTTGCTCAATCCACGCTATGCCCTGCATCGGCTCTGGATGGGGCTGCAGCGCGTCACGACCGTCTCAGTGCCCGAGCAGCGGAACGAGCGACTGTTGTACGTCGACATGGTGTTCCAAGCGCTGCTGGGCGCAGGGCCGATGTCGTTCGTAGCGGTGTATCTGGTGCGGCTGCAGGCCGCCGACTGGATCGTGGGTCTCGAGTCGTCGTTGCCAGCGCTGGTCACGCTGCTGGCGGTGTTGCCTGCGGGCGCCTTTGTGCAAGGCCGGCGTGACCTTGTGCGCCTGGCCACACGCTCGCGGATGATGTTCCGCGGGACGGTGGGCTTGATGGCCCTGGCGGCGTTCTTCTCCCCCAGCATCGCGGTCTACATTGTGGTCATCTTGCATGGGCTGACAGCCATACCAGGCGCGGTGCTCAATGTATCAATGACCACTATCATCGGCATGGCCACCACTGCCAAGCGCCGCCCGACGATGCTGAGCACTCGCTGGGCAGTGCACGGTGTGTTTGCGGCGGCCATCGGCTTTGCCGCGGGGCAATGGCTCGACTGGGCGCCGTTTCCCATCAACTATCAGATCTTGTTTGCCTCGGCCATCTTGGCGGGCGCGGGGAGCTGGGCCGTACTCAGCCGACTCAAGTTGGCCGAGCAAGCCCCCAGGCCAGCCCACCGCATCGACCTGCGAGAGATGGCCTCGCTGGTCACCAGAACAGTGGGCTTTCGTAACTTCCTCATTGCCGAGTTCGTCCTACGCATGGGCACGTTTCTGCCCAACGCCCTGTTCTCGATCTACCGTGTGCGCGAGCTGGGCAGCTCTGATGCCTGGCTGGGCACGCTATTGACGGTGGAACGCCTGCTCTCAGTGCTGGCCTACGTTCTGCTGAGCCGCTATGGCTCACATCCCAGGGTACGCAGGTACCTCTGGTTGGGGTGTATCGGTGTGGGGCTTTACCCCGTAGCCACAGCCCTCGCCCAGACCACGCAGCAGCTGTTGCTTTCGGCGGTCATTGCAGGCGTGTTCTTCCCCGCCATGAACATCTTTCTGAGCGACACGCTCTATGTGGTCTCACCAGAGGAACATCGGCCTACCTTTATCGCCAGCAACTCGTTCGTGATGAACATCACCGCCTTTGTGGGCCCCTTGCTGGGCACCTGGTTGGCCGCCGTCGTCGGCATTCGCGAGGCGCTGGTGGTGGCCACCATTATCCGCCTGTTGGGGGCCCTGGCCATGTGGCAGCTCGGCATCACAGGGCGGCGTACGCGTCAGAACACGCCAGCAGTGCCCTGATAAGCGGCAGAGCCGTCGCGCTTGCGACGGCTCTGAAAAAGGCGGCTGTGACGCCTACTGCGCCGCAAAGGCGAGCACGCGTGCGTTGACATCCTCTTCGTTGAAGTGCAGCTCTTTGGCCAGCACCTCGTAAGGCGCCGAATGGCCGAAACGATCTTGGGTGATCATCAGCGCGTCGTTGCCCACCACATCGCCCCAGCCAAAGCGCGTGCCTGCCTCGATGACCACCTTCTTGGCCCCGGCCGGCAACAGAGACTGACGATACTCGGCATTCTGCCGCATGAATATCTCGCGAGAGGGCATCGAGACCGCCCTGGCCGCATAGCCCGCGGCCTCGAGCGTCTGCTGCGCCTTGACCGCAAGATGCAACTCTGAGCCGGTACCAACCAGAACCACGTCTGGCTCTCTTCCGGCGGTCTCTGCCACCACGTAGGCGCCCCGGTTAAAAGCATTGAAGCTAAAGGGCGTCTGTCGCGGTATATCGGGCACCGACTGCCGCGTGAGAATCAGCGCCGTGGGGCCCTCGCCCCTGGTGCGATACAAGGCCCGCGACCAGGCCGCAGCCACCTCGGGCCCGTCGGCCGGGCGAATCACTGTCACTCCGGGGATCAGCCGCAACGAGGCGATCTGCTCCACTGGCTGATGCGTCGGCCCATCTTCGCCCACAAAGATGCTGTCGTGGGTAAACACATAGACCACCGGCAGCCTCATGATGCTGGCCAGGCGGATCGACGGCCGCATATAGTCTGCAAACACCAGGAAGGTGGCGCCATACACCTTGAAGCCACCATACAGAGCGATGCCGTTCATCACCGAGCCCATGGCATGCTCGCGCACGCCAAAGTGAAAGTTGCGCCCCGAAAAGCTGGCCGGGGCGATGCTCTCGTAGGCCTCCATGATGGTGTTGGTGGATGGCGACAGGTCGGCCGAGCCGCCCACCAGATAGGGCACCAGTTCGCCGGCACGCTGCAGCACCGCGCCGCTCAGACGGCGGGTGGCATTGGTCTTGGCGGGGAGCGCCTGCAGCAGCTGCTCTGCGAGGTCGTCGGGCAGGTCGCCCTCTTGGGCACGCGCCCAGGCGTCTGCCAGATCGGGGTTGGCGCTCTTCCAGGCAGCAAAGCGTTCTTGCCAGGCGGCATACTCTGCCTGCAGATCCTGTCGACGGGCTGCATAGAGCGTCGTGACCTCTTCGGGCACATAGAATGCCGGCTCGGCGGGCCAGCCCAGGTTGGCCTTGGTGGCGGCCAGCTCGGCTGCGCCTAGCGGCGCACCATGAGACTCGGCCGTGTTCGCCTTACTGGGGCTGCCCCAGCCGATGTTCGTCTTGGCCACGATGAGCGACGGCCGATCGGTCTCGGCTTGCGCCGACAGGATGGCGGCCTCGATGGCGGCGAAATCGTGCCCATCGATCTGCATCACCTGCCAGCCATAGGCCTCGAACCGTTTGGCGCGGTCTTCACCAAAGGCCAGGCTGGTTGAGCCCTCGATGGTGATTGCGTTGTCGTCGTAAAAGTAGATCAGATTGCCCAGCTTGAGGTGCCCCGCCAGCGACGCCGCCTCGGCGGTGACGCCTTCCATCAAGTCGCCATCGCTGACGATGCCATAGACATAGTGATCGAACAGCGGCGCATCTGCGGTGTTGTAGCGCGCCTGGGTCATCTTGGCGGCAATGGCCATGCCTACGCCGTTGGCAAAACCCTGGCCAAGGGGGCCTGTGGTGGTCTCGACGCCGGGCGTCTCATGGACTTCGGGGTGACCGGGCGTTGCGCTGCCCCACTGACGGAAACGCTGCAATTCCTCGATCGGCAGGTCGTAACCCGACAGGTGCAGCAGAGCATAGAGCAACATTGAGCCATGACCGGCTGAGAGCACAAAGCGGTCGCGGTTGGGCCAGGCTGGGTCGGCCGGGTTGTGCTTCAGAAACCGCGCCCAGAGCACGGTAGCATAGTCAGCGGCGCCCATCGGCATGCCGGGGTGCCCACTCTGGGCGCGTTCCACGGCATCGGCTGCCAGCATTCTCACGGTGTTAGCCGCGAGACTCATGGTGTCAGGCTTTTTGGCCATGTATCACTCCTCACTCAAGGGCTGCAAAAGCACCAAGCGTCCCGTCTGGGCCCACGTGCTTGGTGCAGACGGCGCTAGCCCCTATAATAGCATGCTATGGAGCCAGAAGCCTAACATGTATCTCGAGCCACGACGTACCCAGACCAGACGACCTCTCTGGCCCTGGTTGCTGTCGGTTCTGGTGGCCTGCGGGCTGGCGTGGACGCTCTTTAGTCGTCAGCGAGTCATCCTCGAGGCCGTGAGAGGCCCGCTGCCCACGCCCACGCCCACAGAGATCAGCCCGCGTGACTATGTGGCCGTAGGAGATGCGCACTTTGCAGATGGCGGTTACGATGAGGCCTTGCAGGCCTACATCCGCGCCACCGAGTTGGATCCTTCGCTCTCAGTGGCCTATGCCCGTTGGGCGCGCATCTTGATGCTGCGCTCGCGACTGACCGAGGCCGAGCAGACTGCGCGGCGAGCCATCGAGCTGGACGCCGAATCGGCCGAAAATCAGGCCATCCTGGGGCTCACGCTCGACTGGAACAACAAGGCCTCTGAGGCCATCGGCGTGTGCCTCAAAGCCACCGAGCTCGACGCCAACAACGGCCTGGGCTATGCCTGTCTGGCCGAGGCCTATGGCGACTATGGCCGCGTTCCTGAAGCCGTCGAGATGGGGCAGAGGGCGATGAGCCTGGCGCCCAACGATGCGCTGGTGAGGCGCTCTTTTGCCTACACCTACGAGATCAGGGGCATGTACCGCGAGGCGATCCGCGAGTATCAGGCAGCCACCAGCCTCAACCCCAACCATGCCGTGCTCTACCTCGATATCGGGCGCAACTATCGCGCCCTCAACGAGCCCGAAGAAGCCACCTATCACTTTCAGCGCGCCGCTCAGGTCGACCCTGGCTTCCCGCTGGGGCACGATCAGCTGGGCTGGACGTACTATTCGCAGGGGCTTTATGCACTGGCTGTGCAAGAGTTCGAAAAGGCCATCGATCTCGACCCCACGTTCGGGCTGGCCTATGGCCACCTGGGTGTGACCTATTACGTGCAGCGCAACTATGAAGACGCCATCACCAGCCTCAACGAAGCAGTTGCCTTGATGGGCCCGACCGAGGAGTATGCTTACACGCTGGGTTTTGCGCACGCCTATCTGGACGAGTGCGACCAGGCGCTGCAGTGGTTCGAGACAGCGCTCGAGATCAATCCCAGCTCTGCGGTCGCGAGACAGGGGCTCACCTTCTGTCAATGAACGCTGCCAGGAGAGACCGATGAATCACTACAATCGCAAGAGCACCAGGCTGCTCATCTGGGTGTTGAGCATCACCATTGCGGTGAGCATGGCCTGCAGTTTTGTTGCTTATCTGGTGCCACCACCGGCCCCAGCGGCGCCTACACCCACACCGACGCTCAGCCCCACGCCACAGCCTGATGCCTGATTTATGACAAGCGATGCTTTGACAGGCTGGCGGCAAAGCGGTATGCTACCATGTCGTTTCTGGCGGTGCGTTGCTGTGTTCGGAGCATCCTGACATGGGCCCTATGTCAAGCCCAGCTGGATGCCCGTTTGTGTTAGCGAGGTGATCTGTGTTCTTTGACCATGCCACCATCACCGTGCGTGCGGGCAAGGGCGGCGACGGTTGCGTTTCGTTTCGTCGTGAGAAGTACATCCCCTTTGGCGGGCCCAACGGTGGCCATGGCGGCGATGGCGGCGAAGTATACCTGCGCGTCAATGCGCAACTGAACACGCTGGTAAGCTTTTCGCGCAAGCGTCATTTCTCCGCCGAGGACGGCAAGCCCGGCTTGGGCAAGAGCATGCATGGCGCCTCGGCGCCGGCACTCTATATCGACGTGCCGGCCGGCACGGTGGTGCGCGAGCGGCCTTCAGGCCGCCTGCTGGGCGACCTGACGGACCCGGGCCAGACACTGCTGGTGGCCCGAGGTGGGCGAGGCGGCCGCGGCAATGAGGCGTTCAAGAGCTCGACGCGACAAACGCCGCGCTTTGCCGAAAAGGGCGCTCCCGGCGAGACGTGCGATCTCACACTGGAACTCAAAGTCATCGCCGACGTGGGCCTGTTGGGCAAGCCCAATGCGGGCAAGTCAACGCTGTTGGCCAGCGTGAGCGCCGCCAGACCCAAGATCGCCGACTATCCCTTTACCACGCTCGAGCCCAACCTAGGCGTGGTGTGGCTCAACGAGCACGAGTTCGTCGTGGCTGACATCCCCGGGCTCATCGAGGGGGCGGCCGACGGCGCGGGTTTGGGACACCAGTTCTTGCGTCACGTCGAGCGCACGCGCCTGCTGGTGCACCTGCTCGATGGCGCGAGCCCTGACCCGGTGGCCGATTACCACGCCATCAACAACGAGCTGTCGCGCTACAGCGCGCGCCTGGCCGCCAAACCACAAATCGTGGTCATCAACAAGATCGATCTGCCAGAGGCCCGCTCTCGCGTGGCCGAGATCGGCGCCGCTCTTGGCCTGCCACAGGTGCTGGCCATCTCGGGGGCCACGCATGAGCACGTGCAAGAACTGCTGTGGACCGTCGTCCAACGCCTGCAAGAGTTGCCACCCGAGCCCGAGCCAGACGAGGTGCCTGTGCTGCGGCCTCTGGACAAGCGTGAAGGCACCAGTTACGCGGTGAACAAGCTCGACGAGGGCCTCTACCGCCTGAGTGGACAAGAGATCGAGCGCATTGCCGCCATGACCAACTGGGATAGCGACGAGTCGCTCGAGCGGCTATGGCGCATCATGGTGGCGCGCGGCATCGCCTCTGCGCTGGCAGAGGCCGGCGTCTCACTGGGCGATACGGTGCTGATCGGCGACTATGAGCTAGAGTGGCAATGAGTTGACCCATGACGATAAGACTGGGCGTGTTCGGCGGCACCTTTGACCCGCTCCACATCGGTCACCTGATCATTGCCCAAGAGGCTTGTGAGCGCCTCTCCCTCGACCGCGTGCTGTTTGTTCCAGCGCGCGTGTCGCCGCTCAAGGGAGATGGCACTCTCTTTACAGCCGAGCAGCGCACAGAGATGGTGCGCGCCGCCATAGCGGCTGATCCCCGCTTTGTGGTCAGCACCATCGACCTCGAGCGGCCCGCCCCCTCGTACACGGTAGATACGTTACGGCTGCTTCAAGAGGAGTGGGGCCCAGATACCCAGCTCTACTTTATCCTCGGTGTCGATTCGCTTTTGACCTTTGGCTACTGGTACCGCCCCGACGAGATCATCCGCCTGGCACGGCTGGCCGTCATCAGCCGACCGGGATATGAGCCAGACCTGATCGGCCTCGACCAGGTACTGCCCGGGCTGGCGGCAGCGACTGATCTGGTGGAGAGCGTGCACATCGGTATCTCTTCTACCGAGCTGCGTCGCCGCCTGCAAGAGGGTGCTTCGGTGCGTTACTTTGTCAACGAGCCGGTATGGGCGCTGTTGCAGCGCTATCAAGAGGGGCAGGCGTGACGCCCCTGCGCTTTAGCCTCTCGACGGCCTGCCTGGCGCCCCTAGCGTTGCCGTGTGTGGCCGAGCAGGCCGCTGCGACGGGCTTTGATGGCCTGGAGCTGGTGGTGGGCGTCGGACAGCTGCTGAGATGGTCGCGGCGGGTGGCGCAGACCGCCTCAAAGCTGCCCCTGCCCGTGCTGACGGTGCATCAACCACTCTATCAGGTGGGGCGCTGGGCACGCCCAGCTGTGTTGATGCGAGATACCCTCGAGTTGGCGCTGAGCGTCCAAGCCGAGGCCGTTGTGCTCCACTCGCCCTGGGCACTGTCGTGGCAAGATGCAGCGGCCCGTGACTGGCTAAAGGCCCTTGAGCAGATCGCCGCTCAGGTGGCTGGCAGCGGCGTCCGTCTCACGGTAGAGAACCTGGGTGAGCACCCCGGCTTGCCAGGGCGTACAGTACTGGGCCGGCTCGACGATCTGGCCGCCTTCTGCCGCGGAAGTGGCCTCAGCCTGACCTATGACACTTGCCATGCAGGCACCCTCAACGCCGACCTGGCCGGCGAGTTGGTCAGCGTAAGAGACCTGCTGGCCAACGTGCACCTGTCGGACTATCGCGCGGGCTCGCACTTCCGTCACACGCCGCTCATCGATCTTATGTTCGCCAACCACCAGATGCCCGGCGAGGGCGGCCTGAATCTACACGCAGCGCTCGCTGCCCTGGTGCAGATAGGCTATGCAGGGCCGGTGACCTTTGAGGTGAGCCCGTACGTGCTGCGCTCGTGGCGGCCTGCGCGCCGACGACAGCGTTTGGCTGAGGCGCTGCAGTATGCCCGCGACGCTGTGAGCGAGATCCGCTCACAGCAACAGCCTGAGCCCATGTCTACCATCATTTCCGCCGAGTAGTCTCTCTGCAGTGAGGCGCAACATGCGACTGTATGCTCTATTCTGCGAAGTTCTGGCCCGCCAGGCCTACTATGCTGCTGCCTTTTCGCCGCATGTCGTCGACATCGACCTGATCGACAAGGGCCTGCACAACGAGCCCGAGAGGCTACGCGCCCACCTCAAGGAGCGCCTCGCCACCGCCGACCAACAGGGCTATGACGCGATCCTGATCGGCTTTGGGCTGTGCAGCAACTCAACCGTGGGATTGTGCGCTACGCGCACGCCGATGGTCATTCCCAGAGCACACGACTGCATTACCCTGTTCCTGGGCTCCAAAGAACGCTATGGCGAGCAGTTCCGCGAGAACCCGGGCACCTACTGGTATGCGCCCGACTATATCGAGCGCGGCGGCAGCGAGAGCGGACAGGTGGCGCTGGGTGCTGGCGATGACTCTCGGATAGACGAGGTCTATGCCGAGTATGTGCTCAAGTACGGCCAGGATAATGCTGACTATCTCATGGAGGTCATGGGCGCCTGGCAGCAGCACTATAACCGTGCCGCTTACATCGAGCCGATCGAGATGAAGATGCCCGATCACCGCCCCATGGTGCGTGAGACGGCAGCGCGACGCGGTTGGCGCTTTGAGGAGTTGGACGGCAGCATACTCATCGTGCGAGATCTGGTAGAGGGACGTTGGGATGATGAGCGCTTTGCCACCATTGCACCCAACCACATGGTGGTGGCAACCAACGACGAGCGCATCGTCGGCAGCACGCCCTGCACCGAGGTAACCGGAAATGGCGCGACGTGACGGCTGGCGCCGCACGCGTGGCATCATCGTTGACTATGTGCTGATCGCCATTGGTGCAGCGCTGGTGGGCGCCGCCGCCGATTTGTTCTTTATCCCCAACCGCCTCGTATCCGGTGGGCTGGTGGGTATCGCCACCATCCTCTACCACACGTTGGGGTTACCCGTCGGACTCATCACGCTGGTGATGAATATCCCGCTCCTGGTCGCGGCGGCCATCTGGGGCGGCGGCATCAAACGTGTGACGCGCACACTCTTTGCCATTGGCGTTATGTCTGCCACCATCGACCTGCTGCAGCCCTATCTGCCGGTGGTCACCAAAGATCCTCTGTTGTACGCCGTCTTCGGCGGTATGATGGACGGCCTGGGCATCGGCCTGGTGTTTCGTGCCGGTGGCACCACAGGCGGTGTCGATATCATCGCCAACCTGCTGAACCGTTGGCGTGGCGTGCGCCTTGGCACCACCATTCTCATCGCCAACACGATCATTCTAGGCGCCGCGGCGGTGCTGTTCGGCATCGAGCCAGCGCTCTATGCCTTGCTGGTCACCATCGTGTCGAGCCCCGTGGTCGATCTAGTGCAAGAGGGGGCATCGCCCACCCGCTCGACGATGATCGTGAGCAGTCGGGCGGAAGAGATCGCCCTGGCCATCAATACCCGCATGGGCCGTGGCGTCACCATTCTGCATGGCAAGGGCGCCTACACGGGCACAAGCCAACCGGTGCTGCTCTGCGCCATCTCGCAGTCCGAAGTCATACGCCTCAAGCGCCTGGTGCAGGCGATGGACAGCGATGCGTTTGTCATCGTCAGCCCGGCGAGCGAGGTGCTGGGTGCTGGCTTTCGCTCCTGGTCGCGCGACTAGGCCAGCATCGGTATCACCACCCACGCCAAGGCATTGAGGCCCAGCGACCACACGATCGCGCCCTTCCAGTAGGGGCCGAGACCATCTCGCGCTGCCAACGCCGTCAGCACCATCACCACAGGCACAAAATCCATGGTAAAGCGCTGCGCGTTGATCTGCCACCAGCCGTTGTTATAGTAGAGCAGCGTCGGCATGATGATGCCGACGGTCCCCAGCCAAGCCAGCGCCAGCACGAGGCGGCTCCAACGTGCGCGTAGCGAAAGCAGCAGAAACGGGCTGGCCACCAGCAGCGAGGTGCCAAAGCCGTTCAGCTCCCAACCGCTCAGCTGCGCCGGGTCGTTGAACGACACATCGAACCCCTGCACCAGCAGATGGTAGAGATTGAACCAGACGTAGCGCGGGCTAAACAGCCCATACCGAGACACCCGCTCTTGCAGCATGCCGCCAAGCCTGAGATAACCATAGCCTGTGTCCAAAGCGTTGCCAAAGCGCGCCCAGTTGAACCAAAGATAGAGGCCACCACACAGGCCAGCGCCCACCAGCAGCGATAGTAGACGGACCCAACGACGGCGCACTGGCGCCTGTTCGCTGCGCCACCAAAGCAGGGCCGCCAGCATCGGCAAATAGAGCGCGGTGAGCTGCCGACTGAGAAAGGCACACCCGAGATAGAGGCCCACCAGCAGTCCGCGTCGGCGGCCCAGCGTCTCGTCGATGGCCAAAAGCAGCGCCCCGGCCGAGACGATATGGGCAGTGAACCAGACGCCGCGGCTCATGTGCACGCTACCCCAATAGCTGGTGCCCAGAAAGAAGGCTGCCAGCAGCCAGATCGCTGTTGCGCGGGGCACGTCAAGCCGCTGCAAAATGCGCCAGAACACCCACCCCGTCGCCAGAGCCAGCAAGAGGCTAACCAGCACCATGTTGGTGCTGTGCAAGCCAACGAGCGCCACAATGGGCGTAACGAGCAGCGCTGGAAAGGGCGGAAAGGGCACATAGTAGCGCCCTCGAAACACCGCCGTATCGTGATAGTGCTGCGGGAGATCGAGCCTGCCCTGCAGAAAGGCGTTAGCCTGCAGGGCATACAGGTTGGCCTCTCCCGGGCTATCTTGCAGGGGGCCCGTCAAGCTCAGCAGCGCCAGCAACAAGAACAGGCCCAACAGCAGATACTGACAGGCCTGCGCCACATGGGCGCGCACTAGGGTGCTTCCTGGCGCGTCAGGCGCACCGCCATATAGGGCCGGCTCGGCATAGGCACGGCAAAGCGCCCCTGCACTGCGTCGGCCAGCGCCTCGATCGTCATATTCCAGGTATCCAACAGCTGCACTTGATAGCGTCCATCGTCAGGTAGCTCGCCATGCAGCAGGCCCGGCTGTTGGTCGGAGCAGTAGACCAGATAGTATCCCGGGCCCTTGGTGGCAGCGGCAAAGCCGGTGCGCAGGCCGTTGGGCACCGGGTCAAAACCGTGTCGGGGACCATCGGCCAACGCCTGAGCCAAAAAGGCCAGCCGTGCGGGGCTCTGGCCGCGCAGCACGCCCCCCTTGGACCACCACAGCTCATCCTTAGGATCGAGATACGTCTCGCCATGGCCCACATAGCCGCCACGCACGGTGCCCTCCCAGAAGCGATTGACCATACGCTCGGGCGTAAGGTTGCCCCAACCCTGGGGGATGTTGCCCTCGTACTGGGTCTCGTCTACTACCACGGGCTTGCCATACTGCTCGCGCCATTGAGCCGTGTTCTCGGGCACGCGATGCTGGATGCTCTGGTGCGTGACCCAGGGCTTGGCATGGTCGTAGAAGGCGTGACAGTTGTGGATCGACCGCAGATGCTGGTATGGGTCCTCTGCCTGCACCAACTTGAAGAAGCGATCCCAGTCAGCCATGCTTTTGGTCGGCATGAGGTCGTACTCGTTGGCAAAAGACCACCAGACATTTCTAAAGGCCGACAGCCGCGCCACCGCATAGCGCAGGTAGCGGTCGTCGGCCTCGGGGCCCATCGCCGACAGCCCCCAACGGTCGTAGGGATGAAAGAGGATCAGATCGGCCTCGATGCCCAGGGCCTGAAGGTCACGCACGCGCCCTTCAAAGTGTTGCCAGAACGAAGGGTTGGGGCGCGTCCAAACGAGGCCGCCAGCGGCATCGCCCTCAAAGGGCAGGTGATCGGGCTCGTTGCTGTTGTAGGTATAGTGCTTGGGGAAAATGCACATACGCAGCTTGTTGAACGGCGAGTCGGCGAGGGTGCGCAGCGTCTGCTGTTCTAGGGCATCGCCCTGGTGTGCCCAGGCATAGCAGGTGGTGCCGAGCTGATAGAAGGGAGTGCCATCAGCGTAGCGAAAATGAAAGTGATCGGCCACACGCACCGGACCATGATTGCCTGGCCCCGGCGGCGTACACCTAAACTCTCCAGTGACACCGTCCAGTCCGGGCAGGTCGCCGTACGTGCAGTAATGCCAGGAGCCCAGGGTATCGGGCATAAAGCGCACCCGGTAGATGCCATCCCCATCGCAAAAGCCCGCCACCGGCACCTCGCGGTGCCCATGGCGTATGATCGCGCCAAAGCGCACATCAAAGGGGTGCTCTGTGGGCGCAGCCCGACAGGTCAGCTCAAAGGTGCCCCACAGCTCGACCGTCTGAGTCGTCATGTTCATCCCTCCTTACGACAGGTGACCAGATACATGATAACCCACGCAATGGTGCGAACCAACTTTTCTGGCGTGTAATTGCGCAACATTTCGGCCGCGCCCGACGTCCATGCTATAATCGAACGCGTTATTGTGACAAGAGGCGAGCATGACATCCATGACACAGCGCCCCCTCTGGCGCGCGGTGAGTACGTTTCTGCTGGTTTTGGTGCTGACGGGAGCCATGATCTCGGCGGCGCTCTTTTTTGTCACTGTTCGCGATGTGGTGGCGCAGACCAGCGTCCCCTATACCGAGCGAGTGGTGCGCACCCGCCAGTCAGCCGCCCCTGGCGAAGAAGCCCCCACACCGGTGTTTGTAGCCCCCAGCGTGCCCGAGCTGGTGGAAAAGCAAGAGCGCGTCAACGTTCTGTTACTGGGCATCGATCAGCGCGAGAATGATCCCGGCCCCTGGCGCACCGATACGATGATCCTTTTGTCCATCGACATGGCCACTGAATCCGCAGCGATGCTCTCCATCCCGCGAGACCTGTGGGTGACAATCCCTGGCTATGGTGAAAACCGCATCAACATGGCTCACTTTTTGGGCGACTATCGTGACTATCCCGGGGGCGGCGTGGCGCTGGCCAAGAAGACTGTTTGGTCGGCGATGGGCGTGCCCGTCCACTACTATGTGCGCATCAACTTTTCGGGGTTCGAGCGCGCTGTCGATGCCATCGGCGGGCTAGATATCGAGGTCAGCCAGCGTATCTATGACGAGACCTACCCCGACGGCAACTATGGCATCATGCTGGTTGACATCCCCGCCGGCCCACAACAGATGGACGGCAAAACGGCGCTGCAGTTCGCTCGCTCGCGGCACGGCAGCAGCGACTTTGACCGTATGGCGCGGCAGCAACAGGTCATCATGGCCGTGCGCGACAAAGCGGTGGGCATGGACATCCCCCTTTCGTCGATCCCACGGTTGATCGAGATCCTGGGAGATACGGTGCAGACTGACCTGACGCTCGATGAGATCCTGGCCCTCGCCGAGGTTGCGCGCAAGATCGATCGCGCCAACATTCAACACGCCATCATCGATGACTCGATCACCACCACCGTCATCACACCCACCAAGGCGATGGTCGAGGTGGCCGACTGGGAGAAGGTGCGCGTACTGGTGAACGAGCTCTTCCCCGCGGCCGGGCCTACGCCCGAGCCCACTCGTGAGATCTCGGCCGATCTGCTGGCCCAAGAGGATGCGCGCATTGCCCTGCGCAACGGCACCCTCTCTGCCGGGTTATCGCGGCAGACAACCGACGTCTTGCGTGGAGAGGGCTTTGCGGTGGTCAGCTTTGGCAATGCCGACCGTTTCGATTTTCAGGAGACCCTGCTGATCGTCTATGCTGACAAGCCTTACACACGCGAGGCGTTGGCCGACCGGCTGCTCATCGATCCCAAGAACGTCATCGAACGCCTTGGGCAGAGCGATGATATCGATCTCGAGGTCATTTTGGGGCGCGACGCGGCCCAACGCGCGAGCGAGACAGAGTAGGGGTAGGGTCGTTTACCTGTAGGAGCATGATATGATCCTGGACAAGTTCAGTTTGGCCGGCCAGGTTGCGCTGATCACAGGCGCCAGCCGAGGCTTGGGGCAGGGCATCGCGCTGGGCCTGGCCGAGGCCGGCGCCGACATCATCGGCGTGTCGCGAGGGCCATGCGACGACACTGCGCAACAGGTGGCAGCGCGGGGTCGTCGTTTTGTGCATCTACCCTGCGACCTGGGCACCGCCACGGTGACCGAACTCGATGGACTCGTTGCGCAAAGCCTCGAGGCCATGGGACAACTGGACATCCTGGTCAATGCGGCCGGCACCACCGCGCGGCACCCGGTGCTCGAGTATCCTGAGGATGATTGGGATCGCGTCATGAGCGTCAACCTCAAGGGCCTGATGTTTCTCTCACAGGCGGCCGCGCGCCACTTTGCCAGTGTTGGCGGCGGCAAGATCATCAACATCGCCTCGGCGCTCTCATACCAGGGAGGCATCCTGGTCACCCCCTATGCTGCCTCCAAGCACGGCGTGGTGGGCGTTACACGAGCAATGGCCAACGAGCTGGCGGCCAGGCACATCAACGTCAACGCCATCGCCCCCGGCTACATGCTCACCGATATGACCGCGCCGCTCGCGGCTGACCCGGTGCGCGGGCCTATGATCTTGGAGCGCATCCCCGCCGGCCGCTGGGGCACCCCTCAAGACCTGCAGGGCGCGGCGGTGTTCTTGGCCTCGGCCGCCGCCGACTATTGCCATGGCATGGTGCTGCAGGTCGATGGCGCCTGGCTGATACGCTGACCTACAGCGCACACCACTCATCCTCACATCCCGGAAAGGGCTACCTTGTGAGATTCTGCTGGCCGGTTATGGGCTTGATGGTTCTGCTGCTCAGCCTGTGCCTATCGCTGGCTGCCTGCGATAGGGATTTGCCGCGACCCAAGGCGCCGTCAGAGACGCCCATGCTCGAGGCCAACCCCACGTCGACGCTCGACCCCTCGCCGCGTGAGATCGTCATCATCCACACCAGCGACGAGCATGGGCGTCTGGAGCCCGTCACCCATGGCGGGTTTCTGGAGGGCGGGGCCAGCCTTTCAGCCGCCCTGTGGGCAGACCGTGGCCATGACCCGCTGGCTGCCAATGGCAACGTGCTGCTGCTCAGCGGGGGCGATAACTGGACGGGCCCGGCCGTCTCTACCTGGTTCCAGGGTGAATCGGCAGTTGAAGTGATGAACGCCATGGGCTATCGCGCCTCGGTTCCGGGCAACCACGAGTTCGATTTTGGGCAAGAGGCGCTGGATGCACGCCTGGCCCAGGCAGAGTTCCCGTTTCTGGCTGCCAACGTGTTCGACGCCACAACGGGCGAGCTCTCGGAACGCTTTGAGCCCTATCGCATCTTTGACGTCGATGGCATCCGCGTGGGGGTCATCGGGCTGGCGCTGAGCTCGACGCCGCGCTCGACTGGGGCCAAAGGCGTCGCAGGGCTGCGCTTTGGCGATTACGAACCGGCGCTGCGGCGCTGGGTACCCGTGGTGCGTGCCGAGGGAGCCCAGGTTGTGGTGGTTGAGGCACACGCCTGTGGCGATGAGCTGCTGTGGCTCGCTCAAGCCATCGAGGATCTCGATATTCCCGTACTGCTGGGCGGACATTGCCACAGTGCGCTGGTCACGCGGCAGGGCCACACATGGATCGGCACCAGCGCAGGCCACTGGCGAGACTATGTGGTGACGCGACTGACGGTCGATCCGTCGAGTGGCGAGATCATCGCCAGTGAACAGGAGCTGCTCGACGTTTTGTGGCCAGAAAGCAGGCCTGCCCCAGCCGCTCCCGCCGCAGTGCAGCAGGCAGCAGACAAGTGGCAGGCCCGCGTCGAGCTGGCCCTGGGCGAGACGATTGGCTACACGGCCTCGGGGCTCAACCAGCGCTCGCCCGAGATGCAGAATCTGCTGGTAGATGCGTGGCTGTGGGCCTACCCCAACGCCAGAGTCGCTATCAGCAACACGGGTGGCTTTCGCGCTGGTCTCGATCGGGGCGAGATCACCCTACAGGAGATGGTGGGGGTGTTGCCCTTTGAGAACGAGCTGATCGAGGTCGAGCTGACCGGCGCGCAGATTCGTCAAGCACTCGCCGCCACGCCCGAGGCTCTGGTCGTTGGTGGAATCAGGCTCCAAAATGGGCGCCTGGTGCTGACCGACGGCAGTGCCCTTCGCGACGACGAGGCGTTTCGCGTGCTGGTCATCGACTATCTTTATGACAACAACAAGTATCCCTTTGCACGCTATGACTCTGAACCCTACGAGACGAGCATCCATTGGCGCCAGCCAGCCATCGACTGGATTCGCGCCCAGCGCACGTCGGCATCGCGCCCGCTCGAAACGCTGCTCGATCCCGTGAGACGCCTGCCCTAGCCGCAATCCATCCGTGGAGAGTGCTCGTATGACCGCAACCAACGGTGCCCACAGCGCCCATCGACAACGCAACATCATTCTGTGCGTCATCGCGGTGGCGCTGTACTGGGTTGCCCTGTACATCTACCGGCCCACTCTGGCCACCTATGTTCAGGGCAAGCTGCCTAACGACCTGGCACTGGTTGGAGTCATCCTGTCGATGTACGGCCTTGGGCAGATGATCATCCGCGTGCCGCTGGGCATCGCCTCAGACTGGGTGGGCCGTCGCAAGCCGTTCATCATCGGCGGGCTCTTGCTGGGCGGCGTGGGCGCGGCCATGATGGGGCTATGGCCCACGGCCGGCGGTCTGCTGGGGGGCCACCTGGTGGTAGGCTTTGCGGCAGGCACCTGGGTGCCCCTGATCGTGCTCTTTAGCAGCATGTTCCCGCCCCAAGAGGCTGTGCGGGCCAGCGCGCTGCTGACGCTGGTCAGTTCGGTCTCGCGCATGGTGGCCACGGGTATCACCGGCTCGCTGAACGCAAGCTATGGCTATGCGGTGCCTTTTATGCTGGCAGCGCTGGCTGCGGCAGCCGCAGCCGTGGTGATGTTGCCCACCCGTGAGACGGCCAACAAGCCGCGGCCGGCCAACTTGCGCTCCCTCTGGGCCATCCTTTCGAGGCGCGATGTGCTGGTTCCCTCGCTGCTCAGCATGTTGTTCATGTACTGCAACTGGGCCTCGACCTATGGCTTTGTGCCCATCATCGCCCAAGAGTTAGGCGGGTCTGACGTGACCATCAGCCTCATGCTTAGCATGAACCTGCTCATCACCACGCTGGGCAACCTGTTCACCGGCGCCGCCGTGCTTCGCTTTGGCGAGCGCGCCATGGTCTATCTGACCTTTATCTCAGTGAGCCTGGGCGTTGCAGGCGCTGCTTGGGCGCCCAATCTCACATGGCTGTTCGTCTCGCAGCTCTGCATTGGCCTGGCGCACGGTGTGGGGTATCCTGCACTCATGGGACTCAGCATCCGCGATGTCGAAGAGACGCAACGCACCACCGCCATGGGGCTGCACCAGTCGATCTATGCCATCGGCATGTTCGCAGGCCCCGCTATCACCGGCGTGTTAGGGGCAGCCGTTGGTCTACGCCCTACGTTCTACGCCACCGCCACAGTGGCCTTGATACTTGGACTCTTGGGCACCCGCTACATGCGCGGTGGGGGGGCGCATCAGCCATGAAAGGTATGCTGAGATGCGTCATCACGCCAGATTGCCCCTGCTTGCCCTGCTGGTGGCGGCTGGGCTCGCCGTTGCCCAGCTAACCACAAGTGCAGGCCCGCCTGACGGGCCGACGGCCAACGGTACCACAGCCGTAAGCGCCATTTCGCCGCCTGGCGTTACAGCTCGGGCCTGGCTATCCATCTGCCTATCGACGTCTGGCTGCCAGCCTATCGCCGGCGTTAGCTATGCCGATACGCCCGCTGGCGGCTACCCCAGCGGCGACCCACCGGCAGCCATACACCCTGACCTGAACCTCTCTATGCGTGGCTGGGAGCCCAATACGAGCGCCTACCTGGGGCTGGTCGAGTACAATGGCAGCACCGATAGTCGTGCGCCCCAGCTCGTTGGGCTGTTCAGCGATCGACGTGTGCCGACCTTTATCGCCGCCTATCGCGTCTACGACTGGAACTGGAGCACCAACAGACGCGGCGCGCTCCTCACCCAGTATCCGGCTACACTGATCGGCCTGGCAGCCACCCGTGGCGAGACGGTGCATGTGCCAGCCTCGGGCTATACCATCGGCGACACTGCGGGGTTTGAGGTGCTGGTGCTCTACGCCGACGAGGACAGCATAACGCTCAAATACACGCGTGAGGACAATGTGGTGCAGGGCTACACCGTGCACCTGGAGGGCCTCTGCGTCGAGCCACGCCTGCTGGCGCTGTATCAACGCAATGATGCTGCAGGGAGAGCGCGGCTGCCGGGCCTCGTCGAGTACCAGGCCCTTGGTCGGGCTCGTAGCCAAGAGGTGCTGGTGGCCATCCGTGACAATGGCACCTTCATGGATCCGCGCTCACGCAAAGACTGGTGGCAAAGCGTGCCGGCTGGCGCCAGCGCCGTCGAGGGTGGCTCGGACATCAGGCATGATGTGATCGGCCTTCGTTGAGCAGACGTCCGTGGGCCGCTAGAGATGTGTCACCAGGCCTAGCTTGTCAAAGGGCCAGTAACGGAACCAGGCCTTGCCGATGATGTCCTCATAGGGCACCATGCCAAAGGCGCGCGAGTCGTTGCTGGCGCGGCGATTATCGCCCAGCACCAGCACATGTTCTGCAGGCACCAGCGTGCGAGCCATGACGCCAAGAGTGGCCTGGTCGAGGTAGGATTCATCGAGGCGCACTTGATTGACATAGACGGCGCCCTCTCTGATCTCGACCCAGTCTCCGGGCAGACCGATGACACGCTTGATCAGCGGCACCCGTGAACGATGGGGGGGCTTGAGCACGACGATATCGCCACGCTCGGGCTCGCCAAAGCGATAAGAGAGTTTTTCGATGATGATACGCTCGTCGGTGTGCAGGTTAGGCTCCATGCTCTGCCCCTCGACGCGCGTAGCCTGCGCCAGAAAGACGTTCACCACGAGCACGATCACCAAGGCAGGCAAGACCGACTCGACAAGCTCGCGAAACCAGGACTTGTGCTTGACAGGTTGTTGTTCTGCCATCGACCTGCATCCCAGACAGACATGGGCGGCGACAAAGGCCCGCCGCCCTGATTATACGTCAGTCAGCGCCGTTAGGTTGCTCCAGCGCGACTTTGCGACTAGCGTCGCCCGCGGTCGCGCCCACCGCGCCCGCCCCTATCTCCATCGCGTCGAGAGCCGCTGGGCGGACGATCGCGCTCGCGCGCCTCTTCGGCCGTCCAACCCTCGAGCACAGCCTGGCGCGAGAGCCGAATCTTGCCGTCGCGCGAGATATCGGTGATCATGACCATGATCTCATCGCCAACCTTGACGACGTCTTCGACGTTGGCCACATGGTAATCGGCCAACTGTGAGATATGCACCAGGCCATCTTTGCCGGGCATGATCTCAACAAAAGCGCCAAAGTCGGTGGTGCGGACCACCTTGCCGGTGTAGATCTCACCGATCTCGGGGTCGGTCGTGAGAGCACGGATGCGCGTGATCGCCTCAGCGGCGCTGTCACCATCGGTAGAGCCAACGGTGACGAGGCCATCATCGGCCACATCGATGGTCACGCCAGTGTCCTCGATGATGGAGCGGATGTTCTTGCCGCCCGGCCCGATCAGGGCGCCGATCTTTTCGACATCGATGCGCAGGGTCGTGAGACGCGGCGCATGCCTGGAGAGGTCGGCCCGCGGGGCATCGAGGCAGGCGTTCATGACATCGAGTATCTGAAGTCGCGCCTCGCGCGCGCGAGTGAGCGTCTCTTCGATGATGTCATAGCGCAGGCCCTGGATCTTGATATCGAGCTGGATGGCGGTGATGCCCTTGCTGGTGCCAGCCACCTTAAAGTCCATGTCGCCCAGGTGATCTTCAAGCCCCTGGATATCGGTGAGCACAGCCCAGCGGTCTCCCTCAGTGATGACGCCCATGGCGATACCGGCCACTGCTGCCTTGAGGGGCACGCCGGCATCGAACAACGCCAGGCTCGATGAGCAGGTGCTGGCCATCGAGGTCGACCCGTTAGACGAGGTCACCTCAGACACGGCACGGATGGTGTAGGGGAACTCTTCAGGCGTCGGCAAGACGGCCTCGATGGCGCGCTCGGCGAGGGCGCCATGACCGATCTCACGACGACGGGGGCTGCCGATGCGCCCTACCTCGCCCGTGCTGTAAGGCGGAAAGTTGTAGTGGTGCATGTAGCGTTTGGTCAGATCGCCCGTGAACCACTCGATCTTTTGCTCATCGCCCGATGTTCCCAGGGTGACGATATTGAGCACCTGTGTTTCGCCGCGGTTGAACAGCGCCGAGCCGTGCGTACGCGGCAACAGGCTGACCTCGGCGCTCAGCGGGCGGATGGTGCGCAGGTCGCGGCCATCGATGCGCACGCCAGTCTCGAGCACCTGCTGGCGCATGACGTTCTTGAGGATCTCTTCGAACGCCTCGCCAAAGGTGGCGGTGTCGGCCTCTTCAGCCTCGAGCTGCGCGAGGGCAGCAGCGCGAATCTCTTTTTCGCGAGTGTGGCGCTCTTCGCGCGACAGATGCGCAGCCACCATCTCGCGCAGAGGCTGCTCGACCAGGGCAGAGACGCGCTCCATGCATGCCTCATCGACCAGGTGCAGCACAGGCTGCTTCTTGGGCTTGCCCACTTCGGCGCGCATCTGGCGTTGCAGGGCCACAATACCCTGGATAGCCTCATGCCCGCGATGGATCGCCTCGAGCATCAGCGCCTCTGGCAGTTGCTGCGCACCCACCTCGATCATCAGCACCGAATCCTCAGTGCCCGCCAGCACCATGTCGAGATCGCTCTCGGCCGTCTGGCTCACCGTGGGGTTGATGACGAACTCGCCATCGACGTAGCCCACGCGCACTGCTCCCACCGGTGAATCAAAGGGGATGTCGCTGATGATCAATGCTGCCGAAGCGGCACAGACCGACATGATGTCGATCGGATGCTCATCGTCAGACGACAGCGGCATGGCGACGATCTGCACCTCGTCTCGGAACCCCTTGGGGAACAGAGGCCGCAACGGGCGGTCGATGGTGCGCGCCACCAGGATCGCCTCAGTCGAGGGACGCCCTTCGCGACGGAAGAACGAGCCAGGGATGCGCCCTGAGGCATAACGGCGCTCTTCGACGTCGACAGTTAGCGGGAAAAAGTCGATGCCAGGGCGCGGGTCGCCCGAGGTCGCTGTCACCAGCACCATCGTGTCGCCCCAACGCACGGTGAGCGCTGCGTTGGCTTGATGGGCGAGCTTACCCACCTCAAAGGTGATCTCGCCATTGCCGAAATCGGTTGAGAATTGCCTGACCACTGTCATATTCCTTTCCGGACATGACAGCACTCGGGCTCGGAGCGAACTCTCAGGGACTGGGGCATGGGCCAAAACATGCGCTTTGGCGCATGCCCCAATTCCCTCAAGCTCGTCGAGCCGTGCTGTTCACGCCCCTTGAGGGCCGCTGGGCCCAAGAAGAAAAAAAGCGAGTAGACGAGGATGATTCCCCATCTACTCGCATCCTACCACAAAACGACTGCACGCGAAACGTAAGAGCAAGAATACCTAGCGACGCAGACCCAGCCTGTCCAGAACCTCGCGATACTTGGCCTCATCCTTGCGGCTGAGGTAGTTCAAGTGGCGTCGACGCTGCCCCACAAGCTTGAGCAACCCGCGACGCGAGTGCTCGTCATGCTTGTTCTCTTTGAGATGATCGGTAAGCCGGTCGATGCGCTTGGTCAGTAAGGCGATCTGGATCTCAGGTGAACCGGTATCTACGGGGTGCCGGTGGAACTCGCCCATGATGGCATCTTTTTGTTCCTTGGTCAGCGCCATGCCTCGTACCCCTTCTATCTGCTCGTAGTTGACGCCGGTCATTATACCACCGGCGCGGGCTGGCTCCAAATCTCGGGCGGGTGACGAGATCGCTTTGCTGATGGCCCTAGGCGTCGATATCGAACATGCCTGGAAAGGAGATGGCGGCCGGATCAAGCTCTCCCGCCTGAACGCGCTGGCAGTACCGTTGCACCACGGCATTGCCCTCTTCGAGAATGCAGATCATAAAGGCTTCGGCCGTGGCCACATCGCTGGCGAGCACCGTCACCCCCGTGGCCTCGCGGGGCGCGGCGTCGGCCGGCAGGATAAACTCGCCCGTAGAGCGCTGATGACGACCGCGCAAGAGGTGCCCCAGCACGCCCACCAGGTCGTCAGCCACCAGCAGGGCCTTGACGGTCACAGGGTGAGAGCGCCCCAAGCGCACATACCCGACGGGGTGCTCGCCGTGCAGCACCATCAGCGCATCACACGCGGGCGCATGGCTATACCAGGCGGTGACGTCTTCAACGGGGGCAATGGCCAGGGCATCCTCGCTACACTGCTGCCGCCACCTGGCCGCGAGCCAGGGCACGTCTGCTGCCAGCACGGGGCGATCGCTATAAGGATCAGAACTATCGTCGGCTGTAACGCTGACGCGGACCCCTCCCAGAGAGAACATCCTTTGTCGATAGCCAAAGCGGGGATAGTAGTCTGGGTGCCCGCACAGCAGAGAGAGGGCCAGGCCCTTCTGTCGGCCCACCTCATGTACGCGTTCTACCAGCGCCCGGCCAATGCCCTGCCCTTGCGCACGAGGCGCGACGCACAATGGCGCCAGAATAGCCCCTCGCTGTTGTGTGCCCAGCACTACCAGCGGCCAGGGGGTCAGCATCACATGGCCCACAATGTGCCCCTCGCACACTGCCACCAGCGACAGATCTGGATCGTACAGGGGATGATGCCGCAACAGATCGACCAGGAGCGGCTCGGCCTTGAACCCCGCTGGGTGCCACTGCACAAAGGCCTCATAGTTCAGCGCGGCAATGGCAGCATAGTCGTCAGGCGTTTCAGGGCGGATCGTCAGATTCACAGAGCACCTCCAGATGCCAACTGCAGCATCCATCGATACTGCAGCGACCAACCCTTGCCCAGCGGCTGAGCCTGCCCAGCGGCTCGCAGG
>Ga0123332_1000840_pt1 | contig 31037 bp, 20 predicted proteins | sample BioC12SIPDNA_4_FD_89958 | JGI IMG/M metagenome (GOLD analysis project Ga0123332, IMG submission 89958) | Anaerobic biogas reactor microbial communites from Washington, USA - Biogas_R2_A C12 SIP DNA | ecosystem: Engineered > Bioreactor > Anaerobic > Unclassified | place: Washington, USA... | reverse complement strand
CATCCGGAGGCCGGGCGGGACCCCGGGATCGTGCTGGGACGAGGGCCCGTGGACGTTTTTGAGCGCGACGTCGATGACGTCGATGCCGAGGCGTTCCGCGATGACCTGCTCGGCGATGGTCATGGCGTCCCAGTCGAACGGGGAGGTCTGGCTGCCCGTCGAACGGCCCGAATTGGTGAAAACGGACTGGGAGTTGCACTTCAGGTTGACGCACCGGGTCGTGTTGAAGGGGCTGAAGGCGGGCGAATCCCCCCAGGCGAAGGCGCGTTCGCGCGGGGCGCCGGCGTCGTGGATGACGCTCTCCTCGACCGCCGTGATGGTCCCGTCGCTTTGGAACCCCAGCTTCACGTGCGCGACCCGCTGTTGCCCCCCGGGATAGTAGTCGTTCTGCCGGGCATTGACGCACCGGACCGGACGGCCCGCCCGGCGGGCCAGAAGAGGCGTCACCATCTGGGAGCGGCGGTGGAACCAGTCGCAGTATTTGCCCCCCTGGAACAGGGTTTTGCGGTGGAGCGTGTCGTAGGTGACCTGGTACATGGGGCGAAGCTCGAAGGAGCCCCAGGTGGGGCAGACGCCCTCGATGTACAGGGTGTCGCCCTCGACCCCCCAGGGGTCCTGCGCCCACCAGGCGACGCTCCCGTTGGGATTGGGCGGGTGGGAGGCCCTGCGGGCGTGCGCCCAGTCGAATTCGACGACGTGGTCCGCCTCCCGGAACCCGGCCTCGACATCCCCCACGGCGGCGCTCGATGCCAGCTGTTTCGGGTCGTGACGGATGACCGGGGCGCCGGGAGCCAGGCCGTCGAGCGCGTCGACGATCGTCGGCAGCACCTCCCACTCGACGTCGATCAGCCGGAGGGCCTCGTCGCAGATCTCCTCGGTGACGGCGACGACGACCGCGCCGATCTCCTCGTCCTCGGTCTCGGCCTCGCCCGGGATCAGGGGTTCGCGGGCCCCCTGTATGGCCAGGACTTCCGGATCGTCCCAGGTGACGACGTCGACCACGCCGCCGAGCGCCCTCGCTTTGCGGGCATCGAGTCGCTTGACCCGCACGCGGCCGTAGGGGCTTCGGAGGTATTTGGCATGGAGCATGCCGGGCTCGACGCAGTCGCTGCCGTACCTGGCCCTGCCGGTGGCGATGACATAGGATAGCCTTCCGGGGACGTTGGCGCGCCCGACGGCGGAAAACCCCGTTCTCTGTCCGTTGGTGCCCTCGATGTCTGCCATGGTGTCGCCTCGCGATGGAAAATGGTTTCCGGAAATTATACCCGGAACCGTCCGATTCCCGTACGGAAATGACCGCCCGCATTTTTCGCGATGATAATTGCCGGGGATGGTTTAAGCTTACCCCAAAGTCCATTGAAGGAGGCCCCATCATGCGTAAACCCACCAAAGGCGACGGCGCGGGGAAACAGCTCCGCCGGCGCGACTTTCTCGCCGGCGGCACGACCGCGATGGCCGCCGGGGCTCTCGCGGTGTGCGTCCCGGGAGCGGCCGGGGCGGCCGGAGCGGCCGGGGCGGCCCCGGGCGCCGCGGTTGCCGCGGTTGCCGCAGTTGCCGAATCGGAGGGCTACATCGTCTACGACAGCCGGTTGTGCCTCGGGTGCCAGAGCTGCATGTACGCCTGCTCGATGACCCACGAGGGGGAGGCCAACCCCTCCCTGTCGAGAATCCAGATCATCCGCGACGCCCCGTCGTTCACCAAGTATCCCTACGACATCGTCATGTCGGTGTGCCGCCAGTGCGTCACGCCGCTGTGCGTGCAGAATTGCCCGACGGGCGCCTGCTTTGTCGACGCGGCCAACGGCAATGTCCGGCGCATCGATGCGGACCGGTGCATCGGATGCCAGGCGTGCATCCGCTCCTGCCCGCACCGGCCGCACCGAACGGTCTGGAACCCGGCCAGGGCCAAATCCACGAAATGCGACCTGTGCGTCGATGCGCCCTACTGGAGCCGCAAAGGAGGCCCGGACGGGCAGCAGGCCTGCGTCAGCGCCTGCCCGGCGAAAGCGCTCTCTCTGGTGAAGAAGGCCCCTTCGCAGACCGACGTATCCGGCTACGACGTTATGCTGGCTCCGATGCCGAAGCGGAAGGCCCCGTTCATACTGGAATCCCTTAAGGAACAATCCGAGCAATAAGGGGGAGACGACCATGACAGGCGGATATGCAGGGAAGATAGCCAGGGTGAACCTGACGACGAAACAGACGAGCATCATCGACACGGCCGAATACGAGCAGTTCGGCGGCGGCTACGGGATGGGCACGGCCATTTTCTGGGACCTGGCGGTCGCCCCGGGCCAATGGGACATGAAGGACCCGTACGACCCCCGGAATGTCCTTCCCATCATGACCGGCCCCCTGGCGGCGACCGGCGTCCCGGGCTCGGGAAGGGCCAGCATCTGCGGGATGTCCCCGGAAACCTATCCCACCTGCGAATTCTGGCGGGGGAACCTGGGCGGCCGGTTCGCCACCACGATGAAGCACGCCGGCTGGGACGGGGTCGTGGTCGAAGGCAGGGCGGACCATCCCGTGTGGATCAACATCATCAACGACCAGGTGACGATCGAGGACGCCAAGGAGCTCTGGGGCCTCGACACCTGGTCGACGCAGGACCGGATCACGTCCATGGTGTGCGGAAGGACCCGCTTCGGCGAGCAATGGCAGCAGATCGGCGACGGCTACACCACCTCGCGCCCGCAGATCCTCTGCATCGGGCCCATAGGGGAAACCCGGTCCAGGCTCGCCGCCCTGATTCACGGCAGCGGGGTCAGCGCCCGGGTCGGGGGCCATGCCGCCGTCTTCGGAGCCAAGAACCTGAAAGCCGTCAGCGTCACCGGGACCGGCGGCGTGCAGGTGGCCGATCCCATGGGCGTCGTCGATGCCCGGCTCCGCCAGATGCAGTCGGGGACGATGGCGCCGGTCGAGCCCGGCGCGGCCTCCTGCTCCCCCTGTTTGCGCGGCGACCGGCGCAGGAGCAACTACTACGGCGGCGAAACCATGTGCGCGTGCCAGGGCTGGCTCGGCGGCAGCAACCCCGAGGAGGCGGACCGGGCCTCCGAAGAGCTGATAAAATACGGCCTCAGCAGCTGGTCGGCGCATTTCCACGCCGAAATGTTCTCCCTGCACATTCCGGGCGCTCCGGAGTTTTTCCGCGGGAAGGTCCCGACCGATTCCGGCCTGGGCTGGTATCTCCAGTACCTCATGCAGGAAGGGCAGCTGGGCCCGGGCAAGCCGATCGACTCGGCGCCGCTGCCCATGGATCAATGGGGCACGCTCGGCTTCCGCCGGGCCTTGCTCGACGCCATCGCCCGGCGCTCCGGCATCGGCGACACCCTGGCCGAAGGCTGCTGCCGGGCCGCCGAGAAGTGGGGACGGCTCGAAACGGACCGCGACAGCGGGGCCCTGCGCCTGACCGCCTGGGGCGCCACGACCCACTGGACGATGCCCTGGGTCGAGTGGGCCTACGCCTACCTGCTCGGGGCGGGCGATCCGGCCTGGCACGGGTTCATGGCCCCGGTCGGCAAGCCGAGCGAGGGCACCCTGGAACAATCGCTCGAGCGGCTGTCGAAAAAGACCGTCCCGTACACCGACGACATCTTCATGTTCAACTATGCCTGGAAGGGGGAGGAGGCCTGGCGCACGGGCGTCTATTCCCCGCACAAGGCCAAGCAGGTGGCCTGGAGCCGCCACTACGCGTCGTTCTGGAACGAGTCCATGGCCTTCTGCGAGATGTTTCTGCCCGAACTGGGCGGCGGCAGCCCCGACATCGAACTCCTGTATTACCAGGCCGTCACGGGGAAGAAGGAGTCGTTTGCCGACACCATGCGCACCGGCCAGAAGATCTGGACCCTGGAGCGCGCCATCCGCGCGATGCACGGCAGAAGCCGGCAGACAGAGGATTTCTTCCCGTACATGTACATGCCGGGCGCGTCGGGTTTTGCCATTTACGGCGGGGTGCCCATCTACGAAAACGGCCGGTGGCGCTCCGACAACGCCCCGGACATGTACCTGGACCGCAAGGGGGTGGACGACTTCAAGAGCCACTTCTACGCCCTGGAGGGCTGGGACCGGGAGCACGGCTGGCCGACCCGCGCGACGCTCGAGGGCTTCGGCCTGAAGAAGGTGGCCGACACGCTCGAGGCCGGCGGGAAACTGGGGGCCTGAAGACGCCCGCGGCGTTCGACCGGTCCCCCGGCAGATCCCGGGTCAGTCCGACCGGGGCTCCGGGAAACCGTACTTCCTGGCCAGGGCCTTCCTCTGGTCCCCGGGCAGGGACTTCATGTAGGCCCTCCACCCGGGGCAGAAACGCGCGTGCCATCTCCACAGCCGGCCCAGCAGGGACCCGGGCCTTGCGTCGTACCTGGCTCGGAAACTGCAGTCTGCACATCCTGATTCGCCCATATCTCTCCTCCCGGCGGTCCCGCCGCTAGCTTCCCGGGGCGGGCCAGCCGCCGCCGAGGGCCTTGTAGAGCCGTATGAGGCCCTCCGTGATAGCCCCCCGGCTGCCGATCCGGGACTCCTCGAAGGCCAGAAGCGCCCGCTGGGCGTCGAGGACGTCCAAAAAATCCACCAGCCCGGAACGGTACCGTTCATCGGCCGTGGCCAGGGCTTCCCGCGCCGCCGAGGCGCCCCGGCTCAAGATCCGGTAGCGCTTCTGCTCCTCCCCGTAGGCGGCGATCGCGTCCCGGACCTCCTTGACGGCGTCGAACACGGTGTTTTCGTATTCGATCAGGGCGCGCTCCTGGACGGCGCTCTGGATCTCGATCTGGCCGCGGATCCTGTCGCGGTTAAACAGGGGGACGCTGATGAAGGGCGCAATGCTCAGCGTGGGGCTGTTGTCGGAGAAAAAGGCCTCGGTCGACGCCGCCGTCATGCCCAGGAATCCGCCCAGGCTGAGAGCGGGGTAGAGGTCGGCCGTGGCCGCGCCGACCCGGGCGGTCTCGGCCGCGAGCCGTCTCTCGGCGCTGCGGATGTCCGGACGGCGGCGCAGGATGTCGGCCGGGATGCCGGCGGCGATTTCGACCCCGGGAACCGGCACGTCCCCGGGTTCGGACAGCTCCCCGTGCAGTTCCCCGGGCAGCGCCCCGAGCAGAATGGCCAGCGTGTTGAGCGTCTCCTCGATGCTCGCCCCGTAGCCCGGAATCCGCGCCCGGGTGTTCTCTATCGTGTACCTGGACTGCTGCACCTGCAGGGAGCCGATGAGCCCCGCGGCCCGCTTGTCCTCCAGGACCGAGAGCGCATCCTCCTGCAGCCCGAGGTTGCGCCGCACGATTTCGAGCTGCTGCTGCAGCGTCCGCAGCCTCACGTAACTGCCGGCGGTCTCCGCCGCCAGGCTGACCAGCACGCTGCGGTACCCCTCCTCGCTCGCTTCGAGTTCGGCAATCGCGGCTTCGATGCTGCGGTGCTTCTTCCCGAAAAGGTCGATTTCCCAGGAGGCGTCGAAACCGGCGTCGTAATAATCGCTCCCGGTTGAAAACAGCGCCGGGTCCGGATCGTCGGCATCGGGGGCGCCCGACTGGGACCTCCGGTACATCGCCGACCCGGTGACGGAGGGATCGAGCTGCGTCCGGGACACCCCCAGCGCGGCCCGGGATTGCCGGATCCGGGTCAGGGCGACCCCGAGGTCCCTGTTGCTCGAGACGGCCCGCTCCACCAAAGACGTCAGCACCGGGTCCTCGAGCGTCGTCCACCACCGTGCCAGCGCCTCCGGGCCGGCCGACGGCCGCTCCCCGGCGCCGGGGGGCTCCATCGACGGCCACGCCTGCGGAAGCCCGACGCGGACCGGGGCGTAGTCGGGCCCCACGGCGCGGCACCCGGCGCCCAGGGGGAGCAGGACGAGGGCGGCGGCGAATGTGCTTTTGCAGAATCTGTTCATAGTACCTAGAGTCCCGTTGATGGATTGAACGCCCCGGGACGGCCCCGGTGCGCCGGTGGCCCGTCCCTTCGCGGTTTCCGCCCTCACTCCTTCTCCCCGGGCGATGCCGGCCCCTCCGCGAGGATTCCCACGGTCGTCTTCATGTGGATCAGGGTCTTCACCTTCTCCCGGGCCGACTGGAAGATGGCCCACAGCGAAGGCGTCAGCACCACGCCGAAGACGACGGCGGCCACCATCCCCCCGAAGACCGTCGTCCCGATATGGCGGCGGCCGACGGCGCCCGCGCCGCTGGCCAGCACCATCGGCAGCACCCCGAGAATGAAGGAAAACGCCGTCATCAGGACCGCCCGGTAGCGGATTCTCGCCGCCTTGGAGGCCGACTCGACGATGGAATGCCCGTGTTCCCTCTCGGTCTTGGCGAATTCCACGATCAGGATGGCGTTCTTGCTCGCAAGCCCCACCAGGAGGATGAGCCCCAGCTGGGCGTAGATGCTCAGGGGGATCCCCGTGATGTTGAGCGTGACCATGGCGCCGAGAGCGGCGACGGCGATCGAGAGCATGACCGGGACGGGGATGGTCCAGCTTTCGTACTGCCCGACCAGGAACAGGAAGCCGAAGACCAGCGCCATCACGACCAGGGCGAGCACCTGCCCCTCGTTCTCCCTCTCCTGGTAGCTCATCCCCGTCCACTCGTACTGGAAGCCCTCGAGCGCCGCCTTGCGCATGGCGCTTTCCATGCCGTCCATCCCCTGGCTCGAGCTCAGCCCCGGCGCGACGTCGGCATTGACCCGGACCGCGGGGTACATGTTGTAGCGCTCGATCGACTGGGGCGCGAGGATCGTGGTTATCCGGACCAGGGTCGAGAGCGGGACCATGCCCCCGCGGTTGTTCTCCACGTACACGTCCAGGATGTCCTCCAGGGCGCTCCGGTGGGCGTAGTCGCCCTGCACCTTCACCTGGTAGACCCGGCTGCGGAGGTTGAAATCGTTGACGTAGCGCGAACCCATGATGGTCTGCAGGGTGGAAAAAATCCTGCTGATCGGGACATCGAGCATTTCGGCCTTCCACCGGTCGACCTCCAGGTACAGCTGGGGCGTGCTGGCGCGGTAGGTGCTGAACGCGCCGCTGATGCGCCGGTCCCGGTTGGCTTCGTCGACCAGCCGGTCGAGCGCGGCCGACAGCTCATCGGAGGACTGCCCCATGGCGGCCTGCAGGCGGAAGTCCATGCCGCCGGTCACGCCGAGGCCGCGGATGGGGGGCTGGTTGAACGGCCGGATCCGCGCCCCCGGGATGGTCGCCGCGATCGAGTTGATCCGGGAGATGATGGCGTCGATATGAAGCCCGGGGTCCTGCCGCTGGTCCCAGTGGTTGAGCGCGACGAACGCCATCCCGCTGTTGTCGCCGCCGCCGCCGAGCATGCTGAAGCCCACGACCGTCATCATTTTCTCGACGCCCGGGACCCGGTGGACCTTTTCGTAGAGCTCGCGCATGACCGCGGTGGTGCGGACCTGGGTCGCGTTTTCGGGCAGCTGCACATCGACGAACACCACCCCCTGGTCCTCGTTGGGGAGAAAGCTGGTCGGGTGGCCGGAAAACAGAAGCCATGCGCCCGCGGCCACCAGGATGAAGATGCCGGCGGCGACCGGCTTGTGGCAAACCAGCCAGGTGGAGGAGAACACGTACAGATTCCTCAGGCGGTCCAGGCCCCAGTTGAACCACCCGAAAAAGGAGAACTTCTTTTTCCTGTGCGGCCGCAGCAGGATCGAGCACAGGGCCGGGCTCAGGGTGAGGGCGCTTAAAGTCGACAGCGACACGGCGGTTGAAATGGTCACGGCAAACTGCTGGTAGATCTTGCCGGTGATCCCCGATATGAACCCGATGGGGATGAAGATCGCCAGGAGGACCAGTGTGGTGGCTATGACGGCGCCCGTGACCTGCTGCATCGCCTTCCAGGTCGCCTCCCTGGGGGGGAGATGTTCGGTCTCGATGATCCGCTGCACGTTTTCCACCACCACGATCGCGTCGTCGACCACGATGCCTATGGCCAGCACCAGGGCGAACAGCGTGAGGGTGTTGATGCTGTAGCCGAGCGCCAGAAGCACGGCGAAGGTCCCGATGAGCGACACCGGGATGGTGCAGGCCGGAATCAGCGTCGCCCTCCAGTCCTGCAAAAAGACGAACACCACCAGCACGACCAGCCCGAACGTCAGCGTCAGGGTGAGCACGATTTCGAGCAGGGCGGTGCGGATGAATATGGTCGGGTCGAAAACGGCCTGGTACTCCAGGTCTTCCGGAAAATACTGCGCCAGCCTTTCGAGTTCCGCGTGGACCCGGTCGAGCGTCTCCAGGGCGTTGGCCTCGGGCAGCTGGGTCACACGGAACCCGACGGCCGACTGGCCGTTGAAGGAGGCCCCGGCGGAGTACCGCTCCGCCCCCAGCTCGATCCGGGCGACGTCCTTGAGTTTCAGGATCCCGCCGTCGGCGTTGGTGCGGATGACGATGTCTTCGAACTCCTCGACGTTCTGCATGCGCCCGGTCGCCCGTATGCCGTACTGCAGCTGCTGCGCCTCGTAGACGGGCTCGGTCCCGATCGAACCGGCCGCCGCCTGGATGTTCTGGCTGGCGATGGCCGCGGTCACCGCGTCGGCGCTCGTGCCGTAGGCGGCCATCCTGGCCGGGTCCAGCCAGATCCGCATGCTGAATTTGTCCGGGCCCATGATGCCGACGTCGCTAACCCCCTCGACGCGGGCGATGACGTCCTTGACCTTGTCATCGACGTAGGTGCCGATGGCCAGCTGGTCCAGGGTCCCGTTGGGGGAGTAGAAGGAGATCATCCCCAGCATCTCCCCGGACTGGGCCATGACCTGGACCGCCTGCTGCCGCACCTCGGCCGGCAGCTTGCTGTTGGCCCGCTGCACGCGGTTCTGCACCTTGACCTGGGCGATGTCGATGTCGACCCCGACGTCGAAAGTGATCATGAGGCTGTACATGCCGTCGCTCGACGACGAGGACATGTAGATCATGCCCTCGACGCCGTTGACCACCTCTTCGATCGGAGCGGCGACCGCGTCGGCGACCACCTGGGCGCTGGCGCCCGGGTAGGCCGCGCTCACCCGGACCGTCGGGGGCGTCACGTCCGGGTACTGGAGGATCGGGAGGTTCAACAGGGAGATCGCCCCGGCTATGAGGATGATGACCGACAGGACCATGGCCAGGCGGGGACGCCCGATGAAATGAGCGGAAAACATCTAGTTGCCTCCGGGTACGGGGACGGCCGCCGCGCCGGCGCCGGACGTCTGCACGGCCTGCCCGGGGCGCACCTTCTGGATGCCCTCGACGACGACGGTTTCTCCGGCCCGCAGCCCCTCCTCGACGATCCAGTCCTGGCCGAGGGCGGACCGCGTCTTAATAAACCGCCTTTCCGCGATGCCGCCCTCGCCCAGGACGTAGACGTAGCTCCCCCGACTGTCTTCGCCTACGGCCGACTGCGGGACCAGCGGGAGCGTCTCCCCCTTGACCGAGGACAGCAGGACGGTCACGTACCCGCCCGGGATGAGCAGCCCCGAGGGGTTGGCGTAGCGTGAACGGAGGGAGATGGTCCCGGTGGAGGCGTCGATGGCGGTGTCGGCGAAATCCCACCTCCCCCGCCCGGAATAGACGCTTCCGTTGGGGAGGCGCAGCTCGGGCCGGAACGTGTTTTCGGGGGAGGCGCCCGACTGCTCCATCAGGTTGAGGTATTCCACCTCGCTCATGGAGCAGACCACCCGGATCGGGTCGAACTGCACGATGGTGGCGATGGTGCCGGAATTCGGGCCGACGAAATCGCCCACGGAATAGTTCTTCTTCGTCACCCGTCCCGAAATGGGCGCCCGGACCGTGGCGTACTCGAGGTCGATCCGGGCCAGGTCGAGGTTGGCCCTGGCCGTAACCAGCTGCGCCCGGTAGGAGCCGACGTTGCGCTCGGCGGTTTCGATGTCCTTCTCGGGAACGCTCCCCTCCCTGGCCGACCGGAGGCGGCCGAGGTATTGTTCCGCTTCGACCAGGTTGGCCTCTATCTGGGAGACCGTGCCCGTGCGCGCGTCGATCTCCGCCCGGAACCGGTCCTGCTCGATCGTGAACATCAGGTCGCCCGAGTTGACGTGGCGGCCTTCGACGAAGTCGATCGACCGGAGGTAGCCCGACACCCTGGCCACAAGGTTCACGGAATCGACCGCTTCCACCCGCCCGACGTACTCCCGGGTATTGCGGATCTCACCCCCGGCGACGGTGTGCACCCGCACCACGGGCGCTTCAGCCGGGGGCCTTTTCGCCTGCGCCCCGCCGTCGGGCGCCGTGGCCGCCGGCCGCCGGCTTTGCATAAAAAACCAGGCGGCAACGGCGACGGCCGCGAGCAGGAAGATGGAACTCAGCAGGCGCTTCAACCCGGTGGCACTCGACGATCCTTCTAAGCTTTTCAATGGTCCGACTCCTTGAGACTGTTCCGTCGCCCGAGGCTCCGCCCCCGGAAAGCGGACGGCGCAGTCCCTCATTTAGCCACACCGCCCGGGCATATTCAAGGCGCAGCCGCCGACGGGGCCTCCGCGCGCCCTGCAAACGGCACCGTTAGACCTATACGCGGGAGAACCCGGTTCGTAACAGATAGGGTCTCGGCGCGGGGAGCGGCAGCGGGGCCGTCAGGCGGCTTGCGGAGACCATTCCCTGCGGATCACCCGGACCAGCAGGTCTTCGGCCGCGGCCCTCCCCGCGGACCGGAGCCCGGAAAGGTCGAGGTAGGCCTGGACCGGCGACACCGTGTGCACCCCCCCGATCTCCCTCATCCCGAAAAAAACCCCCTCGTCATGGGGTATCATCAGGGTGACGTCGGCGCCGCCGGCCCCGGGGGGCCCCCCGGCCACGGGCTCGAGTTTCAGGCGGGCGGCCGCCCGTTCGACGGCGGCCCGCCCGGCGGCATCGACGGTGACGAATACGCGGTGGTGCCCGGCCGAAGGCGCCAGCCGGGCCCATGCGGAAAACGACGTCACGGCGTATCGGATCCCCTGTCCGGAAAATAGCCGCGCCAGGAGCGTTTCCGTTTCCTCTGCCGGCCGCAGCGCAGAGTATCCGTACAGGGCGTTCCTGTCATAGGCGTAGTGGTCCCCCCAGTCGCGCAGCACCCTTTCCGGCCGGAGAAGCCGCAGCCCCCCCTCCCCCCATTCGGCCCACTCGCGGTCGAGCAGCCCCTTTTTCACGTTGAACACCTGCCCGATGGACACGCCTGCGGCTTCGCCCAGGTCCCGCAGTTTCCATTTCAGGGCCGGGTCGAACAGCAGCGCACGGAGAACGCGGGAAGACCGCGCCTGGTACAGGGAGCGGACCGCGCGCCCCGAGACGAACCGGTTGGGCAGCCCCCGGCGCTCGAGGAAGATGCCGTCGAAGGCGAGGCGGCAGTTCCCGGCCAGGTCGACGCTGCCGGCGCCCATCTGCCGGCAGATCTCCGCCGACGATTCGGCGATGAAAGGAGCGGCAAATACCGGGTAGTTGTTCCCCGGAACCTGGCCCGCCCGTATCAGAAGGCGGGCCAGGGCCTCCCGGGCGTACCGGGGCTGGCCGTTGTCTACGGCTTCGATAAGGAGCCGGTGCGTCCCCCGGTCGGTCTCCACCTCCAGCAGAGGACCCGCGCCGGAAGGCGTTGTATCGGCCGGGCTTCGCACCTCCCGGACAGCCGGAACCTCCCGCAGGCAATGGAGCAGTACATCCGTTATTTTATTTGTACTATTGTATATTTTCATTATTTACCAGGTTTCAGCATATACTGAAATTTAATAGTATAATGAAAATGCCCGGGAAACAACAGCTTTTGTCTTCGGATGCTCCGTTGCCGGCACCGTCGGCGGACGGCCCGCGGCATCCTTTGCGGGAGGCGTACAGATCCGGTCGAGGGGCCCGCGCCGCGGGAAGGATGCGGCGGAAACCTTTGGGCGGCGGCCGCCACGGGGGGGCGGTCGGTTCGGGCCGCCGGGCTAGAACCCGTCCTCGAATCCCATGAGTTTCGCCATCCGCCTGGCTATCTCGGTGTTTTCGTAGTAGCCGTCGAAGTGTTCCGCGCCGGCTCCGGAGGCGAAAACCGGGACAGGAACGGCCGTGTGCGAGTAGGAGGTCCACGCCAGGCCCGCTTTGCGGTTCAGCAGGTGGGTCAAGGTCACCGACAGCGGGTCGTAGGTGCCGTAGAGCAGCCTGTCCTCCTCGCCGGTCTGGACACTGGCCCCGGCCATGGTCTTGTCGAACGCATTTTCCACCAGTTCCGTCTCATAGCCGGAGAGGTCGTCCTTGGTATCGGGAGTGAGCCGCGCCCCGTCCAAACCGAAGTGCTCCAGGATGATCCGCCACATGGCGCCGTCGACATCGGCCGGGGCGGGGTTGCGGGCCGCTTTGTAGGGGGCGAGAACCCTGCTGTCGAACGCCTCGAACGTCATGGCCTGGGCCAGCAGCTTCTCGTAGTAGGCCTCGTATCCCGTGCCGGCGAAACCGAGGGTCATGCCGCCGGTTTCGTGGTCGCCGGTGACGACGATCAGGGTTTCCGAAGGGTGCCTCTCTGCAAACGCCGCCGCGGCGGCCACGGCCTCGTCGAAGGCGATGACGTCCCCGATGGCGGCACGGGCGTCGTTGGCATGGCAGGCCCAGTCGATTTTGCCCCCTTCGACCATCATGAAGAAGCCGCGCTCGTTCTCGAGCAGCTCTATCCCCTTTTCCGTAAACTCGGCCAGCGTGATCGAGCCCTCGTAGTCCCGGCCGGGCCCCGCGGCCGAGAGCCGGTCGAGTTCGTACGGGATCGATTTCGAGCGGTCCAGGTAGGGATTGACGGCGATCACCCTCCCGGCTCCGGCCTTGAGGCCGTCGAAGCCCGACCGGGTGTCGACGTAGCGAAACCCGCTCCGGGCCGCTTCGGCCGCGACATCGGCGAGCGCCAGGAATCCGCCCCCGGCGAAGTAGTCGAAACCGCTGCCGAGCAGCTGCCGGCCGATGTCGCGGTACTGGATGCGGTTGGGGGTGTGGGCGTAAAACACCGCCGGAGTGGCATGGTCGAGGGAGACGCTGGTGACGACGCCCACCTTCATGCCCCTGGATCGGGCCCTCTCCGCCACGGTGGTGCAGGGAGTGCGGCCGTCCGGGTGCATGCCGATTATGTTGATATTGGTCTTGATGCCGCAGGCCAGGGCCGTGCCGGCCGCGGCGCTGCCGGTGATGAACCGGTTGTTGGCATAACTCATCTGCATGCCGTGGACCGGGAAGCGGCTCATGGTCAACTGCCGGATGCGCCCGGCGCCCGGCGCCCCGAGCGCCCCGAGGTAGGCTTCGGTGGCGTGCACCTGCGGGGCGGCCATGCCGTCGCCGATGAAGTAGAAGATGTATTTGGGCCCATCCGCAGAAGTCCTTCCCGCGGAGCCGTCCCGGCCCTCCGCTGCGGGAACGCCCAGAACAATGGCAACAAATACTGCAAACAGTGACGCCCGTGTGTGTCGTATCATTTAGTACGTAGACTCCCTATGCAGGTACGCTCCCCCCGTGTCCGCAGCGGCCTGACGAAGTTCCGGCGCGGCCCCAGGCTTGCATCTTGTCCCGGCCGGGAGAGCGAAAACAAGAAAAAACGACACCTGCCGCCGATCCCCGGCCCCAGGGCCGTGTCGGCTGCGGAATGTTACGGAATCATGCCGCGCGGGGGACACGCGCCGCAGGGGCGCAATCCCTTCCTTTCCATTCCCCGGGAATTTCCCTATAATCGTGCTTCGCCCTCCCTGGGCGATCGGGAGCCGCCGGCATTGATACGCATAACGGTACTGCTACACATCCTGGGCCAATACCTGCTGGTGCTGGCAGGCCTCCTGCTGATCCCCCTGGGACTCGGCCTGTCGATCGGCGAGGACGTGCGCCCGTTCGTCGTAGCCACGGCCGTCGTCGCCCTGTCCGGGGGAGTGCTCCTTATCGGCGCGCGGCGCCCGACCGGGAACCTGTCCCAGCGCGAGGGGATCCTGCTGGTTCTGGGAATCTGGTTCGCCACCAGCTTCTTCGGGTGCCTCCCTTTCTGCATGTCCCCCCACTTCCCGAGCTTCACCGACGCTTTTTTTGAAGCCACCTCGGGATTCACAACCACGGGGGCCACCATTCTCGCCGACGTGGAGGTCCTCGGGCTCCCGATGCAGCTCTGGCGGTGCTTCACCCACTGGTTCGGGGGGATGGGGATCGTGCTGCTCGGCATCGCCATACTCCCCCTGGTCGGCATGGGGGGCATGACGCTGTACCGGGCGGAGTTTTCCGGGGCCAAATCCGAGAAGCTCAAGCCGAGAATCACCGAAACGGCGCTCGCACTGTGGAAGATCTACTTCACGCTCACCCTGGCCGAATACCTGGCTCTGCGGTGGGCGGGGATGAGCATTTTCGATGCCATCTGCCATGCATTCTCGACGATGGGAACGGGGGGGTTCTCCCCCCGGACGGCCAGCATCGCGGCCTACGGCAGCGCGGCGGTCGAAGGCGTCCTCATCGTGTTCATGCTCCTGGCCGGAATGAATTTCGTTCTTCACTACCGGCTCTGGGTCGAACACCGCCCGCGCAGTTTCCTGGCCGACATCGAGCTCCGCTACTACCTGATGCTCGTTGTGGCCGCCACCGTCCTCATCACGGCGAGCCTTGCCCTCGGCCGCACCTACGATGTCCCGGCCGCCTTCCGCCACTCGCTGTTCCAGGTCTGCTCCATCATGACGACCACGGGCTTTGTCACCGCGGATTTCGAGGCGTGGCACTCCTTCCCGCAGCTGATCCTGCTCATCCTGATGTTCATCGGCGGCTGCACCGGTTCCACCGCGGGCGGGATGAAAACATCGCGCATCCTGATGCTGCTCAGGGTAATCGGGCGGGAATTCAAGCGCATGGTGGAACCGAAGGCGGTGTTCTCCATCCGGCTGGGCTCCACGGTCTTCCCAGAATATGCCGTTCAGAGCCTGCTCAACCTGGTCTCGCTGGCCCTGCTGGTGAACCTGGCCGCCTGCCTGCTGCTGGCAGGTTCCGGCCTGGACCCCCTGACGAGCATCGCCGCGGTCGTCGCCTGCATGTTCAACATCGGGCCGGGGCTCGGCGGCGTGGGCCCGATCGACAACTACGGGGGCCTCCCGGCCCTGGCCAAGTGGGTCCTGAGCACCTGCATGCTGGCGGGGAGGCTGGAGTTCTACACCGTCTTCATCATCCTCACGCCCGCCTTCTGGCGCGACTGACCCTCCCTATTCCCAGTCGGTCTCCACGACCTCGGCCCGGCGCAGGCGCGTCTTGTGCACCGCGAAATACAGGGTCGCGGCCAGCACCCCGACGCCGAACCCGATCGCGTGGGTGCGGTAGCTGATTTCAGGGCTGAAACTCGTCGGGACCAGCACGACCAGGAGGAACCCGGCCGCCCGCAAAAGTCTCCTGCCGGGGGCATGCCTGCGCTCCAGGCCCACGTACAGGGTCAGCCAGAATCCCGCCATCTGGTACACGACGCCGGAGGCGCCCAGAAGGGAAATGTGCGGCGGGTAGGTCGACAGCGCGACGAGCGTGACGGCCAGGCCGGCGGCCAGCATCAGGCAGGGGTAGACCCTGCCGCCGAAATACCCGTAGAGCAAATACCCCAGGCCGGCCACGCCCGGCGCGTTCGACAGCAGATGCCGCAGGTCCGCGTGGACGAACATCGAGGTGACGAGGCGCCAGTACTGCCCCTGCCCGAAAACCTGTTCCCCGGACGCGGGCAGAAGCCGGGCGATCCCCGAATAGTCCGACCAGGAAAGGAGCGAAACCCCCGCCAGTACCAGGAGCCCGGCGGCGGCGGCCAGGCCGCTCCCCTCCGCGGGTTTGTGCGAGAGGTAGGTTTCCCTGACGAGGACTTCCGGCTCCGGCTCGTTCATGGATGCCATGATGGCAGGGGCCGGCCGGTTTTGCCACCGGAAATCCCCCAAAATGCCGCCCCGCGGCCCCCGGGGCGCGCGCCCCGGCGCCTCCCGCAATAAAAAACACTCCCTCCGGGGGGTTGTTTTGGTAGTATGGCTCCCGGATGATTATACTGGGAATCGGAGGCTGATCGTATGGAGACAACCAAGAGCATGGACATCCGCCGGAGGGCCTTCCTCTCCTCCTCCTGCCTGCTGCTGGGAGCGGCGGCGCTTGGCGCGGCGCCCCTGGCGGCGCAGGCGGTGGCGGGCGGGGCGAAGCTCCCGGAGGAATTGAGCCCTGAAGAACTGGCGCTGGTCAAGACCTCCGCCATGAGCGAGGACATGCAGAATTTCTGGCACAAGGGGTACGGCTGCTCGGAAACCGGGCTGATGGTCGCCCTGCGGTTTTTGAAAAAACCGGAGGACCTGGTTTGGATCTCGTCGGGCTTCATGGGGGGGCTGGGCCGCCAGGACCTGTGCGGATTTCTGACCTCCGGCGTCATGGCGCTGGGGCTCTACGCGGGAACGCTGGACATGAAAAAGGACGCCGCCACGGCCCGCTGCGGGCAGCTCGTCGGCCAATACTGGGACTGGTGGGCCGGGACGGCCCCGCTGCGCTGCGCCGACATCCAGGGAGGACGCTGGAACTTCAAGATCTGCGAACGGCTCGGGCGCCTGGCCACGGCCAAGCTCGAAAGCCTCATGCTGGCCTGACCCGGGGGCGGCCCCGGGCCCGACAGCACCGGCACGCCGGGGGCGGCTGGCCGACGGGGACTGCTTCGCTATAGATGCACACCGCTTTGTATCAGGAGAGACCGCTATGGTGGAATTTGCTTACCAGGACCCGTTCCCCCTGTCCGGGGACGATACGGAGTATCGCCTGCTCACCAGGGACTACGTCGCCAGGACCACCCTCGACGGCAACGAGATTCTCAAGATCGATCCCGAAGGCCTGGCCTATCTGGCCCACCAGGCGATGCGGGACGTCTCGTTCCTGCTCCGCAGGCGCCACAACGAACAGGTCGCCGCGATCCTGGGCGACCCGGAGGCGTCCGACAACGACCGCGGGGTCGCCATCGCCATGCTCCGCAACGCCGAAGTCTCCGCCAAATTCGAACTGCCCTTCTGCCAGGACACCGGCACGGCCATCATCCTGGGGAAAAAGGGGCAGAGGGTATGGACCGGGTGCCGGGACGAGGAATTCCTCTCCGAGGGAGTCTGGAGGACCTACACCGAGGAAAACCTCCGCTACTCCCAGACGGTGGCCCTGGACATGTACCGGGAGACGAACTCCGGGTGCAACCTGCCCGCCCAGATCGACCTGTACGCGACCGAGGGGGACGCCTACACATTCCTGTTTATCGCCAAGGGCGGCGGAAGCGCCAACAAGACCTACCTGTTCCAGGAAACCAAGGCCCTGCTCAATCCCGAGAGCCTGGAGGCGTTTCTTACGGCCAGGATGAAGACCCTGGGGACGGCCGCCTGCCCCCCGTACCACCTGGCGTTCGTCGTCGGCGGCACCAGCGCGGAAAGCACCCTGAAGACGGTCAAGCTCGCATCGGCCGGCTACCTGGACACCCTGCCGACGACGGGGAACCAGGGGGGGCGCGCCTTCCGCGACCCCGCGATGGAGGCCCGGCTGCTCGAGGCGGCCCAGAGGTGCGGCATAGGCGCCCAGTTCGGCGGCAAGTATTTCGCCCATGACGTGCGCGTCATCCGGCTGCCCCGCCACGGCGCGTCCTGCCCGGTCGGCATGGGTGTTTCCTGCTCGGCCGACCGCAACATCAAGGCGAAGATCGACCGCGACGGCATCTGGCTCGAGCGGATGGACGACAACCCGGGCCGGCTGATCCCCGAAAAGTACCGCGGCCGGCATTCCCGCGGCGCCGTCCGCATCGACCTCAACCAGCCGATCCGGCAGGTCCTGGGCGAGCTCTCCCGGCACCCGGTCGCCACCCGGCTGTCGCTCAACGGCACGATCATCGTCGGGCGCGACATCGCCCACGCCAAGTTCAAGGAGCTGCTCGATGCCGGGCATCCCCTGCCGGAATACCTCAAAAACCACCCGATCTACTATGCCGGGCCGGCCAAAACCCCTCCGGGCAAGCCTTCCGGGTCTTTCGGCCCGACCACGGCCGGGCGGATGGATTCCTATGTCGAGCTGCTGCAGAAAAACGGCGGCTCCCTGATCATGATCGCCAAGGGGAACCGCTCCCAGCAGGTGACCGACGCCTGCAAGAAATACGGGGGGTTCTACCTCGGATCCATCGGCGGCCCCGCCGCCCTGCTGGCCGAGGAGAACATCCGGAAGGTGGAGTGCCTCGACTACCCCGAGCTGGGGATGGAGGCGGTCTGGAAGATCGAAGTGGAGGATTTCCCCGCCTTCATCCTCGTCGACGACAAGGGGAACGATTTCTTCAGCCGTCTCCTGTAGCACGGACGCGCCGCCGGGGCCCCCCGGTTATCCGGGGGGCCCCTTCAGTCGGCGATCCCGAGGCCGTAGCCGCCGTCGACGACGATCTCCTGCCCGGTGACGTAGTCCGACGCCCGGGACGCCAGAAAAAGCGCCAGCCCCCAGAGATCCTCCGGCCATCCCACGCGGTGCATCGGGATCACGCGGGCGACCGCCCGCTGCTCGTCGCGATCGTGCGCGTGCCCGCCGCCTATGTTCGTCACGATGTAGCCGGGGGCGATCGCGTTGACGGTCATGCCATAGGCGGCGACCTCCATCGCGACGGTGCGCATGAACTGGACGACGCCCGCCTTCGCGGCCATGTAGGCCGCGCCGATGGCCGGCTCGACGCGGGTCGACGCCAGCGACGACGTGACGATGATGTGGCCCGACCGCCGGGGTTTCATCTGGCGCACGGCCGCCCGCACCGTCGCGAATATGCCGGTCAGGTTGACGTCGAGGACCCGGTTCCAGCGTTCGTCCGTGTAGTTTTCGATCGCGCCTCCGGCGACGCGGGGGCGCTCCGAACCGGTCCAGTCGCCGACGAATCCCGCCCCGGGATCGATGCCGGCGTTTGCGAACACGGCGTCGAGGCGCCCGTAGGCGCCGGCCGCCGCGACAATGGCGGCGTCGAGCGCCCCGTGATCGGTCACGTCGACGACGGCGCCGCGGACGTCGCAGCCCGACGCCTGCAGCCTTGAGGCCTCCTGGTCGAGGCGCTGCGGGTCGATGTCGAGAATCGTCACCCGGGCGCCCCCCCTGCCGAGCGCCTCGGCAAACCCCAGGCCGATGCCGCTCGCCCCGCCGGTGACGACGGCGCCGTATGCCTGCACGCTGAAAAGATCCGATACTGTCACGCCATTTTTCTCCCCGGGATGCCGATTCGCCCCCGTTCCCATGATACCCGGTCTGCCCGACACCGGGGAACGGGACCGTCCCCCTGCCGGTTTTGGATTGCGGTTGGATCCTGGACAAAACCGGAGCCACTATAGTCAGGTTCCCCCATCGCCGGCAAGGGAAAACGGGCCGCGGAGGCCTCCGGGATGGTACACTGGATCCAGGAGCGGCAAAGGGGAAAAAAACGAAAGGAGACGCCGCCGTGCCGGTACTGATCATCGCGCTGATTCTGCTGCTGATTTTCGGATCGCGGCTGCTTCCCGGCCTGGGCAGCTCCCTCGGCCGGAAGGCCCGGAAGCCGTACCGCCAGGCCCGGTGGCTGTGGCAATCGACCACCGGCACGGAGGAGGATTCCATCCGCGCCGAGCGCGAATACGGCCGCGAGTGCGCCCGTGAATTCCTCGGGCAGTTCCCGGCAAAGGTGCCGCCCGGGGAGCAGCAACTGGTCTCGGCAATCGGGTCGAGGCTGGCCCGGGCGGCAGAAGACCCGCGCCTGGAGTTCCGATGTACCGTGATCGCGTCCGAGGTCCCCAACGCCTACGCGCTTCCGGGGGGGTTCGTCTTCATCACCCGCGGCCTGCTGGGCGTAACCGGCGGCGACCGGGACACGGTCGCGTTTTTCCTCGGGCACGAAGTCGCGCACGTAACCTGCGGCCACGCCAAGGAGCGGTTTGCGGCGCAGACCCTGCTCGGCGCCGTATCGGGGCGGATGACCGGGGCGGGCGTACTTCTGCGGCAGCTTCTGGACAAGGGGTACTCCAGGGCGCTCGAACAGGAGGCCGACCGGGAGGCCGTGCGCCTGATGCGGGCGGCGGGCTTCGACGCCCGCGCGTCCATCCGGGCCCTCGAGCGCCTCGGCCGCACCGGCAGGGACACCCGGGGCCTGGCGGAGTACTTCTCCACGCACCCTTCGTTCGCCGATCGGATCTCCGACCTCGAGAATCTCGCGGGCTAGAATCCCGGCAGGAAGGAGAACTCCCACAACCAGTCCTTCCCGGGCCTGTCGTTGGGGTGCACCAGCGAGAGCTGGCCGATGGCGAATCCCAGCATGTTGAACCGCAGCGACGCGCCGTGGCTCGTGACGCCGCGGCGGCTCCCGCCGAAGAAATCGGGGGTCTCCTTGCTCGTCCAGACGATGCCGGCATCGAAAAAAGGCGCCAGCTGCACCGGCGGGAATCCGCGGCTCGGGATGATCCCGAGCGGCCCGAGCAGCTCCAGCCTCAGTTCGGCGCCGGCCACCCCGAGCCGGCTCCCGAGCAGGCGGTCGATCAGCGGGCAGGCGCCCGTCTCGGCCAGTTCGGGCCCGCATTCGGCGGCGTCGATCGATCCGGCCTCGTAGCCGCGCACCATGGAGGAATATCCCAGGAAAAGATCCTGGATGCGGCCGTCCTCGGCGTCGATCCCGTACCGCCCGTAGTGCAGGACCCGGGCGGCCACACCGAACGGCCGGGCGATCTGGTGGTAGCGCCTGTAATCGGCCAGGGCCGTCATGTAGACGAGAGACCCGGCGTTGAGGCCCCCCTCGAGCCTGTACCGCTGCCCGAGCACGGGGCTGACCCCCCCGAAAACGGACGTGTCGTAGACCAGTGCGGCGGCGCTGCTGCTCAGAAAGAGGGAGCCCGGCGCGTCGATGTCCCGGGAGTCCGAACCCAGAAGGTCCCCGGTATAGGGATCGAACGCGTACAGGTCGCTCGATGCCGCGAAAGCCAGGTTCCGGAAACCGGTGGAGGCTTCGACCCGCATGGCGCGGCTGAAGGGATACTGCAGCAGCCCGACGACCTGGCGGTCGATCTGCCAGACGGTCGTTTCGCTCTGGAGCACGTAGGTCTCCCCCTCTATCTCGGCGACGCCCTGCTCGAACCGGGTCGTCAGGTAGGGGATCTGGCCCCCCGAGACGCCCCATGTCCAGCGGTGGCGCTTGTCGAGATACGTCGCGACCCCTCCCAGGTTCCTCACCAGGTGGTTCCCGCTGAGCGTCGTGCTCTGGATCTCCACGCCCAGCTCGTGGTAGTTGAGGCGGTCGCTGAAATACAGCCCCAGGCCGCCGCCCACCATGGTCCCGTAGCTGCCCGTTCCGACCGAAACATTGACGGGGGTCACGTAATCGAGCTGCAGGCTGGGCTTGTAGGGATCCGTATGGAACACGCCGGTCCCGACCAGGCCGCGCGCCGGCTCGGCCAGCAGCGGGCGCACCGTGCCTTCGGAGCGCTCCACGGGGGGGAGCGTGCGCACGGCCCGGGGATCGATCCCCGTTTCCCCGGGCGCCCGTTCGGCCAGCGCGCCGGCCTCGGCGCGCACGGCCTGGTAGCCCCCTTCGATGAAGGCGCTGTAGAGGATGCTGCCCGAGGCCCGGGCAACGGAAAACGCCGGGCTGTGCTCGGAAATGCCGCTCACGCCGGTGTTGAGGTTCGTGACCTGCCCGATGGCGCCGTCATGGAGCGTCCTACGGTATATGTTGGCGATCCCGTCCGGATCCGCGATGAAGTACAGGCTCCGGCCGTCGGGGGACCACTCGGGGTTGATGTGTTTCCCCGTGTCGAAGGCGGGCAGCTCGGTTATCCGCCCCGTCGGCACATCGTACAGGGCCAGGCGGAACTCCCCGTAATCGAGCCCGGCGAGATTCGTGGTGAAGCGGTCGGTGGCGAAGGCGATCGTCCCCCCGTCCGGGCTCCAGCACGGGTGCAGGTCCCCGTAGGCGTCTTCGGTCAGACGCGTCACCTCGCCGTCCTCCAGGCCGATCGTGAACAGGTCCGAGACCCCCCCGTCGATGCCGGAAAACGCTATCGAGGAGCCGTCGGGCGACCAGGACAGGCTGTAGACCTCCCCGACGCCGCCCACCGGTATCGTCTGCACAACCTTCCTTCTGCCGGCGTCATAGACGGCCAGTTCCGGGATGGCGCCCCGGACGCTCGGGAACGCGAACCGGTTGCCGTCGGGGCTCCAGCTCCCCGCGGCGTTCGTGAACTGGAGGTTGATGAAATGCGGGCTGACTTCCGTCTCGGTGATCTTGTCGAGGAATTTCCCCGACTGCGCGTCCACCAGGTACAGGTTGATGCCGAACAGGCTCCTTTCGGAAAAAAGGACCGCATACCGGCCGTCCGGGCTGATCGCGGGGCTGACGTTGAGCTCGCTGCCCGATTTTTTCTTCGACACGAGGACCGTCCCCTGGCTTTCCGCGGCCGCCGTCCGCCTGAAGGTGTCCGTGTACTGGTCCCGCAGGGCCTGGTGCCACCGGGTGGACAGATCGTCGATGGACACGCCCAGGACCGATTCGATCGCCTTTTCGGCGCTCCCGCTGCCGATGCCCTCGCTCAGGATCCTGCCCAGGGCCTCGTCGCCGTGGTTCCCGGCTATGTACGCCCACAGCGCGTGCCCCCAGCGGTAGGGGAAATAGTCCGGGCTGTCGAGCCGGGAGATCGTCGGGAACTCCTCCCGCAGAACGGCATCGCGAAGCCACATGGACGTGAACGGGTCGACCGGGCCGACCGACAGGTATTCGGCCATCCCCTCGACAAACCACAGGGGCAGCGCCGCAAACGAGGACTGGATCCCCGCCCTCTCGGCCCGGGAGGACAGGTCGTACTGGAACGCGTGCACCAGCTCGTGGCCGATCACGTGATCGGTGGCCCCGAGCGGTCCGGCTAGGGGCAGGGCGATCCGGCGCTGGAGGGATTCGGTGACCCCCCCGGTGGATTCCCCGATGACGCCCGAGATGACCTGCGTCTGCTGGAAATCCGGGTGGTCGGCATAGACGATCAGGGGCTGCCGGGACGACAGACTGTAGCCGAAAACGGTCGACAGCCTGTAGTACCACCGTTCGGCCATGCGGCCGACGGGCTCGATGACCTTTTCGACCTCGGGATAGTAGTAAATGTCGAAGTTTTCGGTTTTTAAAACCTTGAAATCAAAGGTGTTGTACCGGACCTTGTTCTGGCCGAACTGCTGGCCGAAAAGCGGGGTGCACAGAAAGGAAAAAACCGCGATCGCGACAAGCCCCGACCGCACGGGTTTGCTCGAACCGAGGGCCTTCATCATCGCCTGCCTCCTCTGTCGACTGTCTGGTGCCCGGACCGGCAACGGACCGGGAGCCTCTGCGCCTGGTCAGGGCATAGCCGCGGGAAACGGTACCCGCCGTCCCGGGCATGCCGGCCGAAGCCTTCAAGGGTAGCGGGCACGGGGATCAGGAGGGTTCCAGGGCGCCCCACTCCACCACGGGGCTCCCGGCGGCGGCATCCACCTCGGCCCCGTGGCGCCGGGCCCATTCGCGGGCGGCATCGACCAGGGCATCCTTGCCGCTTCCGATAAAAGCCTCGGCCATCGTCACGGTCCCTTTTTCCCTGATAATGGCGATAAGCTCGTCGATCGTCTCGTCGCGGCCGACCCCGATAAAGGCGACCACGGCATTGTAGACCTCCCTGCCGTCGCCGCTTCCGGCGCTCGCAGCGAGGACTCTTTTCGCCGCATCCCAGTTTTCCAGAATCGACCGCCCGTTGCGAGACGCGACGTCGAACCAGATCCGCTCCTCCTCGCTCGAAGGCTGCCACTGGAGATCCTCGAGCACCTCAACAACCCAGGGGCCCGCGATCCAGTCCGACAGCGCCGTGACGAGTTTGGGGCGCGCGGCCGGGCCGATGCCGGCCAGGGCCGTGAGGGCGCCGTTGCGGATGTAGATGCTCCCCTCCCGCAACGCCTCGATCATAGGATCGATCCCCTTCGGGTCCCCGATGCGGCCGAGCGCCTCGATGGCGGCGCGGCGCTCGATGCCGTCACCATCCCCCCGCACCACCCCGATCAGGGGCTCGACGGCCTCCGCGCTGCCGAGGATGCCCAGGGATCCGATCGCCGAACGCCGCACCAGCAGGTTCTCGTCCCCCAGGGCGCGGATCAAAGGCCCTACGGCGCCCTCGTCCGCGAGCTGCCCCAGGGACCTGGCGGCGAAATTCCGCACGAACACGTCCTCGTCCCCGAGGGCCGCCACGAGGTGTTCGAGCGCCCGGGGATCCCGCAAATTGCCCAGGGCGATGGCCGCCCGCTGCCTTTCGTAGGCGTCGTCGCCCCGCAGCCTCTGGATGAGGCCCTCCAGTTGCGGATCCGACGCGGCGGCCGGGCCCGCAGCCTGCAGCCCCGGGGCCAGTGCCGCGGCGAGGGCGGCAAGGAGGGCCTTGTTTCTGAGGTGCGCTATGATTCCGTTCAAGGTGTTTTCTCCGAATCCGCCCTGTCGACCGGCAGGGTATCGGGCCGGCCGTGGGATCCCAACGCTCCGGCGGGGCCAAGTGCGTCCCCTCTCATGTTTTAAGAGTAAAATCCCGCCCGGACGATGTCAAACATTTGCGGAGGCGAAACGCCTCCGGCCCCCGGCCGGGCCCCCGGAACAGCGAAAGAGGGTGCCGCCGGTCGCGAGACGTGCTACACTTGGATCCTGTGTTTGGGCGGAGCCGGAGGATGCCCGCGATAGCGCGATCGGAGCATGAAGCCGGCCCTCAATTTTCCCTGGAGAATGGGCCTATGCTTCTGAAGCCATGCTATCGTCCCTGTCTGGTATTTCTTGCTGCAGCGTTTCTGCTTGGCGCCGGCCGGCCGGCGGCCCCCCAGGATCCCGAATCAACCTGGGACGACGGCCAGACGGGGCTGACCTGGGCCGTCAGGGACAACGGCGAGGACGTCAGCTGGAATCAGGCCAGGGAGTACTGCGCGAACCTGCAGCTGGGCGGGGCCACGGACTGGCGCCTGCCGACCGTCGATGAGCTGAAGACCCTGTTCGACCGGAGCCAGTCGAAACCCTACAAGGCCAAGGGCCCCATCGAGCTGGGCATGCCCGGCATCTGGAGCTCGTCGACGAACAACTCCGGGGACGTCTGGAGCTTCAACTTCAGCTATGGCGGGAAGAGCCTGTCCCCCACGAGCGGCTGCAACAGCGCGGGGCGCGCCCTGTGCGTGCGCCCCACGGACTAGGACAGCGGGCGCGTGCGCCCGGCGGCACCCCCGCCGGGCGCACCGCTTCCGGGCTCCCCGTTTGTTGCGTTCCCCCCGCAGTGCCGGGCCGGCGATTGCGGGACACCGCACCCTATGGCCCGCGTCCGGGAACCCCCGGGACAGGGAGCGCGGCGATCGGCCGAGGCCGGCATGCATTGCTACCGTATTGCGATACTGGCGATCCTCATCGGTTCCTACCTGCTCGAACTGCTGGTGGAGAAGCTGAATCTGCGCAGCATGACCACGGAGCTGCCCGAGGAATTCGCAGGCTACTACGACCCGGACCGGTACAGGCAATCCCAAAGATACCTCGTCGAGAACACCCGCTTCGGCCTCGTTCACAGCTCCGTCGTGACGCCCGTCCTCGTCGCCTTCATCCTTTTCGGGGGGTTCAACCACGTCGACCGCTTCGCCAGGAGCCTCGGCCTGGACGGCATCTGGACGGGGCTGGTTTTCACCGGGGTGCTCCTGGCGGCCTTCCAGCTGATCCAGCTACCTTTTTCCATCTACGACACGTTCGTCATCGAGGAGAAATACGGCTTCAACCGCACGACCCCGGGGACCTTCGCCCTGGATGTCGTCAAAAGCTGGCTCCTCGTCGGGCTCCTCGGCGGGGCGGCGCTCTACGGCATCATCTGGTTTTTTGAAAGCGGCGGCAGATGGGCGTGGCTCTACTGCTGGATCGGCGTCACGGCCCTGCAGCTCCTGCTGGCGTTTGTCGCCCCCGTGGTCCTCATGCCGGTCTTCAACAAATACACGCCGCTCCAAAAGGAGGACCTGCGCGAGGAGATCGAGGCCTACGCCCGATCGGAGAACTTCAGGATGAAGGGGGTCTACCAGATGGACGGGTCCCGCCGCTCCTCCAAGGCCAACGCCTTCTTCAGCGGCTTCGGGCGGTTCCGCCGCATCGTCCTGTTCGACACCCTGATAGAGAAGCACACGACGCCCGAGCTGGTGTCGATCCTGGCGCACGAAATGGGGCATTACAGGAAGGGTCACATCTGGAAATCCATGGCCCTCGCGGTCGGCACGTTCGGCCTCCTGTTCTACCTCCTGTCCCTTTTCATCGACAACCGCCAGCTTTCCGAGGCCTTCCGCATGGAGGAGACGTCCGTGTACGCGAGCCTGGTGTTCTTCGGATTCCTGTACGGGCCCATCGACACGATCCTGTCGACGGCAGCGGGCGCCCTCTCCCGCCGCAACGAATTCGCCGCGGACGCCTACGCGGCCGAAACCACCGGGAACCCGTCGGCGATGATCGAGGCCCTGAAGAAACTCAGCGTCGACAACCTGGCCAATCTCACGCCGCATCCCCTGAAGGTCTTCCTGTCCTACAGCCACCCCCCGGTCCTGGAGCGTATCCGGGCGATCCGGGCGGCGGCCCCCGGCCCGGGGCCCATCGGAAAGGAAGGACCGTGATGCGCCTGCCCGTTGTTCTTTCCATGCCTGTTGCCGCGATCCTGGCGCTGGGCGCCCTACCCCCGGCCGCGCCGGAGTCGCCCGATAGCCCGGAGGCGCTCTACGGCCGGCTCGAAGCCGACTGCGGGGAATTCGAACGGGGGCTCGAGGGGATCCGGCTGGGGGACCGCGCCCGGGGAGAGCGGACGACCGCCGCGGCGATGGACCGGATCGTCGCCGGGCTGCGGGCGTGCGCCGCCACCGGCGGATGCGACATCGAAATCTACTTCGACGCCATCGCCCGGCTGCTCGAGATCGAGCGGCGCGCGGCCGGGCCGGAGGAGGCCGGGCCGGAGGAGGCCGCCAACCCGGCGCCGGCAGGGCCCGGCGCCGGGGAATTCCCGCCGGATGCGCCCTCCCCCGGGGCGACGGAAACCGGGACGATGTTCCGGGGCAGGGATCTGCGCGAGCTGATCGAGCTGAACGAACCGGTCCGGGCGGCGCTCAACGAATGGCTGACCTGGCTGCGCCCCCACCTGATGGACTCCTACGAGAATTACCTCTACCTGCGCGACGCCATCGCGCCGGTGTACGAGGAGGCCGGCTTCCCCGAAGCCCTGCTCTTCGGGGTGGTCGCCACCGAGACGGGCGGCAAGGTGCACGCGGTCTCCAGCGCCGGGGCCACGGGGCTGATGCAGTTCATGAGCGGGACCGGGCAACGGTACGGCCTGACCGTGGAGGACGGCTTCGACCTGCGGCTGGATCCGGTCCGGGCCACCCGGGCCAACGTGGCCTATCTGAACGAACAGCTCGCGACGCTCAACCAGAACCTGGAAAAAGCGCTGGCCGCCTACAACGGCGGCGAAAACAGGCTCCGCCGGCTGCACCAGAGGCTCGGGGACATCGATTTCTGGGACGGCCGGTTCTACAACTCCCTCCCGAACGAAACGAGGCAGTACGTCCCCCGCATCCTGGCCGCGGCCTGGCTCTTCCTGCACGCCGGGGACTACAACCTCCAGTTCCCGTCCTTTCCGGCCAACACCACCGTGCTCGCGCTTCGGCGGGACACCTCGATCGATCAGCTCACGATCTGCCTCGGCCAGGCCGAAAACCGGCGCAACGGCTGGTTCCGGACCCTGCGCAACCTCAACCCGCAACTGGAATACAACGACACGCTCAAGGCGGGGGACACCCTCGTCGTCCCGGCGATCCTCAGGGAGGCCTACGAAAAGAACTGCCTGGAGGGGGCGCTGGTCGACCGCGCCTTCGAACTGCACGATGCCCGGCAGGCCGAACTCATCCTCTACACCGTGGTCCGGGGGGACACCCTGATCCAAATCGCCCGGCGCTTCAACCGCCCGGCGGAGGAAATCGCCGCCATCAACAACCTGCGCGGCCCGGAGTACATCCTGCAGATCGGCCAGAAGCTGAAGGTCCCCTCGTCCCGCTAGCGCTTTCCGGGCACCGGCGCCCCGGGGGACCCGGGGGACCGCCGGTGCGGTCAGTCCATGGTCCTTATGTCGTAGTAGAGCAGCAGGACCTCCATCTTCTTCCAGAGTTCGGAGACGTCGTTGACCATGACGACGAGGCCATGGAGGTTCCCCCCGACGTCCGTCACGAAATCCTTCAGCTCCGCTTCCTTGATGAACCCGATCCTTTCAAAGGCCTTCTGCGCGGACTTCTGGGTGTCCATCAGGTTGACGCTCACCTTCAGGACCCCCCTTTCAACGGCATGGGCCAGAAGCTCCCGCATCAGGGACGTCCCGAGCCCTTTCCGCTGGTGCGGCCGGGAGACGACGCACAGGATTTCGGCCATGTGCCGCTGCCACCCGTAGGGATTCAGCAGAAGCTTCGCGTCCCCGATGATGGCGCCATCCTTTTCCGCGACGATCGACAGGACCCGGTCGAAATCCAGTTCCGCCATCCACCGGTCGATGACCTCGGGCCGGGTGACGTCCTCCTTGAGGAAGAGGCGGTCCCATTCGGGCAGGGCCCGGAAAAAGGAGAGCAGCGCGGGCCCGTCCATCTTCTCAAGCGGCCGGACCAGGACTTCCATCCCGTCCCTGAGCCGGATCTTTTTCGTAAATCGTTCCATGGCATCCTCCTCCGCCAACCGGGAGGATCCGCGACCCTGCCCGGCCGGGCGCGACGGGCGCGATCTCCTGCGGGCAGGTGCGGCAGCAGTCGGCATGCGGACACGTGGACCGTTCCCTCGGAACACCTGCGGAGTGCGCCCTCCGGCGCTTCCGATGAACCGGCTCCCTTTCCAGAGTGCGCTCCCGGGAGGAGCGTGCGAACCGGTGATGCATCTGTCCATAGTATAGCACGGGCCCGGACAGAACGTAAAACCGCCCCGGTCCTATGCTCGGCCGATGGCGCCTTCTGTGGTACACTCTGCTCACCTGGCATGGAGCACCCGTATGGAAAGAGAACCATCCGCCATGCAACACCCACGATACCGCTGGGCCCAATGGGGCGACCTGAACGCGTTTTTCGGCCTGATGCTCGACAACGTCACCAACCTGGTCCTTCTCACCGGGATTCTCGTCGGGGTCTTCGGATACCCCGCGGAGAAGGTCTTCAGCCTGATGATCCCCGGAACGGCGCTCGGGGTCCTCGCCGGCGACGTGCTCTACACCTGGATGGCGTTCCGTCTCGCGCGCAAGACCCGAAGGAGCGACGTCACGGCCATGCCGCTCGGTTTGGACACCCCGTCGACGGTCGGGATAGCGACCGCCGTGCTCGGCCCCGTCTACCTCGAGACCGGGAATGCGGAACTCGTCTGGCAGGTGGGGATGGCGACCCTCCTGATCATCGGCCTGTTCAAGGTCGCGCTCTCGTTCACCGGCGACTGGGTCCGCGCCCGCGTTCCGAAAGCGGGGCTGCTCGGCTCCCTGGCCGGCATCGGCGTCACCCTGCTGGCCTTCTTCCCGGTCATGAAGATCTTCTCGGCGCCCGTTGCCGGGATCGCGGCGACAGGCATCATTCTCTATTCCCTTGTCGCCGGCCGGCGCCTCCCCTTGCGCATTCCCGGCGCTTTTTTGGCCGTCGTCGCCGGATGCCTCCTCTACTACGGGATGGGGGCCTTCGGCATCCTGGGGGCCGAGAGCCCGCTCCCCTCGCCGGCGGCCCACCCCGCGTTCCCCCTGCCCACGCTCGGATTCGTCCACGGGCTGGGCAAAGCCGTCTCCTACCTGCCGATCGCGTTCCCCTTCGCCCTGATCACCATCCTGGGCGGGATCAACAACACCGAAAGCGCCCGCGTCGCGGGCGACGCCTACCGGACGCGCGACATACTCCTGGTCGAAGCGGGCGCCACGGTCGTCGCCGCCCTGTTCGGCGGCGTGGCGCAATCGACCCCCTACATCGGGCACCCGGCCTACAAGGCGATGGGGGGGCGGGCGGCCTACACGCTGGCGACCGGCCTGTTCATCGGCATAGGGGGCGCGCTCGGGATCATGTCCTTCATCGTCGGGCTGATCCCGGAGGCCGTCATCACGCCCATCCTGCTGTTCATCGGCATCGAGATCCTCTCCCAGGCATTCACCGAATCCCCCGGCCGGCACGCCCCGGCGGTCGCGCTGGCCATCGTCCCGAGCGTGGGGTACCTCGTGCTCACCTACGCCGACAGCCTGCTCGGCAAGCTCGGCGTTCTCCTGACCGGCCCCGCGGCGGATGAGCAGATGGTCCTGCGCGCCGTAGGCCACGGGTTCATCCTGACGGCCATCCTCTGGGGCGCGCTGCTGGCCGACCTGATCGACGGCAAACTCAGGAGCGCATCGGCGTATTTGCTGACCTGCGCCCTGTGCACCCTGTTCGGCCTCATTCACTCGGTGGCCCCCTACGGGGAAATCTACCTGCCGTGGCAGCCCCGCGGCGGGTTCGTCCTGCAGATGGCTCTCGGCTACGCGCTGTTCGGGGCGGGTGTTTTCGCGGCATCATTGCGCTTCAAAAGGGAACGGAATGGTGCGATAGTATAGAGTCTCCCCGGGCCGGACAGCCCCGCCGCAGGGCGGCGACCCCGTTTTGCCCGACCGTGCGCGCATGACACATTCACTCGGAAAGAAGATCGGCATCGCCTCGGCCATCCTGATGGGCTCGGTCTTCCTGAGCCGCGTCATCGGGCTGTTCCGGGAGATGGCCGTCGCCTACGTCGGGGGCCTGGACGCCTCGGTCGACGCCTACGTGGTCGCCTTCATCCTCCCGGACATATTCAACCACATCACGGCCGGGGGCTTTTTTTCCGTCACCTTCATCCCGATCTTTTCCGGGTACCTGGCCCGGAACCGGGAACTCGAGGGGTGGCGGATCATGAACATCATCCTCCACAGTTTCGGCCTCCTGCTGCTCGTGCTCGTCATTCTGGGAATGGCCTTCACCCCCGAACTGGTCGCGATAACGGCCGAGGGGCGCCCCGATGCGGCGTTCCGCGCCATGGTCGTCCGGATGACCCGCATCATCCTGCCCGCCCAGCTGTTTCACCTGATCGGCGGCCTGCTCATGGCCGTCCAGT
>Ga0123332_1000836_pt1 | contig 31113 bp, 33 predicted proteins | sample BioC12SIPDNA_4_FD_89958 | JGI IMG/M metagenome (GOLD analysis project Ga0123332, IMG submission 89958) | Anaerobic biogas reactor microbial communites from Washington, USA - Biogas_R2_A C12 SIP DNA | ecosystem: Engineered > Bioreactor > Anaerobic > Unclassified | place: Washington, USA... | reverse complement strand
TGGGGCTGTGGCGCAGTTGGGAGCGCGTCTGAATGGCATTCAGAAGGTCAGGGGTTCGAATCCCCTCAGCTCCACCATTGTCATGAGTCGCGACATCGTTGACTCTTGAGTCGCGACATAGTTGACGCTTCAGGCGTCTTCTCGAGGGTGCCCCGGCCAGCGGCCGGGGCTTCTCGTTCGGTTGCGCCAGTAGTCCTTGTCGGGTTCGATCTTGTGGTGGCTGAGGACCTCGCCGGTGTCGGGGTCGGCGACTGTGATGGTGGTCTCGTCCGCGAGGATGAGGGCGGTCTTGCCGGCGTGCTCGATGCCGATGCCGAGGTGATGGAGTTCGCCCGCGCGGCGCAGGGTGAGTTTGCCGAACCGGTCGACGCGATCGCGCCTGACGCGGTAGTGGGTGGCTCCCGGCGCTCGGCTCGGGTCTGCCTTGGGGGTGGCGCGGTAGGCCTCGGCTGGGGTTCTCCTGGCTAGCGAGCGGTGGGGGCGGTGCTCGTTGTAGAGGCTTCCGAAGGCGATCAGCAGCGCCTGGAGCTCGCCCAAGGTGCTGCTGGGTGGTTGCTTGCCCAGCCAGCGTTTGAGGGTCTGATGGAAGCGCTCGATCTTGCCCTGGGTTTGGGGGTGGGAGGGGCTACCGTTGTTCTGCGTGATGCCTAGCTGCGCTAGGTGGTACTCGAAGGCGTTCCTGCCGCCCCTGAAGCGGGCGGTGTAGACCAGGGCGTTGTCCGTCAGGGTCGAGGCGGGCCGCCCAGATTCGGCTACGCAGGCGTTGAAGGTAGCGATGACGTCGCCGCCGGTGACGCGCGCGTGGGCGGTGCAGCCGAGCAGGTAACGGCTGTGATCGTCGAGCCAACTGAGGATCTCCACGCTGCCGCCGTTCCCGAGCTGCCAGTGGGTGAAGTCAGACTGCCAGCACTCGTTGGGTTGCGCCGCCTCGAAGCGGACGAAGGAGCTCCTCGGCCGCTTCCTGGGTTGCGGCGTGATGAGGTTCGCGGCGTGCAGGACGCGGCGGATGCTCGACAAGGACGGCGCCTTCAGCCCCTGACGCTGAAGGTGCCAGGCGATCGTGGCCGGCCCGTGGTCGAGGCCGTCTCGCTCCAACTCACCGCGCAACTGCCTGATGCGCTCGCGAACACCCTCCTCGATGGCCCTAGCGTTACTCCTGGGCTTCCTGGAGCGCGGCTCGACCGCCTCGATGCCACCCTCGCGATAACGCGCGAGGAGCACGTGCACCCATTGCCTGGTGACGCCGTAACGACTAGCCGCCTGGCTTGGAGTCAACGAACCGTTGACGACCGAAAGGACGATGACCCTCGGCTTGGACATGCAACAGCGTCAACGATGTCTCGACTCATCGGTCAAGAACCAAGCGTCGCTGATGTCTCGACTCATGCGTCAACCATGTCTTGGAACCAGACAGGCGGCCAGCACGACCCCGAGCTTCTACGGGGTCTCGCTCGGTGAGTGACGAGCTCGCAGGCGGCCACCCGGGTCGCCCCCTGATGGCAGGCTAACGCCGCTTTGCCGAGCGCCGCAGACGTCGCGTTCGTCCGAGGCCGAAGAGCCTCGGACGAACGCGCTCCGAGGACGGGCACCTCCTCGGTGACCTCCGGATCCCCGCCGCCGACGTGACCCTGCTGATCCTCAGCGTGCTCGCCATGGTGATCGGGGTGAGCATGGGCCTGTCGGGCATTGGCGGCTTCCTGGTCGTGCCGTTGATGGTCACCGTCGCCGGCGCCGAGGCGCCGCAGGCGGTGTTCACGGCGCTCACCGTGAACCTGCTCGTCACCGTGAGCAGCGGCGCGCTCGCGATGGCGCGCCGGGGCATCGACCGGCGCTACCTGGCCTACATGGTGACGGGCAGCGCCCTCGGCGCCGTGCTCAGCGCCTGGCTAGTCAAGGTACTCACGGGGGCTGCCGCCGACCTCGTCATCGCGGCGTTCCTCGCTGCGATCGGCATCGTCGTCATCGGGTCGCGGTCGGGTCCGCGCCGCGGCGCCTCGTTCCCCGACCCTCGGGTGCCGGGCCTTGCGCTTCTCGGGCTCGGGTCTCTTGCCCAGGTGAGCGCGGCGCTGGTGGGCATCGGTGGACCGGCCATCACGGTCCCTGTGCTGTCGGCGGTCGGGGGGAGCATCGACCGTGTCGTCGGTACTGCCCTGCTGCACGGTGCGTTCGTCAGCGCGGTCGGGCTCGTGGTGACGCGGACGGCGGGTGCCGGCTTCGATCCCGCGGCCGTGGTCGTCATCGCGCTCGTGGTCGTGACCGCCACGGTCGTCTCGCTGTGGCGCCAGCGGCTCTCGACCGTGGTCCCCTTGCGGTCGGTCATCGGTGGGTTGGCGCTCCTCGGCGCCGTGATCGTGCTGTTGCGGCCCTGAGGCAGGCAGCCGCCAGCGCTCCCATGCCGCCTCGGTAGAGCTGAGGAACGCGCGCGCCCGCACGGACACCGCGCGAGCAGCGCGGGCCGCGCGGGCGACGCCGCGGGTGTGGGAGGCCCGGGCTCAGGCCAGCATCAGGAAGAGCTCCTCGAGGTCGCCCGGTGTGAGCTCGCCCTCGGACCGCGCCGCCTCGGGGGACGAGAGGCACTCCTGCATCGCGCTGCTGATGAGCACCACGCCGGCGCGGTTGAGGGCCTTGGACGTGGCGGCGAGCTGCGTGACGACGTCGCGGCAGGGCTTGCCCTCCTCGACCGCCCGGATGACGGCGGCCAGCTGACCCTGCGCCCGGCGGAGGCGGTTGAGCACCCTCCGCTGCGCGCCCGGGTCGCTGGTCGTCACGGTGACGTCGGCATCACGGTCCATCGGGGGCACCTCGGTCGCTCCCTCGCTCACTGGGCGCCGGCAGAGGACGCCGCGGCCTGCTGCTCGGCGACCTTGGCGTGCACCTCCTTCATGTCGAGGTCACGCACGGCCTTGATCACCTGCTCGAGCTGCGGGCCCATCAGGGCGCCGGGCTGGGCGAACACGAGGACCTTCTCGCGGAACGCCATGAGCGTGGGGATCGAGCGGATCTGGAACGCGTAGGCGAGCTCCTGCTGCGCCTCGGTGTCGACCTTGCCGAACACGATGTCGGGGTGGGCCTCCGCCGCCGCCTCGAAGACGGGGGCGAACATGCGGCACGGGCCGCACCAGTCGGCCCAGAAGTCGAGGAAGACGATGTCGTTGTCGGCGATGGTGGCTTCGATGTTCTCGGCGGTTATCTCGCGGGTTGCCATGCGCCGAATATACCCCCGGGGGTTTGTATACGTGCCGTCCGCGACACACGGGCGAAGCGCGGCCGCCCGCCGGTACGATGGCCGCATAGGCAGCGCTGACCCACGCGTCGTGATCGTAGGCGGAGGCGCCGCCGGCTTCTTCGCCGCGGTCGCCTGCAAGGAGGCGAACCCGGCGGCGCGGGTGACGGTCCTCGAGGGCAGCGCGTCGCCCCTCTCGAAGGTGCGTGTCTCCGGCGGCGGCCGCTGCAACGTCACGCACGACCAGGCCGACCCGGCGCTCCTCGTCGGCTACTACCCGCGCGGTGGGCGGGCGCTGCGCGGGCCCTTCACGCGCTTCGGCCCGCGCGAGACGATGGCCTGGTTCGCGGCGCGCGGCGTGCCGCTGAAGACCGAGGCCGACGGCCGCGTGTTCCCCACGACCGACGACTCGCGGACCGTGATCGACTGCCTGACGGGGGCGGCGCGCCGCTCCGGGGTGGAGGTGCGCGCCCGCGCGCCGGTCACGGCCTTGGAGCCGGACGGGCGCGCGTTCGCCGTCCGCCTCAAGGACGGCGCGGCGCTGCCCGCCGACCGCGTGCTGCTGGCTACCGGCGGCGCGCCCGCGGGGTACCGCATGGCGGCCGCGCTGGGCCACACGGTCGTGCCGCCGGTACCGTCCCTGTTCACGTTCGAGGTCGACGACCCGCGGCTGCGCGGCCTGGCCGGCGTATCGGTGCCGGCGGCGCGGGTGCGGCTGGACGGAGCGCGCGGTGCGCACGAGGGGCCGCTGCTGGTCACGCACTGGGGGCTCTCGGGGCCGGCCGTGCTGCGGGCCTCGGCGTGGGACGCCCGCCTGCTGCACGGCAGCGGTTACCGGCTGGGGCTGACCGTGGACTGGCTGCCAGACCTGCGGGAGGACGAGGTGCGGGAGGCCCTCCTCGCGGCGAAACGCGACGACCCCAGGCGCACGGTCGTGGCCGCCGGCCCCCTGGGCCTTCCGCAGCGGCTGTGGCGCTCGCTGGCGGCGGCGGCCGGGGCGGCGGAGGGCCTGCGCTGGGCCGACGCGTCCAAGTCGCTCGTGACCGCGCTGACGCGCGAGGTTCACGCGGGCCGCTACCAGGTCAGCGGCAAGGGGGTGTTCAAGGAGGAGTTCGTGACCTGCGGCGGCGTGAGCCTGAAGGAGGTCGACTTCGCCACCATGGAGAGCCGCGTCCGGCCCGGCCTCCACCTGGCGGGCGAGGTCCTCGACGTCGACGGCGTCACGGGCGGCTTCAACTTCCAGGCGGCGTGGACGACGGGCTGGCTGGCGGGCCGAGCGATGGCGGTCGGAGCGCCGTCGGAGCGGCGCGCCACGGGTACGATCGAGCCGTGACGGCCTTCCAGCTCGGACCCGTCGTGCTGAGCGCCCCGCGCTTCTACGCGGGGCTCGCGCTGCTGGTGCTGGTGGTCGTCGCCGAGCTCGCTGCCTGGGGCGGCCGGAGGGCGGCGAGGGCGGGGGAGGCGGTGGAAGCGACCCCCGCCGCTAGGCGCGACGGCGGCGAGCCAGCTGCCGGTCCCGGCGCGACCGCGGCCCGGGGGTCGACCGACGAGGCTCCCGCCCGCGAGCCGCGCGACGCCGGCTGGGCCTGGGCCGCCGCCCTGGCCGTGTTCGTGGGCGCGCGCCTCGGCTACGTGATCGAGAACCTCGCGCTGTTCGCGCGCGACCCGGTCGCGGTCCTGCAGTTCTGGCAGGGCGGGTTCTCGCCCTGGTGGGGCGTGGCGGCGGGGGCGCTGGCAGCGGCCCGGGCCGTGTGGCGCGGGCGCGTGACGCTGCGAGGCGCCGCGCTGCCTGCGGCGCTCGCGCTGGCGACCTGGCTCGTCGTGCCGGCCCTCTTCAGCGCCGCCCCCACGACGGCGCAGCGGCTGCCGAGCCTGACGCTCGAGACCCTGGCCGGAGGCGAGCTCGACCTGGCCTCGCTCGAGGGCCAGCCGGTGGTGCTGAACCTCTGGGCCACCTGGTGCCCGCCGTGCCGCCGCGAGCTGCCGATGCTGGCGGCGGCAGCGCGAACGTACCCCGACGTGCGCTTCGTGTTCGCCGCCCAGGCCGAGCCGCGCGCGACCGTGGCCCGCTACCTGGAGGAGGAGGGGCTCGAGCTGGACCTCGTCCTGCTCGACACGCGGGGCAGCCTCGGCGCCGCGTTCGGCAGCGTGGGCCTGCCCACGACGCTGTTCTTCGACGCCGCGGGCGACCACGTGCTCACCCACTTCGGCGAGGTCTCCTCGGTGGCGATGATCAACTACCTGGCCGACCTGAGGCGCGGCACGCTGTGAGCCGCCGCGGTCCGAGCCGACGAGGTCCAGGCGGCTAGGTACCGAGCCCCGAGCCCTACGCTCGAGCCCCGGCGCCCCGAGGCCGGGTCCTCAGAAGTCCTTGCGCTTGAAGGCGCGCAGGCCGAGCAGCGCGGGCGCCGCCACCCACAACAGCAGCGCGCCGACCGCCAGCAGCTGGCCGCCGGTCGATCCGAGGAACGTGCGGAACAGCGCGCCCGTGTAGCCCATCAGCGCGGCGGTGTCGAGCCTCAGGAGCACCAGGATCCGCGAGAGGTCGATCGGGTTGAGGAGGCTGGCGGCGATCACGGCCCTGTCGATGGGGTAGGCCTGCGCCAGCGCGATGAAGAACAGCAGCAGCCCGTCGTAGACGATGCCGAGCGCGAGCCACACGCCCAGCGCCAGGCCCAACGCCCGAGCGCGCTCCTCGTTCGCGATGCCGAACCAGAACGCCAGCCCCGTGAAGACGAGGCTCACGAGCGCGCCCGCGACGAGCAGCGTCGTGACCATCGGGACGTCGACGCTGGCGCCGAGCGCGTAGACGAGGTACGGCAGGCCCGTGCCGATCACGAACGCCCCCGCCAGCGGCAGGGCCACGCCGGCGAACTGGCCGATGAACACGCTCGGCCGCGACACCGGCTGGGTGAGGATGAGCTGCACGAAGTCGCGCGTGTAGTAGTAGTAGTTCATCCCCAGCATCAGCGCGACCAGCGGCACGATCAGCAGCACCAGGTTCAGGGCGCTGAGCGCGGCCTGCACGGGCTCGTCGCCGAAGTAGAGCAGGCCGGCGGTGGCGATCGCGAAGAACGCCGTGTAGGCGATCAGCCAGCGGCTGCGCAGGAGGTCGAAGAAGGCGTACTTCATGACCTTCAGGGCGGTGCTCACGACGCCACCTCTTCCCGGACCGGCGGCTGGGCGTGCGCGGGGTCGGCGGACACGTGACCGTCCTTCACCCCGCCGTTCATCAGCTTGGCGACGGCGCGCTCGAGCCGCTGCTCGCCCGTCAGGGAGCGGACCGTGTCGAGCGTGCCGCGGAAGCGCACGGTGCCCTCTAGCAGGAAGAGGACCTCGTCCGCGAGCTCCTCGAGCTCACTCATCACGTGCGAGGTCAGGAGCACGGTGGCCCCACCGGCTCGCTCCTCGAGGATGCGGTCCTTGAGGCGGCTGCTGGCCACCGGGTCGAGGCCGGCGCTGGGCTCGTCGAGCAGGAGCACTCGCGGCGCGAACAGGAACGTCAGCACGGCGCTGGCCTTCTGGCGCGTGCCGCCGGACAGCACGCGCACCGGCTTCTCGAGGTGCTGCCGCAGGTCGAAGAGGTCGACGAGGTCGTCGAGCCCCGACGGCCGCTCGCCGCGCAGGTCCTGCACCAGCGCGAACAGCTCGGAGACCTTGAGGTTGTCGGGGAAGCGCGGCTCCTGGGGCATGTACCCGACGTGCCGGCGGACCGAGGGGTCGCGTACGCTGACGCCGTCGATCGTGACCTCGCCGGCGTCGGGGAGCACCAGGCCGAGGACGCTCTTCATCAGCGTCGTCTTGCCCGAGGCGTTCGGGCCGACGACCGCCGTGACCTTGCCCGGCTCGAACGTGGCCGAGACGCCCCTCAGCACCTCGAGTCGGCCGAAGCGCTTCCTCAGGGAGTCGACGACGACCATCTGATCCTCCCCATGAGCGGCCTGTCGTCCTCGATCGCCTTGGGCGTGAGGACGGGCAGGAGACGCTCGGCGTAGTCCATGACCTGCGACAGCGGGCTGCGGAGCAGCACCAGCGCCTGCGGGTACGCCTCGGCCGTGAGCGCGAACAGCCTCACCGGCCGGTAGGGGACGTCGCCGACGCCGTCCCTGTCGAGATCGTAGCCCTGGTACTGGTCCCAGTAGTTCTGGTCGAACGAGTTGAAGGACCTGTCGGCGTTCGTCGTGACGTCGAACGTGTTGCCGATGAAGTTGTTGTAGCGCACCAGAGAGCCCATCGAGTTCGACAGCACGCGCAGGGCGTAGCCGTTGCGGATGAACTCGTTGTGGCTGAGCTCGGTGCGGTTCGAGCCGTCGAAGTAGATCGCGGCCGAGTTGTTCTCGAAGAGGTTGCCCGAGACGAGCGAGTCGTTGATGTCCTTCAGCAGCAGGCCGTAGGCGGCCGCGCCCCAGTTGTCGCGGAACTCGTTCCCGATCATCGTTATGAACTTCGAGTACATGACGGCCACTCCCGCGCCGTTGTCGCGGAAGACGTTGTCCGTGAACTCGGAGTCGTTCGAGAACATGAAGTGGAGCCCGTAGCGGAGGTTGCGCTCGCTGAGGTTGCCGCGCACCTTGGCGCCGCGGGCGAACTCGAGATAGATCCCGTCGCGGTGGCGAGAGATGGTGTTGCCCTCGACGAGGATGTCGTAGCCGTTCCAGATATGTATGGCGTTGCCCGAGAACGACTCGCTCTCCGCCTGCCCGGTCACGACGTTGTCCCTGACCTCGCAGGCCGTCGACTTCGCCAGGTAGATGCCGAAGAACGCGTTCTCGACGCGGTTGCCCTCGATCACGCAGCCGCCGACCTCGCCGACGTAGAGGGCGGCCACGTCCCTGACGTGGCTCCGCCCCGGGTCGCGCAGCACGAGGCCGCGCACGACGACCCGGTCGGCCTCGACGGCGAGGACCTGGTGCGTCAGCTCGCCGTCGAGCACCGGCCAGCCCTCGCCCACGAGCGCGACCCGCGGCGTGTCGATGACCAGCGGCCCCTCGCGGTACGTGCCGGCGCGGACGAGGACGGTGTCGCCCTCGGCGGCGGCCTCGAGCGCCGCGGCGATCGACGAGTAGGCGCAGCCCGAGGAGCAGACCTCCAGGAGCCCGGCGGCGACGGCGGTGGCCGTCAGGCCGAGGAGGCAGGCCGCCGCGGCGGCCAGCAGGGCCGACCGGGCGGAGCGCATCACGGCGCCCCGTGCTCGCTATCCGGCTGCCCGCCCGTCGCGCCGCCCATCTCGCCGGGCATGCCGTGGCCGTGACCGCCCTTGGCCGCGACCCTCTCGATCAGGCCGGAGTCCACGACCATCTGCTCGAGGTCCGCGTAGCGCACCTCGACGCCGCCGACCTCGGACCTCACGTCCTCGAGCTCGGCGAGCGTGCGGAAGGCCGTGACGTTGAGCCCCATGGGGCTGCGAAGCTGGCCGCTCCAGAGGTAGCGCGCCTCCTCGACGTTCAGGAGCTTGCCGGGCTGGTTGAAGTCGGTCACCCACAGCGAGTGGACGTCGCGCTGGGCGACCTCGCCCTCGAGCACGAAGGCGATCATGCACTCGATCGAGTCGAACTTGTACGCCTTGCCGGTCTTCGTCACGAGCTGGGCCGGGTAGCGCGGGTCCGAGATCAGCATCTCGCAGAACACGCACAGGTCCTCGCCGATCACGATGGGTACCGGCTTGGGCGCCGAGCAGGCCGAGACCAGCAGGGAGAGGCTCAGCAGCGCGACGGCCGCGGCGACGGGACGCGCGGCGCCGGCGCGCCGGCGCGAGAGGAACCAGCGGCCGCCGAGCACGGCGAGCCCCAGCACGAAGCCACCGGCCAAGGCGACGGCGCCCCAGCCCGGCCAGGCCGTGATGTAGAAGTTCATGAACTGGCTGGTGCCGAGCATCGGGGGCGTGTAGCCCTCCATGGTGATGGCGGCGCGCGGGTCGATGGTGTGCCCGAACTTCCACAGCCACCGGAAGAAGTCGGCCATGCCGACGACGGCGAACGCGCCGTAGCCGATCAGCCAGGCCTTGAACCCGCGCACGCGGCCGATGCCGGCGGCGAGCAGCCCGGAGGCCGTGACCAGCACCACGGCTATGGGCAGCACGCGCAGCTCCCAGAAGTCCTCGGCCCTCAGCTGCATGAAGCCCACGTAGTGGTTGAGGCCGTTGATGAGGTCGACGCGCCCCGTGAGCTTCGAGGTCCAGATCTGCATGGCCAGGCCCTCGGGGTACTGCGGCGCCTCGAAGTAGTAGTGCCACAAGGGCCAGACGAACGTCAGGAGCGGGAGCAGGGCCGCCACGGCGACGAGGCCGCGCGCGAGCCAGCTCAGGCGTCCTTCTCTCGTCTGCATCTCTCGTCCCCCTCCCTTCGGAGGCGCGGCCGGCCCGACGTGCGTCGTCGGGCCGGCCGCGTCATGGGTCACTGCCCCAGGCTCCAGCTCAGGGGGACGTCAGAGTCGGCCGCCGACACGCGGACGTAGCCCTGCATCTCCTGGTGGAGGGCGGAGCAGAAGTCGGTGCAGTAGAAGGAGTAGACGCCTTCGGCCTTGGGCTCCCACTTCACCGTCAGGGTCCGCCCCGGCATGATCAGGATGTTCGCGGCCTCCATGCCCTGCACCGCGAAGCCGTGCGGGACGTCCCAGTCCTGCTCGAGGTTGGTGACGTGCCAGTAGACGGTGTCGCCGACCTTGATGCCCTCGATCAGGTCCGGCGCGAAGTGCGAGCGGATCGAGGTCATGTAGACGTGGACCTCGTCGCCGTCGCGCTCGACGCGCGCGTCCGCCTCGCTCTTGGTGGCGTAGGGGTGCGCGTTGTCGGCCAGGGTGTAGATCTGCTGGGTGTTCGGCGCCACGCGTTCGGCGGCGATGCCCTGGGCGTAGTGCGGCTCGCCGAGGGTCGGGAAGTCGAGCAGCATCTCCATCGTGTTGCCGCTGATGTCGATCAGCTGCGCCGAGTGGGCGAGCTCGGGGCCCGTGGGCAGGTAGCGGTCCTTCGTGATCTTGTTGAGAGCGACCACGTAGTTGTCTGCCGGGTCGACGTTGTCACCGCCCGGGATCATCAGGTGGCCGATCGAGTAGTAGACGGGCATGCGGTCCACGACCTGGAAGTCGGAGAGCCGCCACTTGATGATCTCCGAGGTGATGAAGCACGAGGTGTAGACGTTGCCCTTGGTGTCGAACTCGTTGTGCAGCGGCCCGAGGCAGGCGCGCTCGACCTGGCCCGCGACGATCGCGTCGAAGTTCAGGATCGGGATGCCGTAGGCGTCGCCGTCGAAGTCCTGGTTCGCGATCGCATCGAGCATCTTGCTGAAGCTGTGGACGGCGATCGTGGCCGAGAGCTTGCCGCCGGGGACGATGTACTCGCCGGTGGGGTCGACGTCGACGCCGTGCGGCGACTTGGGCGTGGGCAGGAAGTAGACGAGCCCCTCGCAGGCGGTCGGGTCGAGGACCGTGGCGGTCTCGCCCCACTCGGTCGCGGCGATGCCGGTGGCCTCGTCGACCTTGTTGTGCGCGTACCGGACGGGCATCTGGGTGGCCAGGCCCTCGGCGACGCACTGCTCGGCGCGGCGCCAGTTCACGGCCGTGACGAAGTCCTTGTCGGCCTGCGACGCGTTGACCTCGAGGAGCGTGTGGGCTTCCTCGACGTTGTAGGAGCTGAAGAAGCACCAGTCGGCCGAGGGGCCCTTGCCGCAGTGCGCCAGGTCGTAGTTGAAGCCCGGCATCAGGATCTGGAACGCCAGCGACATCTCGCCGTCGTCGGGGTCGACGGCGACGAACGTGAGCATGCCCTTGAAGTTGCCCTTGTACTCGGCGATGGGCATGTCGCGCTGCGGGACGGGCTGGCTGAAGCGCGTGCCGGCGACGACGTACTCGGTGTTCGACGTCGCGAACGGCGAGGGGTGGTTACCCCCGACGTTGGGGAGCTCGATGATCTCGACGGTCTCGAACGTGGCGAGGTCGATGCGGGCGATGCGCGGCGTGTTGTTGCCGTTGATGAACAGCCAGCGCCCGTCCGCCGAGCCGTTCGTCTGCGAGAGCTGCGGGTGGTGGGAGTCGTCCCAGTAGACCGGCCCGTGCGACGTGTTGAAGAGGGCCTTCGTCTCCTCCGAGTAGCCGTAGCCGTTCTCGCCGTGCTGGGAGAACACGGGGATCACGCGCAGCGTGCGGCCCGAGGGCAGGCCTACGACGCTGACCTGGCCGTTGAAGCCGCCGGAGAAGAACCCGTAGTACTCGTCGTGCTCGCCCGGCGCCACGAACGTGCGCGCCGCGGCGTCGCTGGCCGTCCGGGCGGCCGACCTGGCGCCCTGCGCCAGCACCAGTCCCGCCGCCAACGCTCCGAGCGCGAGCGCGACCCAGACCAACCTCCGTGCTTTCATCCATGACCTCCTCTAGCGGGGCCTAGTGGCCGTGGCCGCGCCCCGCTCACACCCTCGGTTCGTGCCGCCAGACGCGGACGCCGCCGGGTCAGTCCCCGGCGGCCTCGGCGTCCTTGAGTCGGAAGTACTCGAGCACCTCACGTGCCTGGTCCTCGGTGAGGAGGAGCTGGGGCATCGGCGTCATGTACTCGGCGAGGAGCTCGTACGCGGTGTCGTCCTCGAAGATCATCTGGTTGGTGTTGAGGATCATGTTCATGATCCACTCGGGCGCGCGCCTCGCGGTCACGCCCGACATGTCCGGACCCACGTAGCGCTCGCCGAACTTGTGGCAGGCCGAGCACAGCATGTCGAACGTCGCTTCGCCCGCCGCGGCCATCGCCGGGTCGATCTCGCCGAGGGTCACCTCGGTGATCGGTCCGATGCCCTTGGGCAGGTCGGGCGGCGCCGCGTCCTGGGCCAGGGCCAGCGCTCCGAGCAGCAGGACGGCGCCGGCCGCCCACGCCGCGGCGCGACGGGTCCCGGCGCCGCGGCTGCGGTTGATGCCGTCTGTCGTTCCGGTCACTGTGGCCTCCATGTCTTCATCGGCCGCCATGTCTTTTTCGCGGACAACCAGGTCCACGTTAGGGACGTGAGCGGCGCGTGAGTAGGGACTGACGTCCCCCGGGACCACGGACGGTAGGGCGGGACGCGTGCCTGTCAAGGCGAGACGCGTGCCTGTCAGGTCGGTAAGTGGGCGCGGTAAGGCGGGACGTTAGTTACTTGGCGTCGTGACGCCCCGCCCGCCTAGCCTGGTGTCACCATGGCGACGACCCTCAGGCCGATCGACGAGGTGGCTCGGGAGCTGGGGCTCGACCCCGCGTTCCTCTCCCCGCTGGGGCGCCACAAGGCGAAGGTGTGGCCGGGCGCGGGCGCGCGTTCCGGCGCTGACGACGGCGCCGGCGACGGCGCCGGGCTCGGCAGCGACGCCGGCGTTCGCCTCGGCGCTCGTGCCGACGCCGGCCCCGGCCCGAACGCGGCTCCGGGCAGGCTCGTGCTCGTGAGCGCCGTGACGCCCACCAAGGCAGGGGAGGGCAAGACGACCGTGAGCGTCGGCCTGGCCGACGGTCTGCGGCGCCTGGGCGTGCGGACCGCCGTCTGCCTGCGGGAGCCGTCGCTGGGTCCCGTGTTCGGGATCAAGGGCGGGGGCACGGGCGGCGGCAGGGCGCAGGTGGAGCCGGCCGACGACATCAACCTGCACTTCACGGGCGACCTGCACGCGGTCACCGCGGCGCACAACCTGCTGGCCGCGCTCGTCGACAACGACGTCCACTTCGGTGGCCCCTCGGGCCTCGCGCCCGGGCGCGTGACGTGGCCGCGGGTCCTCGACGTCAACGACCGTGCCCTCCGGGACGTCGTGGTCGCGGCGGGCAGGCGCGGCGAGCGCGCCACCCGCTTCGACATCACGGCCGCGAGCGAGGTCATGGCCGTGATGGCGCTCGCCGGCTCCCTCGACGACCTCAGGGCACGGCTGGCCAGGCTCGTCGTGGGCACCCGCGAGGACGGCGGCCCCGTCACCGCCGACGACCTCGGCGCCGTCGACGCGATGCTCGCCCTCCTGAAGGAAGCGCTGTGGCCGAACCTGGTGCAGACCCGCGAGGGCACGCCGGCGTTCGTGCACCTGGGGCCTTTCGGGAACATCGCGCACGGCTGCTCGAGCGTCGTCGCCACGCGGCTGGCGCTGCGCCACGCCGACGTCGTCGTCACCGAGGCCGGCTTCGGCTTCGAGCTCGGCGGCGAGAAGTTCCTCCACATCAAGTGCCGCCAGTCGGGCCTGTGGCCGCGCGCAGTGGTGCTCGTCGCGACCGTGCAGGCGCTGACGGCTCACGGGTCCGGGGACATGCGGGCCGGCCTGGAGCACCTGGACCGGCAGCTGGCGAACGTCGCCGCCTTCGGGCTGCCGGCGGTCCTCGCCATCAACGTCTTCCCGGACGACACCGAGCCGGAGCTGCGGGCCGTCGAGGCCCACGCCGAGGCGCTGGGCGTGAAGGCCGCGCGCGTCACGGCGTTCCGCGAGGGCGGCGCCGGCGGCGAGGCGCTCGCCGAGCGCCTCGTGGAGCTCCTCGACGCGACCGAGCTCGACCCGCCCGCGCCCGCGTACCTCTACGCCGAGTCGGACGACCTGGCGGCCAAGCTGACGGCCGTGGCGCGCCGCCTCTACGGCGCGGCCGACGTCCGCCTCACGCCCGAGGCCGAGCGCGACCTGGCGACGCTGCGCCGCGCCGGCCTGGACCGGCTGCCCGTGTGCGTCGCGAAGACGCACCTCTCGTTCAGCGGCGACCCGAAGGGCGGCGGGTTGGCGCGGGGCTTCACGCTCACCGTGAGGGAGCTGCGGGCGTCCGCGGGAGCGGGCTTCGTCGTGGCGCTGGCCGGGGACATCGTGACGATGCCGGCCCTGCCGCGCGAGCCGGCGGCGAAGCGCGTGCGCGTCGCGGCCGACGGCAGCGTGACGGGCCTGATGCAGGGCGACGCCAGGGAGCCGGAGCTGGTCGGCTAGCCGCGCGTCACCGTCGCCCCACCTGCCAGCAGGTGAGCACGTTCCCGGAACCGGGCCACGTCCGCGTCTCGATCAGCTTGAGCGGCACGTCGGGCCTGCGCTCGAAGAGTGGCACGCCCTCGCCCGCCACCAGGGGGAAGTAGGTGATGTGCAGCTCGTCGACGAGCCCGTGGGCCAGCAGGTGGTTCCACAGCCTGCGGCCGAGGAGGACGAGCACGTCGCCCTCGCCGTGCCGCTTCAGGTCCGCGACGGCGTCCACCGCGTCGGCGACGCCGACGATGCGGGTCGTGCCCCTCCAGGCTCCCAGCTCGTCGGCGCCGAGCCTGTCGGAGACCACGACTTTCTCCACGTCCCGGATCAGCTCCGCGAAGCGGCGCCTGATGGGGGTCGTCGCCGGGTCGGCTGGCGCCCGCGTCCAGTAGCCCATGTTCCCGAGGAACGAGTCGCGGCCGGCGAGCAGCAGCGTCCCGGCCGCCTCGAGGCGCTCGGTGTTGTAGTGGTCGAAGGCGTCGTCGTGCCGGTAGTCGGGGTGCTGGTGGGCGAAGAACGGCGCGATGCTCCGCTCCAGGCTCTCGTAGAAGCCGTCGAGGGTCGCGAAGTTGCTGACGATCAGCTTGCGCATGTCGCCCTCCCCGCCCCGGGACCGGAGCGCACGGTCGCCAGGTGGCTGGCCGCGACGCCCGGACCGGGCGCGCCGCCCGTTCGCCTGTCAGCGCGTACGGGTGAAGGTGACGTCGGCCACCGGCAGGACGCCGGCGATGGCCACCGTCCCGACGAGGCGGTCGCCCACGAAGCGCCCGTCGAACGTCAGCGCGCCGGACGGGCTGTCGAGCTCCAGCCTGTCGTCGAAGCCGAGGCGTCCGGAGAGGTCGACGAGCCCGCCGGTCTGCAGACGGAAGATGCCGGCGTCGTACTCGAGCCGCGCCTGGGCGGTGACGTCGTTCAGCCGCTGGCTGAAGGTCATCGACAGGTCGACGGGCAGGCGCAGGCTGGTGCCGCCGGCATGGACGTCGACGGCGAACCGCGCCGACCAGGTCTGACCGTCGATGTGGCGCAGGCCCGGGACGCTGACCGGGATGCACGCTGCTAACGAGACGGCGAGTATCGCGGCTGCGAGTGCCAGGAGGCGGGTGCGGCTCATGGCCAGAGGATACTCGGCGGCGGCGGGTGCGGCGCGGCTCCCGACCCGACCGCCGCCGCGACCGTGGCGGCGCCCCGCCGCGGCCCGGCTCACGCCGTCGCGACCGGAACGAAGAGAGGGCCCTGGCGCGTGACCGGGGCCCTCTGGGCTCGTGACCGACGGCTCTCCCCGCCTCGCGGCGGAGGCGCGCTCACGCAGCGGCCGGCATCTCCTCGCGCTGCGCGCGGGCCTCGGCCCACACTCGACGGGCCTCGGCGTCGGTGAGGTCGGCGAGGTCGGAGACCTCGCGGCCGACCACCTCGCTGGCGAAGGCCTCGTGCTCGCGGCGGTTCACGCCGCAGCTCAGCAGCGCCCGGTGCATGCCGCCGGCGCGCTTCGGTCCGATGGGCTCACCGCCCAGCTCGGCCGCCTCCTTGGCGGCGCCGAGCACGGCGGCGCGCTGCAGCCCCAGCTCCTGCTCGAGCGCCTGGAGCGCCATCTCGCGGTCGACCCGCTGCGGGCCCTTCGTCGTGCGCGGCGCTCGTGCCCCCTTGGGGGCCTCGGCACGCGGCGGTCCGTACGACCGCTGCGGCGCGGGAGAGCGCGGCGGCTTGGGGTCCAGGATCAGTTGCCTCTTGTCGGGGTCGTAGTCGACCCACTGCGGCTCGAGCGAGTAGAGGTAGCGGCCGAGGCCGAACTTGGCGCAGGCGCGCTTGAAGGCCTGTGCCTCGGCGGCCGTGCCGGCGACGGCCTCGGGGCCGTCACCGCTCTCGCCGGTGCTGCTGCGGGTGACGCCATGGATGGTGAGGCGGCAGATGATACGCGTCTCGCCCCACGGCTCGAACTCGACCTCCCAGGCGCCCGGCACGAGGGCGTTGAGCCTGTCCTCGTAGACGCGCGGGTCGGCGTAAGGCAGCGCCTGGGCGCGGGTCTTGTCCCTGCTTATCGCGCCGGCGCGGTACTTGATCTCGGACTCGTCGAAGGGCTGAGAGAGCGCAAGGGTCAGTTCCGTCCAGTCGATCTTCGTTGCGGCCTGAGTCATAACTGTCGCCCCGTTCCGTTCCTTCCTGGACTTCGTGTCTTACCAGACACCTAAGTATTATAGGTAGACCGGTCGGTAAGCGCGGTGTGTACGGTGACATTTCGGAGGAGGGGCTCGACGCGCGTCCTGCCCACCCGCGCCGCGCGGGTGGGCAGGGGTCGGGGCTCTCGGTGACGGTGGAACGGTCGCAGGTGCGCGCGGCAGGGGTCGCTGGGGCGCCGGCCGCGAGGGTCGGGCCGAGCCGGGCGCGGGCCGCCGGCCGCGAGGGTCGTGCAGAGCCGGGCGCGGAGCGCCCGACGACGGAGCGGCTCAGGCCTCGAAAAGCTCCCTCAGCTTCGCTTCCTGCTCGTGCGACAGGTTCGTGGACACGAGCTCGGGTCCGAGGCTCCGCATCTCGTCCGCCATGCGGTCGGGCGCGTCAGTGCTCACCAGCATCAGCAAGGCCGAGGTGCCGGGCGTGATGCGCTCCCGCATGTCGTTGATGAACCTGTCGTTGATGCCGATGTCGGTGAGGGCGCCGCCGACCGCCCCCGCGAGCGCGCCGATGGCCGCTCCCAACAACGGCATGAAGAAGATCAGGCCGATCAGCATCCCCCAGAACGTCCCGCTGAGCGCCCCCGCTCCCGCCGTGTTGACGGCCTGCTTCACCTTGGGGCCCTTGGCGTCCTGGGGCCACGTGACGACGGCCGCGTCGGAGACGCTGACGAGGTGCCTCGTCTGCATGCTGCCGAGCACCTTCATGGCCTGGTCCGCCTTGTCCGGGCCGTCGAACCTCAAGACCTTGAGGGTTGCCATCCCATGCCTCCTTCCGTCTCGCCTCGGTGGTCAAGGGGAAGGAGCCGGGGCTCTGCGTGACGATGCCGGTGTCGCCGGCGCGCGACGCCGGGCCGGCGCCACAGCCGATCGACCCGTCGACCGAGACGGCCGCGCCGTCCATCTCTGACACGGCAGGTCACAGCCTGCTGCCGATCACCGCGAGACACGTGAGAGGGCCGCACCCATGGTCACGGTGCGGCCCTGAGCCGGTCGCGTGCCGGGGCGGCCGAAGTCAGCCGGCCCCGCTCCGGGCGTTCAGGCGAGCGCCCGCTCGTTCACCCAGCCCTCGGCGATCTTCGTGAGCTTCTCGTCGGCGTCGCCCTCCTCGTCGAGGGTCTTCTGCAGGGTCCGCGCGACCTCGGCCTGGCCGAGCTCCTTGGCGAGCGCCACGGCCGTGCCGTAGCCGGCGATCTCGTAGTGCTCGATGCGCTGCGCGGCGCCGATCAGCGCGACGTCCAGGGCCTCGCCCGTCTCGTTCTCCTCGATCAGGCCTTGGCCCTCCTTGATCAGGCCCTTCATCCCCTCGCAGGCGTGGCCGGTGACCGCCGTGCCCAGGGTCTTCCCGACCTCCTCGAGCCGCTTGACCTGCTCCTTGGTCACCTCGAGGTGCTCCTCGATGGCCTTGCTGAGCCTGTCGCTGGAGACGGCCTTGGCCATCTTCGGCAGCGCCTCGACGAGCTGCTTCTCGGCGCTGTAGAGGTCCTTGATCTCGTGTGCGAGCACGTCCTGCAGGTCGTTCAGTCGCATGGCCCCCTCCTTGGTGGGACCTCACTGTGCCCGGCGGGCCGGTGGTTCTGATTACCCGGGCGTGAGAACCCCGCGCGGCGGCGCAGTCCTCGCCGGTGGCCTCGTCGGCGGCCGGGGAGAGGTTGGGCGTGCCCAACGTCGTCAGACGACGCGACATTTGTCCAATCAGTGAGCAACGCATCGCAAGAGAACGGCCTCTTGCCGCGAACCGTTAGAGAGAACGACGCCATCTGCTCGTGTGCCAGTTGACAACATGCACGTTCCGGTTCTAGTTTGTGCCATCTCGAACTGGGCGGCCGCCCTGCCTGCTTGGCGCCACGGGCGCGACGCGGCAGGCGCCGTGGGGGCAGGGAGGTGCGAGGCATGGAGATCGTCTCGGGTACGCGTGCGCCGCTCGGCCGCGCGCTCGTCCGTCGCGTCGCTGGGGCTCTGGCGGCGCTGGCATCGTCGGCGCTCGCCGGCGCGCAGGGGGCCGCGGGCTTGGACAGCGGCGACACCGCCTGGATACTCACCTCCACGGCCTTGGTGCTGCTGATGACCCTCCCGGGGCTCGCGCTGTTCTACGGCGGGCTCGTGCGGAAGAAGAACGTGCTCGCGACGCTGCTGCAGACGTTCTCCGTCGCCACCCTCGTCACCGTGCTGTGGTTCGTGTGCGGCTACTCGCTGGCCTTCAGCGCGAACGCGAGCAGCGGCCTGAACGCGTTCGTCGGCGGCCTCGGCAAGGCGTTCTTCGCCGGCGTCGACCCCGAGGCGCTGGTCGGGACCGTCCCCGAGCTCCTGTTCGCCGTGTTCCAGATGACCTTCGCCGTGATCACGCCGGCGCTGATCCTGGGATCGCTCGTCGAGCGGATCCGGTTCTCGGCCGTGCTGTGGTTCACCGGCCTCTGGGTCCTGTTCGTCTACTCGCCGGTCGCGCACTGGGTGTGGGGCGGCGGGTTCCTCGCCGACGCCGGCGTGCTCGACTTCGCCGGCGGCAACGTCGTGCACATCAACGCCGGCGTCTCGGCGCTGGTGGCGGCCCTGGTGCTGGGCAAGCGCAAGGACTTCGGGAAGACCGCTATCGAACCGCACAACCTGGTCCTGACCCTGACCGGCACGTCGCTGCTGTGGGTCGGGTGGTTCGGCTTCAACGCCGGCTCGGCCGGCGCGGCGAACGCGCTGGCGGCCGTCGCGATGGCGAACACGCAGGTCGCCGCCGCGGCCGCCGCGCTCACGTGGATGTTCGTCGAGTGGGCCGTGCGGGGCCGGGCGACGATCGTCGGCACCACCTCCGGGGCGGTCGCGGGCCTCGTGGCCGTCACCCCGGCGGCCGGGTTCGTCGCGCCCGCCGGGGCGTTCGTCGTCGGGGTCCTGGGGGCGGCCTGCGCCTACCTGGCTGCGGTGAGGCTGAAGCGGGCGCTCGGCTACGACGACTCGCTCGACGTCTTCGGCATCCACGGGGTGGCGGGCATGGTGGGCGCCGTCCTCACGGGCGCGCTGGCGAGCACGGCCGTGAACCCTCTCTCCGCCGGCGCCAGCGTCGGCGCGCAGGTGTACGGGGTGCTCGTGACCGTCCTCTACGCCGCGGTCGCGACCGGCGCCCTCACGCTGCTGATCCGCGTCTCGGGCGGCCTGCGGGTGCCCGAGGAGCACGAGGAGACGGGACTCGACCTCGCCCTGCACGGGGAGGCGGTCGCCTAGCGACCCTCACGGTCCGTGGGCGGGGAGGCCGCGGGAGAGAGCCGGATCCTCGGGCCTCCCCGCCGCGCGGCGCGACAGGCCGTCACGGGCGCGTCTACGATGCCGCCATGCCCGCGACCGACCCGCCTACGCCCGCGCCCGACCCCGCCGCCGGGGAGGCCACGTGTCCGGCCTGACCACGCGCCGACAGGTGTCGGCCGGCGGCGTCGTCCACCGCGGCAGGGAGGTGGCGCTGATCCGTCTCGCCGACGGCCGCTGGCAGCTCCCCAAGGGCCTCGTCGAGCCCGGCGAGACGCCGGAGGCCGCCGCGGCGCGGGAGGTCAAGGAGGAGACGGGCGTGACGGGCGAGCTCGTCGCGCCCCTCCGCACGATCGAGTACTGGTACGTCGCGAAGCGCGAGGGCGTCCGGTACCACAAGCGCGTGCACTTCTACCTGTTCCGCTACGTCTCCGGCGACGTCGCCGACCACGACGACGAGGTCGCCGAGGCGCGCTGGGTCGACCTCGGTGAGGCGCGGCGCCTGCTCAGCTTCGAGAACGAGAGGGAGGTGCTCGACGCGGCGGCCGGGATGTTGCCGGGCGGCGCCACGCCGCCGGTCTGACGACGGCGTCGGCGATGCGGGGCGCCCGGGTCAGCCCGGCCGCGGCGCCGCCGCACCCTGCAGCGCCCCGAACCAGGTGCCGGCCAGCACCAGGAGGGCGCCGAGGACGGCGGCGGTCGTGACGGGCGCGCCGGCCACGACGGCCTCGATCGCCAGGGTCACGAGCGGCACGACGACGAGCACGTACGAGCTGGCCGAGGCCGACCAGCGCCTGATCAGCAGCAGCGACAGCCCGAACAGCCCCATCGAGCCGAACGTCACCAGGTAGACGACCGCCCACACCGCCGCCGGCTGCGTCGGGAGCCGCCACGTCTCGCCCGCCAGGAGCGAGGTCGTCAGCAGCACCGCGGCGCCAATCCCCATGCCGAGCGCGTTGACCGCGGCCGGATGCTCGCCTGCCACGCGCTTGGCCACGATCAGGCTCTGGCCCAGGCAGACCGCCGCCGCTGCCAGCGCACCGACTGCCAGCGGCGTCGCCGCGATAGCGCCCGAAGAGACGGTCAGCCACCCGATTCCGACGAGGGCCAGCGAGCCGCCCAGCAGGGTGCGGGCCGACAGGCGCTCGAGCCGCTGGCCGACGGCCAGCAGCAGCGTCACCAGCGGCACCGCCCCGATCACGATCGAGGCCGTGCCGGCGGTGACGTGCAGCAGGGCCCAGTACATGAAGGCGTAGAACACGGCGAACGACAGCAGGCCGTAGAGCGCCGCCCCGCGCCTGTGCCCTGGCGTTACCCAGGGCAGGCGCAGCAGGCCGACCAGGGCGGCGTAGCTGGCGCCGGCCACCCCGAAGCGCAGACCGGCGCCCCACAGGGGCGCCAGCTCCTGGTTGCTGAAGCGGACCGCCACGAAGTTGCCGGCGGCGATCAGCACGCAGCCGGCGAAGAGCAGGACGGTCACGAGGTCGAGCCGGCCCGCCACCGGGGCGGCCGCCTCGCGGCGCAGCCGCAGCCTGAGGCTCACGGCGCGAGTGTAGCCCCGTGCCTCTCCGGGCGCGGTGGTCGGGTGTCTCCGTGGGCGGGCGCGGGCCCCGCGGCCCGCGACCCGGTAGGTCGCCTACGCGGCCGGCGCCCGGCGCTCGATCTCCTCCAGCACCGCCTCGAGGCGGAACTCGTCGGGCTTGCGGTAGACGACCTCGTCGCCGACGCTGATCACGAAGACGCCGTCCTTGCCCGTCTTGAGCTTCACGCCCTCGACGCGCTGGCCGAAGCGCTCGAGGATGGTGCGCTGCACGTCCATCGCGCGCGGCAGGTGGCCGCAGGGGACGCAGTACTCGATCTGGACGGTGGGCCTGTCGTTCGCGCGGGGGTCGCTCATGCGGCCATTACATCCACGCGCCCGCCGCAGCGGCAACAGGTGATGGACGTTGCCCAGACCGCGGAGCGGGGCCCGGCCAGCGCCGGCGCCTCGAGGAGGCGCCGGCGACCTCCCCAGGGCACGCGCCGCGAGCGCGGGGAGCCCGCCCGGCCGCCCCGCCTACACCCCCTCGGGCGGCACCTCGGCCACGTCCCTGTGGTCGACCTGCCGGGGGATGCCGGTGACCTCGAGCACCTGCTTCTCGTCGAGGGTCTCGTGCTCCATCAGCGCCGCCGCGAGCGCGTCGAGCTCGGCGCGGTGCTCGGTGAGGAGGCGCAGCGCCTCCCGGTAGCACTCGTCGATGATCTGCCTCGCCGCGCGGTCGATCGCCTCCGCCGTCGCCTCGCTGTACGGCTTCTCCCGCGGCAGCGCGCCGCCGCCGCCGAGGAACTGGCCCTCGGAGCTGGCCAGCGCGACCGGCCCGATCGTGTCGCTCATCCCCCAGCGGGTCACCATGCCGTAGGCCATGCGCGTGACCTGCTGCAGGTCGTTCTCGGCGCCGGTCGTGCGGTCGCCGTAGACGAGCTCCTCGGCCGCCCGCCCGCCGAGCGCGCCCACGATGCGGCCGCGCAGGTAGCCCTCGGAGAAGTTGTAGCGGTCGTCCTCTGGCCTCTGGTAGGTGACCCCGAGCGACTGGCCGCGCGGCGTGATCGTCACGCGCGTGACCGGGTCGGCGCCGGGCACGACGAGGCCGAGGATCGCGTGGCCGGCCTCGTGGTACGCGACGCGCTCGCGCTCCTCGGGCTTCAGGAGCAGCTTGCGCTCCGGCCCGAGGATGATCTTCTCGAGCGCGTCGGTGAAGTCGGCCTGGGTCACGGCGTCCCTCTCGCGCCGCGCGGCCAGCAGCGCGGCCTCGTTCACGAGGTTGCGGAGGTCGGCGCCCACCAGGCCGGGGGTGATCGAGGCGATGAAGGACAGGTCGACGTCGGCGGCCAGTGGCACCTGGCGCGTGTGGACCTCGAGGATCGCCTCGCGGCCCTTCTTGTCCGGCGGCATCACCGTCACGCGCCTGTCGAAGCGGCCGGCCCGCAGCAGGGCGGGGTCGAGGACCTCGGGCATGTTCGTCGCCGCTAGGACGATCACGCCCTCCTGGGTGGACATGCCGTCCATCTCGGTGAGGATCTGGTTGAGGGTCTGCTCCTGCTCGCTGCTGCCGCCCGAGAACACGGCCTGGCCGCGTCGGCGGCCGATCGCGTCGAGCTCGTCGATGAACACGATCGCGGGCGCGGCCTTGCGGGCCTCGGCGAACAGGTCGCGCACGCGGCTGGCGCCGACGCCCACGATCATCTCGACGAACTCCGAGGCGTTCATCGAGAAGAACGGCACGCCGGCCTCTCCCGCCACGGCCTTCGCCAGGAGGGTCTTGCCCGTGCCGGGAGGTCCGACGAGCAGCACGCCCTTGGGCGCCGTGCCGCCTAGGCGCGTGTACTTCTTCGGGTTCTTCAGGAAGTCGACGACCTCGACGAGCTCGTTCTCGGCCTCGTCGATGCCGGCGACGTCGTCGAAGGTCACCTTGACCTCGCCGGGCTCGACGCGCTTGGCCCGGCTGCGGCCGAACGAGAGCGCGTTCCCGAGGCCGCCTGGCCCCTGGAGGGAGGTCATGCGGCGCGTCAGCCACAGGATCAGCCCGATCATCAGCAGGGCCGGGCCGAACGAGATCAGCAGCGTCAGCAGGGGGCTGCGCGGGGCGGTGATCGTCTCGGCGTTGATCTCGACGCCGTGCGCGAGGAGCAGCTCCTCGAGGCCCGGGCCGGCGAAGCTCGGCAGCGTGGTCTCGAAGCGCCTGACCTCCCGCGCGTCCTCCACGGGCACGCCGAGCAGCGTCTGGCGCTCGCGGACGATCGTGACGGGCTCGGCGAACTCGCCCTGGATCATGTCGGCGCGCGTCGACACGGTCGTGACGTTGCCGGCCTCGACCTGCCGGCGGAAGAGCGTGTAGGGCACCTCGACGGGCCCGTCGGCGGGGAAGAACAGCGCCACGACGAGGTAGTTGAGGAGGAGCAAGCCGAGGGGCAGGAGCCACCACGAGCAGCCGGGCGGCAGGCCCAGCCGGTCACTCGCCGGCAGGTCGCTACCCGGGTCGTTCCCCGTCGCCCGCCGGTCGGCCGCCGCGCCTCGGCCCGGCGTCCCGGAGGCCTCGGGCTGGCTGCGTGTCCACGGGCTGCCGCCGGCCTGGCGCCCTCCGTCCGCGGGAGACATGCCTCAACTCTAGTCTGTGACGGTGAGTCCCGGTCGGGCGGAGCCGTGCTCGCGCGCGCACGCCTCCAGGAAGCGCGCGACGATCGCCGTCGTCACCTCCTGGTGGCTGCGGCCGCCTATGAACGCCTCGTCGTCGAGGTAGCTCTCGGGGCCGTTGTGGCGCATCGGTCCCGGGTCGACGGTCTCGAAGCGCCCGCTGCGCCTCAGCCGCCCGAAGCGCGAGCGCGGCCAGATCCCCCACAGGCCGGGGAAGGCGAGACGGCCTACCCGCGGGATCCGGTCGCGCCGCGACTCGATGTGGAGCACGCGCTCGAGCTCGAGCATCCCCGGCTCGTCGGCCATCACGCCGGCGAGGGACACCAGGTAGAGCGGAGCCCCCAGCTGGCGGCGCAGGTAGGGGGCAGCGACCAGCGCCACCTGCGCGCCGCCGCTGTAGCCCACGAGGGCGACCGGCGCGCCGCCCCGCGGCTCGTAGCCGCGCGCCACGAGGGCGTCGACGATGGCGTCGGCAGCGGCCTTGCCGTAGAGGGCGGCGTACCGTCGGTCGGAGGCCACGAGCACCTGCAGCAGGTTGCGGACGTTGATCGTGAACGTCAGCACCGGCTGCCTGCCGCGGAGCTTCAGGTCGAGCATCCGCCGCCAGAAACGCGCCAGCGGCCTCCCCTCGGTAAGGTCGCGGCGCGTCGGCGAGTAAGGCATGACGTCCCCGAGCACGGCGGCGCCCGGGAGCGCCCGCGCGAGGCGGTCGAGGAAGCCCTGGACGTCGCGGTAGTTCACGTGCCCGGCCTTCGCGATCCCGTCGAGGTAGACGACGTAGAGGTCGGCGCCTTCGGCCGCGCTCGGGACGTGCTGACGAGGCGCGTCCTCCTCGCCGAACCAGCCCGCCCACCAGCCCAGCGCCTCGATCGGCGCCAGCAGCAGCGACACAGTGAGGCCCAACGCGACGAGCGCGAGGGCGGCGACGATCACCGCTCCGGCTCCTCGGTCCTTCCGGGCCCGGCGGGCTCGAAGGCGGCGTCCCGGCGGGGGGCCACCGTCGTCCCGGCGGGCGTCGGGGCCTTTGCGAGCGCGACGTCCTCGAGCTCGAGCTCGACGGCCTCCTGCGGCGTGGCCAGGCGCACACCGGCCGTCAGCCAGCGCAGGCGACGGGCCACGTAGGCGAAGGGCCGTCCTACGGTCCGCTGCAGGACGGCCAGCAGGAGCGCGCCGAGCGCGACCGCCGCCAGCGCCTGGGCGAGGCTGGCGCCCTGGGTCGCGCGCACGGCCACGAGGAGCGCGAGCACCGACCAGCCCTGCAGCGCCAGGGCGAGCGGCTGCCCGAAGTAGGGGAGGAACGCCAGGAAACCGAACATCCGGGGCGCGTACGCCACGCCCACCGTCACGGTCACCGTGCGCAGCGGCAGGTCAGGGCCGATGAGCAGCCGCGACACCGCGTAGACGCTGCCGGCGAGGAACAGGTACGTGAACGCGAAGATCAGCGCCGAGACCAGGAGGCTGAGCACGAAGCGGGCCGGGCGCACGCGGTTGACGAACAGCACGACGCTCTCGCCCACCGCCTCGGAGAGCCCCGCGAGCAGGACGATCAGCAGGCCGGCGACGCCGATCCCCGGCAGGTCCGGCACCGCCGCCAGCCCCTCGGGTGAGAGGGACAGGGCCGCCAGGCTGGCCTCGCGGAACGCTTCACCTAGCGTCATGGGGCGAGCTTAGGTCTAGCATGTGCCATGCCGGCAGCCGTTGACATGTCAGACGCCAACGTGGGGACGCTCTTCCTGCGCGAGCTGCGCAAGGGGTTCGCGCGGCAGAAGGCGCAGGCCGAGCGCGTCTTCGCCCAGCTCGAGGCCCCGGAGTGGCACGCGAGGCTGGACGCCGGGGCGAACTCGGTGGCCGTGCTCGCGCGGCACCTGGCGGGCAACCTGCGCTCCCGCTACACCGACTTCCTCACCACCGACGGCGAGAAGCCCGACCGCGACCGCGACGGTGAGTTCACGTCCACGTCGCTCGCCCCGGCCGAGATCCTGGCCGAATGGGACGCGGGCTGGGAGGCCCTGCTCTCCGCCACGGCCAGCCTCACGTCTGACGACCTGTGGCTGACCGTGACGATACGCGGCGAGGAGAAGGGCGTGCTGGAAGCGCTGCTGGCCACGTTCGACCACAACGCCCACCACGTCGGCCAGATCGTGATGCTCGGCAAGCACCTCCGCGGCGAGCGCTGGCAGTACCTGTCGATACCGCCGCGGCGCTGAGGGCGCCGCGGCGACACGGGCTCCGCTGCGCGCGCCGCCTAGTCGGTGCTGGCCTCCGGTACCCGGCTGAAGAGCTCGGGGAAGCGGCTGCGGGCCATCTCCAGGCCGAGGGCGATCGCGAGGGCGGCGAGCCCGCCGCGCGGGTTCGCGTCCGTCGGCTCCGAGCGTCGGGGCGCCCCGGTCAGGGTCGCCGCCGCACCCGGCTTCCGCCAGCGGCGCGTCAGCGCCAGCAGGGCGCCGGCGCCGATCGCGCCGACGACCGACGACCACGGCGCCGACCTGATGCCGTCACGCAGCAGCCGGCCCGGCTCGGCCTTCTCGGCCGCCACGCGTACCTTCAGCTTGGCGACCTCGACGGCCAGCTCCTCGGCCTCTAGCTCCTGCGACGCATCGCGCTGATCGCTAGCCACGCGCCACCTCCGAACAGGACCCAGACGGCGAGGCCGGTGAGGGCGAGGGCCGCCGGGGTCACGAAGTAGTCCTCGAGCAGCGCGTATAGGGCCCACACGAGCAGTCCCGTGCCGATCACGAGCGTTCCGCCGCCGACCATCGCGACGATCACCATGCCGGCCACGGCGGCCGCCGTGCGCTTCGTGCCGGTCGCCAGGCGCTTGGCCTCGACCTCGGCCAGCTCGACGAACGCGATGCCTAGGTCGGCGAGGCTCCTAACCATCGTCGCCCCCCTCCGGCGCGCCCACGGAGGCTCAGCGGCGCGACAGCAGCATGCCGACGACGAAGCCGACGCCGAGCGCGGTCAGGACCGAGGTCATCGGCCGTTCCCTGACCTGGTGCTCGACCTCCTCGAGCGCCGCCGACCCGGTCTCCTTGACCGTGTGCGCGACCTCCCGCGCCCCGCTGCGCACCTTCTCGGCGAGGTGCTCGGCCTCCTGCGTGATCTTCTCGCGTGCCTGTGCCGTGGCTTCCTTGGCTGCGTCCATGATGGCCTGTATCCCTTCTCGCGCCGTGCGCGCTCCGCTCTCCGACAGCGTCGTGACGTCGCCGCGTAGCGCGGCCAGGTCCTGCTTGAGTGCGTTGAGTTCCCGCCTCAGTTCCGCCGTGTCAGCCAAGTCCCTCACCTCCCGGAAGTCGGCCCCCGCGGGACCAGCCTGCGTTCGCGTGAATGGAAGCTAGCACCCACTTCTGAGTCCTGGATGCGAGTCCCGTGCGGTTCCTGGGGGGTAGATTGCCGCGTGGTGAGGAGCCCGCCGCGCCAGCAGCCCCCGGCCCCCGTGAGCCTCAGGGTCCACCTACGCGACCTCGCATCGACCCTCGCCATGGTGTGGGAGGCGAGCCCGGGCCGTAGCGTCGCGATCGTCGCGCTCAGCCTGGTGCAGGCCGGGCTGCCGGCCGCGAACATGTGGGTCGCGAAGCTGCTCCTCGACGCCGTGGCCGCCGCGATCACGGGGACGGCCGGCGGCGCCGACGAGGCGTACCGGCGCTTGCTCTCGCTCCTGGCCGTCCAGGTCGGGGTGGTGGCGCTGGGCTCGGTCGTCGGCATCGTGCAGGGCGCGAACCGCGAGCTCCTCGGCGACACCCTGCAGAACCGCATCAGCCGCCGCATCCTCGCCAAGGCCGGCGAGCTCGAGCTGGCGCAGTTCGAGGACCCGACCGTCTACGACTCGCTGCAGAACGCCTACCGCGAGGTGGGCAGCCGCCCTCTCGGCGTCTTCTCGCAGGTCCTGACCCTGGGCCAGTCGCTGGTGACGCTCGGCTCCGTGAGCGCGCTGATGACGCAGCTCGGCTGGGCGGTCGTGCCGCTGGTGCTGCTGGCCTCGGTGCCGGCGGTGTGGGTGCAGTCGCGCTTCGGCACGGAGGGCTACCGGATGATCCGGCGCCAGGCGCAGGACGCCAGGCGGCAGAACTACCTCGGCAGCCTGCTGACGAACGACCAAGCCGTCAAGGAGATCAGGCTGTTCGGGTTCGGCGACTACCTGATGCAGCAGTGGCAGGCGTACTACCGCGGCTTCCGCGCTCAGCTCGTGTCGCTCATACGCCGGCGCAGCGGCTGGGGCCTGGCGGCGTCGCTGGCCTCCACGGGCCTGGTGGGCGCGGCGACGGCGATCGTCCTGCGCCGCGCCGCCGCCGGCGCGATAACGGTCGGCGACTTCGGCCTGTTCATCCAGGGCATCGCGCAGCTCCAGCAGCAGTTCTCGAACCTGCTGTCCGGCATCTCGGGCATCTACCAGAACCTGCTCTACATGCGGAACCTCTACGAGTTCCTCGAGCTGCCGACCACGCCCCAGGACGTGGGCGAGGAGTGGCAGGGCCCCATCGAGTCGATCGAGCTCCAGGGCGTCTACTTCCGCTACCCGCTGACCGAGCGCGACGTGCTCACGGACGTCAACCTCGAGGTGAAGAAGGGCGAGACGCTCGCTCTGGTGGGCGAGAACGGCGCCGGCAAGTCGACGCTGGTCAAGCTGATCACGTTCCTCTACCGCCCGACGCGGGGCCGGATCCTCGTCAACGGCATGGACGCCACGCGCTTCAGCCCCTCGTCGCTGCGGGCGGAGATGAGCACGGTGTTCCAGGACTTCGGCCAGTACCAGATGACCGTGCGCGAGAACATCGCGCTGGGCGACGTCGACGCCGCCGCCGACGACGCGTCGGTCGCGGCGGCGGCGGAACGGGCCGGCGCGGCCGGCTTCGTCGCCGAGCTGCCCGCGGGCTACGACAACATGCTCGGGCGCTGGTTCGAGGGCGGGAGGCAGCTCTCCGGCGGGCAGTGGCAGCGCCTCGCGCTCGCGCGGCTCTACTTCCGCGGCGGCTCCGTGCTGATCTTCGACGAGCCGACCGCCGCGCTCGACGCCGACGCCGAGTTCGAGGTGATAGAGACCCTGAGGGCGCACGCGCGCGGGCGCATCACGATCATCGTGTCGCACCGGTTCTCGACCGTGCGCATGGCGGAGCGCATCGTCGTCCTGCAGGGCGGGAGGGTGGTCGAGTCCGGCGACCACGACCAGCTGCTCGAGCGCAACGGCGTGTACGCCCGCATGTTCCTCAGGCAGGCGCGGGGCTACCTCGAGGGGTACGACGAGCTGGCGCCCGAGGTCGGTTAGGCTCGACGGTCAGGAGGCGAGAGATGTCGATCACCACCAAGGCCAACTCGCGTTGGGAAGGCAACCTCAGGGAAGGCAGCGGCACGATGCGCCTGCCGAGCGGCACCTACGAGGGCCCCTACACGTTCAAGTCGCGCTTCGGCTCCGGGGCCAGCCCCGAGGACGGCACGAACCCCGAGGAGCTGATCGCGGCCGCCCTCTCGGGCTGCTACGCGATGTACCTCGCGAACATCCTCGACAAGGCGGGCTACACGGCCGAGTACGTCGAGGCCGAGGCCGCGGTGCGGATGGACACGGACGGCGGCCCGAACATCTCGCAGAGCACGTTGACCGTGCGCGTCAAGGCGCCCGGCCTCGACGACGCGACCCTCCAGGCGAAGGCGCAGGAGGCCGCGCGCGACTGCCCGGTCTCGAAGGCGCTGGGGCCGGTCGAGAAGACCGTGGAAGCCAGCCTGGCCTGAGGCCGGGAGGCGGTCACGGGGAGGGGTCCGCGCCCACGCGGCTGCGGACCCCTCCCCGGCCGAGCCGGCGCGCGGCGCCGAACACCGCCGGGCCGAGGAGGACCGTGACGGCGAGGAGCCGACCCGGAGCGGCCGGCACCGCGCGCTACCGGCGCTCGGTCTCCGAGGCGCCCAGCCGGCGCGGGCGCGTGGGCTGCTTGAGGATGTAGTAGACGCCGTAGGCCGCCACGGCGACGGTCAGGGCCACGGCCCACCAGCGCTCGGCGCGCGCCCAGACGTAGACGCTCCCTGCCGAGAAGGCCACGATCATCGCCGGGGCGTACACCTTCACCCAGCCGGGGATGCCCCGGCCGGCCTGGAAGTCGCGGACCCAGGCGCCGAAGGTGCGGTGGTTCATCAGCCAGTTGTAGAAGCGGGGCGAGGAGCGGGCGAAGAAGAACGCGGCGATGAGGATGAAGACCGTGCCCGGCAGCCCGGGGAGCAGGTACCCGGCCGTGCCCAGGCCGACGAAGAACACGCCGAGGACGCGGAACGTCGTGCGCAGGGCCGGGTTCGTGGCGATGCGCATCTGCCGGCTGTAGTCCACGAAGGGACGCGTGCTGGCCGGCCGTGTCTGGGCGTCGGTCACGCCGACGTCGGTGCCGTGGGGACCTTTCACCCCGCCACTCTAACGCCGACCACGCCGGGGGTCACGCTCACGCGGCGCAGGCCCCGCACCGAGCTGCTGATGAGGACCAGGGGCGCGGCGCGCAGCTCAGCCTCCGTGACGACGGCCTCGCGCGCGAGGCCGCGCTCCAGCAGCTCCGCGCGCAGGACGCCGGGGAGGGCTCCGCTGGCCAGGGGCGGCGTCCTCAGGTCGTCGGGGCCGGACCCGACGTAGACGTTCGCGATCGCGCCCTCGACCAGCTCGCCGCGCGTGTTGAGGAACGCGACGTCGGCGAGGCCGTGCGCGGGCGCGTAGGCGCGTCCGTGCTCGTAGAGCGCGCGGTCGGAGGTCTTGTGCCGCCTGGCGGGGTCGCTCTCGTCGACGCGCTCGGCCGCGACTGCCAGCAGCGGCCACGGCCCCGTGCCGGCGCTCGCGACCGCGACGGCGGGCTCGTCGGCGAACCCCTGGGGGTAGGGCGGGTCGAGGGGCTCGACGGCGACCTCGGGCGCGCCCGTGAACGTCAGGGCGAGGCGGACCCGCAGCGGCCGCGCGGCGCCGGCCACGGCCGCGCGCAGGGCGTGGAGCACCGCGTCGCGGTCGAGAGGAACGCCCGTGAACGCCGCCGAGCGCTCGAGCCGCGCCCAGTGCCTGGGGAGGCGCGCCAGGCCCGGCACGTCGCCGCCGGAGCCGGTCAGGGCGGGGTCGTAGCGCATGGTCTCGTACGGGGTGGCGGGCGGGCGCGTCACGCGCGCACGTTAACCGATGGCGCCGTTCGCTCGTCTTCGTCTCATGCGTCCTTGCAAACCTGACGTGGGCCGCGTAGAGTGACCGCGTTCGAGACAACCTGAGGGGAGTCCTGGACGGGGCACTAGTGGCCCAAATCGAAGTAGCCCACTGCCTGCAGTGGGCAGTTGGGAAAAGGTACATGGCAACAGGTAGGGTCAAGTGGTTCAGCGGCGAGAAGGGCTTCGGCTTCATCGAACAGGGCGGCGGTCAGCCGGACGTGTTCGTGCACTTCTCCGCGATCTCGGGTACGGGCTTCCGT
>Ga0123332_1000833_pt1 | contig 31156 bp, 27 predicted proteins | sample BioC12SIPDNA_4_FD_89958 | JGI IMG/M metagenome (GOLD analysis project Ga0123332, IMG submission 89958) | Anaerobic biogas reactor microbial communites from Washington, USA - Biogas_R2_A C12 SIP DNA | ecosystem: Engineered > Bioreactor > Anaerobic > Unclassified | place: Washington, USA... | reverse complement strand
GGCTGCGGAGCGGACGGTGGGCCCTGTTCGGGCTCGGGGCCTTCCTCCTCCTGCTCGTGGTGCCGGTCCCCTACGGCGTGGCGTTCAAGCTCGTCGCGGTGTCGGGCGTCGTGCTGATGCCGGTGGCCGCCTGGTCGCTCGGCCGCCTCGCCGGCGCACCGTTCCCGATCCCCCCGGCCCTGGCGATCGGTACGGTCCTGTTCCTCTACAACCTCGAGCCGACGCTGAACAGCGGCACCGGCAACATCATCGGCGGGAACATGACCTCGACGATGGCGGGGGAGTTCTCCTTCTCGATCGGGCTGGCCCTCGCCCTCGTGTACGTCGGGGTGATGGTGAGGGGCCTGCGCACCGGTCGGGGCCGGGGCACGGCGGCGACCCTGCTCGCCCTGTGCGCCCTCTGCCACATCATCCCGTCCTTCTACGCCCTCGCCGCCACCGCCCTGGCCCTGGTGGTGTGGCCGGGGCGGGCCCGCCTGCGCTGGTTCCTGCCGATCCTGCCGGTCGCCGGCCTGCTCGGCGCGTGGTGGGCGCTGCCGTTCGCGGGGCGCAGCGCGTACGTGAACGACATGGGCTGGGAGCCGCTGCCCCACATCCGCGGCGACGTCGCCGAGACCCCGGTGTGGACCTACCTCGACGGGCGGGCCCGGCTGGTCGCGATCGTCCTCGCGGTGATCGTGGGTGCCGCGCTGGCGTTCGCCGCGGCCGCCTGGGCGAGGGGCGGCATCGCGTCCCGCGGCGTCGCGATGCCCGCCGCGTCCGCCGTAGTCGGCGGCGTCGCCCTCGCCGTGGTCACCTGGGTCGCGCTGAGCCACGTGACCGCGCCGGAGGTCGGGCTCGGCCCTCCGCAGTCGGTGACCGGCGACGACCCGGCACAGACGATCTGGTCGTACCTCCGGCCCGCGTCGGGGTCGCTCGACCTGCCGCTCGTGCTCGCCGGCGTCGGCCTGGTCGTCGGGATCATCTTCCAGGAACGGCTCGCCTACCTGCTCGCCGGGCTGGTGGCCGTCGGGGCACTGGGGTTCGTGTACGTCCCGGACTCCCGCCTCTGGAACGCCCGGGTCCTGCCGCTCTACTACCTGGCGATCATGCTGCTGGCGGCCCTGGCGGTCGCCGAGGTGGTGCGGGCGGTCTCGATCCTCGTGTCGAGCGACCCCGAGCGGCCGACCCCGTGGCTCGGCGCCGGGGTCGCCGTGCCGGCGACGCTGGCGGTGCTCGTATTCGTCGGGGCCGCGCTCGGGCTCGACGCCCTGCCGACCGGCGGCACGACGGCCGAGGGCAAGGGCCGGCTCCTCGGGGTCGAGCGCGACCGCAATCCGGGATCGTCGTGGGCGCTGCACAACTTCCGGGGGCTGGAGGGCCAGGCGCCGAGCCGCGACACCTCCCCGACGGCCAAGGTCCCGGCGGGTGAGGGTGGGTGGCCGGAGTTCCGGGCCCTGCTGACCACGCTCGACGACCTCGGCCGCGACCCCGACCACGGCTGCGGGCGCGCCTTCTGGGAGTTCGAGCGCGACCGCGTCGGCTCCTACGGCACGACGATGGCGCCGATGATGATCCCGTACTTCACCGACGGGTGCATCGGTTCGATGGAGGGGCTCTACTTCGAGTCGTCGGCGACGACGCCGCACCACTTCATCACCCAGTGCCAGCTCTCGGCGGCCGGCTCGTGCTCGCAGCGGGACCTCGCGTACTCCTCGTTCGGCCTCGACCGGGGCATCCGCCAGATCGCCCTGCTCGGCGTCCGGTACTACCTGGCGGTCACCCCCGCGGCGGTGTCGGCGGCGGCGGACCACGATCTCCTCACCGAGGTCGCCGTCTCCGGACCGTGGCACGTCTACGAGATCGACGCCGACGCTCGTCAGCTCGTCGTCGGGCTCGATCGCCTGCCGGTGGTGCTGGCCGGCGTCGACTCCCACCAGGACAGCTGGCTCGACCCGGCGATCGCCTGGTTCAACGATCCCGAGCACTGGGACGTCCCGTTCTCGATCGAGGGTCCCGACGACTGGCCCCGCCACGACCTCGCCGCCGAGCCGATGGTGCGCGACGACGGCACCGAACGGCGGGTCGGCGAGCGCACCCTGCCCGAGCTGCCCGAGGAGCCGGTCCGCGCCGCCGAGGTCAGCGACATCGACGTCGGCGTCGAGACGCTCAGCTTCACCGTCGACGAGCCGGGGACGCCGGTGCTGGTCAAGGTCTCGTACTTCCCGAACTGGCACGTCGACGGCGCCGAGGGTCCCTACCGCGTGGCCCCGAACCTGATGGTGGTCGTGCCCACCGAGCGACACGTCACCCTCCACTACGACCGCACCGGGCTCGACTGGGCCGCCTACGCCCTGACGCTCATGGGCCTGATCGCGCTCGTCGGGCTGTGGCGCCTCGGGCCGGTACCGGTGCCCGAGGGGCTGCTCGACCGGCGGCGCCGCCAGCGGCGCGAGGCCTGGGAGCGGGCGGCCGCCGAGACCGCGTCGGTCGTGCCCTACGTCGCCGCCCCGGACGGCGAACCGCCTCCCGAACCCGAGCCGCCTCCCGATGGCGAACCGCCTCCCGGCGGTGACCCGCGTCCCGACCCGGGGCCCCTCGCCGACGACGATCTCCCTCCCGGAGACGAGCCACCTCCGGCGGTCGAGGACCCCTCGCCGGGGGACGACCCGGGCCCGTGACGACCCGGCTGCGCCGCTTCGTGCCGATCGGGGTGGTGGCGACCGCGGTCGACGTCGGCGCGTTCCTCGTGCTCGCCGGGCCGGTCGGCCTGATCGTCGTGGTCGCCGACGCCGTCGCCCTGACGGTCGCCGCCGCGACCAGCTTCGCCCTCCATCGCCGCGTCACCTTCGCGGCCGACCCCGCGGTCCGCTGGGTCCGCCGTCCGTTCGCCTTCGTGCTGGTGGCGGGCGCGGCGGGCGTGATCGACGTCGTGGTGGTCCGCGTGGTCGTCGCCGTGGTCGGGTGGGACACGGTCGCCCACCTCTTCGTGGCCAAGCTGCCCGCGGTGGCCCTCGCCGCGTGCGTGCGGTTCGTCGGCTACCGGGCGGTGCTGTTCGGCGAGGTCCGCGCCGCCCTCGACGAGCGCCGCGACCAGCCGCCCGCGCCCGGCACCCGGCGGCTCAGCGTCGTCGTCCCCGCGTACCGCGAGGCCGACCGCATCGGCGCGACCGTGGCGCGGATCCGGGCCGAGCTGACCCCGACCGTCGGCGCCGACGACGTCGAGGTGGTGGTGGTCGACGACGGATCGGGCGACGGCACCGACCGCGCCGCCCGCGACGCCGACGCCGACGAGGTGGTCGTGCTCGCCCGCAACCGCGGCAAGGGCGCGGCCGTCCGGGCCGGGGTCGCGGTCGCGACGGGACGGACGATCGCCTTCACCGACGCCGACCTGTCGTACCCCCCGGCGCAGATCGAGCGGCTCCTCGTCGCGGTGGAGGACGGCTGGGACGTGGTCGTCGGGAGCCGCACCCACACCGACACCGCCACGCTCGTGCGCGCCCGGCGCGTACGCGAGCTGGGCGGACGCCTCGTCAACCTCTGCACCCACGCGGTGCTCCTCGGCGCGTACCGCGACACCCAGTGCGGGTTGAAGGCGTTCCGGTCCGACGTGGCCCGCTCGCTCTTCGCCCGTTCCCGCATCGACGGGTTCGCGTTCGACGTCGAGCTGTTCCACCTGGCCGAGCGCGACGGGCTGAGCGTCCGGGAGGTCCCCGTCGAGGTCGCGCACGCCGATCGGTCGAGCGTCAGAGCCGTCCGCGACGGGCTCCGCCTCGTCCGCGACCTCGGCCGGATCGTCGCCCACGGACGGGCCGGCCACTACGACCCCACGGGGTAGGGTCGCCGGTCCATGGCCGACCTCGACGCCATCTTCAAGGCCTACGACGTCCGGGGCACCGTCCCGGACCAGATCGACGCCGGGCTGTGCCGCACCATCGGAGCCGCCTTCGCCGCCTTCGCCCGCGACACCGACGGCGCCCGGCGCGTACTCGTCGGGCGCGACATGCGACCGTCCGGCGTCGAGTTCGCCGCCGCCTTCGCCGAGGGCGTGCAGGCCCAGGGCCTCGACGTGGTCGACCTCGGCCTCTGCTCGACCGACCTCGTGTACTTCGCGTCGGGCCGCCACGACGCGCCAGGGGCGATGTTCACCGCGAGCCACAACCCGGCCGGGTACAACGGCATCAAGTTCTGCCTGTCCGGCGCGGCCGCGGTCGGCCGCGACACGGGGCTCGACCGCATCAAGGCGATGGTCGCGGCGGGCGGTCCCGAGCCGGTCGGCACGACCGGCACGCGCTCGGAGCTCGACGCGCTCGACGACTTCGCCGACCACGTCCGCTCGTTCGTCGACGTCGGGTCGCTGACGCCGCTGAAGGTCGTCGCGGACACCGCCAACGGCATGGGCGGCCTGGTCGTCCCCGCCGTGTTCGCGGGCCTGCCGTTCGAGCTCGAGGTGCTCTTCCCCGAGCTCGACGGCACGTTCCCGAACCACCCGGCCGACCCGATCCAGGTCGAGAACCAGGCCGACCTCCGCAAGCGGGTCCTCGAGACCGGCGCCGACGTCGGCCTGGCCTTCGACGGCGACGCCGATCGGGTGTTCGTCGTCGACGAGCGGGGCGAGCCGATCTCGGGGTCGACCACCACCGCGATGGTGGCGTCCGGCATCCTCGCCAAGGAGCCCGGCGCCACGATCCTCTACAACCTGATCTGCTCGAAGGCGGTGCCCGAGATCGTCGCGGAGCGGGGCGGCCACCCGATCCGCACCCAGGTCGGTCACTCGCTGATCAAGCCGGTCATGGCCGAGACCGGCGCCGCGTTCGGCGGCGAGCACTCGGCCCACTACTACTTCCGCGACAACTGGCGGGCCGACAGCGGGCTGATCGCGGCCCTGCACGTGCTCGAGCTGCGGTGCCAGTCGGGCGTGCCGCTGTCGGAGATGCGCCGCCCCTACGACCGCTACGCGGCCTCCGGCGAGATCAACACCGAGGTCCCCGACCCCCTGGCCGTCATCGAACGGGTCGCCGCCGCGTTCCCCGACGCCGACCAGGACCGCCTCGACGGCCTCACGGTCGACGCGGGCTCGTGGTGGTTCAACCTGCGGCCGTCGAACACCGAGCCGCTGCTCCGCCTGAACCTCGAGGCCGCCACCACCGACGAGTGCGAGGCGCACGTCGCCGAGGTGCTCGGCCTCATCACCGGATCCGCCTCCCAGGAGTGACCCGATGTCCCTCGACCCCCAGCTCCTAGAGATCCTCGCCTGCCCGGTCGACAAGGGTCCGCTCCTGTACTTCGAGGACGAGGGCGCGCTCTACAACCCCCGTCTGCGGCGCCGCTACCGCATCGAGGACGACATCCCCGTGATGCTGGTCGACGAGGCGACCGAGGTCGACGACGCGGAGCACGCCCGGCTCACCGCCAGGGCCGAGGCCGAGGGCATCGCGCCGACCTTCGAACCATGAGCGCCTCCGACCCGACCCGGCGCGGCATCGACACGCTCGGGATCCGCGATGCCACCCTGGCCCTCGGACCGTCGCTGGCGGCCGCGGTCGAGATCGGCGAGGCGATCGACCACCTGCCCGCGGGGGAGGACGTCGCCAACGTCCTCGTGGTCGGCATGGGCGCCGACGGCCTGGTCGGCGACGTGCTGCACGCGGTCGGCGACCTGTTCCTGCCGGTGCCGGTCACCGTGGCCAAGGGCTACGACGCGCCGAGCTTCGTCGGTCCCGACACGTTCGTCGTCGCCGTCTCGCACTCCGGCGAGACCGAGGAGACGCTCCAGGCCGCCGAGGAGGCGATCCAGTCCGGCGCCCGTCTGCTGGCCGTCACGTCCGGGGGCACGCTCGCCGAGCTGGCGGGCGGCGAGAACGCGGCCCTCGCGCTGGTGCCCGACGCCCCGGCCGCCCGCACCGCCCTGGGCTCGATGCTGGCCCCGCCGCTGCTCGCCCTGGAGCGGATGGGCATCTTCCCCGGCGCCCACGGCTGGATCGACGCCGCGGTCGACCAGCTCGAGCGCCGGGCCCTCCAGCTCTCCTCGGACCGCAGCCCCGCCGCCGACCTCGCCCGGCGCATCGGTCGCACGATCCCGATCGTCTACGGCTCGGGCGCGGTCGGCCGGGCCACCGCGGCGCGCTGGAAGACCCAGATCAACGAGAACGCCAAGGCCCCCGCGTTCGCCAACTTCCTCTCCGAGGTCTGCCACAACGAGGTCGCCGGCTGGGGCCAGAACGGCGACCTGACCCGGCAGGTGTTCCAGCTCGTGTTCCTCCGCCACGACGAGGAGCACCCCCGCCAGGCCGAGCGCTACCGGGCGCTGGAGACGATGCTCGAGGAGGTCGTCGGCGCGGTCCACCAGGTCGAGGCCGAGGGCGACGGGGCGCTGGCCCAGATCCTCGACCTCGTCCTCTACGGCGACGTCGTCAGCCTCGAGCTCGCGGGCCAGGAGGGCCTCGACCCCGGACCGGTGCCCGCCGTCGACGACCTCGCCCGGATGCTGGAGGCCTAGGTGACCCACGCCGACGACGACGCCGGCCGGTCGCGGAGCCTCGCCGCGCTCCGGGCCGAGTTCGGCGACGGGCCGCTCTTCCCCCGCCTGGAGGGCGACGTCATCGAGGTCGACGGGGTCACGTTCCGGTGCGGCTACGAGGAGCGCTCCACCGCCGACGACTTCGTCATCGTCAAGGTGCCCGCCCACGTCGCCGCCCTGCGCGAGATGGCTCGGGCGCACCGGGGCGCCGCGATCGTCGAGCTCGGCATCGCCGAGGGCGGGAGCACCGCCCTCCTCGCGCTCGAGGCCGCCCCGCGGCGCCTCGTCGCCGTCGACCTCGAGGCCGAGCGGCTGGAGGCACTCGACCGCTTCATCGCCGATCGCGGCCTCGGGGGGTCGGTCAGCGCCCACTACGGGGTCGACCAGGCCGACCGGGCGCAGCTCGGTTCGCTCGTCGACGGCCAGCTCGACGGCGCGCCGATCGACCTCGTGATCGACGACGCCTCGCACCAGCTCGATCCGACCCGCACGTCGTTCGAGGTCCTCTTCCCGCGGCTGCGGCCCGGCGGCCTCTACGCGATCGAGGACTGGTCGGCCGACCACACCTTCCGCGACGCGGTGGTCGCCAGCTTCCGCGAGGCGTCCGACGAGCAGAAGGCCGAGCTGGCCGCCGCCCTCACCAAGGCCGCGAGCGACCCGGCCCCCGCCGCCCCGAAGCGGCCGCTGACCGACCTGGCCGTCGAGCTGGTGCTCGCCCGGGCGACGTTCGAGTCGCAGATCGTCGCCGAGGTGATCGTCAGCGAGTTCTGGCTGATGGCGCGACGCGGCCCCGCGGAGCTACCGCGCGACGGCTGGACCCTCGGCTCCGCCTTCGACGACCACTTCGGCTACCTGCGCTGATCGCCCGACGACCTCAGCCGGCGTCGGCGTCCGCACCGTCGCGGTCGAGGCGCAGCGACGCGGAGTTCATGCAGTAGCGCTCGCCGGTGGGTGGGGGCCCGTCGGGGAACAGGTGGCCCAGGTGGGCGTCGCACGTCGAGCAGCGCACCTCGGTGCGCACCATGCCGTGGGCTCGGTCCTCGTGGAGGTCGACCTTCGCCAGGTCGATCGCCTCCCAGAACGACGGCCACCCGCTGCCGGACTCGAACTTGGTCTCGGAGCGGAACAGGGGCGTGTCGCAGACGACGCAGCGGTACGTGCCGGGGTCCTTGGTGTCCCAGTACTCGCCGGTGAAGGCCCGCTCGGTGCCCGCCTGCTGGGTGACCTCGTACTGGAGCGGGGTGAGGCGCTCGCGCAGCTCGGCTTCGGTCGGGGTGGCGGCTCGTTCCATGACCCCAGGGTGCCGCGCCCGTCGGTCGCTCGCCACCCCCGGCGGCGGGGTCGGGTCACCGGTCGGTGGCCCCGCGGGTTGGCGGGCCCACCGAACCCTCGCCGTAATCTGACGGGATGAGCGAGTACGCCGCGCCCCTCGACGACATCCTCTTCGCCCTCGACGGGCTCGTCGACTTCGAAGGTCTCACCGCGCTGGAGCCCTACGGACACGTCGACGCCGACGGCGTCGCCGGCCTGCTCGAGGAGTTCGGGCGGCTGATGGCCGAGGTCTGGGGCCCCACCAACCAGCTCGGCGACGAGGTCGGCTCCCACGTCGACGGCGACCGGGTGGTCGTGCCCGCCGAGTACGTCAAGGCCTACGACGCCTACGTCGAGGCCGGGTGGGGCGCGGTGGCGTTCGACCCCGCGTACGGCGGTGGCGGCTTCCCGTGGGTCGTCGGCATCGCGATGCAGGAGATGTTCAACAGCGCCAACATGGCGCTGGCGATGTGCCCGCTGCTGAGCCAGGGCGCGATCGACGCCATCCTCCACCACGGCACCGAGGAGCAGCGCGAGAAGTACCTGCCCCGCATGGTCTCGGGGGAGTGGTCGGGCACGATGAACCTCACCGAGGCCGACGCCGGGTCCGACGTCGGCGCCCTCCGCGCCCGGGCGGTGCGCCAGGACGACGGCACCTACCGGATCACCGGCCAGAAGATCTTCATCAGCTTCGGCGAGCACGACCTCACCTCCAACATCATCCACCTCGTGCTGGCCCGCACCCCCGACTCGCCCGCCGGCACCAAGGGCATCTCCTGCTTCATCGTCCCGAAGTACCTGGTCGGCGACGACGGTGAGCTCGGTGTCCGCAACGACGTCAAGGTCGTGTCCGTCGAGCACAAGATGGGCATCCGGTCGAGCCCCACGTGCGTGCTCGCCTTCGGAGACGAGGGCGAGGGCGCGGTGGGCTACCTGATCGGCGAGGAGAACTCCGGCATGCGGACGATGTTCACGATGATGAACAACGCCCGCCTCGGCGTCGGGGTCGAGGGCCTCGGCCTCGCCGAGCGCAGCCTCCAGCGGGCCGTCGCCTACGCGAACGAGCGCCGGCAGGGCTACGCGCCCGGCGCCGCCCGGGGCGAGAAGTCGGCGATCGTCGACCACCCCGACGTCCGCCGCAGCCTGCTGACGATGCGGTCGATCACCGAGGCGCTCCGGGGCCTCGCCTTCCTCGTCGCCGAGCAGATCGACCGGGCCAAGTACGCCCCCGCCGAGGAGGACCGGGCCACCGCCCAGGAGATCGTCGACCTGCTCATCCCCCTCACCAAGAGCCTCTGCACCGACGAGGCCGAGCGGGTCACGTCGATCGGCATCCAGATCCACGGCGGCATGGGCTACATCGAGGAGACCGGTGCCGCCCAGCACTACCGCGACGCCAAGATCACCCAGATCTACGAGGGCACCAACGGCATCCAGGCGATGGATCTCATCGGGCGGAAGATGCCGATGCGGGCCGGCGGGGTGTTCACCGACCACATCGCCCGGATGCGGGCCACGGTCGCCGCGCTGGAGGCCGGCGGCGACGACCTGGCGCCGATCGCCGAGGAGCTGGGCCGGGCCGTCGACGCCGCCGAGCGGGCGGGCATCTGGGTCATGGAGCAGGGGATGGCCGACCCGGTCGTCGCCCTGTCGGTCGCCACGCCGTTCCAGCGGCTGCTCGCCCTGACCACGACGGGCTGGGTCATGGGCCGCCAGGCGCTGCTCGCCTCGGCGCGGCTCGCCGCGGGCGAGGGCGACGCCGAGTTCCTGGAGCAGAAGCTCGTGTCGGCGCGGTTCTTCGTCGGCAGCGTCCTGCCCGAGGTCCACGGGCTCGTCGGCCCGGCCACGTCGGGTGCCGAGGAGCTGCGCGCGGCCCGCTTCTGAGGGCTCAGGCCGAGCGCGGACCGGGGGTGAACGTCACCGGCAGGTGCTTCACCCCGTGGATGAACGACGAGCGCAGGATGTCGGGCTCGCCGGGCTCGAGGTCGGGGATCCGCGTGATCAGCTCGCGCATCATCACGCCGACCTCGCGGCGGGCGAGGTGGGCGCCGAGGCAGAAGTGGGGGCCCGGGCCGCCGAAGCCGACGTGGTCGTTGGGCGTGCGGCGCACGTCGAACCGGTAGGGATCGTCGAACACCGCCTCGTCGCGGTTGGCCGAGCGGTACCACAGGACGACCTTGTCGCCGGCGGAGAACTCCTGCTCACCGAGGCGCACGCCGTCCTCGGTGACCGTGCGCCGGAAGTGCTGCACCGGCGTGGCCCACCGCACGACCTCCTCGACCGCGGTGGGGGTGACGCCGTCGAGGTCGTCGAGCCAGATCTGGCGCTGGTCGGGGTGCTGGGCCAGGGCGATCGTGCCGTGGGCGATGGCGTTGCGGGTCGTCTCGTTCCCCGCGACGACGAGCAGGATGAAGAACGACCCGAGCTCGTCGGGGGTGAGGTGCTCGCCGTCGACCTCGGCGTTGACGAGTGCCGACACCATGTCGTCGGTCGGCTCCTTCTGGCGGGCGGTGCCCAGCTCGCTGACGAGGCCGGCGAGCTCCTGACCGGCGGTCAGCACCGCGGTCATGATCCCGGTGACCGTCTGGTCCGGGACGTACTCCTCGTCGGCGAGTCCGAGGATGATGTTCGTGCGGTCGAACACGAACTTCTCCTCGCTGCGGGGGATGCCCATCAGGTCGAGGATGATCCGTAGCGGGAGGGTGGCGGCGACCTCGGTGACGAAGTCGCACTCGCCCTTCTCGATGATGCCGTCGACGACCTCCCGGGCGATGCCCTCGACGTCGCCCTGGAGCTGGCCGAGCTGCCGCGGCGTGAACCCGCGGGAGACGATCCGCCGCATCCGGGCGTGGCGCGGGTCGTCGAGGTTGATCATCGACCCGAAGAACTCGTTGAACGCCGGCGGCATGTCGGGGATGTTCGTGCCCTGCCCCGAGCAGAAGCGCTCCGGGTGGCGGCTGGCCTCCACCACGTCGGCGTGGCGGGTGAGCGAGTAGTAGCCGCGGCCCTGGATCATCGGCGGTTCGACCGGCATCTCGTCGAAGAACCGCCGGGGATCCTCCCGTCGGAGGGTCAGGAACGCGCCGTCGATCTCGTCGGCGGGGCGCTCCCAGAAGTCGATGGCGGACAGGTCGATCTCGTCGAGCGGCATCGGCGTCGGCGTCATGGCCGTGAGGTTACGCGCGGCGCGTCCCCGTTGCTTGACCAGACGGTCAAGAAACCCCGAAATTTCAATCCTGGTCCCCCGCATGGGTGGATGAGGATTGAAACTTCGGCGCTTCGGGCGTTCGGGCCCGTTATCCTCCAATGCCGGCCGGACGTCACGACCGGCACCTCCCCCATGCCCCGCATCCGCCCCCACCGCCGCGAGCCCGCCGCCGGTGGTCGCCGGACCGGGCGCTAGCCGGGCGACGATGTGCGGCATCGCCGGCGAGGTCCGGCTCGACGGTCGGCCGCCCGACCTCGGCGCGGTCGGGGCCATGACCGCCTCGATGTCCGCCCGCGGGCCCGACGCCTCGGGGGCCTGGGCGCAGGGGCGCGTGGCGCTCGGTCATCGACGCCTCCGCATCATCGACCTGAGCGAGGCCGGATCGCAGCCGATGGTCGACTCCGATCTCGGGCTCGCCGTCGCCTTCAACGGCTGCATCTACAACCACCGTGAGTTGCGTCGCGACCTGGAGGCGGTCGGGTACCGGTTCTTCTCGCGCAGCGACACCGAGGTGCTGCTGAAGGGCTACCACCGGTGGGGCGACGACGTCGTCGGACGGCTCCAGGGGATGTTCGCCTTCGCCCTGGTCGAGCGCGACACCGGTCGGGTCCTGCTCGGCCGCGATCGCCTCGGCATCAAGCCGCTCTACACGGCGGGCGACCGCGACCGCGTGCGGTTCGCGTCGAGCCTGCCGGCCCTGCTCGCGGGCGGCGGGGTCGACACCCGCATCGACGGTGAGGCGCTGCACCACTACCTCAGCTTCCACTCGGTGGTACCGCCGCCGAGGACGATCCTCGCCGGGGTCGCCAAGGTGCCGCCGGCCACGGTGGTCGCCCTCGAACCCGACGGCACCCGCCGCGAGCGCCGCTACTGGGAGCCGGACTTCACCCGGCGCCCCGATCGCGCCGGGTGGTCCGAGCGGGACTGGGAGGACGCCGTCCTCGATTCGCTTCGCACCGCGGTCGAGCGCCGCCTCGTGGCCGACGTGCCCGTGGGGTGCCTCCTGTCCGGCGGCGTCGACTCCAGCCTGATCGTCGGGCTGCTCGCCGAGGCGGGCCAGGCCGGGCTGCGGACCTTCTCGATCGGGTTCGACGCGGTCGGCGGCATCGAGGGCGACGAGTTCCGCTGGTCCGACCTGGTCGCCGAGCGCTTCGGCACCGAGCACCACCGCATCCGCATCGGTGCCGACCGCATGCTCCCCGCCCTGTCCGGCGCCATCGGGGCCATGAGCGAGCCGATGGTGAGCCACGACTGCGTCGCGTTCTACCTGCTCAGCGAGGAGGTGTCCCGTCACGTGACCGTGGTGCAGTCGGGGCAGGGGGCCGACGAGGTGTTCGCCGGCTACCACTGGTACCCACCGATGGGCGAGGCCGGCGCGGCGTCGGTCGAGGGCTCGGTCGCGGCCTACCGCGACGCGTTCTTCGACCGCGACGACGACGCGCTCGCCGCCCTCGTCGCGGAGGGCCGGGTCCCGACCGGCGACCCGAGCGGACGATTCGTCGCCGAGCACTTCGCCCGGCCCGGCGCGGACGGCGGCGTCGACCGCGCCCTGCGGCTCGACACGACCGTCATGCTGGTCGACGACCCGGTGAAGCGGGTCGACAACATGACCATGGCCTGGGGCCTCGAGGGGCGGGTCCCGTTCCTCGACCACGAGCTGGTCGAGCTGGCGGCCACCTGCCCGCCCGATCTCAAGACCGCCGGCGGCGGCAAGGGCGTGCTCAAGGAGGCGGCCCGCCGGGTGATCCCCTCCGAGGTGATCGACCGCCCCAAGGGCTACTTCCCGGTCCCCGCCCTGACCCACATCGAGGGCCCGTACCTGGACATGGTCCGGGACGCGCTGACCGCTCCGGTCGCCCGGGAGCGTGGCCTCTTCCGCGCGGAGGCGGTCGACGGCCTCCTCGCCGACCCCAACGGGCGCCTCACGCCGCTCCGCGGCAACGAGCTGTGGCAGCTCGGCCTGCTGGAGCTGTGGCTCCAGCACCACGGCGTAACCGGGTGCGCGGCGTGAACGACCCGCCTCCGGGCCACGCCCGCTCCGCGGCCGGACCCCCGGACGAGGACGTCGCCGACGCGACCTCGCCCGCCGACCGGCCCCGTCGGGCCGCCGAGGACGGCTGGGACCACGCCGAGGCGATCACCACGACGTCGTGGGCCGCCCCGCCGAGCCACCTCCAGTCCGCCATGGCGGCCGACGTCGTCCTCGACATGGGTTGGGGGCAGCTCGTGTTCGGTCAGACCTTCGCCGACGCCGACCGCCTGGTCGACGTGCTGCGCCAGGAGGCCGACGGGCGCCGTGACATCTGCCTCTACCTGCGCGATCCGCACGTGTTCGTCGCCCGTCACCCCCACGAGTTCTTCATCGATCCGAGCTACACCTACCGGCTCCGCTTCGCCCCCGGTCGTCCGATGGCCCCTGAGCCCCCGGGGGTCTCGATCCGCCCGGTGACCGGCCCGGCCGACGCCGAGGCGGTCAACCGCGTCGCGGTGCGCTGCGGGATGGTGCCGGCGCCGGTCGAGGTGCTCTGGCACAACCAGTCCGACACCGACCACATCACCTACCTGGTGGCCGAGATCACCGGCACGGGCCGAGTGGTGGGTGCGGTCACCGGGGTCGACCACCGGCGCCTCTTCTCCGACCCCGAGGCCGGATCGAGCCTGTGGTGCCTCGCCGTCGACCCCGGTTGCCCGATCCCCGGCGTCGGCGCCGCCCTGGTCGGCGCGCTGGCGGGCGAGTTCCGGGGCCGGGGTCGCCGCTACCTCGACCTGTCGGTCGTGCACGACAACCGGGCCGCGATCTCCCTCTACGAGAAGCTCGGGTTCGAGCGGGTGCCGGTGATGGGAGTGAAGCGGAAGAACGCGATCAACGAGCCGTTGTTCACCGACCTGCCCGCGACGATCGACGACCTCAACCCCTACGCCCGCATCGTCGCCGACGAGGCGGTGCGTCGGGGGATCCGCGTCGACGTGCTCGACGCGGAGGCCGGTGAGCTGCGCCTGACCCACGGCGCCCGCAGCCTCGTCACGCGCGAGTCGCTCTCGGAGCTCACGTCCGCGGTCGCGATGAGCCGCTGCGACGACAAGCGCCTGACCCGCCGCATCGCCGCCGCCGCCGGCATCGCGGTCCCACCCGGCCGCCTGGCGACCTTCGACGAGGGCGACGCCGCGTTCCTGGCGGAGGTCGGCGACGTCGTGGTGAAGCCGGTGCGCGGCGAGCAGGGCCTGGGCGTGACCGTCGGCGTCGAGGGGCCGGACGACTTCGCCTCCGCCCTCGACCGGGCGCGCGAGCACTGCCCGGACGTCCTGATCGAGCAGCGCGCGCCCGGCGACGACCTCCGGCTCGTCGTCATCGACGGCCGGGTCGTCGCCGCCGCCCTCCGGCGTCCGGCGGAGGTGGTCGGCACCGGCGACCGGACCGTCCGCGAGCTGGTCGTCGCGCAGAGCCGCCGACGCGCCTCGGCGACCCACGGCGAGTCGTCGATCCCCCTCGACGACGTCACCGAGCGGACCGTCGCCGAGGCCGGGTGGGACCTCGACAGCACCCTGCCCGAGGGGGAGCGGGTCCAGGTGCGCCGCACGGCCAACCTCCACACCGGCGGGACGATCCACGACGTGACCGCCGACGTGCACCCGGCGCTGAAGGACGTCGCGGTCACCACCGCCGCCGCCATCGACATACCCGTCACCGGCATCGACCTCCTCGTGCCGGACGTGGCGGGCACCGACTACGTGTTCATCGAGGCCAACGAGCGCCCGGGCCTCGCCAACCACGAGCCGCAGCCGACCGCGGCCGCGTTCGTCGACCTCCTGTTCCCGAGCACCACGGCCGTGCCCTGGGCGTGGACCCCCGACGGAGGTGAGGCATGAGCGTCGCCGCCCCCGACGGCGGGTCGGCGGAGCTGCTGCCCATCGACATGGAGTGGACCCTCGACGTCCTGCTGCGGCTGCTCCGCACGCCCAGTCCGTCGGGCCGCACCGACATGGTGATGCAGCTCGTCGGCGACCTGCTGACCGAGATCGGGGTGCCCTTCACGCTCACCCGCCGCGGGTCGCTCGTGGCCGAGCTCCCGGGACGGTCCGACGACGTCGACCGCGCGATGGTCGTGCACGCCGACACGATCGGGTGCATGGTGAGCGAGCTGAAGCCGAACGGCCGCCTCGCGATCGTCCAGGTCGGGACGTTCAGCGCCCGGTTCGCCGAGGGGGCCCGCGTGAAGGTGCTCGCCGACGACCCGAACCGGGTCTACACCGGCACCGTGCTGCCGCTGAAGGCCAGCGGCCACGCGTTCGGCGACGAGGTCGACACCCAGGGCGTGGGGTGGGACCACGTCGAGGTGCGCGTCGACGAGGAGGTCTTCGACGCCGCGGGGCTGCGGGAGCTCGGCATCCAGGTCGGGGACTTCGTCGCCCTCGACGCGACCCCGGAGGTCACGCCCTCGGGATTCATCGTGAGCCGTCACCTCGACGGCAAGGCGGGGGTGGCGGCGGCGCTCGCGGCGACCCGGGCGGTGACCGCCGCCGACCTCGTCCTGCCGCACCGCACGAGCTTCCTCGTCACGATCGCCGAGGAGATCGGACAGGGTGCGAGCCACGGACTCGACGCCGACGTGGCCGAGATGGTCTCGATCGACAACGCGGTCTGCGCTCCGGGTCAGCAGAGCATCGAGGACGGGGTCACCATCCCGATGGCCGACCAGACCGGCCCGTTCGACTTCCACCTGACCCGGCGGCTGGTCCGCCTGTGCGCCCAGCACGGCCTGCCCCACGCCCGCGACGTCTTCCGCTGGTACCGGTCCGACGTGGCCGCCGCCCTGGAGGCCGGCGCCGCCACGCGCGCCGCCCTGATCGCCTTCGGACTCGACGGCAGCCACGGCTACGAGCGGACGCACCGCCGGTCGGTCGAGGCCGTCGCCGGGCTGCTCACGCTCTGGCTCCAGACGCCACTGACGTTCGAGAGCTGGGACTCGAGCCCCTCCGGCCCGCTGGCGGAGTTCCCGTCGGGTCGCCAGCCCGCCCCGGCGGAGCGCTGGGGGCCGCTGGGGAGGCCGCCGGTCAGGCCGTGATCGACGAACGGTGCAGGCGGTCGAGGTGGCTGTCGCCGACGAGCAACGACTGGAGCCGCCGGTACGGGTGGCGGGCATCGAGGCGGGACGAGGCCATGACCGGCGGGAAGTTGAGCAGCTCCTCGACGTCCCACGCGATGCTGTACAGGCGGCAGCGGTCGAGCTGGTGCGGCGACTTGAACAGCTCCGGGTAGTCCTCGCTGAGCCAGTGGGGGACCTCGGAGTAGTCGTCGGCGAGCGTCATCGCCGCGTAGGCGGACGGCACGTGGAGGTCCGGGTAGGCGCAGAAGCGCAGCAGCACGTCGAGGTCGAGGTCGGGGGGTGCCCCGCGGGACCACTCGAAGTCGAGCAGCGCCGTCACCTCGTCGCGGTCGGGATCCCACAGGATGTTCTCGAAGCTGAGATCGCCGTGGACGAGCGTCCGGCCGGTGAACGGCTCGAGGCACCACGCGAGCGAGCCGACGAGGTCGGCCAGACCCTGGGTGATGCCCCGGTCGACGAACTCCAGGGCCCCGGCCCGGTCGAGCGCGGTGAGGAGGCGGGCGACGGCCATCGTGCCGGTCGGGGCGGGGTCGATCGGCTGCGGGAGGTTGCGCAGCGGCGCGAGCGGCGGGGCGGGCGTCTGGTGCACCCGGCGCATCCGGTCGGCGACCTGGGCGATCGCCCGCCGGCGCCGGGCCGGGTCCATCGACGGCCAGCACCGGCTGAGCGGCAGGCCGTGGATCCGGCCGAGGACCAGCCACTCGCAGCCCATCTCGCCGCCGTAGCCGAGGACCTGCGGGTAGCCGACCTCGGCGGGCAGCGCGTGGGAGAGTTGCGCCTCGCGGCGGAGCCGCTGCTCGGGCCGGCAGCTCACCCGGACGACCATGTCGTCGGTCATCCACACCTCGTTGTTGACGCTCTCGACCGGCTTGAGCGTGACGTCGGGTCGGAAGCCGAGGCTGGCCAGGGCCCGTCGGGCGCGCAGCTCGGGAAGCACCTCAGGCGTCCCCACGCGCGGGGGTGGTGGGTGTCCCGGACGACATGGGCCAACCATCGGCCCGAGGGCCTGCCCCATGAGCGTTTCGCCGACCGTGCCGGGTGGGACGGCGGCGCTACGCCAGGTGGTCGACGACCGCCTGGGAGACGGCGGGCCAGCGGGGCAGGCACCAGTCGCCGAACTCCCGGTCGGTCAGCACGATCAGCCCCGCCGCGAGCGCCGGATCGACCCACACGAACGTGCCCGCCCGCCCGAAGTGCCCGAACGTGGCGGGGCTGTTGCCCGGGGCGGTCCAGTGCGGGTCCTTGTGCCCCCGGATCTCGAAGCCGAGGCCCCAGTCGTTGGGGGACTGCTTCCCGTAGCCGGGGACCAGCCCGTCGAGCCCCGGGAACGCGACCGTCGTCGCCTCGGTGACCGTCCCGGGGGCCAGCAGCGCCCCGGGCGAGACGAACGTGACCAGCCAGCGGGCCAGGTCGGTGACCGACGAGCGACCGCCCGAGGCGGGTGATCCCCGCAGCTCCGTGGCGGACAGCCCGAGCGGCTCGATCACCGCCTCCGCGAGGTACGCGTCCGGGGTCAGGTCGGCGGCCCGGTGCAGCACGTGGCCCAGGGCGTCGTAGCCGGCGTTGCTGTAGATCCGGCGCCGCCCGGGCCGGGCCAGCTCCCCGCCGTCGAGGCCGAGGCCCGACGCGTGGGCGAGGAGGTGGCGGACCGTCGCGCCGCGCGGACCCGCCGGGTCGTCGAGCCCGACCACCTCCTCCTCGACCGCCACCAGCAGCGCCGACGCGAACAGCGGCTTGGTGACCGACGCCAGGGCGAACGGCTCGTCGACGTCGCCGTGGGCGGCGACCACCCCGTCGGCCGTCACGATCGCGGCGGCGGCCCGTTCGACCGGCCAGCGGTCGAGGGCGAGCAGCGGGCCCGACGGGATCACCGGCCGATCGTAGGTCGGGTCCGTCCCGCTCCCGTGCGCCACCATGGCGTCCGTGACCGAGCCGCCGCCCCTGACGTCGGCCCGGCGGGCGGCCGCCGCGGTGGCCCGCCACCGGGCCGACGGTCCCGAACCGGACCTCGACCGCGCCGCCCGCGCCGTGATCGCCGCGACCCGTCCCGGCGACGTGCTCGCCTACGGCGAGGTGGCCGCCGAGGCGGGGTGGCCCGGTCGCGCCCGGGCCGTCGGGCGCGTCCTCGCCGGCTCGGACGGCTCCCTGCCGTGGTGGCGGATCGTCAACGCGGCGGGACGCCTGGTCCCGGGCCACGAGGCCGAGCAGGCCGAGCGCCTCCGGGCCGAGGGGGTCGACGTGGACCTCGCGCGTGCCCGGGTCAGGACGCCGAACGGCCGGAGGCGGAGCCGTTAGGCGAGGCCGACCCGGCCGGCACGGCCGCGCAGGTTCCGAGCGAAGCGAGGACTCGCTCCCGCGACGACGGTCGACACCATCCGCGGCCAGGTCCGGCAGACTGGTCACCGATGAGCATCTACGACCACCCCGTGAAGGCCCTCGACGGCGGCGACGCCGACCTCCACGACCTCGAGGGCCGAGCCGTCCTCGTCGTCAACGTCGCCTCCCGCTGCGGCCTCACCCCCCAGTACGAGGGTCTCGAGCGACTGCAACGCCGCTACGCGGACGCCGGGTTCACCGTCGCCGGCTTCCCCTGCAACCAGTTCATGGGCCAGGAACCCGGCACCGCCGAGGAGATCCAGACCTTCTGCTCCACCACCTACGGCGTCACCTTCCCGATGTACGAGAAGATCGACGTCAACGGCGACGACCGCCACCCGCTGTACGCGGAGCTCACCGAGACCGCCGACGCCGAGGGCCACTCCGGTGACATCCGCTGGAACTTCGAGAAGTTCCTGATCGGCCCCGACGGCGCCGTACGCGCCCGCTTCGCCCCCCAGGTCGAGCCGGAGGATCCGCAGGTGACCGCGGCGATCGAGGGCGCCCTGCCCGTGAGCTGACGGCTGCTCGCCTGGGGAATCGGGCCCCTGCGGTCGTAGGCTGTGGGGCGACATGACGAACAGCTTCGAATCGCTCGGAGTCGATGCGGCCCTGGTGAAGGCCCTCTCCGAGCGGGGAATCGATCGGGCGTTCCCGATCCAACAGCTCACCATCGCCGACGCACTCGCCGGACGGGACGTCTGCGGCAAGGCCAAGACCGGCTCGGGCAAGACGCTCGCGTTCGGGCTGCCGACCCTCCAGCGGGTCGAGCCCGCCGAGCCGCGACGGCCCCACGCCCTGGTCCTCGTACCCACCCGCGAGCTGGCGGTGCAGGTCTCCGACGAGCTCGCCCCGCTGGGCGAGGCCGTCGGTGTCCGGGTCGCCGCCGTGTACGGCGGGGCGAACATGGAGGCCCAGGTCCGCCGGCTCGCCCAGGGGGCCGAGGTCGTCGTGGCCACGCCCGGCCGCATGATCGACCTGATCGACCGGGGCGAGGCCAGCCTGGCCGCGGTCGACATCGTGGTCGTCGACGAGGCCGACCGCATGGCCGACATGGGTTTCCTGCCCCAGGTCGAGTGGCTGCTCCGCCACATCGAGGGCACCCACCAGACCCTCCTCTTCTCCGCGACCCTCGACGGCGCGGTGAAGACCCTCGTCGACCGCTACCAGCGGGACCCGGTCCGCCACGAGGTCGAGTCCGCCCAGGTGACGGTCGAGGAGATGACGCACCGCTTCCTGCTCGTGCACCAGATGGACAAGGCGAAGGTCATCGCCGCCATCGGCCGGGCGTCCAACCGCACCATCGTGTTCACCCGCACCAAGCGCTACGCCGACCGTCTCGTCGCCGAGCTGCGCGACGAGGGGGTGAAGGCCGGGGCGATCCACGGCGACCTTCCCCAGCGCCTCCGCGAGCGCAGCCTGGCGGACTTCGCCGACGGCAAGCTCCCGGTGCTCGTCGCGACCGACGTCGCCGCCCGCGGCATCCACGTCGACGACGTCGACGTCGTGATCCACGGCGACCCGCCGGAGGACCACAAGGCGTACCTCCACCGCTCCGGCCGCACCGCCCGGGCCGGCGAGCGCGGCCTGGTCGTCACCCTCGCACTGTGGAACGAGGAGCTCGACGTGCGGCGGCTCCAGAAGCGCATCGGCATCGACCTGCCGATCGTCGAGATCTTCTCGAACGACCCGCGCCTCGCCGACCTCACCGCCTGGGATCCCACCGCCGACAGCGGCGCCGCCTGATCCTCGGCGCGCCGAGCGCGGTGGACCCCGCCGTCGGGCGCTGGCTGGCGGCGGCCGCCGAGCTGCTGTCGCCCGACCTCGACGAGCAGGCGCGCGTCGACCGTTGGGCGGCCGCGGGTCCCGTCGGGCCGTCCGGCGGCGCCCCGACCCCGCTCGGACGTCTGCTGGCGGACCCCCCGGCGGGCTGGCGTCCCGCCCAGGCGGCCGGTCAGCTGCACGAGGCCCTGCTGGCCCCCGGCGAGCGCCGCGGCCAGGGTGCCCACTACACGCCCGTCGCCCTCGCCGCCGCCCTGATCCGGTGGGCGGCCGGTCCGACGTCCCTCCCGCTCGTCGGCGGGGGCGGGTCGACGATCGGTGGGGGTGGTCCCGCGCCCCGCGGTGGCCCCGAGCCGCGGGCCGTCCCCCGGTCCGATCGGCCCGGCGCGGCCCTCGATCCGCGGCTGGCCACGGTGCACGACCCGGCGGTGGGCGGGGGCGCGTTCCTCGTCGCCGCGATCGACCGGGCCGTCGGCGCCGGGGCCGATCCGCTCGACGCGCTCGACCGGGTGTCGGGCACCGACCTCGACCCGGTCGCGGTCGCCGTCGCCCGCACCGCGCTCGCCCTCGCCGCGGTGGAGCACGGCGCCGACCCGGCGGCGGCCGTGGCGCGGACCGGTCGCCGAATCGGTCGGGCCGACGGTCTGCTCGACGGGGCGGTGGCGCGCGGCGTCGACCTCGTGGTGGGGAACCCGCCGTTCCTGGGCCAGCTCCGCCGGGGCACCGCCCGGGACCGGGCGACCGCCGCCGCCCTCCGAGACCGGTACGGCGACGCCGTCCGCGGCTACGTCGACGCCGCCGCCCTGTTCCTGCTGGCCGGGCTGGAATCGGTGCGGCCCGGAGGGCGGGTGGTGCTGGTGCAGCCCGAATCGGTGCTCGGTACGCGGGACGCCGAGGGTGTGCGCGCCGCGGTGGTCGAGGCGGCCGACCTGATCGGTCTGTGGATCGCCGACGGACCGGCGTTCGCCGACGCCGCGGTCGACGTATGCGCGGTCGTGCTGGAACGTCGCAGCGGCGGCCCGGCCCCCGCCGACCGGCCCCCCGGCGCGCCGGCCCGCGTGCGCCTCGCGGTCGGCGTCGAGCGTTGGCGCGAGGCCGGCGATGCGCCGGTCCCGACCCCGCGCACGTGGTCGCCGCTCCTGGCCGCGGCCCGCGGCGTCCCGGCGGTCGTGCTCGACCCGGAGGCCGGCACGCTCGCCGACCTGGCCACCGCCACCGCCGGGTTCCGTCGCCACCACTACGCCCTCGCCCCGCTCGTCGAGGACCTCGATGCCGCCGACGGGTCGGACGGGCAGGACGTCGCCGACGACCCCGACGTCCTGGCGGTGCTGACGGTCGGGCTGGTCGACCCGTGGCACGTGGCGTGGGGCGAGCGGCCGGCCCGGATCGCCGGGCGGGTCAGGATGCGCCCGGTGGTCCGTCGCCTCGCGCTCGCGGCCCTCGCCGACGGCGGCGGCCCCGACGCCACGGTGGGCGTCTGGTTCGCCGCCCGCCTCGGACCCAAGGTGCTGGTCGCCCCGCAGACCCGCGTGGTCGAGGCGATCGCCGATCCCGACGGCCGCTACCTGCCCGCCGTGCCGCTCGTCGCGGTCGAACCGGGCCCGGACGTCGACGATCCGGTCGCCTGGACGGGTCGGGTCGCCGCCGCCCTGTCGGCCCCGCCGGTCACCGCCTGGGCGCTGGCGGAGTCCGCCGGCACCGCCCGCAGCGCCGACGCGCTGAAGCTAGCCGCCCGCCAGGTCCTCGCCGTGCCCCTGCCGAGCGATCGCGACCGCTGGTACGCCGCCGCCGACGCGCTGTCGGCCGGGACGCCGCTGGTCGAGGTGGCCGGCGACCTCACCGCCGCGTACGGCCTCGCGCCCGACGATCCGGTCGTGGACTGGTGGCGCGCCCGCCTGCCCGGGGCGTCGCGCGGGCGTTGACCCGCCGCACGGGGTCGAGCCGGACGGAGGTCGGTCAGCCTGGCGGGTCGGTGGTCAGCCCGGGGCGAGCGGTTCGCCGGCGTCGTCGAGCACCCGCGCCGGGCCGGCGATCTCGGAGTCGGTCTCGTGCACGAACCAGCGGATGTCGGTGGTCTCGCTGATGCGCACCTCGGCGGTGGCGGTCGTGCCGTCGGTCAGGTCGAGCACCACGGTCGCCGCCTGGCGGGGGAGGGGCGCGAAGGCCACCGTCGTACCGTCGGGGAGCGGAGCCGAGGTGATCAGGTAGCGCCCGACCTCGGCTCCGGCGTCGACCGTCGCGCCGCACTGGCCGGTGGTCTCGTCGCCGTCGACGTAGAGGGTGAGGCAGTGGTCGCCGTCGTCGTCGACGTACCCCTCGAGCTGCCAGCCGCTGTCGCCGGACCCGCCGGAGGCGAGGGTCACCCGGTCGACCCCGCCGGAGTCGGGGCGCAGGGCCACCCCGATCGAGAAGCTGACGACCACCAGCAGCAGGAATCCCAGGGCCCACAACCCGCAGCCCACGTAGTCGCGCCGCGACGCGCCGGCTCGACCGGCGCCGGGTCGGCTCGGGGCGGGCTCCTCGTCGCTCACCCTCCGGACCGTACACACGGGGTCGGAGGAATCCCGTACACGGGTTTCGTTCGCCCGGGTGCGGTCCGAGGTTCTACGCTGCCGGGCGTCATCAAGAGCGGCCCGGTGCACCGGGTCCGGCAACCTGGGACGGACACCCAAGGTGCCTCCCACCTCCGGTGGGGATGTGGTCGGCTCGCCGGCAACGAAGTGTCCGGGATCCACCCGGCGCAGGCACCCGGTCCGCCCCTCGGAACGAGGAGCGAAGCGTGGAGGACGACATCGACGTCACCGACGTGGGCCGCTCCGCGCTCGCCAAGCCCGACTGGACCGGCGCCCACACCAGCACCCTGCCCGCGTCGGGCGCGTGGCGGCCGAGCGACCCGGCCGGCGAGCGGCAGTTCCTGCGCACGTTCGTCGACCGCACCTTCATCCTCGAGGGGGGCGGACAGCTCAGCGACGTGACGGTCGCCTTCGAGACGTGGGGCCGCCTGGCGCCCGCCGCGGACAACGCGATCCTCCTCTGCCACGCCCTCACCGGCGACGCGCACGCCGCCGGCCCCGCCGGACCGGGGCAGCCGACCCCCGGCTGGTGGGAAGGACTGATCGGCCCCGGCCGCGCCCTCGACACCGACCGCTGGTTCGTCGTCTGCGCCAACGTCCTCGGCGGCTGCCAGGGATCGACCGGCCCGGCGTCGCACCTGCCCGACCGCCGCGGGCGGTACGGCTCGTCGTTCCCCGTGGTCACGATCCGCGACATGGTCCGCACCCAGGCCCGCCTGGCCGACGCCCTCGGCATCGAGCGCTTCGCGGCGATCGTCGGCGGCTCGATGGGCGGCATGCAGGTGCTCGAGTGGGGCGTGATGTTCCCCGACCGGGTCCGCCTCCTCGTGCCGATCGCCACGTGCGGCGCCGCCACCGCCCAGCAGATCGCCTACTGGAGCACCGGTCGGCGGGCGATCGCCCTCGATCCCCTCTGGCGCAACGGCGACTACTACGACGCCGAGCCCGGCGACGGCCCCCACCAGGGCCTCGCCCTGGCCCGCATGATCTCCCAGATCACGTTCCGCACCGACCGGGTCTTCACCGACAAGTTCGGCCGTGACGAGGTCGAACCGCTCGCCGGTGGACACTTCGACCTCTGGCAGCGCTTCCAGGTCGAGCGCTACCTCGAGCACCACGGCGACAAGCTGATCCGCCGCTTCGACGCCAACTCGTACCTGCTGCTCACCAAGGCGATGGACCTCCACGACCTCGGTCGCGGCCGGGGCGGCCTGGGCTCGGCGCTCGCCCGCATCTCCGCGCCGGTGGTCGCGATCGGCATATCCAGCGACGCCCTGTATCCCGCATACCAGTCCGCCGACCTCGCCATGGCGCTCGCCGACCGCGGCCACGACGCCCGCTACGTCGAGCTCGACAGCCCCCACGGCCACGACGCCTTCCTGCTCGAGGACGAGCAGATGACCGCCGTGCTCGCCCCACTCCTCAACCAGGTCGCGTCGTGAGCCGCGTCCGTCCGAACGAAGGGAACCCCACCCGATGACCGGGTCGTCCGACCTCCATCCCGACACCGTCGCCGTCCGCGGCGGACGGCAGTCCTGTTCGCCCGCCCTCGCCCCCGTCGTGTGGGCGTCGTCGACGTTCGTCTCCGATTCGGTCGACGAGGCCCGCCAGGCCGCCCTCGCGGTCGGCGGCGACCGCTTCTACTCCCGGTACGGCAACCCGACCGTCAACGACTTCGAGCGGCTCGTCGCCGAGCTGGAGGGCGCCGAGGCGGCCCGGGCGTTCGGCTCGGGCATGGGAGCGGTCGCCGCGGTGGTGCTCGGCCTGTGCTCCCAGGGCGACCACATCGTCGCCGCCCGGCAGATCTACGCCGGCACCCAACTCCTGTTCCAGGCGGTCTGTCCCCGCTTCGGCATCGACGTGACGTTCGTCGACGGCACCGAGCCGGGGGCGATGGCGGCCGCGGTCCGCCCCGGGAAGACGGTGCTGGTGTGGGCCGAGACGCCCGCCAACCCGCGCCTCGACCTGGTCGACCTCGACGAGCTGGGCGCCATCGCCGGGCCGATGACCGTCGTCGACTCGACCTTCGCCACGCCGCTCGGCCAGCGCCCGATCGACCACGGCGTCGACATCGTCGTCCACTCGGCCACCAAGGCGCTCGCCGGCCACAACGACGCCACCCTCGGCGTGGTCGCCACGTCCCAGGAGCTGGTGCAGTGGCTCACCGGCTTCGCCGTCCTCCAGGGCGCCACGGCCTCGCCGTACGACGCCGCCAACGGCATCCGCGGCATCCGCACGTTGCCGGTGCGCTTCGCCCGCCAGACCGGGACCGCCCTGGAGCTGGCCACCTGGCTCGACGCCGACGACCGCGCCGCGAACGTCCGCCACCCAGGCCTGCCGTCGCACCCGCAGCACGACCTGGCCCGCCGCCAGATGCGCCTCACCGGTGGTCTCCTCTGCTTCGACCTGCCCGGCGGGCTCGACGCGGGACGCCGGTTCGTCGAGGCGGTCGAGGTCGCCCAGCTCGCCTCGTCGCTCGGCGGCCCCGAGACGCTCGTGACCCACCCGGCGTCGACCACGCACGTCAACCTGCTCCCCGACGAGATGGAGGCGGTCGGCATCGGCCCCGGCACGATCCGCATGTCGATCGGGCTCGAGGACGCCGCCGACCTGCGCGCCGACCTCGACCGGGCGCTGAGCGCCGCGGCGGGAGGCTGACCGGTCCGTGCCCGAGGTCCTGGAGGTCGAGTACTTCCGCCGGGTCGCCGACCGCACCGTCGGCCGCACGATCGCCCGGGTCCGCGCCCCCGACGAGTGGTTCGTGAAGCGCACCGACCCGGCCGCGCTCGGCGTGCTGGTCGGCTGCCGCGTCACCGGCACCCGACGCCGCGGCAAGCTGCTGATGATCGACACCGACGGCCCGGTCCTAGGTCTCCGCTTCGGCATGACCGGCCGTCTCCTCGTCGACGGCTTCGCCCCGATCGAGCGCCTGGAGTACGCGTCGGCGCGCTACGAGCCGGAGTGGTTCCGGTTCGGGCTCGACTTCGCCGAGGGCGGGCGCCTCGACCTGGTCGACCCCCGACGCCTCGGCGGTGTGGAGCTCGACCCGGACCCCGACCGCCTCGGTCCCGACGTGATGACGATCGGCGCCGCCGGGCTGCGCGACGTGCTCGCCGGCTCGACCGCGCCGCTCAAGGCCCGGCTGCTCGACCAGGATCGCCTGGCCGGGCTCGGCAACCTGCTCGTCGACGAGATCCTGTGGCGCGCCGGGCTCGACCCCGCCCGCCCCGCCGGGGGTCTCGACCCGTCCGAGCTCGCCCGCCTGCACCGGCACCTGCGGGCCACGCTCGCGCGGCTCCTCGAGAAGGGCGGGTCGAATAAGGGGGACCTCCAGGGCCAGCGCCGCCGCGACGGCGAGTGCCCCCGGTGCGGGACGCCCCTCGAACGCCGCACGATCGGCGGGCGCACGACCTTCTCGTGCCCGACGCACCAGCGGTAGCCCCACCGGGCCCGGCACCCGGGCGTCGGATCGGCCCTCGGCGGCCGGATCACCGGGGGTCGAACCCGTAGCATCGGCGGTCGTGGCCGCCCGCTCCTCCCCGTGTCGCCGAGTGGCGGCGACCCTCGCGGTGGGCGTGGCGCTCGGCCTGGGCGGGGCGGGGGCTCCCGCGGGCGCGTCCGCGGCCGGACCTCTCCCCTCCGACGTGGCCGCCGCCGGACCGGGTGGGCCCGCCGCCCTCGTGGCCCTGGCCCCGGTGCCGCGCCAGGACCCGACCCCGGACACCGGGCCGGTCACCTCGACCAGCGATCCGGTCGCCGACACCGAGGTCCCGGCCGCCGACGTCACCGAGGCCGAGGAGCAGGCGAGCGCCGACCTCCGCTCGGTGTGGGTGATCGTCGCCGCCCTGGTCGCGGTGGCCCTCGGCCTGCTCGTGCTGCTCGTGCTGTACGTGAGGGCCACCAATCCTCGCCGGGCCGCCGCCCGCCGCGAGGAACGCCTGGCCCGAGTCCGCGACTCGGCCCGCGAGATGACCGGCGACGACGGGGAGTCGAAGGTCGGCGATGCCGCGGCCGCCAAGGCGGCGTCCGCCGGCACGGCGGACGCCGACGACACGGGTGATGAGACCGCTGACGGGGCGGACGGAGCCGACGCGACCGTCGCGGCGGACGGTGCGGCACCCGCCGGCGGTGCCGCCGGGGCCGGCCCGACCCCCGGAGCGGTGGCGCCCGCGGCGGCGGTGCTGTCGCGCCCGCCGGTCGGCGGCGACGAGGGGGTCCGCGTGCTCGCCGGGGAGGCGGCCGACGATGCGGTCGGTGTGGGCCGCCGCGCGCTGCCGGTCACCGCGTCGGGCGAGGAGGTCGAGGTCCCCGAGGGCGCCGAGGCGCCGGTGCGCATCGTCCCGGCCCCCGATCCCGACCGCCTCCCGCCCCGCGAGCTGCTCGAACGGCCGACGCCGCCCACCCGCCGCCGCCGCCGGGTCGAGGCACCCCCGAAGACGCTGGTGACCCCGGACGCCGAGCGGGTGCTGGTCCGCCCCGGGCGTCGCCCGGTCCGGGTCCCGCCTGCACCGGCCCCGACGCCGGAGCCGTCGACCGCTCCCGATGTCGGCGCGTCGGGGTCCCCGGCCAGTCCATCGGCCGGTCCCGATGCGGATCCCGCGAGTCCGGGCCCGGGCGAGGCCGCCGCCACGGACCCGGGACCGCGGCCGCGTCCCGCGACCGACGCCGAGGCTCCCGGCGGCGAGGGGTCCGGCCGGTAGGTTGTCGGGCATGTCCGACCAGCTCGACGTCGACGCCATGGTGGCCCGCTTCCGCGAGCGGGCCGAGGCGGTGAAGAAGCGCAACCTGCCCCCGGTGGCCGGTCCCGAGCGGACCCGCCTCGTGCAGCAGGCGCAGACCGACTACCAGGACTTCGCCATCATCGGCGACGCCGAGGCGTCGCTCGACGACGGGGTCCTGACCCTGCGGATCGACCTGCGCCCGCCGTCCTGACCCCGGTGGACGACCGCGAGGCGCGCACCGCGGCGGCCATCGACGCCGCGAACGAGGACGACCCGGACCGGGTCGGGTACGACGGCGCCTCGCGGCCGCTCCAGCAGACGCTTGGCCGGGTCGCGGCCGCGTGGGTGGTCCGCCTCGATCCCGACTCGTCGCCCGCCCAGCGCCTCGCGGCCCGGGCGCACCACCTCCGCCGTTGGGAGCGGCCCCGGTCCGACCATCCCGACGGCCGGGCCGGCTACCTCCGCTGGCGCAAGGAGGCGACCGCCCGTCACGCCGCCGACCTGGCCGCCCTCCTGGTGGCCGAGGGGTGGGACCCCGCGACCGTCGAGGACGCGACCCGCCTCGTCCGCAAGGAGGGTCGGGGTTCGTGGCCTCCCGCGCAGGTGCACGAGGACGCCGTCTGCCTGGCGTTCCTCACCGTCCAGCTCGACGCGGTGGCCGACCAGCTCGGCGACGAGAAGGTCGTCGACGTGCTCCGCCGGACGCTCCGCAAGATGAGCCCGGCTGCCGTCGAGCACGCGGCCACCCTCCCGTACTCCGCCCGCGGCCGGGCCCTGGTCGAGGCCGCCGTCGCCGGCTGATCCCCACCGCGACGCCGCTGGTCGGCCCACGGCGACGGCGCCGCCCGCACCCGTTCTGGCTTGGCCGCCCCGGAGGCCCCGGGTAGGGTGTCGGCTCCCCGCGGACGTAGCTCAGCTGGTAGAGCATCACCTTGCCAAGGTGAGGGTCGCCGGTTCGAATCCGGTCGTCCGCTCCAAGCCCCTGGTCCCTGACCAGGGGCTTCTTCGTTGCCGACCAGGCGGGTGGGTGATTGGTAGGTGACGGTCGACCGCGGCCGCCGTCCGACCCCCGTGGCGCGCCGGCGCGATGTCCACGGGTGCCCGTCCCGGGCTTAGGCCATAGACGATCCGCAGAGAGTCAGCCTGATGTCCGAGTGCTGGGACCGTGGTCCGCGAGGTGCGGCGTCGATTGGGTTTGTCGCAGGGCGAGCTGGCGCGGCGCGCGGTGGTCGCGGCCGGTGGTGAGTGCCTACGAGAACTGGCGGCTCGGATCCGAGGTGGAGCTCACCCACCTTCGCATCGAGTCGAAGGGGGCGGTCGACGCCGCCGTCGGCGACAACGACCCCGACGCGCTCGACGCCTTCCCAGGTGGCGGCTCGGGTGGGTCGGGCGCATCGACGCACGCCACCCGAACCCGCTGGTCCCCTGAGGGTCTCGGACCTACGGTCATCGGCATGTCCGGCCGGGCCATGGCGGTGACCTTCCACAAGAGGGGGCGGGGCTGCGGGTGGACGGCGGTGCGCCCGCCCCGCTCGATCGTGCCGGGCCCGACGATGGCCGCCGGTGGTGACCTTCCGCACGACCTCTACACCTTCGTGATCGAGGACGCCCTCGACATCGAGCACGGCTTCTGGGGCTGCGTCGCCGCGGGGGCCACGTTCAAGACCTTGGGCCGGAAGCGCACCCCTCAGGGGAAGGCCGTGATCGCCCGGCACCTCGATGAGCTCGACGAGGCCGAGGCGCGGGTCAACGAGGTCTACTTCGCGTGGCGCGCGGGCACCGCGACCGATCTCGACGACGAGCTGAGCCTGATGCTGGACCGATGGCGCGGCCTGCCCGACGGCGGCGACCTCGTGGTGGAGTGGGCGATCGAACGACCGTTTCGACGCCGGGCGCGGCACCGCCCGCCGTCTCGGTAGCGCGCCCGCGGGCGCGCTCGGGGCGGGGCCGGCTCCTGGTCACGTCGGTCGCGCGTCCCTCGTCGCTTGCGGCCGCGCCGTGAAGCCCGAACCGTGGCGCTGACCTATCGTCGATACACATCGATGTGTACCTTGGTCCACATGAGTAGGACCAACATCGAGCTGGACGACGAGCTGGTCGAGTTGGCCATGCGTCGGTATCGCCTCGACTCGAAGCGGGCCGCCGTCCAGCTTGCGTTGGAGAAGCTCGTGGGCGAGCCCATGACTCGGGCTGAGGTGTTGGCGATGCAAGGGTCCGGGTTCGACCTGACCAATGACGAGGTCGAGTCGCCGAGCGACGCGGATGCGGCCGGGTCCGGGTGAGCAGCGGGTCCGTCCCGGCCGTCGCGGTCGCCGGTGAGGCCATCGTGGTCGACACGTCCGCGTGGATCGAGTTCCTCCAGGCGACCGGGTCGAACGTGCATCTTCAACTGGCGGAAGCCGTCGAATCCGAAACCGACATCGTCGTGCCCGAGGTCGTGCGCATGGAACTGCTGATCGGCGGGACCTCCGAGGACTGGGCGGTCCGCCGCCGGCGGATGCTCGACTCCTTCCACGTCGAGCCGGCGATGCCGCTGGTCGACACCGAGACGGCCGCCGCCATCCACCGAGCGTGCCGTCGCGGCGGGGAGACGGTGCGGAACCTGATCGACTGCCAGGTCGCCGCCACCGCGATCCGGATGGACCTTCCGGTGCTGCACCGTGACCGCGACTTCGACGTGATCTGCCGCCACTCGCGACTCCGCGCCGTGAGCCCCTCGTAGCGTCGGTCCGAGACGGCGCGCGAGGATCCACCGCGCCGCGGAGCACCCATCGAGGTGCTCGGGGTGGCCGACCTTCCGATGTTGTCGGCGCGGGACAACGGGGCCCTCGACCCGGCTCCCAGGGCGTCGTCTCCCGCAGCGTCGGACGGTCCGGGCGTCACGCGCCCGCGGGCGCGTGACGCCCTGTCGGGTCCGGCGTCGTCGCCGTCCCTCCGCCGGTACCGACGGCGATCCGCGGCCTGGGCGGGCGCGTCCGGGGCGGGCACCGGGTCCGCATGTTCGGGCGTCGTTCGCTGGCTCGCGGCGGTCCCCGGCCGTCTTCGCTGTCACACCCCCTCTGTAGGCTGAGCGAACAAACGTTCCCATCCAGCGCTCGCTCAGCCTACAGAGGTGATCCCATGCGAACGACCGAGACGAAGCCCCTCGACTCCACCCCCACGACCTCGCCGCCCGCGTCGGTCTCGTCGCCCGCGGCACCGTCCGATCCGGGCCCGGCGCGCCCGCGGGCGCGCGACGCCTTGGCGGGGCTGGCGTCGGAGCGGTTGGAGGTCGAGTTGCTCGACCTCTCGGCGCGGATGGCGGCGGGCACCTACGAACTGCTCGTCCTGGTGGGCGAGCTCGACGCCCGGGGGACCTGGGCGGTCCAGGGGGCGTTGTCGTGCGCGGCCTGGTTGGCCGACCACTGCGACATCGAGGTCGGCACCGCCCGCACCCAGGTCCGCGTCGCCCGGGCGATGCGCGAGTTCCCGGCGCTCGACGCGGCGATGGCCAACGGGGACGTGTCCTACGCCAAGGCCCGGGTGCTGGTGCCGCACCTCAGCGAGGGCAACGTCGACGATCTGATCGGCCTCGCCGAACG
>Ga0123332_1000824_pt1 | contig 31273 bp, 24 predicted proteins | sample BioC12SIPDNA_4_FD_89958 | JGI IMG/M metagenome (GOLD analysis project Ga0123332, IMG submission 89958) | Anaerobic biogas reactor microbial communites from Washington, USA - Biogas_R2_A C12 SIP DNA | ecosystem: Engineered > Bioreactor > Anaerobic > Unclassified | place: Washington, USA... | reverse complement strand
TCGTCGGCCAGGTCGATCGTGGCCACCACCTCGCTCCGCAGCGAGGGGTCCGACACGTACGGCGTCGCGTGCTCCGATGACTCGGCCCAGCCGTAGGCGTGGGCCGCGCTCTCCGCGCACCGGGCGGCGGCCCAGGTCAGGCCCCCGTACTCGTTGACCCACTCGATCTGCTGCACGGCGAGGAAGATCGTCGCCAGCGCGGGGGTGTTGTAGGTCTGGTCCTTGCGCGAGTTCTCGAGCGCGATGCCGAGGTCGAGGCTGGCGGGGCGCCAGCGGTCCGAGGCCGCGATTCGCTCGATGCGGTCGATCGCCTGCGGCGAGCAGACGGCGATCCACAGCCCGCCGTCGGACGCGAGGCACTTCTGCGGCGCGAAGTAGTAGACGTCGGTGTCGACCGGGTCGAAGCGGAGGCCCCCGGCCGCGGACGTCGCGTCCACGAGCACCAGGGCGCCGGGGTCGGCCCCCTCGGGTCGGGTCGGCGTGACCGCGACACCGGTCGAGGTCTCGTTGTGGGTGAGGCAGTAGGCGTCGGCCCCGTCGACGGCGACCAGCGGCGGCGCCGAGCCCGGTTCCGCCCGCGCGGTCGACGGCTCGCCCAGGTGCGGGGCGCTTCGGGTCACCTCGGCGAACTTGCCCGAGAACTCGCCGAAGACGAGGTGGTGGCTGCGCTCCTCGATGACGCCGAAGGACAGGGCGTCCCAGAACCCGGTCGTGCCGCCGTTGCCGATCAGCACCTCGTAGCCGTCGGGGAGGGCGAGCATCTCGGCCAGGCCGTTCCGCAGGCGGGCGACCATGAAGCGCACACCGGGCTGGCGATGCGAGGTGCCGAGGTACTCCCCGGCCTGCTCGGCCAGGGCGGCGACCGCCTCGGGCCGCACCTTCGACGGTCCGCAGCAGAAGCGGCCGTCGCCGGGCAGGAGGTCGGCGGGGATGGTGATCTCGGGCGGGGCGGCGCTCATCGCGTGCCACTATCGCGGGCGACCCGGGCGCGGGGAAATCCCGTTCCCACCCGCCCGGGCGAGCCTCCAGGAGCCGAGCCCCGATGACCGACCCCCCCTCCGAACGCCGCCTGTCCGCCCGCGTGGCGGCGATCGCGCCCTCCGCCACCCTCGCGGTCGACGCCCAGGCCAAGGCGCTCAAGGCGGCGGGCGAGGACGTCATCGGATTCGGCGCCGGTGAGCCCGACTTCCCGACGCCGGAGCACATCGTCGAGGCCGCGGCCGCCGCGTGCCGCGATCCCCGCAACCACCGCTACACCCCTGCGGCGGGCCTGCCCGAGCTGCGCGAGGCGATCGCGGCCAAGACGCTCCGCGACTCCGGCTACGAGGTCGACCCCGCCCAGGTCGTCGTCACCAACGGCGGCAAGCACGCCGTGTACAACGCCTTCGAGAGCCTCCTCGACCCCGGCGACGAGGTGCTGCTGCCCGCCCCCTACTGGACGACCTACCCCGAACCGATCCGCCTCGCGGGGGCGATCCCGATCGAGATCGACACCGACGAGGCCTCCGGCTTCCGCGTGACCGTCGAGCAACTCGAGGCGGCCCGCACGCCACGCACCCGGGCGCTCGTGTTCGTGTCGCCGTCGAACCCGACCGGGGCCGTCTACCCCCGCGACGAGGTCGAGGCGATCGGCCGCTGGGCCGTCGAGCACGGGATCTGGGTCGTCACCGACGAGATCTACGAGCACCTCACCTACGGTGACCACGAGTTCTCGTCGATGCCGGTGGTCGTCCCGGAGCTGGCCGACCGCTGCCTCGTGCTCAACGGCGTCGCCAAGACCTACGCCATGACCGGGTGGCGGGTCGGGTGGATCATCGGCCCGCTCGACGTCGTCAAGGGCGCCACCAACCTCCAGTCGCACCAGACGTCGAACGTGGCCAACGTCAGCCAGCGCGCCGCCCTCGCCGCGGTCGGTGGGAACCTCGACGACGTCGCCCGCATGCGCGAGACCTTCGAGCGCCGCGGGCGCACCATGCACTCGCTGCTCTCGGCGATCGAGGGCGTCACCTGCCGCGAACCGGAGGGCGCGTTCTACGCGTTCCCGTCGTTCGCGGCCGTCGTCGAGCGGGGTGAGGTGGCCGGGCGACCGGTCTCGTCGACGCTCGACCTGGCGGCGGTGATCCTCGAGGAGGCCAAGGTGGCGATCGTGCCCGGCGAGGCGTTCGCCGCGCCCGGCTACGCACGGCTTTCCTTCGCCCTCGGCGACGACGACCTGGGCGAGGGCATCCGGCGCATCGCCGACCTGCTGGAGCCGTGACCGCCCGGGTCCTGCCCTACGGCGCCTGGCCCTCGCCGCTCGCCGCCGGGGCCCTCACCGAGGGGGCCGTCTCCGCCGGTGAGGTGCGCGTCGACGCCGACGACGTGTGGTGGAGCGAGGCCCGCCCAGCCGAGGGCGGCCGCATCGCCCTGCGTCGCCGCCGCGCCGACGGCACCGTCGCCGAGGTCCTCGGCCCGACCGGGAACGTCCGCACCGGACTGCTGGAGTACGGCGGCGGCGCGTGGTGCGTCGAGGCGGGCGTCGTCACCTTCGCCCACTGGGACGACCAGCGCCTCCACCGGGCCGTCGCCGACGACCCGGACGCGGCACCGGTGCCGATCACCCCGGAGCCGGTCACCCCGCGCGGCCTGCGCTACGGCGACGTCACCCCGCTCGACGCCTCGTGGGTGGTGGCCGTGCGGGAGGCCCACCCGGGCGAGGCGCCGGCGGGCGGTGCGCCCGAACCGGTCCACGAGATCGTCGCCGTGCCCACCGACGGGAGCGCCGCCGACGATCCCGACGCCGTGGTCGTGCTGGTGTCGGGCCCGGACTTCGTCGCCGCCCCCCGGCCCGGTCCCGCCGCCCTCGCCTGGATCGCGTGGGACCACCCGCGCATGCCCTGGGACGGCACCGAGCTGTGGGTCGCGGGCCTGGCGCTCGACGGCGACGGTCGCCCGACGGTGCGCGTTCCCCACCGGGTCGCGGGCGGATCGGACGAGGCGATCGTCGGGCCGGAGTGGGACGCGTCGGGCGACCTCTGGTGCGCGTCGGACCGGAGCGGATGGTGGAACCTCCACCGCGTGATCGACCCGCGCGGCGAGGCGCGCGTCGAGCCGGTCGGCCCGGTCGCCGCCGAGATCGGCGGCCCCCGCTGGGTCGGCGGCCTGCGCTGGTACGCGCCGCTCGGCGACGGCCGCATCCTGGCCGCCGCCACCGCCTCGGGCGCGACCGGTCTCGTGGTCGTCGACCCGACCGAGCCCGCGGCTCCGCCGGTGCCGATCACGGTGAGCGTCGGTGACGCGCCCGCGTCGGTCGTCGGCCAGGTCGTGGCCGGTCCCGGGCCGACCCAGGCCGCGGTCGTCGCCGCGTCCGCCACCGCCGGACCCACCGTGCTCCTGGTCGACCTCGGGGGCGGCTCGCGGCGCCGGGGGCGGGCCCGCCTCGCGGTGCCGCTCGAGCGAGCCGGCGACGCGTCGGCGTCGACCTCCGACGGGTCGACGCCCGCGCCGACGGTCGTACCCGCCGCCGAGGCCCCGCCGGCCCGGCTCGACGCGGCGTCGGTGGCCCGGCCGGAGCCGTTCACGTTCCCGACCGGTGACGGCGAGGTCGCCCACGGCCTGCTCTACCGGCCCCGCCTCGCCGGGGTGTCGGGTCCCGACGACGCCCGGCCGCCGCTCGTCGTCACGATCCACGGCGGCCCGACCAGCGCCGCCCGACCGATGTTCGACCTCCGGACGCAGTTCTGGACCACGCGCGGCTTCGCCGTCGCCGACGTCGACCACCGCGGCTCCACCGGCTACGGCCGCCCGTTCCGGCGACGTCTCGACGGCGCGTGGGGCGAGGTCGACGTGGTCGACTGCACCGCTGCGGCCCGGCACCTCGCCGCGGTGGGCGACGTCGACCCGGACCGCATCGTGATCCGCGGCGGGTCGGCGGGAGGTATGACCGTCCTGTCGGCGCTGTGCTCCTCGGACGTGTTCGCCGGCGGCACCGTGCTCTACGGCGTCACCGACCTCGCCGCCCTGGCCACCGACACCCACAAGTTCGAGTCCCGCTACCTCGACACGCTGGTCGGGCCGTGGCCCGAGGCGGCCGACGTGTACGCGGCCCGCAGCCCCGTCAACCGGCTCGACCGCCTCGCGGCCCCGATCCTGGTCCTCCACGGGGCCGACGACCGGGTCGTCCCGCCCGCCCAGGCGGAGGCGGTCGTGGCCGCCGCCGCCCGGTACGGTGTCCGCCACGAGTACCGGTCGTTCGCGGGTGAGGGGCACGGCTTCCGCCAGGCCGCGACGATCGTCGAGGCCCTGGAGGCGGAGCTGACCTTCTATCGAGAGATCCTCGACCTCGGGGCGTCCGGGTGAAGGCCGACCTCTTCCACGCGGTGCGCATCGCCCGGGCCCCGATGATCTGGTGGGGACGGCGCCGCTACGCCGACGTGGGCGAGCGCGAGCGCGAGACGCTCGAGCGCCACGCGTACCGGCGCCGGGTCCGGGGGCTGTGGGCGTCGACCGCGGTCGACCCCGACTACCTGTACCGGGCCGACCTCGACTCCGACAGCGTCATCCTCGACGTCGGCGCGTTCCGTGGCGAGGTGGCCCAGACCTTCGTCGACCTCTACGGCGCCCGGGTCCACTCCTTCGAGCCCGAGCCGAGCCTGGTCGATCTGCTCCGTGAGCGGGCGGCCGCCGAACCGCGGATCGTCGTGCACCCCTTCGGCCTCGGGCGCGCCGACGCCCGGCTCACGATGCAGATCGACGGCCCGGCGTCGACGGTGTTCGGCGACGACGGTCGAGAGGACGTGGTCGGCCGCACCCAGGTCGAGATCCGTGACGCGGCGGAGGTGTTCGACGAGCTCGGCCTCGACCGCATCGACTTCATGAAGGTCAACATCGAGGGCGGCGAGTTCGACCTGATCGAGCGGCTGCACGAGACCGGGTGGCTGCCCCGGATCCGGTACGTGCTGGTGCAGTTCCACGAGTGGCACGACGACGCGTACCGGCGGCGGTGGCGGGCGCGGCGACAGCTCCGCAAGTCGCACGACGAGATCTGGAACTACCCGTGGATCTACGAGCTGTGGTGCTCCCGCGACCGGCCGCCCCCTCCGCCGCTGTACACGCCGGAGGAGCAGGAGGTGATCGCCCGGGCGATCCGCGAGCAGTTCGCGGCGAGCCAGGAGGCGGCGGGTCCGACGTCCCCACCGGCCTGACCGCCCGGCCCCGACGAGGCGAGCCGCGGCCGGCGGCGTGACCGTCGCCACCCCCGGCGGCGACCGTTTGGTCGACCGGCCCCGGACGGGACCACAATCGACCCCATGGCCCGAGTCCTCGTCACCGAGAAGATCGCCGATGGGGGCCTCGACGCCCTCCGTGCCGCCGGGCACGACGTCGACCTCCGGCTCGACCTGACCCCCGACGACCTGCTCGAGGCGGTGGTCGGTGCCCACGCCCTCATCATCCGGTCGTCCACCCAGGTGACCGATGCCGTGCTGGAGGCCGGCGCGGAGCTGGTCGTCGTGGGGCGGGCCGGGATCGGCCTCGACAACGTCGACGTCGACACCGCCACCCGGCGCGGCGTGATGGTCGTCAACGCACCGCAGTCGAACATCCTCTCGACCGCCGAGCACACGATGGCGATGCTGCTCTCGGTCGCCCGGCGCATCCCTCAGGCCCACGCCGCGCTCGTCGACGGCCGGTGGGAGCGCTCCAAGTGGGTCGGCGTCGAGCTGGCCGACAAGACGCTCGGCATCGTCGGGCTCGGCCGCATCGGCAAGCTCGTGGCCCAGCGCGCCAGCGCGTTCGGGATGCGGATCATCGCCCACGATCCCCACGTCGCCGCGGAGCGGGCCCGGCAGCTCAACGTCGAGCTGGTCGACCTCGAGACGCTCGCCGCCACCGCCGACTTCGTCACCCTGCACGTCGTCAAGACGCCCGAGACGATCGGCATGATCGGCGACGACTACTTCGCCAAGGCCAAGACCGGCCAGCGCATCGTCAACGTGTCGCGCGGTGGCGTGATCGACGAGGAGGCCCTCGCCGCCGCCCTCGCCGACGGCCGCATCGGCGGCGCCGCCCTCGACGTCTACGCCAGCGAGCCGACCACCGACTCGCCGCTGTTCGAGCAGGCCGACTTCGTGGGCACCCCCCACCTGGGGGCCAGCACCCGCGAGGCGCAGGACAAGGCGGGCGACACGATCGCCGAGCAGGTCCGCCTGGCCCTGGCGGGCGAGTTCGTGCCGTTCGCGGTGAACATCGCCGCCGCCGAGGCGTCGGAGACGGTGCGGCCCTTCCTCGGTGTCGCCGAGCAGATCGGCGGCGTGTTCGCCGGGCTGTCCGAGGGCCTGCCACCGGTGATCGACATCGAGTACCAGGGCGAGCTGGCCGGCTACGACACCCGGATCCTGACGCTGTCGGTCCTGAAGGGCGCCTTCGCCGGCACCACCGAGGAGCCGGTGAGCTACGTCAACGCCCCGCAGGTCGCGGCCGACCGCGGGATCGAGATCCGCGAGACGAGCACCGTCACCGCCCGCGACTGGGTCAACCTGGTCACGATCTCCGGCGGCGGGCACTCGGTGTCGGGCACGCTGGTCGGGCTGCGGGCCGAGCCGCGGCTCGTCGGCCTCGACGGCCACACCGTCGACGTGCCGCCGTCACCCCACATGGTCGTGGTCCGCAACGACGACCGGCCCGGCGTGATCGGGCGGGTCGGCACCACGCTGGGCGAAGCGGGCGTCAACATCGCCGACATGGACGTCGGCCGCACCGACGAGGGCGCCTCGGCGCTCATGGTCATCTCGGTCAGCCAGGCCCTCCCCGGCGAGGTGGCCGAAGCGCTGCGCTCCGCCGAGGGCGTCACCTCCGTCGCCGTCATCGACCGGGCCTGACCTCCCCGAATTTCGATCCTCGTCCCCCGCATGGGTGGACCCGGGTTGAAATTTCGGCTCTTCGGTGGGTCAGCGCTTGGCGGCGCGGTAGCCGGCGGCCTCGGCGGCCTCGGCGGTGGGGTAGCAGCGGTCGGGGCGGGTGCGCTCGTAGGACAGGCCGCCGGGCTGGTGGAAGATCCCGCTCGACTCCTTGGCCTTGATCGGGAACCCGTCCGGGCACGAGCCGTCCGCCGCCGGGCTCGCCCACGATCCTCCGCCGCCGCCCTCGACGGGCTCGACCGGCTCGACCGGCTCGGCGGCTACGTCCGGCTCGGCGGCGTCGACCGGCTCGACCGCGGCATCGGGTGTCGAGTCGGCCGTCGTCCCGGCGGTGACCTCGGGCGTGGACTCCGGAGCGGTCGCGGGGCGCCCGGCCGCGGTGGGCAGGGCTCCGGTCGCTCGCGCCGGCGCGGGGAGGGAGGCCGGTGCCGGGCGGAGGGCGGGCGTCGCCGGTACCGCGGGGGCGGCGTCACGGCGCATGGCCCGCGCCACCGCCACGACGAGGCCGACGAGGACGCCCAGCAGGAAGGCGTTGCGGAGCGGCCGGCGCATGGCCGGCGATCGTAGTGGTCCGCCGGTCGCGTCCGGATGGGGTCGGAGGAAACCCGTTCGCGCCGCCGCCCCAGCCCCCGGGGTCAGGCGGGGGCGGTGGAGGGGAGCCAGCGGGGCCGGTCGGCCTCGTAGGCGTCGATGGCCTCGCCCCTGCGGAGGGTCAGGCCGATGTCGTCGAGGCCCTCCAGGAACCGGTGGCGGACCGCGTCGCTGAGCGGGAACTCGACGGTGAGCCCGAGGGCGGGCGCCTCGAGGGTCCGGCGGTCGACGTCGATCGTGATCTCGAGGGTGGGGTCGGCCTCGACGGCACGCATCAGGCGCTCGCCCACCTCGGGGTCGACCACGACGGGCACGAGGCCGTTCTTGGTCGAGTTGTTGCGGAAGATGTCGCCGAAGCGGGGCGAGATCACCGCCCGGAACCCGTACTGCTGGATCGCCCAGACGGCGTGCTCGCGCGACGAGCCGGTGCCGAAGTTCGGGCCGGCGACGAGGATGGTCGCGCCGGCGTACTGCTCCTGGTTGAGCACGAAGTCGCGCTCGTCGCGCCATTCGGAGAAGAGGCCCTTCTCGAAGCCGGTGCGCTCGACCCGCTTCAGCCAGTCGGACGGGATGATCTGGTCGGTGTCGACGTCGGAGCGGTCGAGGGGCACGGCGGTGCCGGTGACGATGCGGACGGCTTCCATGTCAGGCTCCTGCGGGGGTGAGGTCGTCGGGGGTGGCGAGGTGGCCGGCGATCGCGGTGGCGGCGGCGACGGCGGGGGAGACCAGGTGGGTGCGCCCGCCGCGGCCCTGGCGGCCCTCGAAGTTGCGGTTGCTGGTCGACGCCGACCGTTCGCCGGGGGCGAGCTTGTCGGGGTTCATCGCCAGGCACATCGAGCAGCCCGGGTCGCGCCAGTCGAAGCCGGCGTCGATCAGCACCCGGTCGATGCCCTCGGCCTCGGCCTGGGCCTTGACCCGCCACGAGCCGGGGACGACGAGGGTGCGCAGGCCGGAGGCGACGCGCCGCCCGCGGGCGACGTCGGCGACCGCCCGGAGGTCCTCGATGCGGCCGTTGGTGCACGACCCGATGAACACGGTGTCGACGGCGACCTCCTTGAGCGGGGTGCCGGCGCTGAGGTCCATGTACTCCAGGGCCCGCTCGGCGGCGCCGCGCAGCACCGGGTCGTCGAACGAGTCGGGATCGGGTACCGCGCCGTCGATCGGCGACACCTGGCCCGGGTTGGTGCCCCACGTGACGTGTGGGCGGATCTCCGCCCCGTCGAGGCGCACCTCGGAGTCGAACGTGGCGTCGGGGTCGGTGCGCAGCTCGCGCCAGGCGGTCACGGCCTCGTCCCACGCGTCGCCGCTCGGGGCGAAGGGCCGGCCGCGGAGGTACTCGAACGTGGTGTCGTCGGGGGCGATCAGGCCCGCCTTGGCGCCCGCCTCGATCGACATGTTGCAGACGGTCATGCGGCCCTCCATCGAGAGCGCCTCGATGACCGAACCGCGGTACTCGGCGATGTGGCCGATGCCGCCGCCGGTGCCGATGCGGCCGAGGATGGCGAGGATCACGTCCTTGGCCGTGCTGCCGAGCGGCAGGGTGCCGTCGACGGTGATCGCCAGCGTCCTCGCCGCGGGCTGGGGGAGGGTCTGGGTGGCGAGCACGTGCTCGACCTCGCTGGTGCCGATGCCGAACGCGAGCGCCCCGAACGCGCCGTGGGTCGACGTGTGGCTGTCGCCGCAGACGATCGTCATGCCGGGGAGGGTGAGTCCCTGCTCCGGCCCGATGATGTGCACGATGCCCTGACCGGGCGTGCCCATCTCGTGGATCGTGATTCCGAACTCGGCGCAGTTGGCCCGCAGCGTCTGGACCTGCTTGCGGGAGATCGGATCCGCGATCTCGAGGTGGGTGTCCGACGTCGGGACGTTGTGGTCCTCGGTGGCGACGGTGAGGTCGGGACGCCGCACCGTGCGGCCGTCCATCCGGAGGCCGTCGAACGCCTGCGGGCTGGTGACCTCGTGGACGAGGTGGAGGTCGACGTAGAGCAGGTCGGGCTCGCCCTCGGCACGGGCGACGACGTGGTTGTCCCACACCTTCTCGCTCAGGGTTCTCGGTCCGGGCACGGTGGCTCCTCGGGTCGTGGATCCGGCCTTGACTGTCTCAGGATATGAGACGATGATCTCGGCTTGTGGACCGCATCGTAAGCGGCGTGGGCGTGCTCGACAAGTCGATGGCGATCGTCCGCGCCCTGGCGGCGGGGCCGCTCACCCTCGCCGGCCTGGTCGGGGCCACCGGCCTGTCGCGACCGACGGCGCACCGCCTCGCCGCCGCCCTGGTCGACCACGGCGTCGTCCGGCGCACCGACGACGGAGCGTTCGCCCTCGGCACCGAGCTGGTCGGATGGGGGCACGCCGCCGTGGCCGGCTGGCCGTGGGGCGAGGCCGCCGGACCGGCCCTGGCCGCGCTCGTCGAGGCGACCGGCGAGAGCGCCCAGCTCTACGTGCGCGACGGCGACGCCCGCCGGTGCCTCGTCGCCCGCGAGTCGCCCCACGAGCTGCGCACGATCGTCCCCGAGGGCGCCCGGCTGCCGCTCGCCGTCGGCTCCGCGGGCCGCGCCCTGTCCCTCGGCGCGACCGCGCCCCCCGGCGAACACCCGGGCGCCGACCCGGGCGTGGGGGGCGAGCGCGGGTGGATCGAGTCGGTCGAGGAGAGGGCCCCGGGCGTCGCGTCGGTCAGCGCGCCGGTGCGGGACCGCCGGGGCGTGGTCGTGGCGGCGGTCGGCGTCTCCGGCCCGGTCGAGCGGACCACCCGCAGCCCCGGTGCCCGCTACGGAGAGGCCGTCCTCGCCGCCGCCGCCCGCATCGAGGCCGCCCTCCCCCGCTGATCGTTACATCCGGGGTCAGACCCCAGATGTAACGGTCAATCGGCGGGGGTGAGGCGCGCCTTCACGATGGCGCTGACCGCCTTGCCGTCGGCCCGTCCGCCCACCTTGGCCATGACCGCCTTCATCGCGGCACCCATGTCGCTGGGGGAGGAGAAGCCGCCCTCGGCCACCACCCGCTCGACGGTGGCCCGCAGCTCGGCTTCGTCCATCTTCGACGGGAGGTACCGGGCCAGCACCTCGCCCTCGGCCCGTTCGCGCTCGGCCTGCTCCGCCCGTCCGGCGCCCTCGAACGCGGCGGCCGCCTCCTCGCGCTTCTTGGCCTCCTTCGCCAGCACGGCGAGGACGTCGTCGTCGGCCAGCTCGCGGGCGGCGTCACCGGCGACGCGTGCCTCCTTGACCGCCGCCAGCGCGGACCGCAGGACGGCCACGGTCAGCTCGTCACGGGCCTTCATGGCCTTGGTGAGGTCGTTCTGGATCTGCTCGCTGAGCACGGTGGCCTCCGGGGTCGGTCCCGTCACGGCGTGACGAGCACCTCCGGAAGATACGGCGGCCGGGTGGCGACGCGGATCAGGGTATGGCGGAGGTCGCCGGGGAGGGCGGCCTCGGCGGTGACGGCGTCGGTGGACGGGGAGGTGTCGTCGAGCGCGGCGAGGGTGCGGTGGGTGGTTACCCGCCGGGCCTCGCCGCCGCCGGTCAGCGCCCTCGCGATCGTGAGACGGTCGCCGCCGGAACCCAGGTAGGCGCTCCAGAGGGTGAGGCTCGGCGGGTCGATCGCCCGGCCGAGGATCGTGGCGTACGCCATCGACAGCCAGCCCTCCGGGGTACCGCCCGCCCGGGCGGTGAACTCGGCGGAGTCGAGCAGGCGGGCCTGGACCTCCGCGGTGGTCGTACCGCCCGCCAGCGCGTCGGCCCAGAGGGCGCGCTCACCGGCGGTGGCGCCCCGGTCGAGCACCCGGCGGTACAGGTCGTCGACGACGGCGCGGCGGCCCTCGTCGACCGACATCAACACGACCGCGAACCACGTCGGCGAGGCGCCGCCCTCGAGCGCGGCCGTCCAGAACGCGACGTCGGCGGCGGTGGCCTCGCGACCGAGCAGGTCGCGGTAGGCCCGGGCGACGTAGTCGGCGACCGCGGTGTCGCCGGTCGGGTCGTCGGGGCACGCGGCTCCGTCGGATCCGAGCCCGGTGCGGAACGTCCACGAGTGCGGGACGACCGACGAGCCGCGTCCGTCGAGCAGGAGGTCGGTCACCGACACCCGGTACCAGGTGCACGGCTGGAGGTCGCCGGCGGGCTGGATCGCGATCGTGTGCTCACCGGGGTCGGCCGTGTAGGGGACGTTCTGCGGGAAGCCGGACATCGACGGCACGACCGTGCCCGTCGCCGCCTCGGTCAGCGTCATCGCCCCGGCGGGCAGCGTCTGGCTCACGCCCCCGCCACCCGGCACCCGGTACGGCGTCGAGTAGGTCAGCGACGCCGCGATCCGGGTGCGGGCACCGCCGCGGTCGCGGCTGGAACCGGGGTAGGGCCGGCGGGTCCACCCGGTCGCGGGCACGCCCCGCTCGAGGGAGTCGGGGTAGGTGTTGCTCACCCGGGTCGGGATCGGCGCCCCGAGGAGCTGGGCCCACAGCGACTCCCACTGGGCGGCGATCGACCGGGCGGCCCAGTCGACCCCGCCGGGCGCGTCGACGAGGTGCTCGGACATCCACGGCATCGCCTCGAGGATCCCGTCGAGGTGCGTGTCGGCCCACCCGGACTCGACCTGGTGCAGCAGCGTGAACACGGCCTGGGCGACGTTGATCTGCTGGGCGGTGACGCCCGGGACGCCGGAGGCGTCGAACGCGGCGATCAGGTCGTCGGTGAACGTCAGGGTGGGCACCGGGTCGGCCGGCCGCCCGTACAGACCGATGGCGACGAGGTCCATCTGCGTCTCGGCGCCGCCCTCGCTCGCGGTCGGGAGGTCGGCCGTGTAGTACTCGTCCCGGTCGGGGGAGTTCGGCTCGAACAGCCAGTCCCACACCTCGTCGCCGGTGCCGTGGGCGACGATGCCGAACAGGTGGGCGATCTGTGCCGCGCACGGACCGTCCGGCCGGGAGAGCTGGCCGCACTCGTCCTTGTTGCGGATCAGGTCGAGGTACACGTCGGCGAAGCGCTGCCAGTGAGCCTCCTCGCCGTGGATGTTGCCCGGGACGTAGCCGCCGTCGGGGAACTTCGCGCCGGCCTTGAGGTAGTCGAGGTTGTCGAGCAGCAGCGCGCGCAGGGCCGGGGTCTCGACCCGGTCGATGGCGCTGTCGGCCATCCACGTGTGGGTGGTCATGCCGGCCGCGCCCGAGGGGGCGGTCGGGAGGAGCGCGACCGCGACGAGCGCGGCGGCGATGGCGGCGACGATCCGGCGGATCGGCATCGGTGGGTCCCCCTGGGGTTGGTGTCGGACCGCCGGGCGGCGGCTCAGTCGACGGCGACCAGCTCCACCTCGAGCTTCGCGCCGGTCGGAGTCTCGTACTCCACCTTGTCACCCGCCACCCGGCCGAGCAGCGCGGCCCCGAGCGGCGAGCCCGGTGACATGACCTCCAGGTCGTCGTGGCGCTCCTCGATCGAGCCGATCAGGTAGCGCTCGGTGTCGTCGTCACCGTCGTAGCGGATCGTGACCACCGACCCGGCGGCGACCGTCCCACCGGACTCCGCCTCGACGATCTCGGCCGACTCGAGGATGGCGGAGAGGTGGGCGATGCGGCCCTCCATCTTCCCCTGCTCCTCCTTGGCGGCGTGGTAGTCGCCGTTCTCGGACAGGTCGCCGAGGAGGCGGGCGGCCTCGATCTTCTGGGCGATGTCGACGCGGCCGCGGGTCGTGAGGTCTTCGAGCTCGGCCCGGAGACGGTCGTGCGCCGCCTGCGAGAGCTGGGTGGTCTCTGCCATCACCCGGAGGCTAGTGGGGTGTCTTCCCGCCCCCGCCAGGGAGCCCGCCGCGGGCCGGCCCGGCTTCCGGGCGGTTCCCGTCGCCGCCAGGTGGTAGCGTCTCGGGCCGTGACCCGCCGCCCGACCCCGGTAGTGATCATCGCCTAGCGCACGTCGACATCCCGGCGTGCGCCTCGACCGTCCACCCTCGGGGTGGGCGGTTTTCTGTTTCTCGGGGTCGGTCGCACCGTCCCCTCCGTCGATCGAACCCAGGAGAGCGAGAGAACCGTGGCCCACAAGGTGGCAGTGATCGGAGGCGACGGCATCGGCCCGGAGGTGCTGGCCGAGGCCCTCAAGGTCGTCCGCGCCGCCGGCGTCGAGCTCGACACGGTCGACTTCGACCTCGGTGGGGCCCGCTACCTGCGCGACGGCACCGTCCTGCCCGACGAGGTGCTCGACGAGCTGCGCGGGTTCGACGCGATCCTGCTGGGCGCGGTCGGCACCCCCGACGTGCCGCCCGGCCTGATCGAGCGGGGCCTCCTGCTGAAGATGCGCTTCACGCTCGACCAGTACGTCAACCAGCGGCCGTTCGTCGACCCGGCGGCGGGCATCGACATGGTCGTGATCCGCGAGAACACCGAGGGCACCTACGCGGGCGAGGGCGGCTTCCTCCGCCAGGGCACTCCGCACGAGGTCGCCACGCAGGGGTCGGTCAACACCCGCATGGGCGTCGAGCGCTGCGTCCGGTACGCGTTCGAGCTGGCCCGCACCCGGCGTCGCCACCTCACCCTCGTGCACAAGACCAACGTGCTCACCTTCTCCGGCGACCTGTGGCAGCGGACCTTCGACGAGGTGGCCGCCGAGTACCCCGACGTCGACACCGCCTACAACCACGTCGACGCCGCCTGCATCTACTTCGTGCAGGACCCGGGCCGCTACGACGTGATCGTCACCGACAACCTCTTCGGCGACATCCTGACCGACCTCGGCGGGGCGGTATCGGGGGGGATCGGGTTGGCCAGCTCCGGCAACCTGAACCCCGACCGCACCAGCCCGTCGATGTTCGAGCCGGTGCACGGCTCGGCCCCCGACATCGCCGGGCAGAAGAAGGCCAACCCCCTGGCCGCCGTCCTCTCGGCCGCGCTGATGCTCGACTTCCTGGGCGAGCCCGCCGCCGCCGATCGCATCCGTTCCGCCTCCGCCGCCGTCGCCGCCGACCTGGCCTCCGACGCCGGCCCCACCCCTTCCACCACCCCGGAGATCGGCGACGCCGTCGTCGATCGACTCTGACGGGAGCGGAGTCCGGCGCCCGCCGTCCAGCCTGCCGCCCCCCGCCCCGCCGCCCGTTCGAGCAAGGAGACACCCCGATGCCCATCACCGCCACCGAGAAGATCTGGATGAACGGCGAGCTCGTCCCGTGGGACGAGGCGCGCATCCACGTGCTGACCCACACGCTCCACTACGGGATGGGCGTGTTCGAGGGCATCCGCGCCTACGAGACCGCCGACGGTCCCGGCGTGTTCCGCCTCACCGACCACATCCGACGGCTCTTCGAGTCGGCCCAGATCCTCGGGATGGACATCCCGTACTCGGTCGAGGAGATCGTCGCCGCCACCAAGGCCACGGTCGCGTCCACCGGCCTGCCCGGCTGCTACATCCGGCCGATCGCCTACTTCGGCTACGGCGAGATGGGCCTCAACACGCTGCCGTGCTCGGTCGACGTGGCCATCGCCTGCTGGCCGTGGGGCGCCTACCTGGGCGACGACGCGCTCACCAAGGGCGTGCGGATGAAGATCTCGTCCTGGACCCGCCACGACCACAACACGATGCCGCCCGCCGCCAAGACCACCGGCAACTACGTCAACTCGTCGCTCGCGAAGGTCGAGGCGCTGAAGGCCGGCTACGACGAGGCGCTGATGCTGAACCCGCAGGGGTTCGTGTCGGAGTGCACCGGCGAGAACATCTTCGTCGCCCGCCACGGCCGGCTGATCACCCCTCCGCTCGCCGCCGGGGCGCTCGAGGGCATCACCCAGAGCACCGTCACCGCCATCGCCCGCGACCTCGGGTTCGAGACCGAGGTCGGGAACCTCGCCCGCAGCGACCTCTACATCGCCGAGGAGATGTTCGTCTGCGGCACCGCCGCCGAGGTCTCGGCGGTCAGCTCGGTCGACGACCGCGAGATCCCGTGCCCGGGCGAGATGACCCGCGCCATCGGCGAGGAGTACCACCGCACCGTGCGCGGCGAGGTCGACCGCTACAAGGACTGGGTCGAACATGTCGAGTGACGTAGCCGGGTCGTCCGACGGGTCGGGGGCACCGGGAGCATCCGGTGGTCCCGGCGACGACGCGGCGGCGCGGCGTCCCCCCGGCGCGCCCGAGGCGGTCGACGTCTTCGACACGACGCTGCGCGACGGCGCCCAGTTCGAGGGCATCTCGTTGACGGTCGACGACAAGCTCCGCGTCGCCGAGCAGCTCGACCGCCTCGGCGTGCGGTGGATCGAGGGCGGCTACCCGCAGGCCAACCCCAAGGACGCCGAGTTCTTCGCCCGCGCGCCGCGGGAGCTGTCGCTGTCGACCGCCGAGCTGGTGGCCTTCGGGTCGACCCGTCGCCCGGCCGGCAAGGTCGACTCCGACCCGACGCTCGCCGCGCTGGTCTCCGCGGGCGTCGGCACCGCGTGCATCGTCGGCAAGAGCTGGGACTTCCACGTCGTCGAGGCGCTCGGCACCACGCTCGACGAGGGCGTGGCGATGGTGGCCGACTCGGTGCGGTTCCTGCGCGCCGCGGGGATGCGGGTGTTCTTCGACGCCGAGCACTTCTTCGACGGGTACCGGGCCAACGCCGAGTACGCGCTGCGCGTGCTGGAGGCCGCGGCCGAGCACGGCGCGGAGTGCGTGGTGCTGTGCGACACCAACGGCGGCTCGCTGCCGCACGAGGTGCAGGCGGCCACCGCCGACATCGTCGCCCACCTCGGCGCCGACGTGCAGGTCGGAATCCACACCCAGAACGACTCGGGCTGCGCGGTGGCCAACTCGGTCGCGGCGGTGCTCGGCGGCGCGACCCACGTGCAGGGCACCGTCAACGGCTACGGCGAGCGCACCGGCAACGCCAACCTGATGACGGTCGTGCCCGACCTCGAGCTGAAGCTCGGCATCCGGTGCCTGCCCGAGGGCCGCATCGGCCTGCTCACCGCGGTCAGCCGCCACGTCGCCGAGTTGGTCAACCTGCCGCCGCACCCCGCCGATCCCTACGTCGGGTCCTCCGCCTTCGCCCACAAGGGCGGCCTGCACACGTCCGCCCTCGGCAAGGTCGGCGGCGCCACCTACGAGCACGTCGACCCGGCGGTGGTGGGCAACCACACCCGGGTGCTGGTGAGCGACCTCGGTGGCCGGGCCGGCATGGCGATGAAGGCCGAGGAGCTGGGCGTCGAGCTCGATTCGGCGGCGGCCGCCAACCTCACCGAGGAGTTGAAGCGCCGCGAGGCGGTCGGCTTCGTCTACGAGGCGGCCGACGCCAGCCTCGAGCTGCTGATGCGGGAGGCCTCGGGCTGGCGCCAGGACGTCTTCGCCCTCGAGGGGTACCGGGTCACCACGTACCACCGCAACGCGCTGCGCGGCGGGGCGCCGATCGACGACGGCGAGTCGATGATCGACACCGAGGCGACGGTGAAGATCTGGGTCGGCGACGAGCGGCTGAAGGCGATCGGCGAGGGGAACGGACCGGTCAACGCGCTCGACCAGGCGCTGCGCACCGCCCTGAACGGCCGCTACCCGGCGCTCGCCCGGATCCACCTGATCGACTTCCGCGTCCGCGTGCTCGACTCGTCGTCGACCACCGGCGCGGTGGTGCGGGTGCTCGTCGACTCGACCGACGGCGAGCGGACCTGGACCACGATCGGCGTCGACACCAACATCATCGAGGCGTCCTGGCAGGCGCTGGTCGACTCGCTGGTCTACGGCCTGCTCCACGCCGACCCCGCCTGAGCCCCGATTTTCCCGGCGGCGGACCGACGGCCGGTCCGACATCGCCTCGGACCGGGGCGGGTCGATCAGGCGACGGGGACGCCGAGGGTGGCCACGTAGCCCCGGGACACCGATCCGGTGACCGTGGCGAGCTGGCGGTCGGCGCCGTCGCTGAACACGTTGTCGGTCTCCAGGGTGATGTTCGCCAGGTTCGGGACGCTGCCCTCGTAGCCGGAGGTGGCGTAGGCCGCGTCGCAGACGTCCTGGGGCAGGGCGAGCTGGGAGGTGGCGACGATGTCTCCCGACGAGGTGGCCACGTCGAGACTCTCGTAGACCTCGAAGTGCACGTGGGGCCAGCGTCCCGAGTAGCAGCCGGGCACGATCGTCGTGAACGTGGCGCGGCCGTCGGCGGTGGTCTCCTGAACCCCGCGCAGGTAGTTCTCGTCCTCCAGGCCCGAGCTGTACAGCGAGTACCGGCCGGCGGCGTCGCAGTGCCAGGCGTACACCGCCCGACCGGCGAGCGGGTTCCCGTCGGTGTCGGTGACGGTGAAGGTGACCGTCAGCGGTACGCCGTCGGCGGTGCCCGATCCCGTGCCGAAGCTGCTCGTGATGTCCGAGCGCACCACGCCGTCCTGGAGCAGCACGTCGGGACCGTTCGACCCGTCGCCGGGATAGGGGCCGGCGGTCTCCTCGGGGATGGCGTCGGGGTCGCCGCTGCCGCTGGAGCTGCCGGAGGGAGGCGCGCCGCCCGGTCCGCCCCCGCCGCCGGGGCCACCACGAAGGCCGCCGGGCCCGCCGCCCTCGGTGCTGGTAGAGCCCTCGGTGGCACCCTCCGTCGTGGTGGTGGTCGACGTCGCGGTGTCCGCCGATCCTCCGCACGCGGCGAGCACGACCCCGAGGCCGGACCCGCCGAGCAGGGCGAGCGCCCGGCGCCGGGCCATCATCCGGCCCAGGTCGAACGCGAGGCCGCGGTCGAGGTCGCCGTCGTCGCCGTGATCCGCGGTGGGGGAGGAGGGATTCTCTCTGGCGGTGGGGTCGTTCATGGTGGATCCTCGGATCGGCGGCGACGGACGTGGGGTACGGGCGATGGTGCCCGCCCGGGCGTCCCGCCCGCCTCAGCCCAGCCTGGGAGTTCCCTCCGACCGAGAACCACACGAGGTATCAGCCGCCTCGAGTGGTTTTCGCGAGGACCGGTTGGTGCCAGCCCCGTCGGGTCCTCGCGTACCGGTTTCCTCCGACCCTAGGGGTTCGTTGGGGGCGCGGGTAGCCTCGCCGCCGATGGCAGCGCCCCAGTACGTGCCCACCGATCCCGTCGCCCGGGTGCGGGCCTACCGCTCGAACCCGAGGCGCCCCGAGCCGTGGTGGGCCGACCGGCCCGGCGAGCTGGAGTTCCAGCCCTACGGCGACCGCCTGGGCGATCCCGGCCCCGACCTCGGCTTCGCCTACAAGATCGCCCGCACGTTCGAGCCGCGGCTCCGCCTGCACGACGGCGAGCACCGCCACGACGTCGTCGGCGGATGCGTCGCCGTCGCCATGCGGCGGGCGTCGATCTACGGCCGCGCCCCGGTCGTCCACGACCTCGAGCTGGCCTTCACGATCTGGGGCTACCTCGACCCGACCCCCGACCCGGCCCTGGTCGAGCACCGTCGCACCCTGTTCGAGGGGGTGGGCCACGTCGCTCACCACTACGTCGAGCTGCGGGACCTGGTCGACTCGGTGCCCGAGGACACCCTGCGCCTAGACCCCGACGACGCCGCCCGCGCCTACGCCGCCGACTGGCGCGCCACGCTCGACGCCTGAACCGACGCCCACCCGCGCGCCACGTCGGGCGCGCCCACGCGCGTCGCGCTCGGAGCACCCGCGGGGCGGTGCGTGGGGTTCGGATCAGGGCAGCAGGCGGACGACCCGGGCGGCGTTGCCGAGCTCGACCCAGATGTGCTCGCCGTCGAAGGCGATGCCCCGGGGGGCGGAGCCGATCGGCGAGGTCGCGTGCTCTCCGGTGGCCGGATCGACCCGGGAGATCTGGCCGGTCGCGTAGCTGCTCACCCAGAGGCAACGGCCGTCGAACCCGATGCCCCGAGGGGAGAACGCGGTCGGGTACGTCGTGACCGTGAGCGCGTCGACGTCGACGCGGCTCAGCGTGCTGCTCTCCCAGTTGGTGACCCAGATGGCGGTGCCGTCGAACACGATGCCGTAGGGCTCCAGGCCCACCGTCACGTCGACGCGGGTGCCGTCCTGGATGTCGAACCGGCTCACCGTGTCGCCCTGCCAGTTGGTGACCCACATGTGCTCCCCGTCGAACGCGAACGCGAACGGATCGAAGAGGGACGTGTACGTGGCGATCTTGGCCCCGGTGGTCCGGTTCACGGTCGAGACGGTGTCCCACTGGGAGTTGGTGACCCAGATCTTCTGGCCGTCGAACCCGACGCCGTACGGGCCGGCGAAGCCTCCGTACTCGTTCGAGGCCCCGCTGGCGGGGTCGATCCGGGAGACCGAGTTCCCGTCGCGGTTGGCGACCCAGACCCACTCGCCGTCGAACACGATCCCGAACGGGTACTGGCCGACGGGGAAGTCGGCGCGTGCCCCGGTCTCGACATCGATCCGGGTGACGGTGTCGTCCGCGCTGTTGGTCGTCCAGATGTGCTGCCCGTCGAAGGCGATGCCGCGGGGGTCGACGCCCGTGTCGAAGCTGGTGAGGTCGAGGTCCCACCGATTCATCGCGGCCCGTTGCGGCGAGATGGTGAGGTTGCACGCGTCGCCACCGGCGGGTCCGGCGGGCCCCTGCGGTCCGGCCGGGCCCTGGGCACCGTCCGCGCCGGGCGGTCCGGCGGCCCCCTCTGGCCCGGCGGGACCCTCGGGCCCGGCGGGACCCTCGGGACCTTGCGGACCGGCGGGGCCCTCGGGGCCGGTGAGGTCGGCCAGCAGGGCGTCGATCTCGTCGACGGTGTAGTAGCGGTCGTCGAGGTCGAAGGCGTAGGAGACGACGTCGACGGCGACGTCGACCGGACCGATGGCCGCGCGCAGCGTGAAGGTGTCCTCGTCGCTCAGCCCCGTCTCGATCGTCGTGGTCTCCGGCGGCGACTCCGCGCTCCAGAGCATCTGCGGATCGGGACGGATGCCGCCCCCGGCCCAGAGCGTGACGCCCCCCGACGTCGGCGCGTCGAAGACGGACACCTCGACGGTGACGGCGAGCGCCTCGGCCGGGACGTCGCAGAGACTGCCGTCGCCCGCCGCGGTGATCGTGAGTCGTTCGTCGCTGCCGAGGGGGGTGTCGCGGTCGCCGACCGTGTCGGGCGCGGGACGCGTGTCGACGAGGCGGCACCGCTCGACGTCGACGGTGAGGGCCCGGGTGCCCGGCGGGATGGCCGGGGCCGGTTCGCAACCGGTGATCAGCGACGCCACGGCGAGCCCGGCGATGACACGAAAGCCACTGCGCGTGGCGAAGGAACGACGTCCAGTGGTCTTCTTCACGACCTTTGAGAATACCGAGGTCCACGGAACGTGCCAATAGGCCGTACGACCATCACTCAACGTGGCATTCCTGGGTGGTCGGGGTTGCTTCGACGGAGCGCGTGCCCGCCGGTACCCTCGCGTCACCGTGACCAGCCCGCCCGTCGTCCGATTCGCCCCGTCGCCCACGGGCTACCTCCACGTCGGGGGGGCGCACTCGGCGCTCGCCAACTGGATGTTCGCCCGGCGCCACGGCGGTCGCTTCCTCCTGCGCATCGAGGACACCGACACCGAGCGCAACCGGCCCGACCTCCTCGACGGCGTGCTCGACATGCTGCGGTGGCTCGGCCTCGACTGGGATGGCGAGCCGGTGCACCAGAGCGACCGGGTCGGCGACCACCGCGCCGCGGCCGACGCGCTCCTCGCCTCGGGCGACGCCTACTGGTGCGACTGCTCGCCCGAGCAGGTGCAGGCCCGGGCCAAGGAGCGCGGCGGCCCGCCCGGGTACGACGGCCACTGCCGCGACCGCGGGCTCGCCGAGGGCGCCGGTCCGCTCCGGTTCCGGGTGCCGCCGGGGACGACCGCCTGGACCGACCTCGTCCGTGGCGAGGTGTCGTTCGACAACGCCACGATCGAGGACTTCGTGCTGCTCCGCTCGAACGGCACGCCGATGTTCCTGCTCGCCAACGCGGTCGACGACGCCGCCATGGGCGTCACCCACGTCATCCGCGGCGAGGACCACGTCAACGGCACGCCCAAGTACCTGCTGATCCTCCGGGCGCTCGGACGCACCGAGCCGACCGCATTCGCCCACATGCCGCTGCTGGTCAACGAGAGCCGCAAGAAGCTGTCGAAGCGCCGCGACGACGTGTCGGTCGCGTCCTACCGCGACGAGGGGTTCCTGCCCGAGGCGATGGTCAACTACCTGTCGCTGCTCGGGTGGGGTCCGCCCGACGGGGTCGAGGTGCGCCCGATCGCCGAGATCGTCGACCTCTACGACCTGGCCGACGTCAACCCGTCGCCGGCGTTCTTCGACCGCAAGAAGCTGCTGCACGTCAACGGCGAGTGGATTCGCGGCCTCGCCCTCGACGACTTCCTCGCCCGGGCCCGTCCGTTCCTGCCCGGCGATGACGCGGCCGCCGCCCTCGCCGCGCTCGGCCCGCTCGTGCAGGAGCGGGTGCGCGTGCTCTCCGAGGTGGCCGACATGGTCGACTTCCTCTGGATGGACGAGCCGCCCGTCGACGACGCCGCCTGGGACAAGGTGATGGTGCGCGGCAAGGCGGCGCCCGAGATGCTCGACGCGTCCACCGCCGAACTGACCGCCCTCGAAGGCTGGACCGCCGACGGCATCAGCGCCGCGGTCGAGCGGGCCGCGATCACCGCCGGGTTCACCAAGCCCGACGGATCGCCGCAGATGGCGAAGGCGCCGGCCCCGGTCCGCGTGGCGACCACCGGCCGCAGCGTCGGTCCGCCGCTCTGGGAGTCGCTCGCCGCGCTCGGCCGCGACCGCACCCTCGCCCGTCTGGCCGCGGCGCGGGTCAGGTTGGCCGGATGATCGAGGCCTCCACCGAGATGCCGGGCGACCCGCCTCCGGGCACGATCACCACCGGCCGCCACGCCGCCCTCGAGCTGGAGGCCGAGGAACGCCGCCAGCGCCACCGGGGGCGCCGCTGGGTGCTCCGGGGCCTCGGCCTGGTCGTCCTGCTCCTGCTGGCCTACGTGACGGTCACGTTCGTGCAGGTGTGGCGGGCGTCGAGCCGCGACGACGTGCACCGGGCCGACGCCATCGTCGTGCTCGGCGCCGCCCAGTACGACGGGAGGCCCTCGCCGGTGCTCCAGGCCCGGCTCAGCCACGGGCTCGACCTGTACCGGATGGGGCTGGCGCCGGTGATCGTCGTGACCGGCGGGCGTCAGGCGGGTGACACATACACCGAGGCCACGTCCGGCTACAACTGGCTCGTCGCCCGCGGCGTGCCCGACGACGCGATCCGCAAGGAGGTGCAGGGGAGCACCACCTACGAGTCGCTCGCCGCGACGTCGCGGTTCCTGCGCGACGAGGGGCTCGACGAGGTGCTGCTCGTGACCGACGGCTACCACGCCCTGCGCGTCGCCGGCATCGCCCGGGAGGTCGGCCTGCGCCCGCACGTCACCGTCGTGAGCGCCGGTGGCCCGACCGTCGGCCAGCTCGGCCGGGAGACCGCCGCGGTCTCGATGGGACGCGTCATCTCCTACCGCCGCCTCGACAACCTGCTCCACTAGCGCCTCGGCAGTGAACCGCGAACGCCCGCGTTCGTCCGGTGCCGGCCGGGTCATCGGTTCGGGCGTGCGACCCCGCGGCGGCCGCGGGTAGGGTGCTCGTTCCACCTTTCGGGGGTGGTGTAATCGGCAACACAACTGGTTCTGGTCCAGTCATTGGGGGTTCGAGTCCTCCCCCCCGAGCCACGACGTGGCGACGGCGCCCGGGTCACCGGCCCGGGCGTCCTCGCGTCGTCGGCCGGCCTCGAGTCGGCTACGCGTTCTGATCTGCGCGGCGCGGCGGCGATCCCGTAGGCTGCCCACTCCGGCACGCGCCGGACATCCCGCCCCCATCGTCTAGCGGCCTAGGACACCACCCTCTCAAGGTGGCGGCACGGGTTCGAATCCCGTTGGGGGTGCTCAGCAGACCAGCAGGTCAGCCGCCCTTTCCGGGGCGGCTGACTCGCGTCCGGGCAAGGGGCGGATGGGGTCGGAGGACGCTCGTGCGCGGGCGGGTCGACGGGTCAGGCGGTGGGGGCGCCGACGGTGCGACGGGCCTCGATCGTCCGGTCGAAGCCGACGGCCAGGGCCTGGAGCGCCCGGTCGATGTGCTCGGCGACCTCGCCACGGGAGCCGTGGGTCGACCAGTGGGTGATCGCGGCCCGGCAGGCCTCGATGGTGCAGCCGGCGACGAGCGCGGGGATGAGGTCCTGATCGGGGTCGAGGCCCAGCCGCCCGGCGACGAAGGGCACGAGTGCGGCCTCGACGTGGGGGCGACGCTCGGCCCCGCGCTGCTGGAGCACGGGGGTGGCCATCAGGATCTCGTTGACGGCCCGGTTGCGTTCGTGGTCTCCGGCGACGGCGCGGGCCACCTCGATGGCGGCCGCCCGGACGGAGTCGAGCACCGGTTCGTCGGGCGGGCGCGCGGCGAGGGCGGTGACGATGCCGTCGGTCAGCTCGTCGAGGCTGCCGAGGACGAGGTCCTCCTTGGCCGGGAAGTACCGGTAGAACGTGCGCGGGGACACGGCGGCGGCGGCGGCGATCTCCTCGACGGTGACGTCCTCGTAGCCGCGGGCGCGGAACATCTCGATGGCGGTGCGCTGCAACTCGTCCCGGGTGAGCCGTTTCTTGCGCTCCCGCCAGCCGTCGGCGGGCGGGGTCGGGGTGCGCATCACCCCAACCTACCGCCGAACGGCACACATGACGATAGACGGAGTTGTCGTTTGGCAGACCTGCCATTATCGTTTCGCCGTCCGCACTCCGGCGGGCGCCGACGACGGCCCGAGGTTGATCGATGTCGAAGTTCCTCTACCGCCTGGGCCACTGGTCCGTGCGCCGTCGCCGGCTCGTGCTGGTCCTGTGGCTGGTCGCCTTCGTCGGGGTCGGCGCCCTGGCCGCATCGATCGGTGGGAGCCTCGACGACGAGTTCTCGATCCCCGGCACCGAGTCGCAGGACGCCATGGACCTCCTGGAGGACCGCTTCCCGCAGCAGACCGGGTCGACCGCCCGGGTCGTCTTCGCGGTCGAGGCGCCCGCCCGCCTCGACGACGGCACCGCCCGCGCCGGCGTCGAGGCCGCTCTCGCCGACATGGCCGAGGCCCCCGGCGTCGAGGCCGTGTCGGATCCCTTCACCACCGGGACGATCTCGCCGGAGGGCACGGTCGGGTTCGTCGACGTGCGCTACGCCACGACCGCGGCGGAGGTCACCGACGAGCAGCTCGACGCCCTGTACGCCGCGGGTGCCGCCGCCGAGGAGGCGGGTGTCCAGGTCGAGCACGGTGGCGACCTCACCCGCCAGGAGGAGGAGGCCCACACGTCCGAGATGATCGGCCTCGGGGTCGCGATCGTCGTGCTCCTGATCTCCTTCGGCTCGCTCGTCGCCATGGGCATCCCGATCCTGACCGCCCTCGTCGGCGTCTCGGTCGCCCTCGGCGGCATCACCGTCGTCGCGGGCTTCACCGAGGTGTCGTCCACCGCGCCGACCCTCGCCACGATGATCGGCCTCGCCGTCGGCATCGACTACGCCCTGTTCATCGTCACCCGGCACCGGCAGAACCTCGCCGAGGGCCACGACGTCGAGGAGTCCGCCGCCCGCGCCGTGGCCACCGCCGGGGGCGCCGTCGTCTTCGCCGGTATGACCGTCGTGATCGCCCTGCTGGGCGTCCTCGTGATCGGGATCCCCTTCCTCACCGCCATGGGCCTCGGCGCCGCCCTCGCCGTGCTCCTCGCGGTCACCATCGCGGTCACCCTCCTACCCGCCATGCTCGCCTTCGCCGGCACCAACATCGACCGCTGGCGGATCGGCCGCGCCCGCACCGGATCCGCGTCCGAGGGAGCCCAGACGTTGAGCGGACGCTTCGCGCGGGCCGTTATCGCCCGTCCCGGCATCTCCCTCACCGCCGGGCTGGCGCTCATCGCGGTGCTGTCGTTGCCGGTCCTGTCGATGCGGCTCGGGATGACCGACGCCGGCTCGTCCCCGCCGGACACGACCGAGCGCAAGGCCTACGACCTGCTGGCCGCCGGCTTCGGACCGGGCTTCAACGGCCCGCTCACCGTCGTCGTCGACACGCGCGACGCCGGCGACCCGGCCACGGCCATGCAGGCGGTCGCGGCCGACCTCGCCGAGGTCCCGGGGGTCGCGGCGGTCGGCGCCCCGGTGCCCAACGCCGAGGGCGACACCGCCATCGTCTCGGTGATCCCGACGACCGGACCCTCGTCGGCGGAGACCGAGGACCTCGTCCACCGGTTGCGTAGCGACGTCGCCCCCGCCATCGAGGAGAGCACCGGCGCCCGCATCGAGACCACCGGTCAGACCGCGGTGTTGATCGACGTCGCCGACAAGATGGCCGCCGCCCTGCCGGTGTTCATGGGCCTCGTCATCGGCCTCACGATGCTGCTGCTGCTCCTCGTGTTCCGCTCGCTGCTCGTACCGATCAAGGCCGCCATCGCGATCCTGCTCAGCATCGCCGCGAGCTTCGGCGTCCTCGTGGCCATCTTCCAGTGGGGTTGGCTGATGGGCCTGATCGGGCTGGAGGAGACGGTGCCGATCATCAGCTTCCTGCCGCTGCTGATGTTCGCGATCCTCTTCGGCCTGTCGATGGACTACGAGGTCTTCATCCTCTCCCGCATCCGGGAGGACTACGTCCGCGGCGGCGACGCCCGCCACGCCGTGCTGACCGGCCTCACCAGCTCCGCCCGGGTGATCACCGCCGCCGCCCTGATCATGATCAGCGTGTTCGGCAGCTTCATCCTCGGCGACAACCCCATCATCAAGATGTTCGGGGTCGGCTTCGCCACCGCGGTCCTGCTCGACGCCACGATCGTCCGCATGATCATCGTCCCGTCCACCATGGCGCTGTTCGGCGAGCGCGCCTGGCGGCTCCCGGCCTGGCTCGACCGGCTCCTGCCCGACCTCGACGTCGAGGGCGAGCACCTGATCGAGCAGCTCGAACACGAGGACGAGCTCGATGCGGCAGTCGACCGCGACGAGCGGACGCCCGCCACCGTCGGCGCCGACGGCTGAGGCGGCCGCACCGACCCGGGCGCGAGGACCGAAGGCGTCGCGGCGTTACATCCGGGGTCAGACCCCGGATGTAACAGGCGGATTCTCGGCGCCGACGGCTGAGGCGGCGCCGGCACCGGGGGAGAGGTCGGTCGCGGCGCGGTCGTCGACCGGGACGCGCGCCTCGACCTCAGCGGTGGGCGACGGAGTCGGTCTCCCAGACGACGACCTCGGCGGGCTCGGTCGCGACGACCGTGACCACCCCGGCGTCGGTGAGGCGGGCGGCGTCGCCGGTGCCGAGCCTCCGGCCGTCGAGCTCGACCGCACCGCGCGCCACGTACACGTGGACGAACGGGGCGGCGGGCACCTCGACCGGGTCGCCGGCGCCGAGCCGGGCGACGTGCATCGCGGCGCCGGCCTGGTGCAGGTGCACCGCGCCCTCGTGGCCGCGCCCGGACGCCACCGTCACCAGGGCGCCGTCGACGAGGCGGTCCGACACGTCGAGCTGCTCGTAGCCGGGCTCGATGCCGACCTCGTCGGGCACCACCCACATCTGGAGGAAGTGCACCGGTAGGTCCCGTGACCGGTTCTCCTCGGAGTGGACGATCCCGGACCCTGCGCTCATCCGCTGGGCGAGGCCGGGACGGATCACCCCGTGGTTGCCCGCCGAGTCCCGGTGCTCCAGCTCCCCGTCGAGCACCCACGTCACGATCTCCATGTCGCGGTGCGGGTGCGACCCGAAGCCGCCGCCGGGGGCGACGACGTCGTCGTTCGCCACCAGCAGCAGGCCGTGGCCCACGTTCGCCGGGTCGAAGTGCGGTCCGAAGCTGAAGCTGTGGTGGCTGTCGAGCCACGACAGGCGGGTGTGGAAGCGGTCGTCGGCGGGGCGGACGTCGATCGTGGTCGTGCTCATCGTGCGGTCCCTTCTGCGTTGCCCCGCATCAACGCCCCGGCGCCCTACTTGTTCCGCCACCGGATCGGCGACGCCGGCCCGGCCGCAGGTCGGCGTCGGCGGTGGCCGGCGTCCGGTCATCGCGCCGCGGGCGCGGCCTGCGCTCAGGCGGATGCGGCGTAGGCGGCGACGACCGGGGCCAGCTCGGCGGGCGTGGCGCCGTGGAGGATCACCGCGTCGGCGCCGAGGTCGAACTGGCCGCGCACCGCGGTGGCGCACTGCTCGGGCGAGCCGGTGGCGGCGGGCGCCAGCCACTCGTCGGGGAGCAGGGTGGCGATGTGCTCGAGCTGCTCGGTCGTGGCGAGCTGGTCGAGCGGGCCGATGATCGAACCCACCACCGGGTCGGCGCGGAACGTCGCCAGCACCGCCGGATCCCAACGGTTGGTCCGCACCAGCAGCTCGCCGTAGGCGACGAGGTAGTTCGCCAGGCGGCCGACCGTCTTGCGCAGGCGCAGCGGCTCGGGCAGGTGGTCGCCGACGGTGCCGTAGCAGGACCACACCCGCACGGTGGCCGGGTCGCGTCCGGCCTCCTCCGCGGCCCGCTTCACGGCCGCGACGCTCCGCTCCAGCGTCTCGTCGGTGAAGTACGTGTGGAGGATCACGTCGTCGAACGCCCGGCCGCCGAGGGCGAGGCTGTTGGGCCCGAACGCCACGAGCGCCAGCGGGATGTCGCACACGAGGTCGGGGTCGAGGCGCAGCACCGGCCACGAGCCGGCCGGCCCCTGGTGGCCGAGGATCGTCTCGCCCGCCCACAGGCGTCGCATCAGCCCGGCGAAGTCCTCCATCTCGGCGGTGGTGATCCGACCGATGCCGAAGATGTCCTGCAACAGGGGGATGCCCCGCCCGAGCCCCAGCGTGAAGCGACCGCCGGTGAGCGAGTGCATCGTCGTCGCGAACGACGCGGTGACGAGCGGGTGCCGCGTGTTGTGGTTCGTCGCCGCGGTGGCGACGCGGATCGAGTCGGTCACCGCCCCGGCCGCGCCGCTGAGGGCGCAGGCCTCCTTGATGTTGTACCGCTCGGAGATGAAGGCGGTGCCGAGGCCCATCGCCTCGGCGTCGCGCACCTCGGCGACCAGGTCGCGGGCGGCCTCGGGCGCACCCGCCAGCGTGTAGAAGCCGAGCTCGGGATGGCGCGTCACGGCGCCGACGCTACCGCCGGACCCACCCGACGCCGGGCGGGAGGCCGCGACGGCCGAGGTCATCGGCGCCGACTCCTGGCACACTCCGGCCCGCCGAGGTCCCCGACGGAGGAGCGCACCGTGACGATCGAGACCTGGGACGACGCCGTCGCGTCGGACCTCCCGCCCGCCGAGGCGGCCCGCGCCCTGGTGGCGGCGATGGCCCCCGAGGAACGGCTCTGGTGCCTCGACGGCGACGCGCCGACGTGGGCCGGCCTCCGGTTCCTCGGCGCCGACGGCTACCACCAGGCTCCGTTCGGGGCGGCACGCGTCGAGCGGGTCGGGTTCCCCGGGTTCGCCTTCGCCGACGGGCCGCGCGGCGCGGTGGTGGGCAACGCCACCTGCTTCCCGGTGTCGATGGCACGCGGCGCCACGTGGGACCCCGCCCTCGAGGAGCGCGTCGGCGAGGCGATCGGACGCGAGCTGCGCGCCGCCGGGGCCGACCTCACCGGGGCGGTGTGCGTGAACGTGCTGCGCCATCCGGCGTGGGGTCGCGCCCAGGAGACCTACGGCGAGGACCCCCACCACGTCGGCGAGATGGGCGCCGCCCTGACCCGCGGCCTCCAGCGCCACGTGATGGCGTGCGTGAAGCACTTCGCGTGCAACTCGATGGAGAACGCCCGCTTCAGCGTCGACGTCGAGGTCGACGAGGTCTCCCTCCACGAGGTGTACCTGCCGCACTTCCGGCGGATCGTCGACGAGGGCGTCGCCGCGGTGATGACCGCCTACAACTCGGTGAACGGCGAGTGGTGCGGCCAGAGCCCGTCGCTGATCCGCGACGTGCTGCGGGGCGAGTGGGGCTTCGAGGGCTTCGTCATCAGCGACTGGATCTTCGGCCTGCGCGACGCGGCGACGTCGGTCACCGCCGGGCTCGACGTCGAGATGCCGTACCGGATGGTCCGCCAGCAGCACCTGCCCGCCGCGCTCGAGTCCGGCGAGGCCGACTGGGCCGACGTCGACGCCGCGGTCGAGCGCGTCGTCGCCACCCGGCTTCGGTTCCACGACGTCCTGTCCGCGCCCGCCCCCGGGCCGGGCGCGGTCGTCGGCCACGACCACCGGACCCTGGCCCGGGAGGTGGCCGCTCGGTCGGTGGTGCTGCTGCGCAACGAGCCGGTCGGCGGCGAGCCGGTCCTGCCTCTCGCTCCCGGCGTGCGCCTGGCGGTGGTCGGCGCCCTGGCCGACACGGTCAACGTGGGCGACGGCGGATCGAGCGACGTCTGGGATCTCGAGTGCCGCACCGTCCTCGACGGCCTCCGCGACGCGGCGCTCGACGTCGTCCACGACGACGGATCCGATCCCGCCCGCGCCGCGACGGTCGCCGCCGGAGCCGACGTGGCCCTCGTCGTGGTCGGGTACACGCACCTCGACGAGGGCGAGTACATCGGGGCGACCGATCCGTCGCTGCCCGCGATGTTCCCGTCGGCGGACGAGCCCGACGTCGTCGCCGCGTTCGAGGCGGAGGTGGCTGCCGTCGTGGAGGCGGGCCTTCCGGTCCGGCCCGCCCACCTCGACGGCCGGGACCGGGGCTTCAGCCAGGGCGGCGACCGCGCGTCGCTCCGCCTCCCCGACGAGCAGGTCGCCCTGCTGCGCGCGGTAGCGGCCGCCAACCCGCGCACGGTCGTGGCGATCCAGGCCGGCAGCGCGGTGCTGTGCTCCGAGTGGATCGACGACGTCCCCGCGCTCGTGCAGGCCTGGTACGGCGGCAGCCAGGCCGGCCCGGGTCTCGCCGACGTCCTCACCGGCGCGGTCGAGCCGTCGGGGCGGCTGCCGTTCAGCGTGCCGGTCGAGGAGGCGGACCTCCCACCGTTCGACCGCGACGCCACCTCGTTCCGCTACGACCGCTCGCACGGGTGGTGGCACCTGGCGGCGGAGGGGACGCCCCCGACGTTCCCGTTCGGGTTCGGCCTGGGGTACACGACCTTCGCCGTCGACGACGTCGCCGTCACGGTCGAGGACGGGTCGATCGTCGCGGTCGGCGCCGTGCGCAACACGGGAGGTCGCGACGGCGCGGACGTCGTCGGCGTCTACGCCGCGCCGGTCGACGGCCACCGTCCGCCCCGCCTCGTCGGGTTCGCCCGGGTCGAGGTGCCCGCCGGCGGTTCCACGGAGTTCCGCGTGGTGGCCCCGCTCGCCACCCGCGATCCCGACGCCCACGCCTGGCGCCCTGCCTACGGCCCCCACGACGTCACCGTCGCCCGCCACGTCGGTGACCCCTCCGCCACGACGACGCGCGTCCGGATCGGGTCGGAGGAGACCCGTCGGCCGCCCGGGGCCTGATCCGCCCGCGTACGGATGGGGTCGGAGGAAACGCGCAGCGCACGTGGCCTGGCCCGGCGGACCGGGCGATCGACTAGTGCTCCTGGCACGCTTGCGTCACCCCCACCGAGGAGCGAGATGGAACTGGTCGAGGTCGAGCCCTGCGGCGACGAGGTGCGCATCGTGCGCCTCAACCGGCCCGAGCGGCTCAACGCGCTGTCGATCGACCTCGCGGTCGCGCTCGACGAGGCGCTCGCCACCGTCGGCCGGGAGAACCGGGTGCGGGTCGTCGTGCTCACCGGGGCGGGCCGGGCGTTCTGCTCGGGCCTCGACCTGAAGGACTACGGGATCATCCCGAACGTCGACGACCTGTCGGTGCACCGCATCGCCAGCCGCTCGATGGGCATCTACTCGCAGCTCACCCGGCGGCTGCGCGCCATCCCGCAGCCGGTCGTCGCCGCCGTCAACGGCCCCGCGTACGGGGGCGGGCTGTGTCTGGCGCTCGGCTGCGACCTGCGCATCGCCTCCGAGTCGGC
>Ga0123332_1000818_pt1 | contig 31327 bp, 27 predicted proteins | sample BioC12SIPDNA_4_FD_89958 | JGI IMG/M metagenome (GOLD analysis project Ga0123332, IMG submission 89958) | Anaerobic biogas reactor microbial communites from Washington, USA - Biogas_R2_A C12 SIP DNA | ecosystem: Engineered > Bioreactor > Anaerobic > Unclassified | place: Washington, USA... | reverse complement strand
GGTCGACGTCTCCCGGCTGCACGTCAGCGGCAACGCCCACCTGATCCTCCCGTACCACCAGGAGATCGACCGGCTCACCGAGCGTCGCCTGGGCCGGTCGAAGCTCGGCACCACCAAGCGGGGCATCGGTCCGACCTACGCCGACAAGGCGTCGCGGGTGGGACTCCGCGTGCAGGACCTCCTCGACCCGAAGATCTTCCGCACCAAGCTGGAGGTCCTCGCCAAGGAGAAGAACCAGGTCCTGGCGAAGGTCTACAACCAGCTCCCGCTCGATCCGGACGAGATCGCCGACCGCTACCTCGACGAGTACGCGCCCCGCCTCGCCGAGCACATCGGCGACACCGTCGGGCTCGTTCACGACGCGCTCGACGCCGGTCAGCACGTGCTGTTCGAGGGCGCCCAGGCGACGTTCCTCGACCTCGACCACGGCACCTATCCGTTCGTCACCTCCTCCAACCCGGTCGCCGGCGGGGTGTGCACCGGGGCCGGCGTCGGTCCCCGCTACATCGACCGCGTCGTCGGCGTGGCCAAGGCCTACGTCACCCGGGTCGGCACCGGTCCGTTCCCCACCGAGCTGGCGATGTCCTACGACGCCGTGGGTGGCAAGCCGCGCGAGGGCGCCGACGACGAGGAGATCCGCCTCGGCGACCACTTCGTCGACGTCGGCCACGAGTACGGCACCAACAGCGGCCGGCGCCGCCGCCCAGGATGGTTCGACGCGGTGATGCTGCGCCACGCGGTGCGCCTCAACTCGCTGTCGGAGCTGGCGATCACCAAGCTCGACATCCTCGACACGCTCGACACGGTGAAGCTGTGCGTCGCCTACGAGGTCGACGGCCGGCGGGTCGAGCAGCTCCCGTACCACCAGTCCGACCTCCACCGCGCCGTGCCCGTGTACGAGGAGATGGAGGGCTGGGGCACCGACCTGTCCTCGGTCACCGAGCCGTCGGGACTGCCGCCCGCGGCCGCGGCCTACCTCGACCGGCTCGAGGCCGAGGTGGGCGTGCCGGTGACCCTGGTCGGCACCGGGCCCGGGCGCGACCAGTTCGTCCACCGGCGCGATCGGTGAGGGTCTGCGTCGTCGGCGGCGGCGGGCGCGAGCACGGTCTCGCGGTCGCCCTCGGGCGCACCGCCGACGTGGTCGTCACGCCGGGCAACCCCGGCATCCCCGGCTCCGTCGCCACGCCCCCCGAGGAGATCGACGCCGACCTGTTCGTCGTCGGCCCCGAGCAGCCGCTCGTCGACGGCCTCGCCGACCGCCTGCGCGCCACCGGCCGCCTCGTGTTCGGGCCCGGGGCCGACGGGGCTCAGGTCGAGGGCTCGAAGGGGTACATGAAGGAGCTGGCGGCCGACGCCGACCTGCCGACCGCCCGGTTCGGGTCCTTCGACGACCTCGACGCTGCGGTGGCCTTCCTCGAGACGCTGCCGGGCCTGTACGTGGTCAAGACCGACGGCCTCGCCGCCGGCAAGGGGGTGCTGGTCACCGAGTCGCTCGCCGAGGCCATCGACGACGTGCGGGCGAAGCTGTCCGGCGACGCGTTCGGTGCCGCCGGGCGGCGGGTCGTGATCGAGGAGGGGCTGACCGGGCCGGAGGCGTCGGTGTTCCTCGTGTGCGACGGCGAGCGCGCCGTCGCCCTGCCCCCCGCCCAGGACTACAAGCGGGTCGGCGACGGCGACACCGGGCCCAACACGGGCGGCATGGGGGCGTGGTCGCCGTTCGCGGCGGAGCCGCCGGACCTCGCCGGGGTGGCCGTCGACCGCTTCGCGCTCCCGACGCTCGCCGCCCTCCGCGCGCGCGGCATCGACTATCGGGGTGTGCTGTACGCGGGGCTGATGCTCACGCCCGAGGGCCCGAAGCTGATCGAGTACAACATCCGCTTCGGCGATCCCGACTCGCAGGTCGTGCTGCTGCGGCTCACGTCCGACCTCGCCGCCCTGCTCGCCTCGGCCGCGTCCGGCGACCTGACCGGGGCCGATCCGGTGACGGTCGACCCCGATCCGGCGGTCCTCGTGGTCGCCGCGGCCGAGGGCTACCCGTCGTCGCCTCGCACCGGCGACGTGATCGAGGGCCTCGACGCGGCGCGGGCGGTCGAGGGTGTCGAGGTGCTGTGCGCGGGAGTGGGCCTCGACGATCAGGGCCGGCTCGTCACCGCCGGCGGCCGGGTGCTCGACGTCGTCGGGCGGGGCCCCGACATCGCCGCCGCCCGCGACCGCGCCTACGCCGCCCTGGCGGAGATCTCCTGGCCGGGCCGGCACCACCGCACCGACATCGCCCGCTGACGACACATGGCGCCGGGGTCGATCCGTCGTCGGATCGTCTGCCCGTGCAGGTCCACTACACCTGTGCGGACCAGCCGTTGCAGTATGCACAGATGTCCTCCCCAAGGCCCCGGAACTACGCACCGGCGGCTTTCCGGAACGCCGCGGGAGAGGAACCGACGGTGACCCCGGTGCCGTGGTGAGCCGGCCGGCGGGGCCGGATGTGGTCTCGGGTCCGAGCGCGGCCGACGGCGCCGGGTTCCACCTGGTCCTCCTGTTCGCGACGGCGACCGGGGCGATCACCGGGGTGGCCGTGGCCGGATTCGACGCCGCGGTCCAGCCGACCGTGGGCTGGGTCCTCGACCGCCCGGCGTGGATGCTCGCGGCGATCCCCGCCCTCGGACTGGTCGTGGTCTACGCGTTGGGGGTCCTGTGGGGTAGCTCGGACACGACGACGACCGACGCCTACGTGCGGGCGTACCACCAGCGCGATGGACGGCTCACCGTGCGGCACGCGGTGCACAAGGTCGTCGCCTCCGCGGTGACGCTCGGTTCCGGCAACGCGTTCGGGTTCGAGGGGCCAGCCATGCTGATCGGCGGCACCGTCGGTTCGAGCATCGACGAGCGGTTCGGATCGAGGCTGCGCCGCGACGACGCGAAGGTGCTGATGGTGGCCGGGGCGGCGGCCGGGGTGGCCGCGGTCTTCAAGGCTCCGCTCACCGGGGTCGTGTTCGCCCTGGAGGTCCCCTACCGGTCCGATCTGGCCCGCCGGGCCCTGCTCCCCACCCTCGTGGCGTCCGGGGTCGCGTACCTCTCCTACGTCGCGCTCATCGGCACCGAGCCGCTGCTCGCGACCGGTGGTAGCGCGCCGTTCGACCTCCGCGACCTCGGCGGTGGCGTCCTGCTCGGGGCGTGCTGCGGCGTCCTCGCCCGCTTCGGGGCGGTCGCGCTGGCGCACGCCAAGGACATCCCGGTGTCCGGTCCGGTCCGCGTGCTCGGCGCCGCCACGGCGATCGCGGTGATCGCCCCGCTCGGCCACTGGTGGCTCGGCGGACCCTTCCACCTCGGCCCCAGCTACGAGACCATCGCCTGGGCGACCGATCCCGACCGCACGGTCACGGTGCTGGTCGCGGTGCTGGCGCTGCGCGCGCTCACCACCTGGCTCGGCGTCGCGGGCGGAGGGATCGGTGGTCTGTTCATCCCCCTGGTGACCCAGGGCGCGATCATCGGCGCGATCTGCCAGCAGATCGTCCAGGCGCCGAACGCCCGGCTGCTGCCGACGATCGGCATCGCCGCGTTCCTCGGCGCGGGCTATCGCACTCCCCTCGCCGGGGTGGCCTTCGTGGCCGAGGCGACGGGCCAGCCCGGCTTCCTCGTGCCCGCCCTGCTCGCCGCGGCCACCGCGCAGATCACGATGGGCCCCCACAGCTTCAGCGCGTACCAGCGCAACGAACGGGCGCCGGACCTCGAGCCGCTCACCCGCCTGCCCGTGGCCGAGATCATGTCGCCGAACGTCGACACGGTCGATGCGTCGCTCAGCCTGGATCGTGTCGCGCCGGAGATGATGCGCCGGAACCGACGCTGGGCGCCGGTCACCGAGGGCTCCCGGTACGTGGGGCTCATCGCCCTGGCCGATGTCGCCGAGGTATCCGAGGACGACTGGCCGAACGTCACGGCGATCGAGATGGCGCGCACGGACCTAGTACCCGCCCGCCCCGACGAACCCGTGTCCGTGGTGGCGGCGCGGCTGCGCGCCTCCGACAGCGACGCGGTCGCCGTCATAGAGGGCGAGAGCGTGGTGGGTGTCGTGACGCGGCGCGACCTCGAGAACGTCGAGCTGCTGCTCGACCGGCTCGCGGGCGATACCTGACGGCTATCGGAGCCGGGCTCGAGTCGTCGGACGGGTCGGTGTCGCCGGGGCGACGGCTACGGTCGCCCCGGTGAGCACCTACAAGGTCGCGATCCTGATGGGGTCGCCCAACGACCGGCCGACGATGGAGAAGGCGGCGGCGACGCTGACCGACTTCGGCATCGAGGCCGACGTGCGCGTCCTGTCGGCCCACCGCAACGTCGCCGAGGTGACCGCGCTGGTGTCGACCGCCCGAGAGGAGGGCTACTCGGCCTTCATCTGCGGGGCCGGCATGGCGGCCCACCTGGCCGGGGTCGTAGCCGCCCACACCACCCTGCCGGTCGTGGGGGTGCCGCTGGCGAGCGGCGCCCTCAACGGGGTCGATGCGCTCTACTCCACGGTGCAGATGCCGCCGGGCATCCCGGTCGCGACCGTCGCGGTCGGAGGCGCGGTCAACGCCGCCCTCCTCGTGGTGCAGATGCTCGCCGTGTCCGACGCCGGTCTCGCCGACGCCCTGGCCGTCGATCGGGAGCGTCGCGCCGCGGCCAACCTGGCCGGCTAGTCCGCCGCCGCCGAGCGGCGACCTAGAACAGCCCGAAGCGCTGGCGGACGCCGCGCCGCGGCGACGCGGTGTCGGGTTCGGCCAGGGCACCGGAGCGGTCGATGCCGTTCGACGTGATCACCACCGGGCGCCGGGCCGCCTCGCGGCTCTGCTTGCGCTCCTGGCGCTCGATCCGCCGGATCTCCTTCGCCGTTCGGGCCTGGACCATGCCGGAGTTCTTGCGCACCCCGCCGCGCCCGATCGCGCACGCCACGCAGAGCGCGGGCTTGCGGGGACCCCACGGGTGCACGACGCAGCCGTCGCAGTGCCAGTTGCCGCACTGGTGGCAGATGTGATCGGCCAGCTCGAAGGGGTGGAGGACGCAGGTGTCACTGCCCGCGAAGGTGGTCGGCGCCAGGCTCACCAGGACGAGGTCGGACGCGGAGAGTGGTCCTTGAGCAAACTGGGTCACATGGCCCAGGCCACGGGCCCGGCGCCTACGCTTGGCCGGTGACCGGCTCCCTCCCGAACGTCCTCGCCCAGCGCTACGCCAGCGCCGAGATGGTCGACCTGTGGAGCGCAGCGGCGAAGATCCGGCGCGAGCGCCGCCTGTGGTTGACCGTGCTCCGGGCCCAGCGCGATCAGGGCGCCAACGTCCCCGACGGGGTCATCGAGGCCTACGAGGCGGTGGTCGACGACGTCGACCTCGAGTCGATCGCGGCACGCGAGCGCGTGACCCGACACGACGTGAAGGCCCGCATCGAGGAGTTCAACGCGCTCGCGGGCCACGAGGCCGTCCACGCCGGCATGACCTCGCGAGACCTCACCGAGAACGTCGAGCAGATGCAGATCCGCGATGCGCTGCTGCTGGTCCGGCGACGCTCGGTGGCGGTGCTGGCCCGGCTCGCCGAGCGGGCCACCGAGCACGAGCTGACCGTGCTGACCGGCCGCAGCCACAACGTCCCGGCGCAGGCCACCACGCTCGGCAAGCGCTTCGCCAACGCCGGCCAGGAGCTCCTCCTCGCCGTGCAGCGCGTCGACGACCTGCTCGCCCGCTACCCGCTGCGCGGGATCAAGGGCCCGGTCGGCACCCAGCAGGACATGCTCGATCTGCTCGGCTCCGACGCGGCGGTGGCCGCGGTCGAAGGGGCCGTCGCCGACGCGCTCGGCTTCGACCACGTGCTCGGCAGCGTCGGGCAGGTCTACCCGCGGTCGCTCGACCTGGACGTCGTGTCCGCCCTCGTCCAGCTCGCCGCCGGTCCGGCCTCGCTCGCCAAGACGATCCGCCTGATGGCGGGCATCGAGCTGGTCACCGAGGGGTTCAAGCCCGGGCAGGTGGGTTCGTCGGCGATGCCGCACAAGATGAACACCCGGTCCGCGGAGCGCATCGGCGGCCTGACGGTGATCCTCGGCGGCCACCTGGCGATGGTCACCGCCCTCGCCGGCGACCAGTGGAACGAGGGCGACGTGAGCTGCTCGGTCGTCCGACGCGTCGCCGTGCCCGACGCGTTCCTGGCCCTCGACGGCCTGTTCGAGACGGCGCTGACGGTGCTCGACGAGTTCGGCGCCTTTCCCGCGGTGATCGACCGCGAGCTGCGCCGCTACCTGCCCTTCCTCGCCACGACCAAGGTGCTGATGGCCGCGGTGCGCGCGGGTGTCGGCCGCGAGGTCGCCCACGAGGCGATCAAGGAGCACGCCGTCGCCGTGGCCCTCGAGATGCGCGAGAAGGCCACCGCCGAGAACGACCTGCTCGACCGGCTCGGCGCCGACGAGCGCCTCGGGCTCGACCCGGCCGCCGTCGACGCGGTGGTGGCCGACCCGCTCACCTTCGTCGGACGGGCCCCGGCCCAGGTCCGGGAGCTGGCCGCCGCGGTCGAGCGGCTCGTGGCCGCCGACCCGGAGGCCGCCCGCTACACGCCCGGCGCCATCCTCTAGCGATCGCTGCGGGCGGACCGAGGGCGGGGGCGGTACGACCGTTAGCGTCGGACCCGATGACCGAGATCTCGCTGCCCCACCTCTCGTCCGGCAAGGTCCGGGACATCTACGACGCGGGCGACGATCGCCTGCTCATGGTGACCTCCGACCGCCTGTCGGCGTTCGACGTCGTCCTCGCCGAGCCGATCCCCGACAAGGGCCGGGTGCTCACCGCCATGTCGGCGTTCTGGTTCCAGCACCTCGCCGACGTCGTCCCCAACCACCTGATCTCCACCGACCTGGCCGACCTGCCCGACGGGGCGCGGGACCGCTCCCTCGCCGGCCGCGTCATGCTGTGCCGCCGGGCCGAGATGCTGCCGATCGAGTGCATCGTCCGCGGCTACATCACCGGCTCGGCGTGGAAGGAGTACCGCGCCTCGGGGACGATGAACGGCGCGCCGCTGCCCGGCGACCTGCTCGAGTCGGCCGCACTGCCCGAGCCGGTGTTCACCCCGTCGACCAAGGCGGAGGTCGGCGACCACGACGTGAACATCTCCTTCGACGACGCGGTCGACCTCATCGGGCGCGACCTGGCCGAGCGGGCCCGTCACGTCTCGCTCGAGCTCTACCGGCGGGGGGCCGAGTGGGCGGCGGCGCGAGGCATCGTCATCGCCGACACCAAGTTCGAGCTGGGGCTGATCGACGGGGAGTTGGTGCTCGGCGACGAGGTGCTCACCCCCGACTCCTCGCGGTTCTGGCCGGCCGACTCGTGGCGGCCCGGTACGACCCCACCCTCGTTCGACAAGCAGCCGGTGCGCGACCACCTCGAGACCCTCGACTGGGACAAGACCCCGCCGCCGCCGGCGCTCCCCCCCGAGGTCGTGGCGGCGACGGCGGCGCGGTACCGCGAGGCCTACGAGCGCATCACCGGGCGGTCCCTCGCCGACTGGCCGGGGGCCTGACCGCCGGATCGCCCGTCCCGGCGGTCAGAACCGCCACTCGATCGGCAGCTCCTCGGGGTCCGAGTAGCGGACGTCGCGGTGGCGGTAGGAGACCGTGAACCGCTGCGGCGGCAGGAGGCCCAGCAGCGCCCGCCAGATGCGGGCGCCGTCGCGGCCCAGCTCGTCGATGACCCACCGCTCGACGAGCACCACGTCGGGGTCGACCGCGTCGACCGCCCCGTCCCACCGTCGGTGCCAGGCGTCGAGCCGACCGACCAGCGACGGCGGCAGGGCGAGCTCGTCGCCGTCGATGACCGCTCCCGTCATGAGGTCTCCGAGCGGGCCCCGCCCGGGCGCGTGGCGCAGCTCGATGTGTCGGGCGGCCATGCCGAGACGGTACCGTCGGGGCTCGTGAAGTTCGACGTGCTGGTGGAGGTGAGCCCCCGGACGGGCATCGCCGACCCGCAGGGTCAGACGATCGAGCGATCGCTGCCGGCCCTGGGGTTCGGTGGCGTCTCGGGGGTCCGGGTGGGCAAGGCGATCCGCTTCGAGGTGACCGCGGAGTCCGAGGACGCCGCCCGGGCCGAGGTCGAGGACATGTGCGCCCGCTTCCTCACCAACCCGGTCATCGAGGACAGCGCCGTGTCGCTCACCGCGGTGTCGTGAGCATGGCGTCGTGAGCACGGTGTCGTGAGCGCGGTCGTCGGGGTCGTCCAGTTCCCGGGCTCGAACTGCGAGCTCGACGTGGTCGAGGCGGTCGGGGCGCTCGGGGGCGAGGGTCGCATCCTGTGGCACGGCGACGAGTCGGTCGGTGACGTCGACGCGGTCGTGGTGCCCGGCGGCTTCGCCCACGGCGACTACCTGCGCCCCGGGGCTATCGCCCGCTTCTCGCCCGTGATGGGCGCGGTGGCGGAGTTCGCCCGCGAGGGCGGGCCCGTCATCGGCATCTGCAACGGCTTCCAGGTCCTCACCGAGGCCGGGCTGCTACCGGGCGCGTTGCACAAGAACGTCGGGCTCCGGTTCGTGTGTCGCACCGTCGGGTTGCGGGTGGAGACCACCCGATCGGCGTTGACCGCGTCGGCCGAGGTGGGTCAGGTGCTCCAGGTGCCCATCAACCACTTCGAGGGCAACTACACGTGTGACGATGCGACTCTCGCCGCGTTGAAGGCCAACGATCAGGTGGTGTTGCGGTACGTCGACAACCCCAACGGTTCGATCGACGACATCGCCGGCATCAGCAACGAGGCCGGTAACGTCGTCGGCCTCATGCCGCACCCGGAGCGGGCGATCAGCGATCTCCTCGGTTCGAGCGACGGCGTTCCCCTCCTACGGTCGATCCTCGACCGCGCCGTCGCACCCGCTCGCTGAGGGCCCGCCGGGCGGCGGGGGCCCGGATCGCCGGCGGGACGATCCGGGCCGGCCGACCGACCGTGGCGGTCAGGAACCGCGCTTGATCCCGGCCTTGGCGAGGACGGCGGGGGTGACGCCGGCCTTGCGCCAGACGGCGTAGCTGATGCCCTTGCGTTCGGAGTAGGCGGCGGCCTGCTTGACGAAGGCCGCCTCGACGGCGGTCAGGTCGACCTTCTGCGACAGGGTCTCGCGCTCGGCGCGCAGGTCCTCCTGCTCCTGCATCAGGTTCAGGCGACCCACCGCGTCGGAGCTCGCCAGCAGCTCGTCGATCTTGGCGAGGCGGGCATCGATCGACTGCGGGGTGCGGCGTCGGCCGGGTCGACCCTTGGTCGCCTCCAGGGCACTGAGGTAATCGGAGACGGCTCGGTTCTGGGCTCGGCCGGCCTTGATCGCCTCCTTGTGTTCAGCAGACATCGTACGGGTCTTCTTCTTGGGGGGCATGGGTCGATCAAACCACAATCGGTCCGGCTACGGCAATTGCCTCACGGTTTTCGGGTTGTGCTCAATCTGCGTCAAATGTCCGTGATCTGCTTTGAGAAATCAGACGGGTGGATCTCATTGAAACAACCCGCGAGCGGTTCGGGGTGGGAGTCGGCGGAGGTCACGGCTCCGTGGCGGCGCGGCGGCCGCCGGTAGGGTCGGACGGGTGAGCGCAACCGGAGACGCCGCCATCCACCGGGCCCTCGGCCTGACCGACGACGAGGCGGCCGACATCGTCGAGATCCTCGGCCGGCCGGCCAACCACCTCGAGCTCGCGATGTACGCGGTGATGTGGTCGGAGCACTGCTCCTACAAGTCGTCGCGGATCCACCTGAAGCGCTTGCCGACCGAGGGCGAGGCGGTGCTGGTCGGACCGGGCGAGAACGCGGGCGTCGTCGACGTCGGCGACGGCATCGCCGCCGCCATCCGCATCGAGAGCCACAACCACCCGTCGTTCATCGAGCCCGCCCAGGGCGCGGCCACCGGGGTCGGCGGAATCCTGCGCGACATCTTCACCATGGGCGCCCGGCCGATCGCGATCATGGACCCGCTGCGATTCGGCCCGCTCGACGACGACCGGAGCCGGTGGGTCGCCGAGGGCGTGGTGGCGGGGATCTCCTCTTACGGCAACTCGGTCGGCGTGCCCAACGTCGGCGGCGAGGCGGTGTTCGACGCCTGCTACGCCGGCAACCCGCTCGTGAACGTGCTGTGCCTCGGCGTGCTGCCGACCGAGCGGCTCGTCCTCGGGGCCGCGACCGGGGTGGGCAACCTCGCCGTCCTGCTCGGCTCGTCCACCGGCCGCGACGGAATCGGCGGGGTCAGCGTGCTCGCGTCGGCGGGCTTCGACGAGGGCAGCGAGGACCTCCGCCCGTCGGTGCAGGTCGGTGATCCGTTCGAGGAGAAGCGGCTGATCGAGGCGTGCCTGACGCTCCTCGACGCCGGCCTCGTCGTCGGCATCCAGGACCTCGGTGGCGCCGGCCTGACGTGTGCCACCAGCGAGACCGCGTCGCGAGGTGGGGTCGGGATGGACGTCGACGTCAACGCGGTGCCGCGGCGCGAGGAGGGGATGGAGCCCTTCGAGGTGATGACGAGCGAGTCGCAGGAGCGGATGCTCGCGATCGTCACCCCCGACGACCTCGACGAGGTGATGCGCCTCTGCGAGCGGTGGGAGGTCGCCGCGACCGTCATCGGTCGGGTCACCGACGGGGGCCGCCTGAGGATCCTCGACGGCTTCGACGGTGACGTGCTCGCCGACGTGCCCGCGAGCAGCCTCCACGACGCCGCCCCGCTCTACGACCGGCCCCGCGGCGAGCCCGCCGACCGGGCCGAGCGCGCCGGGCGCGATCCAGGAGTGCCCGACCCCGGCGAGTGCGGGGCCGTCCTGCTCGACGGGCTCTGCGATCCGAGCTGGATCTACCGGCAGTACGACCACCAGCTCTTCCTGAACACGGTCGAGGCGCCCGGCGGCGACGCGGCCGTGCTCCGCCTCAAGCACCCCACCACCGGAGTCGACACCGGCCGAGGCCTGGCCCTGACGACCGACGGCAACCACCGCTGGTGCGCGGTCGACCCGCGCGGCGGGGCGGCGGCGACGGTCGCCGAGTCGGTCGTGAACCTGGCGTGCGTCGGCGCCCGTCCGCTGGCGCTCGTCAACTGCCTCAACTTCGGGAACCCCGAGCACCCCGAGGTGATGTGGCAGCTCTCCGAGGCGATCGACGGCATGGGCGATGCCTGCCGCGCCCTCGGCATCCCGATCGTCGGCGGCAACGTCAGCCTCTACAACGAGACCGACGGGCGCGACATCGACCCGACCCCCGTGGTCGGCCTGCTCGGCCTGGTCGACGAGCTCGACCGTCGGCCGCCCGGGGTCGGTCTGGTCGAGGGCGGCCGGGTGCTGCTGCTCGGACACCGCTCACCCCGTTCCCTCGCCGGATCGGCGTGGGCGGCATCGGTCGGTGCCGCGGGTGACGGCGTGCTCGATCCGCTCGACCTGGACGAGGTGGCGGCGCTGGCGGCGGCCCTCCGCGCGGTCGTCGCCTCCGGGTGGGCGTCGGGCGTCCACGACGTGTCCACCGGCGGCCTCGGTGGTGCGCTGGCCGAGATGGCGGTGGCCTCGGGCGTCGGGGTGCGCGTCGAGGGCGTCGACGGGCCGGCCGAGCTGTTCGCCGAGGCCCCCGGCCGGGTCGTGCTGTGCGTCGCGCCGGAGCACGTCGAGTCGGTGTCGGACACGGCCGAGTCCGGCGGGGTCCCGGTGGCCGACCTCGGTGTCGCCGGCGGTGATCGCGCGGTGGTCGAGGGCCTGGTCGACCTGTCGCTCGACGAGGCGACGGCGGCCTGGCGCGACCGGCTCCCGGCTGCGCTCGACGCGCCGACCACGTCGGCCTGAAGGGGTTCGGAACCCGGTCACCAGGTGGTCGGACGGCGCCGGAGCATTCCGGCCAGCAGCGTGTCGCACACGCGCGTCGCGATCGCCCGGGGCCCGGCGGCCGGGCGAGTGATCGCCAGGCGGAGGGTGAGGCCCACCAGCAGGTCGGCGGAGTCCCTCGCCGCGGAGTGGGTGTCGACCTGCCCGGGCCGGAACGCCGACGCGTGGGCGGACAGGTGCGGGCGCAGGATCGGGCCGATCGGCACCATGGCGCGGGGATCGGTCGGATCGGTGCCCGGGCGCGTGCCCGCCGCCTGGTGGGCCATCACCCCGGAGTTCATGGCGACCGTGAGCGCGTGGTGCTCGTGAGCGAGGCGAGCGACGTGCTCGAGGTACCGGTGCACCAACCGGTGCACCGCCATCGGTTCGTCGAGCTCGGCCTGTAGGGAGGGGAGGAAGTGCGCCCACACCGCGGCCGCCAGGCCGTCGCGGTCGGCGAAGTTGGCCAGCACCGTCGCCCGGCTCACCCCGGCGCGGCGTTGCACGGCGGCGATCGAGACCGCGTCCCAGCCGTCGCGGCGGTAGAGGTCCCCAGCGGCGCGAGCGATCGCCTCGCGCTTGTGGACGTCGAGGTTCGAACCGGGTGGGAGGGGCACCAGGTTGTCGGCCGGGTCGTGGTCCTCCGGTGCTCCCTCGGGGGTGGACAGCGCCTCGAACACGCGCACGACGGCCGCCCCGAACAACTCGGCCGGCGCGTGGTCGGGATCGAACCGTCGTCGTTGGATGAAGCCGTCGGCGAGGGCCGAGAACACGGCGGTGAAGGCCCGCACGTCGAGGTTCTCGAGGGGCCTCCGCCTGGTCGCCTCGAGCAGGGCGCCGTACAGCTCCTCGTAGACCTGCGTGGTGATCTCGTAGTGGGCGCGCAGTGCCTCGACGGCCTCGGGGCTGCGGGGCGCGGCGGCGACGGCGAGGTACAGCGCCCCGTTGAGCGCGTCGATCGTCGTATCGCGATGGGGGTCGTACCAGAGCACGTCGCGGGCGGCGATCGACGCCATCCGACGGAGGGCATCGGGGTCGCCGCGCTGGAGGGCGACCACGGTGTCGAGGGCGTCCGACGCGATCTCGCTGGGCCCGACGTCGGCGGCGCGGGCGAGGGCGTGGAGCGTGGCCGCCCCCGCCAGGCGGGCGTTGGGACCGCCCTCACCCGGTCGGAAGTGGTGGTTGACCGTGGCCGGGGCGACGCCGGCGCGGGCGGCGACGGCGCGCACGCCGACGACGGCGCCGGCCACCGTCGACAGGTCGATCTCGGCCAGCAGGTCGGCCGCCGCTTCGAGGAGCGCGTCCCTGCCCACTCGCCGTCCACGCGAACTCGTACGGTCGTCAGTCCCCACTCGGACGACCATACGTCAACGATCCGGAAAATGGGCTGGTCGACCCTTGCCCCGTGCCGGTCGGGCACGCCACGGTTTCGTGCCGACCGAGGCGTGCCCGGCCCCCCTGCGGGCAAGGCCTCGGCGGGGGAGGGGCGAGCCCCGCCACCTGGGCCCGGCTCCGAGGAGCTGAGATCAGGTGGCGGGCTCGGGCCCCGCCACCGGCTCCGGGGATGCTGGTCGGGGCGGAACGATGAGCGGCCGGCGGACGCATCGCGGCGCGAGGTGGGGCGCGGGGGTCCGCGGGTGCGATGATGGCGGGGTGAGGGATCCCTTCGACGACTCGCCGAAGGAAGCGTGCGGGGTGTTCGGCGTCATCGGCGTCGACGAGCCGGTCGCCCACCTGACCTACCTCGGGCTGTACGCGCTGCAGCACCGGGGGCAGGAGTCCGCCGGGATGGCGGTGAGCGACGGCGACTACCTCACCGTCGTGCGCGACATGGGCCTCGTGTCGAACGTCTTCGACGACAAGACCCTCGCCCCCCTCGTCGGCCACCTCGCCATCGGCCACACGCGCTACTCGACCACCGGCTCGAGCACCTGGGGCAACGCCCAGCCCGTGTACCGCAACGTCGCGTCCTACCAGTTCGCGCTGGGCCACAACGGAAACCTCACCAACACCGCCCAGCTCGCGCGCGACCACGGGATGCTCGACGGCACCGTGAGCAGCGACAGCGACCTCGTCGCCGAGCTGATCAGCCGCGAGCTGGCCGTCGCCGATCCCGAGGCCGACCCGTCCGACGCACTCGAGGCGGCGATCGCGGCGGTGCTGCCCCGCCTCGAGGGGGCCTTCTCGTTCGTGATCATGGACGCGCACCGCGTGTACGGGGTCCGCGACCCGAACGGGCTGCGGCCGCTCTGCCTCGGCCGCCGGGGCGACTCGTGGGTGGTCGCGTCGGAGAGCCCGGCGCTCGACATCGTCGGGGCCGACATGCTCCGCGAGGTCGAGGCCGGCGAGGTCGTCGTCCTCGAGCCCGGCACGCCGCCGCGGTCGTTCCACCCGTTCCCCGCCGACCGGCTCGACCCCCGGCTGTGCCTGTTCGAGTTCGTGTACTTCGCCCGGCCCGACGCCCGCCTCTACGGCCAGAGCGTGCACCACGCCCGGGTTCGCCAGGGCGAGGCGCTCGCCGAGCAGGCCCCGGTCGAGGCCGACATGGTCATGGGCGTGCCCGAGTCCGGGGTGCCGGCCGCCGAGGGCTACGCCCGCCGCAGCGGCATCCCGTTCGGACAAGGCCTGGTCAAGAACCGCTACATCGGGCGCACGTTCATCGCGCCGAGCCAGGAGATGCGCGCCCTCGGCGTGCGCATGAAGTTCAACCCGCTGCGCGAGAACATCGAGGGCCGCCGCATCGTCGTCGTCGACGACTCGATCGTGCGGGGCACCACCCAGCACCAGCTGGTGCGCATGCTGCGCGAGGCCGGGGCACGTGAGGTGCACCTGCGGCTCACGTCGCCGCCGGTGCGCTGGCCGTGCTTCTACGGCATGGACTTCGGCGACCCCGGTGAGTTGCTGGCCGCCCGCCTCGACGTCGACGGCATCGCCCGCTTCCTCGGTGTCGACAGCCTGGCGTACATCGAGCTGCACCGGCTCCTCGCCTCGACCGGAGCCGCGGAGGCGGGCTTCTGCACCGCCTGCTTCACCGGCGACTACCCGATCGAGGTGCCGGTCGACCTGAGCAAGGCGGTCCTCGAGGCGGGCGCCGAGGCCCGGGTCGAGCGCAGCACGGCGGTGGCCGCCGGCGCGGTGATCGAGCAGCCTTCGCTCCTGCCCGCCGACGACGCCGACCGAAGCGGCGATCGGCCGTGACCGGGTCGTCGAGCGAGGGGCCCGCCGAAGCGATGGGCGAGGGCGAGGCCATGCCGGTCGCAGGGACGGGCCCGGGCGACGCGGCGGGCGCGGGTGACGCGGGTGACGCGGCGGGCCGGGACCGCCGGTCGGGCACGGACCGGCGGGCGGGTGCGGGTGACGCCGGGGGCGAGACCTACCGCTCCGCCGGGGTCGACATCACCGCCGGCGAGGAGGCGGTCGAGCGCATCAAGGCGAAGGTCCGCTCGACGTTCCGCCCCGAGGTGATCGGCGACATCGGCGGCTTCGGCGGCCTGTTCTCCTTCGTCGGCCACCGCTACCGCCACCCGGTGCTGGTGTCGTCCACCGACGGCGTCGGCACCAAGGCGCTCGTCGCCCAGGCCGCCGGACGGTTCGACACGATCGGCATCGACCTGGTCGCCATGTGCGTCGACGACATCGTGTGCGCCGGCGCCGAACCGCTCTTCTTCCTCGACTACATCGCGGTCGGCAAGCTCGACCCGGCCCACATCGAGCAGCTCGTCGAGGGCGTCGCCGAGGGGTGCCGTCAGGCCGGGTGCGCCCTGATCGGCGGCGAGATGGCCGAGCACCCCGGGGCGATGGAGCCGGGCGAGTTCGACCTGGTCGGCTTCGCCGTCGGCGTCGTCGAGCGCGACCTCATGCTCGGGCCCGACCGCGTCCGGCCCGGCGACGTGCTGATCGGCATCCCCTCGCCCGGGCTGCGCTCGAACGGCTACTCCCTCGCCCGGCGGGTGATGCTCGACCGCGCCGGCCTGCCCCTCGACGGTCCGGCCTTCCCCGGGGCGCGCCACGACCTCGCCGAGGAGCTGCTCGAGCCGTCGGTGATCTACGCACCGGCGGTGCGGGCCCTGCTCGACGCGGTCGACGTCCACGCCATCGCCCACATCACCGGCGGTGGCATGCCCGGCAACCTGCCCCGGGTGCTCCCGAAGGGCGTCGACGCCGTCGTCGACGAGTCGACGTGGGAGGCGCCCCGCATCTTCGGGGAGATCCAACGCCACGGCGGGATCTCCGACGACGAGATGCGCGGCGTGTTCAACCTCGGCATCGGCATGGTCGTCGTCGTCGCCGAGGACGACGCGTACACCGCCCTCGACGTGCTGCGCGCCGCCGGTCGCCGCGCCGTCCGCATCGGAGCCGTGGAGCGCGGCAGGGGCACCCTCCGCTACTCCTGACCCGACACCCGGTACCGGATTCCAGGTGTCGTCTCCGGTCAGTCGGTCCAGCCGATGGCGCACCACCGGCGCTTCCCGCACGCCGGGCACCGCATCCAGTGACCCTTCGCCCGACCCGGGATCCACACCGAGATCGACGCCAGCCGCATGGCGAGCTCGGTCATCGACACGCGGGTGCGGACCCCGCAGCCTCCGCACTCGACGACGACCGAGCCGGCCTGGCGGGGACCGGTCGAGTAGAGGGCATCCTTGCCCTCCTTGGGTTCGCCGCTGCGGATGGAGTCGCGGGCGGCATCGACCGGCATCTCGAACAGGGCCCGCCGCCCCTGGGGGTCGAGACCCCGGCGGCGGGTCGGCCCGGGGGAGCGTCCCGCCGTCCCGCGCGTGGTCCGGCTCACCTCGCCGGCGTCCTCCGCGTCGTCCGGGCTCACGACGCCTTCTTCCGCTTCTTGCCCTTGGCCGGCCGCTTGCGGGTGCCGAAGATCCGCTCGGCCAACTCCCGGTACGCCTCGGCCGGGCGCGAGCGCGGGGCGTGCTCCAGCACCGACAGCCCGTGGCCCGGCGCCTCGGCGGCTCGCACCGACTTCGGCACCGGCGGATCGAACACCTCGAGCCCGTGGGCCCGGCGCACCTCGTCGACCACCTGGTGGGCGAGCTTGGTTCGCCCGTCGAACATGGTGGCGATCACGCCGGAGACGACGAGGTCGCGGTTGGTGTAGCTGCGGACGTCGTCGATCGTCTCCATGAGCTGGGTGACGCCGCGCTGGCCGAGGGACTCGCACTGGAGCGGGATGATCACCTCGTCGGCGGCCGTGAGCCCGTTGATCGTGAGGATGCCGAGCGACGGCGGGCAGTCGATCAGCACCCGGTCGTAGTCGTCGACGATCCGCTCCAGCGCCTTGCGCAGCACGTACTCGCGACCGGTGCGGGTCAGCAGGTGCATCTCGGCGCCCGCCAGGTCGATGGTCGACGGCAGCAGCGACACGCCGTTGTCGAGGCGGATCACCGCGTCGCCGGCCTTGCTGCGGCGCAGCATCACCTCGTGCATCGACCGGTCGAGCGCGTCGGGGTCGACGCCGCACGCCCAGGTGAGCGACGCCTGCGGGTCGAGGTCGACGAGCAGGACCTTCCGGCCCGCCTCGGCGAGGGCGACCCCGAGCGAGTGGACGGTGGTGGTCTTGGCGACCCCGCCCTTCTGGTTGGCGACGGCGACGACTCGGGCCACGGGGGCGGCTCCTGCTCTCGGCGGCCGACGCACCGGACCGCGCCGAACCGTTCCGGGCGAGTGTGGCACGGCCGTAGGGTCGGGGCCATGCCGGACGACGCGCCCGATCTGCCCGCCTGCCGCTTCCCCGAGCTGCGCGACCACGTGCGCCGCCACAGCGTCCGCACCGGCGACTTCACGCTCAAGTCGGGCAAGCGCTCGCCGTGGTTCATCGACGCCAAGCAGACGACGTGCAGCCCCGACGGCATGCTGCTCGTCGCCGACGCCCTGCTGTCGGTGCTCCCCGACGACGTCACCGCCCTCGGCGGACTGACGGTCGGCGCCGACGCCGCCGCCTACACCACCGCCGGCATCGCCGCGACCCGCGGCCGGATGCTGAAGGCGTTCACCGTCCGCAAGGAGGCCAAGGGCCACGGGATGGGGGGTCGGGTCGCCGGTGCGCTGGCCGAGGGCGACCGGGTCGCGGTCACCGAGGACGCGGTCACCCGCGGTGTGTCGATGCTGGAGGCGGTCGAGGTGATCCGGGCGGTCGGGGCCGAGGCGGTGCTGCTCGTGCCGGTCGTCGACCGCGGCGGCACCGTCGAGGCGCTCGCCGCCGAGGCCGGCGTGCCGCTCGTCGCCCTCGTCACCGCGCCCGATCTCGGCTTCCCCTACGAGCGCGACGTCCCCTGATCTCCACCTCCACCCCCATCCCCATCCCCCCGAACTGGCGCGCGTTTCCCGCCCTCCCCGGCGGAAGACGCGCGCCGGTTCGGGGTCCGGGGTCGCTCGGCCGGGTCGGGGTCGGGTCGATCAGAGGCGGATGAGCTTCTGCTCGCCCATGCCGAACATGCCGTCGACGTCGAGGCGCGCGGTGCCGGTGTCGATCGTGCCCTCGAACCAGCCGTAGGGGGCGTAGTACTCGGCGAGCGACCGGCGGGGGCCGACGTGCATCGTGCTGCGCACGGTCGGGGTGAAGCGGACGTCGACCATGCCCGCTCCGTCGTGCGCATGCCAGGGGCCGTGCGGGCCTTCGGGCCGGTCGACGACGATCGCCGGCAGGCGGTGCACGGCGTCGCCGATCCAGATCGCGTTCTCGTTGTGGACGTCGGGGTCGCGCACCTGGTTGCGGGTGAGGTTGAACCCCTCGACGCGGCCGTCGTCGGTGCGTCGCACCGCGGTGACCCAGTCGTAGCGCATCGGCCGGGGGTAGTCGCCGTGGTGGTCGTCGAGGATCAGGAAGCCCCGCTCCGCCCCGATGCCGACGGTGGCGCCGCCGATCCGCAAGGTCCCGTCGAACGGCATCATCGCCTTGTGCGAGTAGAGGGCTCGCCGGTCCGAGAACGGGTGGACGATCACGAGGTGACCGGCATCGCCCGTCCGGCCGGCCCCGTGCAGCTCGAGCGGGGCGAGCCCTCGGCGGCCGGGGTGGGTCGCATCGACGGTGAGGCTCCCGCCGCTCAGGTCGTTGCCGACGGTGATCGAGAAGCCGCCGACGTGGCCGTACGACCGGGTCCCGGTGAGGCCACGCGCCACCGCCACCCGCCAGGGCGCGAGCTTGCGCTCCCAGCGGGTGATCGTCGCCGCCTGCTTGTCGACCACGAGAAGCTGGAGCAGCGCCATCGCCTTCGCCGTGTAGACGGCCCCGAGCACGAAGCGGTCGTCGTCGCCGAGCTGGAACGCCTGCCACTCCTTGAGTCCGAGGTCGCGCCGCACCCGCTCGATCCGCGATGCGCCGGGGCCCGCCGCGTCGAGCGGGTTCACCCGGGCGATCGGCCCGTCGTAGGTCCCGAACGCGTACCGGCCGTCCTCACCGACCAGCGCCGTCGGCGGCGCCGTTCGGGGCGGCGGTAGCGGCGACTCCGACGGATCCTCGGCCATCGCCGGACCGTACCGCCCGACGTCCACCCGCCCAGGCCCCGGTCCTCCCCGAACTGGCGCGCGTTTCCCGCCGGTGAGGGCGGGAAACGCGCGCCGCTACGAGGTCGGAGGACCTTCGGGCGGCTCGACGAAGGTTTCGCCGTTGTCGATGAAGCGGAGCTCGACGGGCGTGACGCGGAGGAAGGGCTCGTCGACGCCGGCGACGGTGAGCCCGCACGCCCACTCCCGGGTGCAGTCGACGCCGTAGCCGGCCGGCGAGGTCATCGTCAGGTGCCCGGTCCAGGTGCCGTCGGGCCCCGCGGTGCCCTCGGCGAAGCTCACCGACAGGGTGCAGGACCCCTCGACGGTGTAGGTCTCGTCGAACGCTCCGCAGCCTCCGACGCGGAGCCTCCGTCCCGGCGTGAGCCCGGTGACGGTGACCGTGACGTCGTCGCCCGGCCGCAGGCCGACGTGCGGTGTGGCCGTCAGCGTGGGCCGGTCCGGGCCGGGGCTGGTCGGGTCGAACGTCACCGGCACCGGAGCCGGGCTGAGACCACGATCGGTCACGACCCGGACCGCGCACGCGTCGGCGAGGCAGTCGACGTCGCTCCCGGACATCTCGGCGGCGAAACCCCGCCACACGGTCGCGTCGGCCGAGAACGTCCCGTCGTCGGCGACCCGCACGGAGGTGCCACTTCCGGCCTCGTCACCGACCGGCGCCATCCCGATGCAATCGCCGTCCCCCCGACACAGGTAGAGGTACACCCACGTGCCGTCCGGCGGCGCCCACCCGACATCGGGGCTCGAGCCGTCGGTGGTTGGCGTCGTCGCGCCTAGGGGATCGAAGCCCGATCCGGAGACCGTGACGACGTCGCCGTGCTCCAGGCCCGTGGTCGGGCTGACCTCGATAGTCGGGAGCGCGACCGGCGGGACGTCGGCGGCGAACGCGATCGGGGCCGCGCCCGACTTGGCGTAGTCGTCGATCTGGCCCAGGGCGACGCCACAGCGAACGCCGGCCGCCGCGCAGTCGACCCCGCCTACGCCCGTGACCGAGATGACCTGACGAACCTCGATGCTGCCGGTGGCGCGTCCGTCGGCGTCGGCTTTCGACCCGGTACCGAGCAGGCCCAGGTCACAGTCGCCGGACCCGCGGAGCGACCCGTCGGCGTCGAGCACGCACTGCACCACCCCGACAAGGGTGCCGGGCTCGAAGCCCTCGCCGCGGGCGACGACGGTGTCGCCGGGATGTAGGCCGGTCGCCGGTTCGACTTCGATCGGCAGGCCTTGCGACGCGACTCCGACGTCGGGTGCGGTCCCGGCGGCGACCGTGGGCGGTGACGAGGTGGGCGGGCCGTCGACGGTGACCTGCTCGTCAGCATCACGGGTGAGGGCGACGACGCCGACGATCGCGCTGGCGAGCAGGACGACGGCCGCGGCGGCGATGGCGAGGCGGCGGGTCCGGCGTTCGGCGGAGCCGGCGGCGCGGACCGCGGAGACGGCGGAGAGCGCCGCTTCGGTGTCGGTGGTCCGCTCGACGTCACCGCGCAGGTCGGCCGCGGCGTCGCGGAGCAGGTGGTCGACGTTCACGGGGTGACCTCCGGGTCGGCGGGGGAACGGGTGGTGGTCTTGGCGGCGTCGGCCTCGCCGTCGCCATCGGTCCTGGTCTCGCGTCCGTCGCCAGGGGCGTCTAGGCGGGCGGCAAGGGCGGTGCGGCCCTGGTGGAGGAGGGCCTTGGCCGTTCCCTCCGCGCACTCCATCGTGCGGGCGACGTCGGCCACGCTGGCGTCGCCGACGTAGAACAGCACGAGCGCGGTCGCCTGGCGCGGCGGAAGGTCGCGGACCCGGGCCCAGAGGTCGGATGGGTTCGCGGCCGGGTCGTCGGCGGTCGGTTGTGGGCGGGCCGCGACACGGGTGAGGGCTCGCCGCTCGGAGCGACGGCGCCGTCCCGCCGAGGTGGCCAGGTTGACCGCGACCCGGCGGACCCACGCGCCGGGCCGCTCGTAGTCGGCGATGCGATCCCACTCACGGAACGCGCGCAGCAGGGCCTCCTGGGCGACGTCCTCGGCGAGTGCCCGGTCGCCGGTCAGGGCGGTGACGAGGGCGACGAGCCGCGGGTGCTCGGACCGGAAGAGGTCGGCGAAGGCGTTCTCGGCCGCGGGGGCCGGACGTTCGTGCCTCGGGTCGTCGGTCATCTGACGAGCGTCGGTCGTGCTGCGGTCATGGCGCTCGTTCGGCTCGGCGATCCGGCCATCCGGCGCAGCGTCATCGCCGCGGCGCGGGCCGGGGCTCGGAACGGGCCGGTCCACGGCGCCGGCGGTGGTTCCCACAGACTCCACACGCCCGAGCGGCCTGAGGGGTTTAGCGGGGATGCCAGGACGCGACCCAGCGGACGCCGGCGTCCTCGAAGCCCAGGCGCTCGTACCAGCCGCGGGGCCAGTCGTCGGCGAGGGCGTGCAGCCAGATCACGTCGCAGCCGGCCTCCCGCGCCCGGCGTACCGCGTCGAGCACGACCGCGGTGGCGAGGCCCCGGCCGCGGTGGGCGGGATCGGTCATCACCGCGGTGACCTCGGCGGTCGCCCCGTCGACGCGGAGCTGGGTCGACGCGATCGGCACCCGGTCGGCGTCGAGCACGGCGAGGTCGACCACGCGCACGTGGGCGTCGTTCAGCGGCTCCCGTCGGATGAGGTCGGCCACCGCGTCGTGGCCGATACCGGGGACCTCCCGTCGCCACGCCGGGCCCCACAGGCGGGCCATGACCTCGGTCGTGACCGCCTCGACCCCCGTGGACGGTGGCGGGGTGGCCACGTCGGGGCCGAGCACCATGAGCCGCTCCTCGTCGAGGTCACCGCCGAGGCCGGTGGGCAGGGGGTGCTCCGCCACGACCCGCCGGTGGTCGAACCGCCCCAGCACCCGGTCGGCGAGCGCCCGCAGGTCGGCCGCCGCTAGCGGAGCGTCGAGCCAGAGCGAGTTGTGCTCGTAGGACGCCGGGATCCGGGGGTCGAGCACCGCCGTGGCGCCGTCGAGGTGGACCACCGCGGCAGCCCGGCGCTCGGCGAGCCGGCGCTCGGACCCGGCGGCGCGGGCGACCCGGTCGTCGGGCGCGGGGAGGCCGGTCGGCTCGCTGAACGCACCGTCGGGGCCGGGCCGCCAGGGCACGACGGCGGTCACCGCGGCGGCGGGCAGCGGGCCGTACAGGTGCGGGAACCGCATCGACTCCGGGTCGCCGGGGACGCCGGGTTCCCAGCGGACCGGGTCGGTCAGGCGGGCGGGGTCGACGACCAGCAGCAGCAGGTCGTCGCGCCCCGCGTACAGCCGGTTGGCGGGCAGGGGGACCTGCTCGGGGGTCGACAGGTGGACGAAGCCGTCGGTGCCCTCGGCCGGCGTGACGAGCGAGGGCGGCGCCAGCGATCCCAGCGTGAGCGCCGCCCGCCACGCCGTCGCCGTCGTGATGTGCACCAGCATCGTCGGCGTCGCGCTCGGGGTCGGTGCGTCGGTCACCCGCGCACGCTAGGTCGGAGGTGCGCCCCCGGCCCGCAGCGCGCCGGTCGGTCCATCCGTTCTGACCCAGTCGGCGGACAGGGTTGTCCGTCGGTTGTGTCAGAACGGGAGGATCAGGCTCGGTCGCCGCTCTGACGCACTTAGCGGACAGGGTTGTCCGGCCGCTGTGTCAGAAGCGCTCCGGGGCCGGGGCCGGGGCCGGGGCCGGAGCGGGAGCCGGAGCGTGGGTCGAGGGCCGGGACGCGGGTCAGCGGGTGCTGACGGTCGCGGTGTCGCGGCCGGAGCGGAGGACGTGGCCGCTGAGGGCGCCGGTGGCCTGGTTGTCCTCGACGGCCACGACCCCGTTGACGTAGACGCGGCGGACGCCGTTCGCCTCGGCGGTGAGGCGGGGCGAGTCGCCCGGGAGGTCGCGCACGAGCGTGGCGTGGTCGGCGCCGACGGTCTCGGGGTCGAACACGAACAGGTCGGCGAAGTGGCCCTCCGCGATCGTGCCCCGGTCGCGGAGCCCGAACAGCTTCGCGGGGACCTCGGTCATGAGCTGCACGGCCCGCTCGAGCGTGACCAGCTTCCGGCCCCGCAGCGTGTCGGCGAGGAACCGGGTCGGGAACGGCGCCCCGCACATGCGGTCGAGGTGGGCGCCGGCGTCGGACCCGCCGAGCATCGCCCGGTCGTCGGCCCAGGTCTGGCGGCGGAGCTCCCACGATGCGTCGTCGCCGTCGGGCGGGATCGGCCAGAGCACCGTGCGCAGCTCGTCGGCGACCACGATGTCGACGAGCGTGGCGAACGGGTCGTCGGACCCGCGCTCGGCGGCGACGTCGGCGACCCGGCGGCCCTTCAGCCCCTCGTTGGCGTCGCTGTAGGTGTCGCCGATGACGTAGTTGGCGAAGTCGGCGAGGCGCTTGAACACGCCGGCCTCGTCGGACCCGGCCCGCTCGAGCATGAACGCCTGGGTGTCGGGGTCCTGGAGCCGGGCGATGCGCTCGGGGACGGGCAGGCGGAGGATGTCGCCCCAGCCGGGGATCAGGAACAGCCCGCAGTGGGTGAGGAAGCTCATGTTCATGGGCACCTGCACCGGCAGGGTGAGGGCGACGACCCGGCCGCCCCGCTCGCGTGCGACGTCGTCGGCGCCGAGCTGGCGGGGGATGCGGCCCGGCTCCTTCGAGTCGATCGTGAGCACGTTCCAGTTGAGGGGGCGGCCGGCGGCGGCGGACATCGACGCGAACAGGTCGATCTCGTCGTCGCTGAAGCGGTCGAGGCAGCCGTCGGTCATGCCCTCGAGCGTGGTGCCCGGGTGCTCGCCGACGACCTCGCACAGGGCGATCAGCTCGTCGGTGGTCGCCCAGCGGGACGCGACCGGCTGACCGTCGCCGTCGGAGTGCGTGCGGCTGAGGGTGGTGGAGAAGCCGAGCCCGCCGGCCTCGATCGACTCGGCGAGCACCCGCTTCATCTCGGCGAGCTGATCGTCGTCGGCCTCGTTGCCGACCGCGTCGGCGCCCATGACGTAGCGGCGCAGCGCGCAGTGGCCGACGAGGAACCCGGCGTTGACGCCGATTTTGCCGTCGAGGCGACCGAGGTAGTCGCCGAAGCTGTGCCAGTCCCACGGCACCCCCTGCTCGAGCGCGGCGACCGACATGCCCTCGACGCTGGCCATCATCTCCCGTGTGTAGGCGGCGTCCTCGGCGCGCAGCGGGGCGAGGGTGAACCCGCAGTTGCCGCTGATCACGCTGGTGACGCCGTGGACGTTCGACGGCGAGACGTGGGGATCCCAGAAGATCTGGGCGTCGTAGTGGGTGTGGGGGTCGATGACGCCGGGGGCGACCACCAGCCCGGTGGCGTCGAGCGTCTCGGCCGCGTCCTCGGTGATCGTGCCCGGTTCGGCCACGGCGACGATCCGCCCGTCGCGGATGCCGATGTCGGCGGGGCGGGCGGGGGCACCGGTGCCGTCGACGACGGTGCCGCCGGTGATCAGGTGGTCGAGCATGGAGGGCCTCCGGGCGCGGTGCCGAAATCTGACGGGTCGTCAGATTAGGCGCGGCGCCGTCGGCCCGACACCCGCGAGGCCCGGAAGGGTGACCTCGACGAGTGTCGCGGCCGGTCGCACCACCCGTGGCTCAGGCGGCCACCGGGGTGTCGGCGGGAGGCGGGAGCATCAGCAGGTGGCGGGCCACCCGGAGGAAGGCTCGCACCCGCACCGCGTCGGGCTCGCAACGGTCGGCGAGCACGGAGACGGCCACGGGCGAGGCGCCGGTGGCGCGGCCGGCGCGCACGACGCGGGCGAGGAGGGTTTCGCTGCCCTGCACCCCGTGCTCGGCGAGGTGGTGGGACAGCCGGTCGAGGTCGATGTCGGTGTCCATGGGTCCTTTGTACGCCGGATCGAGGTTTACGGCTAGCGATGTTCCCTTCTCATCGTGATCACGTACGCTGATGGTCATGTCGAGGCTCAGGGACGTCGAGATCAAGCACCTGGTGGCCCTCCGGGCGGTCGCCGAGGAGGGCACGTTCGGCCGGGCGGCCACCCGGCTCGGATACACCCAGTCGGCGGTGAGCCAGCAGATCGCCGGCCTCGAACGGGCGCTGGGAGCACCGGTGTTCGACCGTCCGGGCGGCCCGCGCCCCGTCGAGCTCACGCCCCTCGGCTCGCTGCTGCTCGAGCACGCCAACGACGTGCTCGGGCGGCTCGACGCCGCCGGCGCCGCGGTCGAGCGCTTCGTGCGGGGCGAGACCGGGCCGCTCGTCGTCGGCACGTTCCAGAGCGTGACGACCTCGATCCTGCCGACGATCGTCGGCCGGCTCCGGGAGGAGTCCCCCGACGTCGACATCCGTCTCCGCGAGAGCAACGACAAGGAGGCGTTCCCCGGGGCCCTGGTCCGGGGCGAGCTCGACCTCGCGTTCACGCTCGACGACGACTGGCCCGGCGTCGAGACCGAGGTGCTGTTCGAGGACCCGTTCGTCGTGGTCACGCCGCGGTCCGATCTCCGCGCCGGGTGCTTTCCGGTCCAGGACCTCGTCGGCCGGGGGCTGGTCGGCTACCAGCTCACGAGCTGCCAGCGCGAGATCGAGGAGGGCCTCCGCCGGGTGGTCGACGGCGACCTCGACTGGGTGTTCCGCACCGACGACAACCTCGCCGTCGTCGCGCTCGTCCGGTCGGGGCTGGGGGCGGCGGTCGTGCCGCGGCTCGCGGTCGACGTCGACGACGACTCGGTCGCGATCCACGACCCCGAGCCGCCGATCCCGCCCCGGCGCGTCGGCCTGTCGTGGAAGGCGGGCCGTACGCTCAGCCCGGTCGCCCTCCGCTTCGCCGAGATCGCCCGCGAGGCGTGCCGTCCCCTCCAGCTCTCGGGAGCGGGCGCCGGCGCGGCCGCGGCTGTGACCACCGCCTAGCACCCGAAATTTCAACCCTGGTCCCCCGTATCGGTGGAGGAGGATTGAAATTTGGGGAGGTCAGGGGATGTGCTCGAGGTCGGCGGTGGTGATCGACCCGGAGCGGACCGCGTAGCGGCAGAGGTTGTCCTTCGCCTCGGGACCCTCCAGACCGGGCACGCCGGCGGAGGCGTACTTCTTGACGAGGTCGGCGATGCAGTTCTCGACCCGGCTGCGGGACAGGAACAGGCGCTCGGCGGCCTGGGCGTAGGAGGCCGGCCGGGCCTGGTCGCCCCGCTCGGTCAGCAGCGGCTCGCACAGGGCGGTGAGGATGCGGCGCTCGGCGTTGGTGAACTCCAGCAGGTACTGGGTGGCCGGGCCGTCGGTGGGGATCGGGCGGGTGTCGCCGAGCGGGGGGGAGGTCTCGAGCTCGACGTGGACGTCGTGGGTCCGAATGCGGCCCCGGAGCTGCACGGTGACCCGGTCGATCGGCAGCGACGCGATCTCGTCCTGGTTCTCCAGCACCCGGGTCGGGCCGGTGTCGGGCACGAGGTAGACCGGCTGACTGGCCGAGTCGTTGCGGACCCAGAGCCGACCGTCCTGCATGCTCACCGTCGCGGCGGTGCGGCTGACGCCGAGGTCCTCGGGGCCGCCGTCGGCGCCGGAGCCGACCTGCACGTCGCACACCGAGCTGCGTCCGATCCGCACCCGTTGGCCCTCCTCGATGGTGGCCTGGTGGTCGCCGTGGGTCACGGTCGCTTTCGGCATGGCGCCCATCCTTCCACGATCCGCCGTCGCACCGGGTCGATCCGGCGCCGGACCAGGGAGCGTCAGAGGGCGAGGAGGTGGCGGAGCTCGGCGGCGATGCGGTCGGCGTCGACGGTCAGGGCGTCCTCGAGCGGCGGCGCGAACGGGAACGCCGGGACGTCGGCGGTGGCCAGGCGGCGGACCGGCGCGTCGAGGTCGTAGAACGCCTCCTCGGCGACCACGGCGGCGACCTCGGCGCCGACGCCGAAGCTGACGTTGTCCTCGTGCACGACCAGGCACCGGCCGGTGCGACGCACCGAGTCGAGGACGGTGTCGGTGTCGAGCGGGGCGATCGTGCGCAGGTCGATCACCTCGACGTCGCCGACCCCCTCCGCGGCGAGCCGGTCGGCGGCCTCGACCGCGAGGTGACGGTGGAGGCCGTAGGTGACGACCGTGGCGTCGCCGCCGGGCCGGGCCACGGCGGCGACGCCCATCGGGACCCGCCAGGTCGGGTCGTCGGGCACCGGCCCCTTGACGAGCCGGTAGGTCTTCTTGTGTTCGAGGAACAGCACCGGGTCGGGGTCGGCCAGCGCCTCGCGGAGCAGTCCGGCCACGTCGGCCGGGGTCGACGGGGCCACTACCTTGAGGCCCGGTACGTGGCCGTACGTCGCCTCGATCGACTGCGAGTGGTACAGCGCGCCGTGCACCCCGCCGCCCCACGGCGCCCGGATGACCAGCGGCACCGCGTAGTCGCCGTCGGAGCGGTAGTGGATGCGCGCCGCCTCGCTCGCGATCTGGTCGTAGGCGGAGTGGATGAAGTCGGCGAACTGGATCTCGCAGATCGGCCGGAGCCCGGCGAGCGCCAGGCCGATGCCGATGCCGACGATCGACGACTCGGCGAGCGGCGTGTCGAGGACGCGGGCGGACCCGAACTCCTCGGCCAGGCCGGCGGTGGCCCGGAACACGCCGCCGCGGGGCCCGACGTCCTCACCGAGCACGACCACCCGCGGGTCGTCCGCGAGGAGCTGTTGCTGGACGTGGCGCACGGTGTCGATCACGTTGCGTTCGGTCGCGGGTCCGGCGTCGTCGAGCGGCTTCTCGGCGTCGACCGCGACCGGCTGGTCGCCGAGCCCGTCGGGCGCGCCGCGCAGCGGACGCAGCGGGCGGGCGAACACCCGGCTCGCCGCGGTGGCGGGATCGGGGAAGGCGGCGGCCTCGGCCCGCCGAGCGGCCTCCTCGACCTCGGCGGTGACCTCGGCGGTGATCTCGTCCTCCCGCTCCTCGGTCAGCAGCCGCTGCTCGATCAGGTACTGGCGGATCTGGCGCAGCGGGTCCTTCTTCCGCCACGCCTCGACCTCGTCGGGGCTGCGGTAGGTGCGGTCGTCGTCGTCGGAGGTGTGGGCCCGGAAGCGGTAGGTCTTGCACTCGATCAGCGTCGGCCCGTCGCCGGCGCCGGCCCGACGGATCGCCTGGTGCGTCGCGGCGTACACGTCGAGCGGGTCGTTGCCGTCGACGATGACCCCGCCGAAGCCGTACGCGTGGGCCCGGTCGGCGACGTCGTCGACCGCGCTCTCCTTCGTCAGCGGCACCGAGATCGCGTAGCCGTTGTTCTCGCACACGAACACGCACGGCAGCGAGTGGATGCCGGCGAAGTTGAGCGCCTCGTGGAAGTCGCCCTTCGACGTGGCCCCCTCGCCGAAGTAGGCCACCGCGACCTGGTCGTCGCCGCGCCGCCGGGCGGCGTAGGCGAGGCCGGTGGCGTGGGGGAGCTGGGTGGCGATCGGCGACGAGCCGGTGACGATGCCGCGGGCCGCGCTGCTCCAGTGGTTCGGCATCTGGCGGCCGCCCGAGCAGGGGTCGTCGCCGCGGCCGAATACGCCGAGCAGCACGTCCTCGGCGCTCATCCCCAGCGTCAGCACGACGCCGGTGTCGCGGTAGTAGGGGAGGACGACGTCGTGCCCGGCCCGGATCGCCCACGCCGAGCCGACCTGGGCGCCCTCGTGGCCCTGGCACGACACGACGAACGGGGCCTTGCCCATGCGGTTGAGCGACCAGATCCGCTGGTCGAGCGTGCGGGCCAGCAGGATCGTGCGGTAGATGCCGAGCAGGTCGGCCTCGGTCAGCCCCAGGGCGGTGTGGCGGTCCGGGATGTGCAGCGTCGAGCGGTCGTCCCCGAGCGGAGCGTGCATCGTGCGGGCCATCGGGTGCCTCCGGTGCGGTGGTTCAGGCCGAGGGGCGGGGCGATCCTCGGAGTCGGGCGACCGCCGAGATCGCGGCGAGCCGGTCCTCGGCGGTGCGGTCGGCGGCCTCGCCGGGCGGGATGCCGTCGGCATCGGCGCGGGCGAGGACGGTGCGCAACGTGTCGGCGATGCCCGCCACCCGGGCGTGGGCCCGGTCGCGGTCGTACGGTGCGCCGGACGGGTGTCGTTCCTCGGCGATGTTGATCACTCCGCCGGCGTTCACGACGTAGTCGGGCGCGTACAGCACACCCCGATCGACGATCGCCTGCCCATCCGTCGACGTGGTGAGCTGGTTGTTGGCCGATCCGCACACTGCCGCGCAGCGTAGTTCCGGGATCGTGACCCCGCTCAGCACCCCGCCGAGCGCACACGGGCTGAACACGTCGCATTCGGTGCGGTGCGCCTCGGCCGGGTCGACGACGGTGACGTCGGGGTGGCGCACCCGGACCGCGGCGATCGCGGCGGGGGAGACGTCGGCGATCGTGACCCGGGCCCCCGCCTCGATCAGGTGGTCGACCAGGGCGGAGCCGACCTTGCCGACGCCCGACACGACGACGTGGCGGCCGCCGAGGTCGGCGGTACCCCAGAGCCGCTCGGCGACGGCGTCGAGCGCGCACCGCACGCCCCACGCGGTGGCGGGGGACGGGTCGCCCGAGCCGCCGAGGGACTCGCTGACGCCGGTGACGTACGGCGTCTCGCGGCGGATGAGGTCCATGTCGGCCTGCGTCGTGCCGACGTCCTCGGCGGTGAGGTAGCGGCCCGCGAGCCCGTCGATGAACCGGGCGTAGGCCCGGATCAGCGCCTCGCTGCGGGTGGTCGCCGGGTCGCCGATGATCACCGCCTTGCCACCACCGGCGTCGAGACCCGACACCGCGTGCTTGTAGGTCATGCCGCGGGCGAGGCGGCACACGTCGGCGAGGGCGTCGGCCTCGGTGGCGTAGGGCAGGAACCGGGTGCCGCCGACGGCCGGGCCGAGCGCGGTCGAGTGGACGGCGACGATCGCCCGCAGCCCCGACGGGGCGTGGTGGCAGAACGCGACCTGCTCGAACCCCTCCTGCTCGGCGTGGGCGAAGACGGACGGTGCCTGCATGGTCACGCCCAGGGTAGGCACGCGCCTCCGGTGCTCACCGGGGGACGCCTGGGGCCACAGGGGATCGGCCCCGGGCGTCACACCGGCCCGCCGCGCCGGCCCGGGCATCACTCCGGACCGGCGCGGCGGTGGGCGTACTGGCCGCGGGGACCGCGGCCATCGCCATTCCTCCCGGTCCCCCGCTCGACGGGAGGAGGAGGTTGGTCCGGGGTCAGCCGGTGGTGTCGCGCACGACCACCTGGCCGCCGGTGGGCCAGGTGACGTGACGGCCGTCGGCACTGATCACCGGTGCGGTCGGGTTGCCGCCCCCGAGCTTCACGATCGTGCTCTCCAACCGGTCGAAGTGGATGATGCCCCTGCCGGCGTTGTTGAACGGGATGTTCGTCGCCGAGGTGTAGTACGCGACGTAGCGGCCGTCGTAGCTGATCGTCGGGTAGTAGGAGGAGCCGTTCGCCTGCGCTCCGCTCGAGCTGACCGACACGCGGACCGTCGTCCCTCCCACCCGGTCGTGCACGAAGATGTCGCCCATCAGGTTGGAGTCGAAGGAGACCAGGTTCGTCGCGTTCGAGAGGAACGCGACATTGGTGCCGTCCCCGCTGATGGCCGGCATGTGGGAGTCCGAGTTCGCCTGGCCTCCGCCGGTGGGGACCGAGACGCGGGTGGTCGTCGACGTGAGGAGGTCGTGCACGAAGATGTCCTCCCGGGCGTTGGTGTCGTTGGGTACCAGGTTCGTGGCCGCCGACTGGAACACGACCTGGTGTCCCTCGCTGCTCAGGGCCGGCGGGCTCGACGAGCCGGCGAAGTTGGCCTGCGCACCGCTCGACGAGACCGAGGCGCGGACGGTGGTGCCCAACAGGCGGTCGTGCACGAAGACATCACGGATCCCGTTCGTGTCGCCGTCCACCAGGTTGGTCGCGAACGACCAGAAGGCGACGACCCGCCCGTTGCCGCTGATCGCCACCTCGCCGCTGCTCTCGCCGTTCCCCTGCGTTCCGTCGGTGGCGACCGAGACGCGGGTGGTCTCGCCGGTCTCCCGGTCGTAGACGAACACGTCCCATTCGCCGTTGGTGTCGTCGTCCACCAGGTTCGACGCGTTCGAGCTGTACGCCACCACCTGGCCCGACGCGCTGATGGCC
>Ga0123332_1000817_pt1 | contig 31350 bp, 20 predicted proteins | sample BioC12SIPDNA_4_FD_89958 | JGI IMG/M metagenome (GOLD analysis project Ga0123332, IMG submission 89958) | Anaerobic biogas reactor microbial communites from Washington, USA - Biogas_R2_A C12 SIP DNA | ecosystem: Engineered > Bioreactor > Anaerobic > Unclassified | place: Washington, USA... | reverse complement strand
CGCTGACGCGCCGCATCCCCGCGCTCGCGCTTGGGGCTCGTTGGCGCTTGACATTCCTTGATCGCGCTGGCGATTGGGGCTCGTTCATTGCGCTCGCGCTCGGGGCTCGTTGGGGTGCGACCCGCTCGCTCGCCCTTGGCAGCGCTGCGCGACGTCAAGGACAGGCGGTCGCGGCTCTGCGCGCCGGCGGTCGCACCGTCCGAAGGACCGCGCGGGCTGAAGCCCGCGGCTCGTTGGGTGCCCGCGGCTCCTTGGGCGACCGCGGCTCGTTGGCCCGCTAAGCCAACATGGTACGCGTCCCAGGTATACCGCCAGTGCAGCGGCACCTCCGGCAACGTGCACGCGGCAGAGGTGTTCAGGCTGTCGCGAAGTGCTGCCATGCTGTGCGTCACCTCCACGGCGAGTGCCGGGATGATGCCGAGTCTAGGCCGGGACGATGCCCTGCGGCTGAGCGAACATCGAATGTGCAACGCGCTGCCCGCGGCCCAACCTTCGCTCGGCAGGCCGCCTCCCCGTTGGCGGGGGCAAGAACCCGGCTTGGGGATCGCTGAGCCGACTGTCGCCATAGGCCACTCACCCAAGGTAGCGTACCACCAAGGGCGGGTCAACTCCCAGAACCAATAATTGCCGTACAGAATCACGCCGGCGTAAGTGTTGAGACGGTTCGTGGGGGGCAGCTTGTGGAGGGTTGGTGGGCATCCGTGCAGGACGAGACGGGGCACAAGCGGCTCGGGGGGAGGATGCCGCACGCGACATCGCTTTGCGCGGAGCGATGAACAGGAGTTGGGAGCAAACGCTTGCCGGCGTCTCATCGCGCCAGCAGATCGAGCATCTGTTGCATTTCGTCGGCGGCATGATGGTCGCCGGCGGCCTTAGCGGTTACGATCCCCTGTCGCAATGTCTCGGCGGCGTCGGCGGTACGCTGCGTTTTGACCAGGGCGTTGGCCTTCTGCATATAGGCGGGCACGTAGCCGGGCTCGAGCTCGAGCACCCGGCCGAACTGGGCGAGGGCCTCGTCGAATCGTTCCTCCCGCACCAGAGCCATGGCCAGAGAGAAGTTCAGGAAGACATCGTTCGGTTCGGCCGCCAGCATCCGCTGGACCTGTTCAATTCGCGGCATGACCTTGGTCTCCTGCGGGGATCAGCAAGCCGACCCCGCGGTACTGCATTTCACACTCCACTGTAGCCGTCCTCGGGGTGCGTGAAAAGGACGTGACCGATCTGGGCTTTGACTGGACATTTCGCCGTAGCCGGCTGAAGTCGAGGATCGCGATGGCCCATCGCGGCCCCCCTCTTCGCCACGGGCGGCAGGCGGGGACATCATCCGCGGGTGGTACGCCTGTCAGCGGTCATGCGGCCGGCAGAAACTGGAGCAACAGGCGGCGCTGCCGCGGGCCGTCGAACTCGCAGAAATAGAGACCCTGCCAGGTGCCAAGGACCAAGCGGCCGTCCTCGACCAAGACCATCTGCGACATGCCGATCAGTGAGCACTTGATGTGGGCGTCGCTGTTGCCCTCACCATGAAGGTACGAGGCCTCCCTATGCGGGACGAGCTGCTGGAGTTTCCACAGCACATCGTGGACCACGTCGGGGTCGGCGTTCTCCTGGATGGTGATGCCGGCCGTGGTATGCGGCACGAAGCAGACGACGCAGCCGTTTGTCAGGCCGGCCTGGCGAACCGCGGCCTGGACTTCCGCGGTCACGTCGATCATCTGGCAACGCTGAGTGGTGGGGACGGTGAGTGATTCCATGATCTGGTGCCTCCCTGGGGCGAACGGTTGGGGCCTGCGCGGACCGCGCTCTATAATGGCGGATCGGGCAATGGTTGTCGACAGCGGCTGGTGAAATGAGGCCCGCATGACAAGCGGATCGCGCACCAAGGTAGTCGTCGCGATGAGCGGCGGCGTGGATTCCAGTGTAGCCGCGTGCTTGCTGCATGAGCAGGGGCACGAGGTGGTGGGGCTATTCATGCGTACCGGAGTCGAAGGCGTCACCGCGTCGGCAGACGCCCGCGATCCGGACCCGGTGGCCGAGCGACATCGCGGCTGCTGCAGTGCCCTGGATGCCTCGGATGCCCGAGCGGTGGCCGGCCGGCTGGGCGTGCCGTTTTTTGCCCTGAACTTCAAGGCGGACTTCGAGCGGATCATCGACCACTTTGCCGGTGAATACCTTCGTGGGCGCACGCCCAATCCTTGCGTCATGTGTAACGAGTACCTGAAGTTTGGCCGGCTGGCGGAATACGGCCGGGCGGTAGGCGCGGACTTCGTCGCCACCGGTCACTACGCGCGCATCGACCGCTGCGGCGACGAGTACTGCCTGCGGCGCGGCCGCGATACGGAGAAGGACCAGTCGTATGTGCTGTTCGGCATGGGCCGCGAGATGCTGTCGCGGACGCTTTTCCCGATCGGTGAGCTGACCAAGGAGCAGGTGCGGGCGGAGGCGAGGCGGTTCGGGTTGCCGATCTGCGACAAGCGTGAGTCGCAGGACATCTGCTTTGTGCCGGACCGCGACTATGCTCGGGTGGTTCGTGAGCGTCGGCCCGACAGCTTCGTGCCGGGGGCCATCGTCGACCGCGAGGGGCACGAGGTCGGTCGACATGAGGGCATTGCCCATTTCACGGTTGGTCAGCGGCGGGGATTGCGGGTGGCGATGGGTAAGCCGATCTACGTGACTCGGATCGATGCGAAGGATCACACGGTGACCATCGGCAGCCGCGAAGATCTCGCCGCCGATCACCTGGAGGCATCGAGTGTGCGTTGGCTCATCGAGCCGCCGACGCACCCGCTGCACGTCGAGGTGAAGATTCGCTATACCCACCGGCCGGCGGCAGCCGTCGTCGAGGCGATTGGGCCGGATCGCGTTCGCGTCGCGTTTCGCGAGCCCCAGACCGCGATCACGCCCGGCCAAGCGGCAGTGCTCTACGACGAGGACATGGTCCTGGGCGGCGGCTGGATCGACCACTGAGTATGGGGCAACGAACCGCGGCTCTTTCGTCCATGGCTCCTTGGCCCGCATCCGTCCGCTTGAGTGACGAAGCATGCTGGTTGTGTTTCACCATGGTGCCTTGGGCGACTTCGTGCTTGCGCTGTCTGTGATTCAGGCGGTGCGGACTGCGACCAGATCCGCGCATGTTATTGCCGTCGCCTCGGCATCATCCGCCGTCGTCGCCGCCGGCCGAAGCGCGGTCGACGAGCGATGGTCGCCGGAACAGGTTGGCCTGCACACGCTATTCGGTGAGGACGGCCCGCTCGATGGACGGCTGGAGAATCTGCTGGGGCAGGCCCAGTTGGTGTTGAGTTTCCTTGGCGACCCCGAGTTGCCCGTGCATCAGCGTCTGCGTGCCGCCACGTCCGCGCGGCTCGTCGCCATCGATCCGGTCCCCACCCCCCGGACGCTCCAGGCACGCGTACACATCACCGAGCAATGGGCGCAGGCGATTCGGGAGGCGGGCTTGTCGCTGCCCGATCCGTCGCCGGCCGCGATCCATCTGCCGATCATCCAGCATGCGAGACAGGCTGACGACCAGCGATCGCGGGTCATCATTCATCCCGGCAGCGGTGGCCGGTCCAAGTGCTGGCCGTTGGCCGACTTCCTCACCTTGGCGGATGCCATGGCCGATGTGGAGATCACCTGGATGTTGGGGCCGGCGGAATGCGAGCCCGGGGATGAGCGATTCGAAGCCCTTCGCCGACGCAGCAACACAGAACGAGAGTCCCTGATGGTAATGCCCGATCTGCAGGACGCCGCCGAGCGGATCGCCGGTGCCGATCTGTACCTTGGCAATGACAGCGGCATGACCCATCTCGCCGCGGCGCTCGGTGTGCCGACGGTGGCGGTTTTCGTGATGTCCGATCCGCGAATCTGGCGCCCGTTGGGCGAGCATGTCCATGTCATCTCGGGCGGATCCTTTGACCTCGGACAGCTTGGGGGTCTTTTGACGCCGGGGCGGTGGCACCGCTAGACTTGCGCCGTACACACTCTCGTTCTCGGAAAGATCTGCGGACACAAAAGGAGGACTCTGCCGTGTGTGAATCCTGTTCATCGGGTGGTCTGGATCGGCGTGAGTTTCTGGCGGCGGCGGGCGTGGTCGGTGCGGCGGGGTATCTGGCCGCGGCGAGGGGCGACGAGGCGGCGGAAACGCTCACCTTGCCGTTGCCCAAAAAGGAGAAGCAGCCGGCCAAGCTGTGGGTCGCTTTTCTGTATCCACCCGCGGAGGTTGTGAACGCCGGCCAGAATGAAGATACCTGGGCCAAGCACCACTGGTTCACCTGGCCCGGCAACCAGTTCGATCCGGAGGCGCAGGAACGCAAGTTCACCGGCAAGATCACCGAGATAGCCGGGAAGTTGGGCATGGACGTTCGGTTCATGTCTCCGGCCATCTACCAGGAGGCCAAGGTGAACGAGTTCATTGAGCGGGCGAAGGCCGCCGAGCTGGACGCCGTGCTGATCGTCAACTTCTGGAACTCGTTCTCCAAATGGTCCCACCGCATGGCCACGGAGTCGGCTCCAACGGCGATTGTCTATCATTCAGTGGGCTCGAACCACCAACTGCCGCCCGACTATCTGCGTCATGCGGAGGGGATCTACTATATTCACTCGATCGAGAACTGGGACGAGATCGAGCGCGGCCTCCGTGCGGTGCGGGCCAAGAAGATGCTCGCCCAGAGCCGAATGCTGCGGATTTCAGGCCGAACCCCGACCGTGAAGCGCAGCCTCGAAGCACGGCTCGGCGTCGACGTGATCGAGGTGCCGGCCGCCGAGTTCAACGATTTGTTCGACAGCATCGAGACCGACGACGCGATGGTGCGCGAGGCCATGGAGCTCAAGAAGCGGGCCACCAGGGTCGTCGATGTTGAGGACCGGTACTTCATCGACGCGATCCGGGCCCACCGCGTGGTCGCCCGGATCATGGAGCGGTACGGCGCCGACGCCATCACCATCGAGTGCCTGCAACTCAAGCACCGCAAACCTTGCATCAGCTTCGCGACCCACAACGGCGACCTGGTACCCTGCGGATGCGAAAACGACTACAACGCCACGTTGACCCTGATGCTGGGCCGCTGGCTGTTCGATCGGGCGGGCTTCCAGCATAACCCTGAGTTCGATACCAGTGACAACCGTTACTTCGGCGCACACTGCACGTGTGCCTGGAAACTGCATGGGCCGCAGGGGCCTTCACAGGAGTACCTTGTCCGGCCGTTCTTCCACCAGTTGCCCAAAACGCCGGCCCTCGATGTGCAGTGGACCCCCGGCGAGCCGGTCATCCTGGCTAAATACCACAGTGGACAGGACAAGCTCGCCTGTTGGACGGGTAAGGTCATCGAGTCGCCGACCTCGCCCCCGACCGGGGGATGCGCGACCCGTTTCCTGATGGACGTTGACCGCGTCGACGATGTCTGCACGATCTACCCCGGGCCGCACCCGATCCTCTATTGCGGCGATTGCGGGGATGCCCGGCGAATGAAGGCGTTTGCCAAGATGTACCGCCTGACGCTGGACGGGAACGTGTAGCCGTCGGGGGCGACGGGGGTTTCGGCGTCTTTGTCGCGAAGAGGCAGGCAGAGCGCAGACCTTGTTCGCGGATTCTCAGTTTCTCGTGGAGCTACGGTTTTGCGGACAGTACGGTTTGGAATCATTGGTGCGGGGTTGATGGGTCGCGAGTTCGCCAGCGCCGCGGCACGCTGGTGCCATCTGCCGGAGATGCAGGTTCGACCGGAGATCGTTGCCTTGTGCAAGCGGAACCCGGCCGCCGCGGGTTGGTATCGCGAGCATTTCCCAGCCATTCGGCAGGTGACCGACGACTACCGGGCATTGCTGGCTAACCCCGAGGTCGAGGCGGTCTACGTGGCCGTGCCGCACAATCTGCACGCGGAGATCTACTGTGCGGCCATCGAGGCGGGCAAGCACCTGATGGGCGAGAAGCCGTTCGGCATCGACCTGGCAGCCAACCAGGCGATCCTGGCCTGCGCCCGGCGGCACCCCGAGGTCTTCGTGCGCTGCTGTTCGCAGATGCCGTTCTTCCCCGCCGTACAGCGCATCGGCCGACTCATCGACAGCGGGGCGATCGGTACGGTCATCGAAGTGGAAACAGGTTTCCTGCATTCCAGCGACCTCGACGCCAACAAGGCGATCAACTGGAAACGCATGATCGAGGTCAACGGCGAGTACGGGGTCATGGGCGATCTGGGGATGCACGCCTGTCATCTGCCGTTCCGGGCCGGCTGGCGGCCGCGTAACGTGCGGGCCTTGCTCAGCGATATCGTCAAGGAGCGCCCCGACGGCCGAGGCGGACGCGTACCCTGCCGCACCTGGGACAACGCCACGCTGTTGTGCGAGATGGAAGACCCCGCGACCGGTCAGCGTTTCCCCTGGACGTTTAAGAGCCAGCGCATCGCCCCGGGCGAGAAGAACACCTGGTACGTCCGCATCCTGGGCACTCGCACCTCTGTGAGCTTCTCGACGCGCGATCCCAAGCGGCTGGACATGCTCGAATACACCGGCGGCGAGCAGATCTGGGGACAGGTGCAGATGGGCATGGAGACGGCCTACCCGAGCGTGACCGGCGGCATCTTTGAGTTCGGCTTCTCGGACGCCGTGCAGCAGATGTGGGCGGCGTATTTGTACGAACTGCACCACGGCAGCGTGCCGAGCCGTTTTGCCGGGTGCGTCACGCCCGACGAGGTGGCCCTCAGCCATCGCCTGTTCACCGCGGCGCTGGCCTCGCAGCGCAGCGGACAGACGGTTCGCCTCGAAGACGCGAGTTAGCATCTCCGCAATGCACAATGCTTTCCCGTAGCTGTCGCCCCCCGCGGCGACCGGCGTGGCGGGGCGGACAGGCTGTGGCGACCGGGTTCCGCTCGGCGATGGAGTTCCACCCGCCGGCCGCCACAGGGGGCGGCCGCTACCGAGGGACGACCGCCACAGGGGGCGGCCGCTACCGATGCATTTCGTCGGTCGCCGGGGCCGGCCGCCGGCTCCACCAGACCATGGCCAGCCCAGCCACGATCATCAGCAGGCCCATCCCCAGGTTGAGTTCAACGGCCAGCGCGCCTCTGACCCACGGAAGAACGACCATCATCAGTAGCCCGATGATCACCACGCAAATGCCCACCACCCGGAAAGGAGAGATGGCCAGCACCCCCTCGGCGGTGTGCAGGTCCTCATCCATACCGCCGATGGGAATCCCGAGGCGATCCAGGAATGCGGCCGCCCGTTGCCGCTCGGCATGGCTGGGCCGAACCAGTTGGTTGACCACGAGAATCGTCACCAAGGTGACCACGGCGGTGGTGCAAACGATGAGGTTCTCAAGTTTCCATTTGGCACCCCAGAGGATGCCTTCATCGGGTATCCAGCCGAAGAGGCTTTCCGGCCAACGGATGAGCATGACCAGACCGACAGCCACACCGACGAGGAAGCCGGCCAACGCACTGGTGCTGTTCACGCGGCGCGAGATGAGGCCCCAGAGCATGGGAATGGCCACCGGCGGAACGGCCACGCTAAACAGGGTGACCATCGAGCGGAAGAGCGCGTCTCCGCCGTGGGCCGCCGCCATGGTCATCCAGAAGGCTATTCCAATGGAGATCACGCCCGCCAGCAGGGTCATGAGTCGGCCGACGAACACCAGTTCCTTTTGCGACGCATTGGGGCGGACCAACCGCTGGTACACGTCGTTGGTCATGACGCTGGCGCAGACGTTGAAGTCGGTGCTGAGCATGGACATGGTGGCCGAGAACATCGCCGCCACCACCAGGCCCAGCAGGCCCGCCGGCAGCAGCATCATGCACAGCTTGGGGTAGGCCTCGTTTGAATCGCTCAGCTCCGGCAGGAAGTAGCGGCCCAACATGGCGGGCATGAACATCAGCGGCGGCGTGACCACGTTGAGGGCCACCACCAGCCACCCGACCTTTTGGGCCTCGCGCTCGTTGGGCACGCAATAGTAGCGCTGCACGAGGCCCCAGTTTACGCTGTAAGACAGGCAGTAGAGGCAGACGGTAACCGCGATGTAGACCCAACTGTACTCGTCGCTGAGCAGGTTGAAGAACCCCGGCGGGGCCCGCTCGATCATCGCGTCGAGCCCGCCGGTCGCGTCGAAGGCCGCCTTGACCGCCAATGGAAAGAGGATCAGCACCGCGGCCATCATGATCACGAACTGGAGGAAGTCGGTGACGGTCACCGCCCACAAACCGCCCATGAAGGTGTACGACAGCATGATGATGCCGGCCCAAAACATGCTGGTACGCAGGGCCGAGGCCATCTCCTCCTCGGTCTCGCCGCCGGTGCCGAGGAGGATGACCAGGAAGGTGCCGATCGCAACCAGCTTGAGGGCGTCGTCGATCAGCTTGACCGGCACACCCTGCCAGGCAAAGAGCTGCCGGATGACCGAGTTGTAGCGGGATTCGAGGTATTCGACCGGGCTGGTCAGTCTTGCCCGTCGCCAGCGTTTGGCGAAGAAGATGACGCCGAAGGCCGCCGCCGGCACGCTGACCCAGTAGAAGGTCACGCCGCCCAGCCCGTACTTGTAGGCCAGGCCCGAGTAGGCGATAAACGCGAACGCGCTGAAGCTGGACATGTAGTAGGACACGCCGCTGAGCCACCAGGGGATGCGGTTCCCGCCGGTAAAGTAGTCCTTCATCGCCTTCATATAGCGGTAGAAGTAAACGCCGATGCCCAGCATGAGCACGAAGTAAGCGATGATGATGAAGTAGTCGGCAAAGATCAGTTTGTTCTGCGTTGCCAGCAGCATTGCGTCAGTGCCTCCCGGAACTTAGCATCGCGTCATGAGCGACTCCATACAGCGAAGCGCGGGCGATCGCTCGCGCGATGCGTCTACCTGGGCCACCGTTCATGCCGACCGAGTCACCACACGGGCTAGAGCCCGCGGCGCCTTCGGGGCAACGGGGATCACTGTGGCCCTTGTCGTACTGAGTCACCTGCCGACGGCGCTTGGTACAACCATGCTGCCGCGCGACTACTCGACGGGCGTTCAACTGATCCGGGACGGCAGTGCGTGCTGCACTATCATCCACCCGGCCGGCGAAGGCCCGTGGCCCGAACTGGCCCGACGGGTGGCCGAAGCCATCCAAGCCCTCGGCGCACCGCAAGTCGAGGTGCTCTCCGATACGCAGGCCATCCCCGAACGACTCGCCCCCATTCCCGAGCGTCTGCGGGGCCGAACCCTGATTCTTCTGGGGGATGTCAACACCAACCGGGCCATCTTCCCGCTCTACGCCAACTACTACACCTGCTGTGATGCCGACTATCCCGGCGGAGCGGGTTACGAGTTGCGGACTATCGTGCGACCGTTCGGATGGGATGTCAATTATCTCCTGGTCGGCGGGAGCACCCAGGCGGGTGCGGCCGCCGGCGCCGAGCGATTGATCGCCGTACTGAAGACCCAGCCCGCCCGCCGTAACGTCGAGCTACCCTATACGCTCGAGGTCCAACTCGGGCCGGCGCAGGTCCGCGTCCTCGCCCCCTACCTGGCGACCGCCGACGAAGACAAGCCCTTCGAACCCCCAGCCGGCAAGGGCCAATACGGCCAAGCCCGCGACCAGTTCACCGGGAATGCCCACTTGTACTTCTACACCGGCCGGCCGGTCTTCGCTCGCCGGGCCAGCGACTGGGCGATCTTCCTCACCGAGTACGACAAGGAAGTCCCGTTCTTTCATTCCGACGATTACCGGCTTCAGGACCTCGCGACCGCATGGCGGCGGGTCAGTTGCAGCCCCGCATTCTCCGCCGAAAACCGCCTGCGAATCGACAATCGCGTCTACGCCACCATCGACGACCAGGCTACGAAATGGTGGCGAGAGAAAGACGCGGATCGCGGCATCGGCATGCGACACCATACCACGGGCATGCTCGGCTGGTGGACATTCATCCGGCTCGCTCAGGAACTCGGCGTTCCCGGCCCGGACGCCGACAGACAGCTCCGCCAGTGGCGCACCGAGGCCGAGGACTACCTTGAAGGTCTGCTGCGTCACTACTGGGACGACGCCGACGACTACCAATCCGCCGACTCTATCCAGAACACCGCCAGCTACGCCCTGCAACAAGGGCGCATGGAGTGGTTTACCAGCGGCTTGGGCCGGCGGGCCGCCGAGCGGCTGCTTTCTGTCACCGATAACCGCGGCTGGTACGCGGGCATCATGGGCTATGGCGAGGCCCTACCGGGCTGGGAACACTTCACCCTCAACGGCGGCCTGCTCCTGGGCTCCTGCGCTTTTGTCTACCAGGACGGCACGTTCAAGTGGATCCTCGAGCGCTTCCCCGCTCTGCAATCTTCATGGCGATCGCTGCACCCGTTCGGCCTCGCTCAGTTCGCCACCGGCCCGCGGCTTGAACCACGCCAGCCCGCCTGGCTGCACGGCTCGCAGGTCGTCCGCTTCACCCCTTACCGCCTCAACCTCATCAACACCGGCGACTTCCTCCAAACAGAGATCATGGACGGCTACCGCCTGACCGGGCTGGCCGCCCGACCGGTCAGCGAAGAGCTCGCCTTCGACAAGCTGGTCATTCGCTCGCGGCCCGAGCCTGACGGCAGCTACCTGGTCCTCCAAGGCATGGCCGCCGTCACGCTCAGCACCATCGACATGAACAGCATCATCCGCCACACCGATCGCGGCAAGCTGTGGCTGCTGCACAACACCGCCCGGCGGTCACTGTACTTCAAGAACGGCGTCTACATCAGTCGCGGGCTCAATGACGAGCCCATCCCCGCGGCCTGCGAGTTGATCGCCCATGCCGACTTCGATCGTGCCGCCTTGGCCGCCAGCCGCCTGCCCGACTATCGCGGCACCACCTGGACCCGCCATTTGGCCGCCCTGCATAACCAGTACACCTTGGTCATCGACCAGATCCGCTTCCACGAGCCCGGCCGGTACGTCACCTGCGGCACCTGGCGCACGCCCGGCTTCGCGGTACTCCATGGCAACAAGTGGACCAGCCGACAGGAAGAAGCCACCTTCACGCTGCTCTCCGGGCCGGATGTCGACCTCGCCAGCGAACGGGCTCCCGAACGCGACGGTGCAACTCGGCCCACCGTCCTTCGCCAATCGCGCTCGCTCGACGTCCAGCCCGGCGACGACCTGTTCATCGAGAGCCTGCTGTACTCGTCGGCGCCCGGTCATTCGAGCGCGTTCGAAATCCGTCGCCCGAGCCCGGGTACGCTGCTGATCCGTGATGCCGCGGCCGACGACGGCAGCGCGAGCCTGCATCTGGCCGCAGTGGGCACCGACACAGTCAGCTTGGGCGATCTGAGCACCGACGCGTCCCTTTTGCTGCTCACACCGCCACGGGGCTACCTTGCGGGCGGCACGCATATCGTGTTGGCGGGCCGGCGCATCGCGGCCAAGGACGGAGCGGTCACCCTGGACCAGGCCGACGCCGCACACGTGGAAGCCCTGCTCGTCGACCTGTGGAACAAGGGCAAAACCAAGCGAGGGGCGCCAGCTCCGGAGGGGTCTGTCCAACCCGGCCGCCGGCCGGTAGTCCGCTGGACTCATCTCAGCCGAGCCGACCACGGCCCGCTGATCGACGGCGTTCGCATCGAGCCGCGAGCCAACGTCGCCGGCCCGACCGCGCTTTCATCGGATTGGGTGCTGCCTGTTCTGGTTGCCGAGCCGAGGCTCGCTCCGCCCCGCGGCACCGGATTAGGGCCTGCCCTTCAGGCACCCCCGAGCCCCTGCGATCAGCAAGCGACCGGCCAGTCTGCGTCGATGACCGAGGCCTGCCTCTCGCCCGCCGTCGGCGCCGAGTTCTTCATGCATCTTCCGGGATCGCGACGCATTGGCGAGCTGGCCCTGTTCTGTGACCCGGTGTTCAACGCGTTGCAGCCGTTGCCGCCGGCCGCGATGAAAGTCGAGCTGGCCTTCAGCCGAGACGGCTTCATTACCGATAGCCGCACCCGCGAAGTCACCGTGCCCCGCGAGCTTTCCTACCACAACCTCTACAAGGGCCACGCCTACCTCTTCGAGTGCTACCGCATGGCCGAGCTCGACGAGGAGGCTTCCGCGGTTCGCGTTCGCGTGCTCGACGCCCCCCGGGCCAGCATGCTTCTGGCCGACGTGCGGGTGCGTTCGACGGAACATGATCTTGCCCGGCCCGTCCGCATCCATCTTGCCGATCTGAACAACGACGGCTGCTCGGAGATCCTCGCCTGGACCCCGGAGGGCGATCTGACTGCCGTCACCGCCGTGGGCGAAGTCCTCTGGCAGCAACACTGGCCGGCCGGCATCCTGGCGGTCGATGCCTGGCATGTCGACGGCGACGACCGGCCCGCGGTGTTCGTCAGCCGTACCGATCGCTGGGTGACTGTGTGTGATACCGACGGCAATACCCGCTGGGAAGCCGATTTCCGCGACATGAACCGCATCACCGACGGGCGATGCTTCAGCGACGGCAACGCGATCTATGGCATGGTCGCCTGGCCCCCGCCGGCTGTCGCGAGGACCAAGGCAACTTGTTGCCGTTCGTCAGGTACGCCTGATCACGTCCATCAACAAGTTGACTCGGTCCTCGATGGATCGGTAACCCGCGGCCCCGGTCGGCAGATCCTCCTGCTCACCGGATACTTCTTCGCGGCCCTGTTCGATGCCCACGGCGAGTTCGTCGAATGCTTCCGCCGCGACGGCCACTTCACCCAGTCACGCCTCGTGCCGCCCGGGCTGGCTAACAGCGGGCACCTCGCCATGCGCAGCGACATTCCCTGGACCGGCCCCGTGCCGCTCACCTGGCACAGCGACGACCTCAAGACCCCGTACGCGAAATGCTCGGTGCCCAACGGCCCCGCCGTGGCCATGGAATTGGCCGACTTCGACGGCGACGGCTCGGCCGAGGCCATTGTCGTGACCGAGCAGGGGCTCGGCGTCTACAGCGCCAAACCACCGCATACCCGCTGGGAGCAGATGACCGACTCGCCGCCCGTCGGCGTCGGCGTGATCCCCGCCTCCGGCAACGGCCCACCGCAGATCGTCTACGGCCGCGAAGATGGATACCTCTTTGTCGTGGCGCACGATGGCCGAGTCATCGGCTCAACCCTGCTCGATGAGCCTATCCGCTGCCTGACCGCCCTGCGCAACGCCCAGGGCGAGCCGATCGCCGTGGTCGGCACGGCCGGCGCGTTGCACGCGATGAATCTCCCCGACTTCTCCCCGCGTTGGACGCACCCGGCCGCCTGCCAATGGGTCGGCACACTCACCGACTCTGGCAATCCGGCCATCCTTGCGGTGACCCGTACGGGCGAGCTCCAGTTCATCGATCCGTGAGAAGGTGCGTGAAGAGTCGGCGCTGTCCGCAGCACGGCACATGTGCCTAAGCGATTCCGCGGTTTTTCGCCCCACTTCTTTTGACATCCTGAGATAGGGTCGTGGCAGCTTACGGCGGTCACACCTCTTCAACCACCACGGCGGTGCCATAGGCATGTAACTCAGCCGCGCCCTGCATGAGCTCGCTGGTGCTGAACCGTACGTTAATCACCGCGTTGGCCCCAAGCTGCTGCGCTTGGGCGAGCATGCGCTCGAGGGCTTCACGCCTGGCCTCGGTCAGCAGTTCGGTGTAGCCCTTCAACTCGCCTCCGATCAGGTTCTTGAGGCCGGCCATCAGGTCACGGCCCACATGCTTGGCCCGGATGGTGTTGCCCTGGACCAAGCCCTTCACCTCGCGAATGCTGTACCCGGGAATGCTCTCAGTATTGACCACGATCATGAAGATGTCCCTCGCGATAGACGTGGCCCCATCACCGGGAGCCGGCGGGATTATCCAGCCGCCTCCCTTGGCTGTCAACGGACCGCCTACGCTGGGGTCGCCTGCGGGTGCATCCGCCGTTCAGTGGCAAGTTGCCAAAAGCGAAGTATCGAGGGTGGCATGGGTCGGTACTCCGACCCGTGGCCAAACACGGACAACCACTGGTCTGGGTACCGACCAGTGCCACCCAGTGCCCCTGAAATTCGGATGCACCCGTCGCCCACAATGCGAGGGTCACTGCATCCGGGTCGGCTCGATGCGACGCACGGCTTCGGTCAGGGCCAGGTCGGCGAGCTGGTCGGCTGCCACGGTGCCGACGACCAAGCGGGCGGGCACGGAGGTGCTCTCCACCTTGAGCCCGGCATCGCGCAGCCTCTGTATCGTGCCCTGGTCCGTCTCGCGGACCAGCACGGTCACCAGCAGGCGGTCACCGACCCGCGGCAGGCTTTCCGCCGCGGCCGCGTCGGCCGATCCTTCGACCAGCCCGTACAGCCGCTCGTCCAGCCGGGCCTGCAAGGTGAGCTTGCGTTGGCTGGCCCCAATGGCCTCGCGGACCTGATCGGCCAGCTTGGCAATCTGCCGATCGCGCTCCGCGGGGGCGAGCTTCTCGTCGCTCAGGATACGGTGCATCTCCACGCCGACCGTGTACTCCGCATCCAGTGCCGCCAGGGCGGCCGCCAACTCCCGGGCCTCGTCGACCTTACCTTCCGCAACCAAGCCGGCAATCAGCAGTGCGGTGTGCTCGCGCAATAGGAATCGCCGGGCGAGTTCCCTGCCCAGGTCGCCCTGCAACGCCGTCAGCAGATCCGGCAATGCTGCGTCCTCGGCGGCGCCGGGTACGGTCCCCACGCCCTCCAGGCTAAGCCAGTCTTCGGTGTCCGCGCTCGACTCGTCGAAGCAGAGGCCGGCAGATCCCGAAACACCGCCGCCAACCAGTCTCCCTAGACGGGCTACGCCGGCGGACCTTGGCCTTGCTGGCGTTCGGCCGTAGCTCGCCGGCGGTGCTGAGGGGGTGTAAACATGATAGCCATATGAAACCTGACCCACCGGCGACGCCTGCGCCAGGGAAGCTGAGAGACCGAAGAGTGCATCGCCAGCCAACTCCCCTGCCGGGCGACCGCCAGGCTGCTGATCCTTCACCTCTGCCTGGCCAGTGCAGTAGGATCGAAAGGAAGTCGCTATTTCGTCAGCGGCCATCATCGCGGTGTCCAGGTCCCAAGTATCACCACGACCTCTGTGCCTCGCGGGACTGCTGACTAAACGGCTCATCACATTCAACTCAGACGCCTCGCTGAGCACGCGTTCCCGGAGCGTGTCGCAGCTTGCGTCCGGGCCGAAGATGCCTTCGTAGCTGACGCCCGCGGGCATCTCGATCGGCACGGCCACCAGGACGGGCCGGCCGCCGATGGTCACCCGGCTCTTCTCCACCGCCACGAAGCTGGTGAACTGGGTCATGATCTGGAACTGCTCGCCAAGCTTGACGATCTCCTGCCGCTGCGCGTCGGGGAAGGCCCCGCCCTGGGCCGCCGCCAGATCCTGGTTCATGATCTCCTCAATGCGGCCACGGGCCCACAGCGTGGCGATCACGTCGTGTTCATCCGCCGTTTCGGGCAATTCAAGATCCAGCGTACGCTCGTAGGGGCCGTGCCCGGTCTGGCCGCGGATGGTGAGTTGGCCCTTGCCGGCCTGAGCATACCGCCCGTGCAGTACCAGCGGCTTGACGTCGAACAGGTCGGGAATCTGCGCGGGCACCAGGTCGGTGACCCGCAGGCCGTCGCTGAAACTGAGTTGCACGTCGGTGAGCACCGGTGTCTGGATGCGCTGAGTGAACCGCCGCACGGCCTCCTCGCCGTCGCTCTCCAGCAGCACGTACTCGGCCTCGCCGCGGCCGGCCCGGGCCATGCCATCGAGCAGGTAGCGGTTGACACTGTTACCGATGCCGAAGCTGAACACGCGGGTGGTCGCGGCGTTCTTCTGCACCGCGTCGATGATGGCCATGTCGTTGCCCACGTAGCCGTCGGTCATGAAGCAGACCACGCGGATGGGACCGGCGGCACGTTCGCCGGCGATGCGCCAGTTTCTTACGTCAAGCACACGAGTGCGATCGCGGGTGATCCAGTGACCCTCGAACACGAGGGCCTTGTCGCGATGCTCGACAAACGCGCTGGGCAGGCCATGCACGGGAATCTTATGCCCGTCGAGAACGATCTCGCAGCCGGCCACGCCGTCTGGGCCGATCTTATGCGTCCCACGCATGATGACCTGCATCTGCCCAGCGGGGACGTGCACGCGTACCGCGCGCCCGTCGGCCGGCAACTCGAGCAGTCGCAGGGGACTCAACTCGGCCGATCCACCGTCGGCCGCGGTTTGCACCAGGGCAGCGTTGATCGCCTTCATCATCTCCGTTCCGCCACTGCCCTGGCGGCTGGCGAGGAAGTCCTGGGCCTCTTTGCGGTTGGCCGGGGTGAACGGTCGCGGCTGCTCCCAAAGGATGTGCGTGTCGCCCGCGAAGGTAATCAGGTTGAAGGTGTCCTGCGGGCGCAGAGCGTCGATCGCCTTGCTCATCACCGCCTTGGCCTTCTCGATGGGGAAGCCGTTCATCGAGCCGGACGTGTCCAGCACGAAGATCAACTCGCGGGCTACGGCCTGCTCATCCGTCACCCGGTCCGGCGGGGCAAGGATCAGCGTGAAGAACTTGCCGTGCTTGCCGGCGTGCGTGAAGGTCGCCTCCTGCACGGTGTCGGCGGTCTGTCGCCAGTTGAGCACGAAGTCGCGGTTGGGAATCTCGCCGGCCTTCATCAGCTCGTAGGTCACACGCCGTGGCAGACCATCGTCGCGGTTGACTGCCCCCCTGCTAACGATGTCATGCAGGACGGATTGGACGTCGCGGATGCCCGGCCCGCCGGTATCGATGGTGATGCGCAGAGCGATGTCGTGACCGGCCCGCTTGTCGGGCTTGACCGGCATGGGGGTGATGCGGCTGGCGTCGGGAACCTGGGTCGTATTCGGCTCAAAGCCGGTGCCCATGTCCTTGATCGCCTGCACGTCGGCGTAGAACCACCGGCCGTTGAGCTGCCCGGTGCCGTCGGTGTGCAGCGTGCCTGACTCCTTGGAGCCGTTGGGGTAGGCCGCCTCGAACCGGTACCACAGCGTCGGCTGTCCGCCGGTGACCGGTCCAGTCTCGGACTGCTCCGGTTGCGTGGGGGCGATCCAACGCGCGGCCGGCGGCGGGGAAATGGGCGTCGCGCCGTGCACGAGGGCCTTGAGTTTACCTGTCTGCAACTCGCCAAGCCCGCTGGTTGTGCCCGCCTCGCCAAGTTCCAGCTTGGCCGGCCCCAGCAGGACCAATCCGTTGCGTCGCGTCAGCCCCGCAGGCAAATCACCCAGGCTGGTCGGCACACTGCCGGGGATGTACCGCGGCCCGACCACCATGGGGAAGTCAAACGTATACTGTCCATCCTTGCTTTGCAGCAGCTCGACGTAGCTGATCTCCACGCTGATCTCCGCGCCGGGCTCGATGTTGGCAACCGACTGCGTGAAGATGTTCGGCCGTTCCTGCTCCAGCAGGCTGGCGACGTAGCCTTGCTCGCGGGCGGCCTGGTAGATCGCCCGGGCCCGCTCCCGCTCATGGACCTCACCGACCACCACCCGGTCGCCGACGGTCATGGTCATGCGGTCCACCGCCGCCCGATGGCTCAGCGGGAAGGTATAGACGGCCTCGATTTTCTCGTTCTGCGTGTTCTTGAACCGCTGCTTGAGCGTCACGCGGCTGATGAAGCCGCTGATGGCCACATCCACATCGGTGTGTTCGAGCGGGCAGGGCCCCATGACGTTGCCGTCGCGATCCAAGGCGTCCAGCCGTCCGCCCTCGGGCACCATGATGACCTGCCCAGCTTGGGCGGTGGCGCCCGACTGCGGCATGAGTTGCGACAGCAGAACAACGGCTAGGGTGATCGAAGCGGCCAATGCGGAATAGCGGTTCATGATGAGTCTCCTGATCATGCTCCGGCGGGCGGCGGCGGGCGGCGGCCCGACCGATCGCGGAGCGGCACTCTCTTGGATGCGCACCGGCGGGTCGGGTTCCGCATTTTCTTGCGAGGAAGTCTCGCGAATGCGAGCCATGAGTTGCTCGCGCAGAGCAATGGCCCGTTCGGCATGCTGTTCATGCCATTCACGCAGGAGGGCGTCGAGTTCATCCTGCGGCGGCGGCCCGGGATCGGGACCGTCGTGGTCATGCGGGTTGTCGCAGGGAGGAATCATCGCGCGGGTACCTCCTTCATCCAGGCGGCCAGCCTGTTCCGTGCACGGTGGACCAGCCGGTAATACGACGCTCGCGAGAGATTCAGAGCCTCGCTCGCCGCAGCCGGCGGGTTCGGGTCCAGGTAGCACAGGTGGACGGCCAACCGTTCGTCGTCCGGCAAGCGGTCGAGGGCCGCGGTTAGCCGGTCAAGCTGCTCCACCCGCTCGGCCATGTCAGACGGGGCCGAGGGCTCGGTTGCTGCTGAGGCAAGGTGAAGATCCATGACGGCCTGCTCCTCATGATGCCGACGTCGGGTGGCCGACCTCCGCCGTTCGGAGCACACATGGCGAGCGATGGTGTACAGCCACGGACGCAGATCGCCGTCGCTTCTGAGTTGATCGAGCTTGCGGTACGCCCGCAGGAAGGTCTCCTGGCAAGCATCCTCGGCCTCGGCTTGAGGCAGGCCCTGCCTGCACAGCGCAAGAACCACCGGCGCGTGCCGGGTGTACAGCCGGGCAAAGGCCTCCCCGTCACCCGCCCGGGCAGCCCCTGCGTCCCTGGCGTCCTCTGGCATCATGACACTCATGGCCGGCCACCGCCTCGCGTCTCAGAGTTTCCGCAGAAACCTGAGGGACACTCCCATTCTTCCTGGCCTCCCGGCTGCCCAGGGATAGCGCCCATTGTGACCTTACCGTATGCGCCTCTATGATGTCTGATACCCCCGCCGCCTGCCGAGGTGACAGCCAGGGAACCTCATGCGACGTAAATTCATCATCTCTTCCATTCTGGTCGTACTGTATCTGCTCGTTGACAGCGGGCTTGCCGCCCTGTTGATCGCCACCGCGCCCCCGCCGGCCCAGGTGGACATCAGCCGCCCCCCCTCCTGGTGCGGGCAGTCCGGCTTGAGCCGACCACCGTCACCGAGCCGATTGAGGGCTTCGGTACGGCCAGGGCCCGGCAATCCGCTCGGCTGTCCGCCCAGGCCGCCGATGAGATCATCGAGATGGCCGACGGACTCAAGGTCGGCAGCCACGTTACCGCCGGGCAGGTGCTGATCCGCATCAATCATACCGAATACCGCCAAGTCCTGACCCGGGCGGAGAGCCTGCTCGCCGCCGCCGAAGCCGAGTTGGGGCTGCTGGATGTCGAGGAAGCCAACCTGGGGCAGTTGCTGGCACCCGCCCGGCGAACGCGACTGCAGGCCGCCCGAGCGGACCATCAGGCCGCCGTAGCCATCGCCAAGCTCGACTTGGAGCGATGCGTCATCCGGGCACCCTTCGACGGCCGGGTCGCCATCGGTACCACCTGCACGTTGAGCACGCCAGCCGTCGCCAACGTCACCTGGCAAGGGCGCGCCAAGCGTATCTCCCCGGCCGCCGACAAGTTGACCCACACCTTCGAACTGTTCGTCGAGGTGGACAATACCGAACACCCACGCGAACTGGTGCCAGGCTTCTTCACGCATGCCCGCATCCAGGGCCCAACGCCGCAGAACGTGCTCGTGGTCCCCCGAGGAAGCATCCAACAGGAACACGTCTACGTCTACCAGGACGGCGAAGCCCGTCGCCGGCAGGTCCAGATCGCCCGACACCTCTCCGACCAGGCCGTGGTCACCGGCGTGAACCCGGGAGATAGGGTCATTACCAGCAACCTTGATGCCCTGTACGAAGGGCTCCATGTACGCATTGACATGGCCCAGGTCAACAAGTAAGCAAGGCGGCAAATCGGCATCGCGATAAGGCAAACCCCTCACTGGTTCCGATCGCGGAACAGCCTCTGCAAATCAACGGCCCCAACGGCCTTGCTCGCTTCGCGATCGAAACCGGCGATCCGCTTACCGCTTCGCCGTGCCCTCCTGGGCGTCCGGACCCCGATCGCATACAATCCCGATCATGAACCGATTCCGTGCCATCTGCACTATCGTGCTTCCCAGTCTCTGCGGAGTAACCCTTGCCATGGACAACACGCCGACCGCCTGGCGGTTCAGTGACGATCGCCTGGACAACGGCCTGCGCATCATGACCATGGAGGACCGCCGCGTCCCCATCGTCAGCGTACAGATCTGGTACCACGTCGGCAGCAAGGACGAAGACCCCGAGCGCCAGGGCTTCGCCCACATGTTCGAGCACATGATGTTCCGAGGCACGGACCGCATCGGCCCGCAAGACCACTTCCGCTACCTGCAGCAGGTCGGTGCCCGCGTCAACGGGTACACCAGCTTCGACCAAACCGTCTACTGGCAGGTCCTCCCCGCCGCCCACCTCGATCTGGCTCTGTGGCTCGAGGCCGAACGCCTGGGCCGCCTGCGCATCGACGAGGAGTACTTTGCCGCCGAACGCGAGGTGGTCAAGGAAGAACTCCGTATGCGGGTGCTCAACCGCCCATACGGCTCGCTTCGCGAGGAGATCTACAAGGCGGCCTTCACCCAACACCCCTACCGCTGGACGCCCATCGGCCGGCTCGATCACCTCAACGCCGCCACGGCTGACGAACTCAAGGAGTTTTTCAGAACGTACTACACGCCGAACAACGCAACCCTCGTAGTGGTCGGGGACGTCACGCGACAGGAGGTTCTGGCCAAGGCTCGGGACTACTTCGGAGACCTGCCACGCGGCCCCGAGCCGCCGCGCCTATCCGTGGTCGAGCCGCCCTTCGCCGGCCCGCAGACCGTGGAACTGACCGACAAGGCCCCGTCACCTCTGGTAGCGTGCGTTTTCCGCAGCCCCCCGGCCCGCGATGAGGAGGCCATCGTCGTCGATGTGCTGGCCCGCATTCTCGGGAGCGGCCAGAGCAGTCGCATCCACCGCGGACTGGTACAGGGCCGGCGCATCGCAGTCAACGCTACCGCCTATGCCCACCCGCTCGAGCAGGCCGGCCTCCTGGTGATGACCGCCACGCTCAAGCCCGACGCCTCCGTCGAGACCGGCGAGCAGGCCCTGATCGACGAAATCCAGAAGCTCCTCGAACAGGGCATCGACGACGCCGAGGTGGACAAAGCCCGCAACCAGGCATTGGCCGCCTACGTTCGGGCCGGCGAGACTGTGCAAGACCGGGCCAGCCAGCTCGGCTACGCCGCCGTGATCCTCGGCGACGCCAACCGGGTCAACACCAATCTGGCGCGGCTGCGAACGGTGACCCGCGTGGACATCATGGCGGCCGCCCGACGGGTGCTCGCCGACCACAACCGACTCAGCGTGCTCGTCCGGCCGGACCCCACCCCACGGGCCGGCGACAGCGTCGCCGACAAGTCCCAAGCACAGACCGAGTCGATCCCTGACCTGCCCCGGCCCGCGGACATGCCCGCCAGTGACTCTAGCCGTGCCGTAGAAGTGCCTCTCCCCGTCGTGCGCCGGCTGGACAACGGGTTGCGCGTCTTGGTGGTCAGCGATCCGGCCGTGCCCGCGGTGACCGTCACCTTCGGCAGCCTCAGCGGCTCGTCCGCCGATCCCCCCGACCAGGCCGGCCTTGCCCAGATCACCGCTCACATGCTCCGCCGCGGCACCAGTCGTCACAGCGGCGACGAGCTGGCCGAACTGCTCGATCGCCACGGCATGTCGCTCGCGGAGAACGCCGACTACGAAGACCTCACCGTCTCGCTGTGGATGCTCAGCGACCACCTCGATCTGGGCTTCGATCTGCTGGCCGAGATGGTTCAGCGGCCGAGTTTTCCACAAGAGGAGGTCGGCAACTACCTCGCACGCTCTCGGGCTTCCCGAGCCATCGACGAAAAGACTCCCTCGACCATCGCCAACGAAAGGTTGCTCGGCGAAATCTTCGGCGAGCACTACCTTGCCCGGCCGGTCGACGGCACCACGCAGTCGCTCGCCCACATCGCCCGCGAGGCGGTCGTCGCTTTCCACAAGCAGCACTTCCTGCCCGATCATGCCGCCCTGCTCTTCGCGGGCGATATCACCGTCGAGCGAGCCCTGGCCTTGGCGAAGCGACACTTCGCCGATTGGGCCGGCCAGCCACCCATTGCCACCTACCCGCTTGTGCCACCTCCTAGCCCTCAGCAGATTGCCCTGGTGCCGCAACCCGGAGCCGTGCAAAGCGAGATCCGCCTCGGGCAAACAGTCTCCCTGACACGGCGCGACCCCGACTACGCCGCCGCCCGTCTGCTGAGCCATCTGTTCGGCGGGTCATTCAGCAGCCGACTCAATCGGGTGCTGCGCATCGAGCGAGGCCTGACCTACGGAGCCCGCGGCTACTTCGATGTGAAGCGCGATGCCGCCGCCCTGCGCGTCAGCACATTCACCCGTACCGACCGTACTGCCGAGGCAATTCGTACTATGATCGCGGAGGTGCAGCGCCTCCGTGAGGCTGAGTTCACCAAGGAGGAACTCGTCGCCGCCCAGGACACGCTCATCGGCAGCCTCCAGGTCGAACTGGAGACGCCCGCCCGCATCGCCGCCATGCACTGGAACCTGCTGGTCTGGGATCTGCCGCCCACTTGGTACACACGGTACCTGGCCGACTTGGCCGCCGTCCGTTCACCCGCCGAACTGACCGCCGTCGCCGCTCGGCTCATCGATCCCCAGCGACTGGCGATCATCGCGGTCGGCGACGCCGACGAACTGGCTGCGCAGCTCGGAGAGATCGCCCATGCCCAGGAGTCGAAAGGCGATTGAACGCTTCGACTGGCATGTGATACGATGTTCTGGTAGGCCGGCGCATTGGAGAGCACAGCCTGGGTGTCGTCCGCCACCCGAAGAGTCAGGAACCGCCGATGGACGCCGATGTTTACGCGAGGAGAAAGGTAGTAGCACTCGGCATTACCGGTGAGAGTGCGAGCGTGTGCTGGTGAGGGTCCGAGCCTGAAGGGCTCGTTCTGTCAGCCCAGGCCAAAGGCCTGGGAGCCGGATAACGCCACCGGATCGGCCCTGAAGGGGCCGTTCATGCTTCGGCGAATCGGCGATACGGGTTGGCAGCATGATGCTGCACAATCGCGCGAACACGAGATGCGTGATGGTCGACCTGCCCGAGCGATTCAGACTGGAACTGCTGCACGTGGTCGCCAAGCGGCCGGAGGTGCGGCGGGTGATCCTGTATGGCTCGCGGGCACGCGGAGACGCCAACGACCGCTCAGACATCGATCTGGCCATCAAGGCCCCTGAGGCCACGGGCGGGCAGTACGCGGACTTGGCCCTCTTTCTCCGGGACGAGTCGGCGACCCTGCTGGACGTCGACGTGGTCCGGCTCGAAAATGCACCGCCGGAACTCAAGGAGCGAATTCTGGCCGATGGACAGGTGATCTATGAGCGAGGAGAGCGATGATTCCACGAATCCGACGGGCGCGTCTGCGCGGGCAAGACGGCCTGCATGTGCTGGAACTCAAGGATGATCGAATCGCGACGGTGACGCCGGAGCGGGATGCGTCCCTGGCCGACGGAGAACTCGACGCCGCCGGCGGGCTGGTGCTGCCCAGCTTCATCGACCTGCACCTGCACCTCGACTTGGCCTACTCACTCGATCTCGTGCCGCCCAACCGCAGCGGCACACTGGTCGAGGCCATCGGGCTCTATGCCGCCGCCAAGGAGAACTTCACTCCCGCCAGCGTCTGCGAGCGGGCGGTGCGGGCCATCGAGGACGAAATCGCCTTTGGCACGGGGGCGATCCGCAACCACGTCGACGTCGGGCAAACCGCGGGCCTTCGCCTCTGCGAAGGCGTGCTCGCCGCTCGCGAGAAGACCAAAGGCCGCATCGACATTCAGATCGTGACCTTCCCGCAGGACGGCGTCATCCGGGACGCGGGGGCCATCGACCGCATGCGCGAGGCCATGCGCATGGGCTGCGACCTGGTCGGCGGCATCGCCCACTACGAACGCACGCCGACCGACAGCCAGCGACAAATCGAGCTGCTCTTCGACCTGGCCGAGGAGTTCGACGCCGACATCGACTGCCACATCGACGAGACCGACTCGCCCGAGTCGCGCTGCGTGGAGTACCTCGCCGCCGAGACGATCAAGCGCGGCTGGCAGGGCCGGGTGACCGCCTCGCACGTCTGCGCCCTGGCAAGCTACGAGCCCGTACACGCCGCCAAGGTTGTCGCCCTGCTGGCCGAGGCCCACGTCCACGTGGTCACCAATCCGGGCGTCAACCTGCATTTGCAGGGCCGATTCGACACCTACCCCAAGCGGCGGGGCCTCACCCGCGTGCGCCAGTTGATGACCGCAGGCGTGAATGTCTCCGCCGGGCAGGATTGCATCAAGGATCCCTTCTACCCCTTCGGCACCGGGCAGATGCTCGAAGTCGCCCACCTGCTGGCCCACGCCGACCATCTGTCCTCGGCAAGCCAGATCGAGCAGGTGATGGACGCCATCACCGTCAACCCCGCTCGGGCGATGCGACGAACGGATTACGGTATTGAGCCCGGCTGCCGGGCCGACTTGGTTGTCCTGCCGGTTGAAAACGTGCACGAAGCGATCCGACTCCGTCCGCGCCCGACCGCGGTACTCAAGGCCGGCCGACACGTGTGATCTTCCTGGGGGATGAACTTCAGACCTGGCTTGCCGCTTCGCGACCTTCACGCGCCGACTCGCGCGACGTGGGCAACTCCTCCACCACCCGCGGCCGGGTGGCGAACTCATACTCCTCCAGCCCTTCGTTGAGCCAGCGGAGAATGTCATCTTCTGTCGGCGGAGATGTCTTCGGCTGATACGGCGCGACGCGGAAGGACCGCCCGCAACGAGCACACCGCGCCACTTGGCCAAGAGCCTCGCCGGACACAACGTACTTCGTGCGACAGTGAACGCAACGCGTGTTAATCCTCACCTCAGCGGCCATGACCGACCTCCGGGCGATGTCGGGCCCATCTCCCGCCTGCCTTGCCGCCTGCAGGCAGCCTCCTCTGGCCACCCCAAGCTCATGCGAGGTACCGCAGGGCAGACGGAAGAGAAAAAGGGTATGAAGCCGATGAGCTGACTCCGCACTGCCGCAAGCGACGCCTGATGCCTGCACTTGATTGTGGGCTGGTGGCGGGCAGAGCCTCTACCGCACGTCGCGTGCATCGCCTCACGGCCGGTCGATCCACGGCCTCGGGCGGCGATGCGACGAGATGATGGTTCCGCCACGCTCCGTAGCCGTTAGTATGCGTCGGACAGAAAACGATTCAACTTGCGTTCATTCCCGATGGTCGTGATCGGACCATGACCCGAGTACACCATCGTCTCCGGAGGCAACGTGAGAAGCTGCTCGTGGATATTCATCAGCAACTGTTTGGAATCAGAGCCAGGAAGGTCGGTTCGGCCAATACTACCAGCAAAAAGCGCGTCGCCCGTCAAGACCACGCCCGCCTCGGCACAATAGAACGACCGGCCACCCGGCGAATGGCCCGACGTATCCAGCGCCGTCCAATCAACCTCCCCCAGCCGCATCACCTGCCGGGGGGTAATATCCCCATTGGCCGGGGTCTCCATCACCACCCGAAAACCAAACGGTGCCGAGAGGTTCAACTCCGGATCCGTCAGCATAGGCTGATCCGCATCTGCCATGAACACCTGGGCGTGCGGGTGCGCCTCGTGGACCGCGTCCAGCCCGGCAATGTGATCCGCATGACCATGCGTCAGCAGGATCTTCTCAAGACCAATGCCCTCCCGGGCTATGTAATCGAGCAGCCGTTGAACCTGATCGCCCAGCCCCGGATCGATGACCCACCCCGCTCGGCCGCCGGAACCATTCGCGGAGCTGACAACAAACGCATTCTCCCCAAACATCGAGTCAATGAAAGCCTTGATGGTCACCGGTGAAGTTGTGGTCACAAACCAGCCTCCTGGCCGAAAAGGTGCAATCTCCCGTGGGCAACCTCCCGTGTGGCACTGCTCTTTGAACAGTGCGGATCGCGGGCACACTCGGGTGCGCCATCGGTGTTTCGCCCGTGCGAAATCTCCCCGATCGCAACCTCCCCGCTCCCGCGGTCAACGGTCTACTCCAGGCAATCGGGGTTCCCCGGAACTCCCGCCCCGGAGAAACACGCACGGAATTTGGGCAGATCAAGACTATCCACATCGCCGTCATTTTCCAGATCCGCCCACAAGCAGGGACTGCCCACCATGGCACCCGGCCCGCTGAGGCACGCCTGGAACGCGCCGAAATCATCCATATCCACGTCACTGTCGCCGTCCTGATCGCCCGGCACCGGACGAGGCCCCAGGACCACCAGATTCGCTGCGTTGGATGTGGTTGTACCGTAGCTGTTGGTCACGACGCAACGGTACGCACCCGCGTCCGCGGCCACCACGTTCCAGACCGTCAGGGTCGCCGTCCGCGACATCAGAAAATGCCCATCGGTAGGAAGATCCTCGCCGTCCTTCTGCCACTGATAGTACAGCGGTTCGGTCCCACCGGCTTGCACGCTGAACTGTGCGTAATCCCCAAAATACAGGCTCTGGTCGGTTGGGTGCTGCGTGACAACCGGCGCCCCCATCACCTCAATCTGCTTGGTCACCGTCGGGCCAAACCAACTCACTCCGTCTCGCACCATCCGCCAATCCGTGGTGTGAATGCCCGGCGTGGTGGGAGCGGTCATGGAGAAGGTGAACGTGTAGTCCTGGCCCGGGCGAACCTCGCCCGAGATCGTGTGCCGGGTCGTCCCTGTGAACGGATCGCTGTCTCCAACCGCGCCGAGCCGGAACCCGCGAGCGGCGTTCCACAACACACCCCGGTTGCGCATCACGATCGTCGCACTAAACGTCTGACCCGCCTGCACCTGCGTGGGCAGATTGTCACTCACGTACTCGTTCGAATACTTGTCCCAGGTCGGCGTGCGCCCGAAGTAATCGCAGACCGCTTTGTACAGGCCCCATTGGGTGGCGGACCGGAAGAAGTTGTCCGTCAGATACACGGCATCTTTGCTGCAGTTGTCGTGGAAAGCCAGCTCGACCAGACACGCCGGCCGATTGGGGATACGGATCTCGCCAAAGCCGCCCGCGGAATCCCGGGGCGCCCCGCCGTTGCGGATCGGCCAACTGGCGTCGTAGATGTCCCGGATGGCCGCGTCCAGGTTGGTCTTGACCGTCTGGGCGAGCGTCAAGCTGTTCGCCTCGTGCGCCGGGTGCTCCATCGCCGAGTCCCGGTAGACTTCCGTCCCGCTGGCCGTGCCCCCGCCGCCCGCGTTGCTGTGGTGGGCTATGTAAATATGCGAGCCACGATAATCGGCAAACAGTGGACGAGCACGAATGTCGTCGTTCACCCTCGTGACCGATCCGACGTACGAGCCACAGATGCCGGAGGAATTGGCGTACACCGAGCAAGGCAGTCCCGCATTCATCAGCCAGGCGTAGGCGGCCATCTTCCACCAGTGCAGGCTGGTATTGGGGTGGCAGCAGTTGGACTCGTTCAACTCACGAGGAACATGCACCGTCGCCCCATCCTGGCTCAGGTACTGGTAGAGGAACTGCATTAGACGAATTGAGTTGGTGTCTTCCAGAACCGCCTCACCCAAACCGCATGGGTCGCTGCGCTGCCAATACCAACCCGAGCCATTCCAGAACCGCCCGTGCGACGGGCCGATGGTGATGTTGAGACCATCAAGCCCCTGCGTCGCAGCCACGCCGACGCCGCCCGCGATCGCCTTGGGGTCCAACGGCGGCGGTGCGTTGTTGAAATCCACCTTGACAGGTGCCAGATAGGACGACAGCAGTTCTCCGTCGCACGTCAGACGCACGTCCCGCACTTCCGGAGAATGAGCGACCAAATCCTTGAACTGGACGAACAGATTCAGCAGCGTAGCCTCGTCCAGCCCGGCCAATACGTCGTGGCCGAAGCGAAACTCCGCCACGCCGTCCGCCACATGCAGCACCGGCATCCCCACACCCTGCGGCAGCACCAACTGTTCCGGCCACCACGCCTGCGGGGCGAAATCACCCTCCACCCACAGCGCCGCCGTGGGTGCCTCGACCAAGTCAGGCAGTTCATCCCCGCTGGCCGCGCTCCAGCCGCTCGCCAAACCCAGAACCAATATGCCCGTCAAGATCCGAAAACCGATGCAACGTGCTCCGCCTCGAGTTACCAAAAGACTACCTCCCCTGAAGCATCCATCCCAAACAGCAGACGAACCCATACTCCGCGACGGCAATCCGTCTCCCTATTGTTGGGGATTCGTCCCGCCGGGTCAACGGCTGCCGAAAGATTGGGGTGGAGCCGGGCGTCGCGATCCCACAATCCGAAGGCTATCGGACCAACACCACCGTGGAGGCTGCGGCGGTGCCGCACCGTGCTGTGCGCAAAAAAACGGGACGCCGCTCAGCCTCACCAGCGAGGGCGCCCCGCATTGTCGATTCGTCTCAAGCCCCTGCTACTCAGCCGTATCGATCGGCAGGTAGAGCACGCAGCGGAAGCCGACGTTGTACAGCTGGCTGTCCGGGGCGGCACTCGAACGGGCATCGACGCGGCATTTCTGAATCGGATCCGCGAAGGAACCGCCGCGAATGACCTTCTGATCACCACGTAGCGGGCCGACGCGGGCCTCACGCACATTCTTGTCCAGCGGGTTGGGGTACTGCCCGTCGCCAAACCCCTTAGGACCGCGGATCGGAGTGGGGGGATCCTCCATGCTCGGGAAGGCGTAGCGGCTGGGGTCATACCAGTCCGCACACCACTCCGCAACGTTGCCGGCCATCTGGTAGGCGCCAAACGGGCTCACTCCGCCCGCGAAGCTCTGCACCGGAGCGGTGTATTCATACCCATCGAAGTTCTCGCGACCGCCCTGGGCGTTAGCCAAGTACCGGGTGACATCCGTCCGCTCTTCGTTGCCCCAGGGATAGAGACGACAATCATCGCCCCGAGCGGCGGCCTCCCATTGGGCCTCGCTGGGCAACGACTTGCCCGCCCACCGGCAGTAGCTCTGGGCCTCCCACCAGGATACGTTCCTCGCCGGGTGGTGGTTGCTGTGGTTCGGTCGCCAGTACCGCGCATAGGCGGCGGAAACGGCCCAGGGAGTCCCCGTCGCCCCGTGGTAGTCGGGGTCGGCGCAGTCCAGCGGACGCCCGGGCTGCCACGACAAGTCGCAGACGTTGCTTGCCGCCAACTTGTAGAACCGGTGGAACTGGGCGTTGGAGACCTCGTGAAGATCGATGTAGAAATGCGGCACCACGACCGTACGAGCGGGCACCTCATCCGGCCCAGCGCCGCCGCCCATCACCAGCGTCTGCGAGGGTACATAGGCCATGATCATATCGTCCCGTTCGGAGACGATATACCGCGGCCAACCATCGTAGTGATCGTTCTCGTCATCCTGGCTGTAGTGACCGACCAGCGGATAGAATCCGGGTGGCAGGCTCACGCCCGGCGCGGTCACCGCCTCATAGTCCGCGAGAGGAGAGAATCCCTCGTTGTGCGGAGGCGACTGGCAGCCCGTCGTCCACACCATCATCGCCGCGACGGCCAGCAGAGCCAACCCGACTCGGCCCACGCCACATCCACGCTTCATAAGTCTGTCTCCGTGAGTTGTACTAGGGGTTCGCCGCCAGCTCTCGGCTGGGATCACTCCAATCCATGTGCCGACCGCCGATCCGCATGACCAACAGCACCTCACCGAGTTCCTCGGCGGCTTTGACTACATCGCGATGCGAGGCGACCACTTCTTCAGTGGCCAGCACGAGCATGCCTTTGCGGATCAGCACATGGTCGCCCTTGAGCACAGCCTGGACGCGCTTCAGCCGGTCCTGCGCCTTCTGGTACTCCAGGCTCAACTCCTGTCGCCGCTTCTCCCATTCGATGAACCGCTTGTCGGTACCCCAGAAATTCGCGACGGGGTCGTGCACATCAACGCGGAAATCCATATACGCGTTGCGGAACCGGGCCTCAGCATACTCCATCTTGCGCTCGATCACCTTCAGATCGCGAAGGGTGTTGTCACGGATCCGGGCCACCCGCTCCAGGTCAGCCACAAAGAAGACCTTCTCGACCACATCGCCCTGCTGCAGTCGGTGCAGATCCAGTTCGTCGATGGCTGTCCGGTAGACCTCGCCCCGGTACGGGAAGGTCTCGTTACCCGCCACTTCGACCTGCTTGTAGTACTCCGACGGCAAGGCTACCGGAATAAACGCCCGACGCTGGAAGATGCGAGCGATTTGCGAGTTGGCGTACTCGATATTCAGCTCGCCATAAACACTCGCGCCCGGCAGGCCCTCGGCGGCGACGTACTTGAACTCGTAGCGCCCGGGCGACAGGTTAAACACCGCGAACTCCTCCGGCGACTGCTCGAGCCGGTTCCCGAACGCGCCGTACGTCGCCACTTGGTGGCTCCGAGGCGGGCAGCCCTTCACCGACACGACCGCGCCGGGTGGGGCGAAAAACTGCAACTGAGTCTTGCATTGGTCGGCATAACCGGTTTCCCGTGGATATTGGCTGCAACCGACCTGGGCGAGCATCGCCAGCCCCGTCAGCAGAACCACCGACCGCGTGATGCCGCTAAGTCCCGCGCGGACAACGCCATGTGTGTCTGGCATGAGCACAACCTCACTCCTGTAAGGGCTTGACTGAAACGGAGCCATCGACAACCGGAAGGCACTCCTCTCCCGGCAAGCTCGACCCGAGCGTTCCTGACTCGGATCGGCCGCTGGTTGTGGCAGGCCCGACCGTACTCGATACCGCCCCAGGCGGCGAGGCCGGCCGGCACCCTGACCAATGTACGCGCCCAACCCGGACTGTCAACTCTAAGACGCGCCCTGCCCTGCGGTTAACTGGACCCGGCCGTCCCCTCGAACCGGGCCAACCCAGCCCGCCGGTCGAATCTCGGTCATCCACGAACCAATTCGCGAGGTCCAGGCTGGGGGGAATGCTGGAGGCGGGCCTCAGGGTCATTCATCCGGCCGACTGAGTCGCTCGATATCCGCGCCCAGCATCCGCAATTTTCGCTCAATCCGGTCATACCCCCGGTCAATGTGGTAGACCCGATTCACGAGAGTCTCGCCCTTGGCCACCAGACCGGCCAGTACCAGAGCCGCGGAGGCCCGAAGGTCCGAGGCCATTACCGGAGCCCCGATGAGTCGCTTGACGCCCTCGACGATGACCGTGGGCCCTTCCTTGCGTAACTGGGCACCCAACCGGTTCAACTCCCCCACGTGCATGAACCGGTCCGGGTAGATTTTCTCGGTCAGCACGCTGTTCCCGTCCGCAAGGCAAAGCAGGGCCATGACTTGGGCCTGCAAGTCCGTCGGGAACCCCGGGTACGGCTGCGTGGTGATCGTCGTCGGTTCGAGGCGACGCGAGCTGGAAACGACGATCTCCTCGCCGTCGCGCTCGATGTTGACCCCTACCTGCCTGAGCCGGTCAACCACAGCCAGCAGGTGTTCCAGCCGGCAATTACGCAGGCGCACTTCGCCGTTGGTGATGGCCCCCGCGATCATGAAGGTGCCCGCCTCGATGCG
>Ga0123332_1000808_pt1 | contig 31593 bp, 32 predicted proteins | sample BioC12SIPDNA_4_FD_89958 | JGI IMG/M metagenome (GOLD analysis project Ga0123332, IMG submission 89958) | Anaerobic biogas reactor microbial communites from Washington, USA - Biogas_R2_A C12 SIP DNA | ecosystem: Engineered > Bioreactor > Anaerobic > Unclassified | place: Washington, USA... | reverse complement strand
CGGGGACGAAAAGTGGATCGGAGGACCGGTGTTGCGCTCTGGTCCTCGAAGAGCGTGCCGACACCCTACACGAACACATGTACCCACCGCAACCCGAACCGGGCGAAATCTCGCGTCCCCCGCACCGCAGGGGTCGCGGACCGTGCCGTGGGAGGGCGCGACGGTGCGGTTAGGGTGCCGCGCAGGCCCCGCGCCACCCCGGCGGGGGGCGCCGGACCGCCCGGGGAGGTGGGACCCGTCGACCAGCGAACGGAACCCGAGAACCACGGCGAGGAGGTCGAGGCCCTGCGCGAGCAGGCCGCCGCGCTCGAGGAGGAGGTCATCGCCCTCCGGCGTCGCCTCCAGGAGGCGCCCAAGCGGGTGCGCACCCTCGAGGAACGGCTCCTGGAGACCAAGGGCCAGCTCGCCCACGCCGTCAGCCAGAACGAGAAGCTCGCGTACACCCTCCGCGAGGCACGCGACCAGATCGCCGCGCTGCGCGACGAGGTCGACAAGCTGACCCAGCCGCCGTCGGCCTACGGCTCGGTCGTCGGGCTCAACGACGACGGCACCGCCGACGTGATGTCCGGCGGCCGCAAGATGCGCGTCGCGGTGCTGCCCGAGGTCGAGGAGGGCCTCGAGCGCGGCGCCGAGGTGGTGCTGAACGAGTCCTTCACGGTCGTGCTCGCCCGCGCCGCCGACGGCACCGGCGAGATGGTGACGCTGAAGGAGCTGATCGACGGCGGCGACCGGGCGATCGTCGTGGGGCGCGCCGACGAGGAGCGCGTCTGCGAGGTCGCCGCGTCGCTGCGCGGCCAGCCGCTCCGGTCGGGCGACGCGCTCCGCATGGACCCGCGCTCGGGGCTCCTGCTCGAGCGCCTGCCCCGGCCCGAGGTCGAGGAGCTCGTGCTCGAGGAGGTGCCCGACATCTCCTACGCCGACGTCGGCGGCCTCGACGGCCAGATCGAGCAGATCGCCGACGCGGTCGAGCTGCCGTTCCTGCACGCCGACCTGTTCGCCGAGCACCAGCTCCCCGCGCCCAAGGGCATCCTCCTCTACGGCCCGCCGGGGTGCGGCAAGACGCTCATCGCCAAGGCGGTCGCCAACTCGCTGGCCCGCAAGGTCGCGGAGGCCTCCGGCGACGAGGAGGCGCGCAGTTACTTCCTCAACATCAAGGGCCCCGAGCTGCTCAACAAGTACGTCGGCGAGACCGAGCGCCAGATCCGCCTCGTGTTCCAGCGGGCCCGCGAGAAGTCGGAGGAGGGCTGGCCGGTCATCGTCTTCTTCGACGAGATGGACTCCATGTTCCGCACCCGCGGCACCGGCATCTCCTCCGACATGGAGTCGACGATCGTGCCCCAGCTCCTCGCCGAGATCGACGGGGTCGAGACCCTGCGGAACGTGATCGTCATCGGCGCGTCCAACCGCGAGGACCTGATCGACCCGGCGATCCTGCGGCCCGGCCGGCTCGACGTGAAGATCAAGATCGAGCGGCCCGACGCCGAGGCGGCCGCCCAGATCTTCTCCCGGTACCTCACCCGCGACCTCCCGCTGTCGGAGCGCGAGGTCACCGAGCTGGGCGGCGGCGATCGTGACAAGTGCGTGCAGGCGATGATCGAGGTGACCGTCGCCGAGATGTACCGCGCCGACCAGGCCAACGAGTTCCTGGAGATCACCTACCAGAACGGCGACAAGGAGATCATGCACTTCAAGGACTTCTCGTCCGGGGCCATGATCGAGAACATCGTCCGGCGGGCCAAGAAGCTGGCCATCAAGCGCTACCTCGGCGGCGGCGACAAGGGCATCTGCACCGAGGACCTCGTCGCCTCGATCCACCAGGAGTACAAGGAGCACGAGGACCTGCCGAACACGACCAACCCCGACGACTGGGCGAAGATCTCGGGCAAGAAGGGCGAGCGCATCGTCTACGTCCGCACGATCGTCAACCACGACGCCGACGACGGGGGCGAGGGCGTCGCGGGCGGCCGGTCGATCGAGCGGGTGGCGACCGGGCAGTACCTCTAGTCCCTCTGACCGCGGCGGCGGGGAACCCATGGCCATCACCAAGATCTGCGGCATCGAGACCGAGTACGGCGTGGTCCAGCGGGGCGTCGCCGAGTCGAACCCGGTCACCGCGTCGAGCCTGCTGATCAACGCCTACGTGTCGGGGCTCGCCGTCCCCGCCGCGGCGGGCGGTCCGTCGGTCCGGTGGGACTTCGAGGACGAGTCGCCCGGCCGCGACGCCCGCGGGGCCGCACCGCCCGACGCCTCACCGCCCGACGTCGAGACCCACCTCGTCAACGCGGTGCTGACCAACGGGGCCCGGTTCTACGTCGACCACGCCCACCCGGAGCTGTCGACGCCCGAGTGCGCCGATGCCCGATCGGTCGTGGTCTTCGACCGGGCCGCCGAGGTCATCCTCGAGCGGGCGATGGCCGCCGCCGACCGGGTGCTGCCGGCGGGGCAGGAGATCGTCGTCCACAAGAACAACTCCGACGGCAAGGGCAACTCCTACGGCTGCCACGAGAACTACCTCATGGACCGCTCGGTGCCGTTCGGGCGCATCGTCGTGGCGGCGACGACCCACTTCGTCACCCGTCAGGTGTTCACCGGCGCCGGCAAGGTCGGCGTCGAGGCGAGCGGGCTCACGGCCGCGGACGTGCCCTACCAGCTCAGCCAGCGGGCCGACTTCTTCGAGGCCGAGGTCGGTCTGGAGACCACGCTCAAGCGGCCGATCGTGAACACCCGCGACGAGCCCCACGCCGACGCCCAGCGGTACCGGCGACTGCACGTCATCGCCGGCGACGCCAACCTGGCCGAGGTGGCGACCCTCCTGAAGGTCGGCACCACCGCCATCGTGCTGGCGATGGTCGAGGACGACGCCTTCGACCGGTCCCTGGCGATCCGCAACCCGGTGCAGGCGGTGCGCGCGGTGTCGCACGACCCGAGCCTGCGCCGCACGATCGAGGTCGGCGACGGCGTGACGATGACCGCCCTGGAGATCCAGTTCGAGCTGCTGCGCCAGGCCCGCAAGTGGGCCGACGAGCGCGGCCTGGAGTCGGTCGGCGAGGACGTGGGCGGCGACGTGCTGCGCCGGTGGGAGGAGGTCCTCACCGGGCTGGAGGCCGACCCCGACCGCGTCGCCGGGCAGGTCGACTGGGTCGCGAAGCGCCGCCTGATCGACGGGTGGCGCGCCCGGCACGACGCCGAGATGGGCGATCCGCGGGTCGCCGCCATCGCCCTCCAGTACCACGATCTGCGTCCCGAGCGATCGCTGGCCCGGCGCGCCGGGCTCGAGCGCATCACCACCGACCACGAGGTCCAGCGGGCCGTCACCGAGCCGCCCGTCGACACCCGGGCGTACTTCCGGGGGCGCTGCCTGGCGAAGTTCGGGGAGAGCATCGTCGCCGCCAACTGGGATTCCCTGGTGTTCGACATCGGCCGCGAGCCCCTACGCCGGGTGCCGATGATGGAACCGTCCCGTGGGACCGAGGCCCATGTCGGTAGGTTGTTGGACGAGTGCTCCACCCCGGCCGAACTGGTCGAGCGATTGTCGTCCTGACGGGGTGGGCCGACCACACGGAGATCGACATGCCCGAACGGGAGCAGAAGAAGCGCACCGCCCCCCAGCGTGAGGCCGACGACGTGGCCGAGGTCACCGACGCGCCCCAGGCGAGCGAGCGGGGCGAGGAGATCAAGGCGGACATCGACGACCTCCTCGACGAGATCGACGAGGTCCTCGAGACCAACGCCGAGGACTTCGTCCGGTCCTACGTCCAGAAGGGCGGCCAGTAGGCCGGCGGCCGGCCATCCCGACGTGACCGGCTCGCCCGCGACCGCGCGGTAGCGTCCCGCGGCCGACCACTGAGGAGCCGCCCCCGATGCCCACCCCCCAGGCGTTCGCCGCCATCAGCTTCCCCGACGGGTTCCGGGCCACCGAGTTCGCCACGTCGCTCGCCCGCCTCGAGTCCCAGGGCCACATCCTGGTCCGGGACGCGGTCTTCGTGATCAAGGACACCTCCGGCAAGACCTACGTCCGGGAGACCACCGACCTCCAGGTCGGATCGACCGCGCTCGGCGGTGGCCTGTGGAGCGGCCTGTTCGGGCTCCTGCTCGGCGGCCCCGTCGGGCTGCTGGTCGGTGGGGCGGTCGGCGCCGGGGCGGGCGCGCTCACGGCCAAGGCGATCGACCTCGGCGTGCCGGACGCGACGGTCGACCAGATCAAGGAGATCGTCGCCCCGGGCACCACCACCGTCGCCGTGCTGGCCAGCCACATCGACCGCGACGCCGTCCTCGAGGAGCTGAAGCGGTTCGAGGGCGCCGAGTACGTGTGGGGCACCCTCGACGCCGACGCCGTCACCGAGGTCCAGCAGGCCCTCGGCGAGTAGCCCGTCCGCCGGTCCGCCTCCCGGGTCGGGCGCGGCGGCGTGGGGGAGCGGGGCGCGCCGCTAGGGTCAGCGACCGTGACGTTGCCCCGTTTCACGGCCCACGACGATCCCGGGCCCGACTTCGCCGGCCTGGTCCGCCGGGTCGGCCTCACGCCCGCCCTGCCCGGCGGCGACCTGCCCAGCGGCCTGACCGTCCCCCACGGCACCACGGTCGTCGCGGTCCGCTACGCCGACGGCGTGGTGATGGCCGGCGACCGGCGGGCCACCTCGGGCCACCTGATCAGCCACCGCACGATCGAGAAGGTCTTCCCCGCCGACCGCTACTCCGGCATCGCCATCGCGGGCGCCGCCGGGCCGGCGGTCGAGATGGTCACCCTCTTCCAGCTGGAGCTCGAGCACTACGAGAAGGTCGAGGGCTCGCACCTCTCGCTCGAGGGCAAGGCCAACCAGCTCAGCCAGATGGTGCGCAACCACCTGCCCGCGGCGATGCAGGGGCTCGCCGTCGTGCCCCTCTTCGCCGGGTACGACACCGCCCGCGGCATCGGTCGGCTGTTCGAGTACGACGTCACCGGCGGCCGCTACGAGGAGCAGGACTTCGCCGCGTCGGGCTCCGGGATGCTCCACGCCGGCACGGTCGTCAAGCTCGGCTACCGACCCGAGCTCGCCCGCGACGCGGTGGTCGACCTCGTGCTGCGGGCGCTCTGGACCGCCGCCGACGAGGACAGCGCCACCGGCGGGCCCGACGCCCTCCGCGGGATCTGGCCGGTCATCGCCACCATCACCGCCTCGGGCTACCAGCGGGTGCCCGACGACGAGCTGGCCGAGCGCTTCGAGGCGCTGATCGAGGAGATCCGCGCCGCCCGCAGCACCTCGGGGCCCGCCGGGGGAACGCTGCCCGGAGGCGAGGCCCGGTGAGCCGGCTCCACTCGGCGAGCGCGACGAGCCCGACCGTTCCGACCGCCCGCTTCACCAGGAGGCACGACCGATGAGCATGCCGTTCTACGTCGCCCCCGAGCAGGTGATGAAGGACCGCGCGGACTACGCGCGGAAGGGAATCGCCCGCGGGCGGAGCCTGGTGGCCGGCGTCAGCGCCGACGGCATCGTCCTCGTCGCCGAGAACCCGTCGGCGACGCTGCGCAAGATCAGCGAGATCTACGACCGCATCGCCTTCGCCGGGGTCGGTCGCTACAACGAGTTCGACCAGCTGCGCGTGGCCGGGGTCCGCCACGCGGACCTGAAGGGCTACTCCTACAGCCGTGAGGACGTCGACGCGCGGAGCCTCGCCAACGCCTACGCCCAGGCGCTCGGCCAGGTCTTCACCCACGAGATGAAGCCCCTCGAGGTCGAGATCCTCGTCGCCGAGGTCGGCCCCGACGCCGCCGACGACCAGCTCTTCCACATCCTCTACGACGGCACGGTCATCGACGAGCCGCTCCGCGCGGTGCTCGGCGGCGACGCGGAGGCCCTCGGCGAGCGCTTCGAGGCCGACCACGATCCCGCCGCCGACGCCGCCACCGTCCTGCGGGTGGCCATCCGCGCCCTGGCCGGTCCCGACCGGACGCTCTCCGCCGGGGAGATCGAGGCGGCGATGCTCGAGCGCAACGGCGACCGGCGCACGTTCCGCCGGCTGACCGACGACGAGATCGCCGCCGCGATCGACCCGACCGACGGTGCCTCGGACGATGCGGACTCGGCTGACCCGGCCGACGCCCCGCAAGCCGACTCGGACTCGGCGGACGACTCGGAGGATCCAGCCACCGGTCCCGAGGTCGCCGGCGATCCGGCCGACGTGGTCGATGCCGTGCTGGAGGAGCCCGACGGGGACGCCGCCGGCGGTGACGGCGAACCCGCCGGCTGACGACCGGACCTTCCGCCGGCGCCGGATCCTCCGCGACGCGCTGACCATCGGCGCGGTCACCGGCGCCTACGGCGTCTCCTTCGGCGCGGTGGCGGTGGCCGCGGGGCTCACCGTCGCCCAAGCCGCGGTGCTCAGCCTGGCGATGTTCACCGGCGGGTCGCAGTTCGCCATGGTCGGGACGATCGCGGGCGGCGCATCGCCGTGGGCGGGGGCCGCTACCGCCGTCCTGCTCGGGGTGCGCAACGCCTTCTACGGCCTGGAGCTGAAGCCGGTGCTCGGCGCCCGCGGCGCCAGGCGGATCGGCGCCGCCCACCTCGTGATCGACGAGAGCGCGGCGATGGGCTCGGTGCCGGGGCCGGTCGAGGACCGGCGCCTCGGGTTCTGGGCCACCGGCCTCGCCGTGTTCGTCGGCTGGAACGTCATGACCCTGGTCGGCGCGGTGGGGGCATCCGCGCTCGACGACCCCGGCGTGCTCGGCCTCGACGTCGCCGGGCCCGCCGCGTTCGTCGCGCTGCTCGCGCCGCGGCTGGTCGACCGGGAGCGGTGGGCGGTCGCCTTGGTCGCGGCGTTGGTCGCGGTCGGTGCCGCCCCGCTCGTCCCCGCCGGGGTGCCGGTGCTGATCGCGGCGGCGGTCGCGGTCGTCGTCGGCTGGCGGCCCTCGGCCGACGGATCCGACGGGACCGAGCGACCCGACGGCTCGGGCGGCTCCGACGGGCCGCGGTCGTCGGGTGGGGGAGCGACGCCGGGGGATGAGCGGTGATCTGGCCGGCGGTCCTCGTCGGCGCGGCGGCCTGCTACGCCCTCAAGCTCGTCGGGGTGTCGGTGCCCGACCGGGTCCTGGCCGAACCCCGGGTGCAGCGCATCGCCGGGCTGCTCCCCGTCGCCCTGCTCGCCGCCCTGATCGGGCTCCAGACCCTCACGCTGGGCGAGTCGATCGTCCTCGACGCCCGGGTGCCCGGGGTGGCGGTGGCGATCGTCGCCCGGTGGCGGCGGGCCCCGTTCCTCATCGTGGTCGGCCTCGCGTGCGCCACGACCGCCCTGGTGCGCGCCCTCGCCTGAGGCCCGCGACGGGCCGCGACACGGGCACCGGGGGCGCGCGGGGGTGCGGCGCCGCGTCCCGGACCCGCCGATAGGGTGCGGGCGATGGAGCGCCGCATCTACGGGCTCGAGAACGAGTACGGCGTCACCTGCGTATCGCGCGGCCAGCGGCGGCTCAGCCCCGACGAGGTCGCTCGCTACCTGTTCCGGCGGGTCGTGTCGTGGGGACGGTCGTCGAACGTGTTCCTCGCCAACGGCGCCCGCCTGTACCTCGACGTCGGGAGCCACCCCGAGTACGCCACGCCGGAGTGCGACTCGGTCCACGAGGTCGTCGTCCACGACAAGGCGGGGGAGCGGATCCTCGAGCAGCTCGTCGGCAGCGCCGAGTCGCGGCTGCGCGACGAGGGCATCCGCGGCGACATCTACCTGTTCAAGAACAACACCGACTCGGCGGGCAACTCCTACGGCTGCCACGAGAACTACCTCACCAGCCGGCGCGACGACCTGGGCCACTACGCCGAGGTGCTGATCCCGTTCCTGGTGTCGCGGCAGATCTACGCCGGCGCCGGCAAGGTGATGCACACGTCGCGGGGCGCCCAGTACTCGATCTCCCAGCGGGCCGAGCACATCTGGGAGGGCGTGTCGTCGGCGACCACCCGAAGCCGCCCGATCATCAACACCCGCGACGAGCCCCACGCCGACGCCGAGCGGTACCGCCGCCTCCACGTCATCGTCGGCGACTCCAACATGAGCGAGTACGCCACGTTCCTCAAGGTCGGGGCGGCCAGCATCATGCTGCGGATGCTCGAGGACCCCAACGTGGTCCTGCGGGACATGACGCTCGACAACCCGATCCGGGCGATCCGTGAGATCAGCCACGACGTCACCTGCCGCACGCCGGTGAAGCTGGCGAACGGGCGCGAGGTCAGCGCCCTCGACATCCAGTCGGAGTACCTCGAGCGGGCTCTGCGCTACGCCCAGTCCCGGTCGCTACAGGCGTTCGAGCAGCGGGCGCTGGAGATGTGGGAGCACTGCCTGAAGGGGCTGGAGTCCGATCCCTTCACGCTCGACCGCGAGGTCGACTGGGTGATCAAGCACCGGTTGATCGAGGCGTACCGCGAGCGCCACGGGCTGTCGCTGTCGAACCCTCGAATCGCCCTGCTCGACCTCCAGTACCACGACATCAGCCGCGAGCGGGGGCTGTTCCACCGGATGCAGGCCAAGGGCCTCGTCGAGCGGACCTGCACCGACGCGGAGATCGAGGAGGCGATCGAGACGCCGCCGCAGACCACCCGCGCCCGCCTGCGCGGCGAGTTCATCCGCACCGCGAAGGAGAAGCGGCGCGACTACACGGTCGACTGGGTCCACCTGAAGCTGAACGACCAGGCCCAGCGCACCGTCCTCTGCAAGGACCCGTTCAAGGCCCACGACGACCGCGTCGAGCGCCTGATCGCCTCCCTCTGACCTCTCCGATCCCGCTCTGGCAATCCTGGTCCCCCGTACGGGGGGAGGAGGGTTGCCAAAGCGGGGGATCGGGGGTCTGGCACACTGCGGCGATGCCCGCCTTCCGCACGGTCGTCGTCACCGAGGTGCTGAGCGAGCGACCGGGGCTCACCCGCGTGGCCGTGCGCCGGCCCGACGACTCGCGCGACGACGCGCCCGAGGCTGAGCCGGCCGTGGAGCGGGCGTACGCGCTGACCGACGTGATCGGGCCGGTGGGGGTCGGCGACCGGGTGGTCGTCAACACCACGGCGGTCGACCTCGCCCTCGGCACCGGGGGATGGCACGTCGTCCACTGGAACCTGAACCGGGGCGACTGGACCGGCGCCGGCGGCGGCCACGTGATGAAGGTCCGCTACACCAGCCTCCAGGCCGACACGGGCGTGGCCGAGGAGCACGACCCCGACATCCCGACCGACCTGGGCGGCGTGCCGGTCGTGGCGTGCAGCCTGCACAGCCAGGTCGGCGTGGTGGCGGCCACCATCGCGGACCTCGCCGCCGACCTGCGGGTCGCGTACGTGATGACCGACGGGGGAGCCCTCCCGATGGCGCTCTCCGACCTGGTGGCCGACCTGCGCGCCCGCGGTCTGCTGGTCGGGACGGTGACCACCGGCCACGCCTTCGGCGGTGACCGGGAGGCCGTGTCGATCCCGTCGGGACTCACGGTCGCCCGCCACGAGTGGGACGCCCAGGTGATCGTGGCCGGCATGGGCCCGGGCGTGGTGGGCACCGGCTCCCGACTGGGGTTCTCCGGGCTCGACCAGGCGACGATCCTCGACTCGACGGCGTGGCTCGGCGGGCGCCCGGTCGCCTGCCTCCGCGCGTCGGACGGTGACGCCCGGGAGCGCCACCGCGGCGTCAGCCACCACACGACGACCGTGCTCGACGCCACCCGGTCGGGCGTCGACGTCGTGGTGCCCGACGGGCTCGATCCCGGGGCGGTGCCCGGGCGCCACCGCGTCGTCACGGTCGACCCGCCCGACGTCGTCGGCGCCCTCGCGGCCGCCGACCTCAAGGTGACCACGATGGGCCGGGGTCCCGATCGCGACCCGCTGTTCTTCCGGGCCGCGGCGGCCGCCGCGGCGCACGCGGTCACCCTCGCGTCCGGGTGACCGCCGTACGATCGGCGCCATGAGCAGCGACAAGGTCGAGCGCCTCATGACGCTGCTCAAGGTGCTGGTCGACACGCCCCGACCGCTCACCGCGGACGAGATCTGGGCCGAGGTGCCCGGCTACGCGGCCGAGAAGGAGGCGGCCCGCCGCACGTTCGAGCGCGACAAGCGGGAGCTGGGCCAGATCCTCCAGCAGCCGCTCCGGCCCGAGCCGATCGAGGGGACCGATCCGCCGGCCGACGGCTACCGCATCCGGCCCGAGGACGCGTTCCTCCGCGACCCTGGCCTCACCGCCGACGAGCGCCGCGCCCTCGCCGTCGCCACCTCGACCGTGCGCCTCGAGGGCCTCGATCCCCGCACCGCGGCCGGCAAGCTCCGCGCCGACGGCGCTCCGAACCCCATCGACGCCGCGGGTTCGACCACCGAGCTGCCCGCCGACGCCAACGTCGTCGAGCTGTTCCGCGCGGTGGCCGAACGGCGCACCGCGCGCTTCGACTACCGCGGCGAGGCGCGGGAGGTCCAGCCCCGCGGCCTGCGGTTCGCCCGCGGTCGCTGGTACCTCGACGCCCACGACGTCGGGCGCGGCGCCGACCGCCAGTTCCGCCTCGACCGCATCGACGGCACGGTGACCACCGGCCCGGCCGGCGGGTTCGAGGACGACGGCGACCGGCCCACCGCCAGTCGCCTCGACGAGCCGTGGACGTTCGGCGACCGACCGGCGGTCACCGCCCGGGTGCGCGTCGACTCGGCTCGAGCCGACGCGGCCCGCCGGACCGCGGGAGGGGCCGAGGTCGTCGACGGCCCCGACGGCTCGGTCGACCTGGTGGTCGAGGTGCGCAACCTCGAGGCGTTCCGGTCCTTCGTGCTCGGCTTCGGACCCGACGCCGAGGTGCTCGAACCGCCCGAGGTGCGCGACGACCTCGTGGCCTGGCTCCGTGGCATCGCCGGGGACGCGTCGTGACCCCGGCACCCCGCGAGACGGCCGCCGCCCGGCTCCAGCGCATCCTCACCGAACTGCTGTGGATCGCCGAGCGCGACGGTCCCACCTGGGACGAGGCGGCCGCGCACCTCGGCGTCGACGTCGAGGTACTGCGGGCCGACCTGACGCTGGCGTCGATGATCGGCGCCGACAGCGACGACTACCTCGACATGCCGGTCGAGCTGTACACCGAGGGCGACCGCGTGCACGTCACCCTCCACGGCTTCGACCGGCCGCTGCGCCTGACGCCGGCCGAGGCGCTGGTGCTGCTCGTCGCCGCCCAGGCGCGGGTCGACCGGCCGGGGTCCGCCGACGACTCCGACGACGAGCCGGCGGCCGACGCCCTCACCCGGGCCCTCGACAAGGTCGCCCGGCTGCTCGGCGTCGACCCCGGTAGCGACCTCGACGTCGACCTCGGCATCCGCGACGCGGCGGTGTTCGACGCGCTGCGCCGCGCCGTCGACGGCCGGCGGGCGGTCGAGATCGAGCACCTGCGGGTCGCCGACGACGCGCGCACGACCCGGGTGGTCGAGCCGTGGACGGTGTTCCGCGACGGCGGGGGCTGGTACCTCACCGGCCACTGCCGCCGGGCCGGAGCCGAGCGGGTGTTCCGCGTCGACCGCATCGTCGCCGCCCGCGTGCTCGACGAGCCGGTCGACGTTCCCGCCGATCCGCCCACCGCGGCGGCCCTCCGCCCCGACGCCGACGCGCCACGCCTGGTGCTCGACCTGGCCCCCGACGCGCGCTGGGTGGCCGAGAGCTATCCGACCGAGTCGGTCGAGCCCACCGTCGACGGCGGCACGCGCATCACCTTGGCCGTCACGTCGGTCGGATGGGCCGAGCGCCTCCTGCTCCGGCTCGGGCCGCTGGCCACCGTCGTCCGGGCCGACCCGCCCATGGACGCCGACCTGGCCCGGGCCGCCGCGGAGCGGATCCTGGCGCGCTACGAGGGCGAGCCGGGCCGGCGCTAGCGTCGCCCCGTGACCCTCCCGGACGACGCCGACCCCATCGACGTCGCCCGCCACCACTTCCACGGGACGAACCGGGACGACGGAGCCGGCGCGCGCGACGAGCGCGACGACGCGCCCGAGTCGCCCGAGGCCCGCCGCCGCCGACAGGTGCGCTCCGCCGTCGAGTGGGTCGTGGTCATCGGCGGCGCGCTGGTCGTCGCCCTCCTCGTGCGCACGTTCCTGTTCACGACGTTCTGGATCCCGTCCGGGTCGATGGAGCCGACGCTGATGGGCAACGGCCGCCACGACCGGGTGGTCGTCAACAAGATCGCCTACCGGATCGGGGAGCCGGAGCGGGGCGACATCATCGTCTTCTCGCTGCCGCCCGGGGTCCAGGTCGAGGCGGTGAACGGCCAGGAGGTGAACGACCTCATCAAGCGGATCGTCGGCCTCCCCGGTGAGACGATCACGCTCCGTGACGGCGACGTGTACGTCGACGGGGAGCGGCTCGACGAGCCGTACCTGCCCGATGGCACCGAGACCACCGCGACCTGCGGCGTCGACACCTTCGAGGTGCCCGAGGGCGCCGTCTTCGTCATGGGCGACAACCGGGGTGCGTCCCACGATGCCCGCTGCTGGGAGCAGCACTGGGTCGACGAGGACACGATCGTGGGCAAGGCGATCCTCCGCATCTGGCCCCTGGGCGCCTTCGGCCGGATCTGACCGACGCGGGGCGGCGCCCCGGAGCGATCGGGCGCCGCGGCTCAGGCGGTGGCGATGCGCAGGGAGTCGACCAGCCGGTCGACGTGGTCGCTGAACACGGCGTCGATGCCCATGTCGAACAGCCCGTCGATGATGCGCGTGTGCTGGGCGTCCCAACCCCACGCCAGCACGTCGAAGCGGTGGAACAGGGCGACCAGCCCGCCGGTCCAGTCGCTGTGGTGGAGGTTGACGGCGTCGATGCCCTTCTCGCGCAGGACGGCGGCGTGACGCTCGGGGCCGCGGTCGAGGCGGCGGAGCCGGGTCGAGTCGACGAGGCGAACCTGGGGCGCCCGCTCCCGCCACGAGAGCAGGAGGTCGTGGTCGTCGTGGCACAGCCAGACCCGGGCGAGGCGGGTCGGGTCGTCGCCGCCGAGGGCGTCGAGGAGGGGATCGGCGGCCGCGGGGTCCTTCACGTCGACGGAGAGGTGGAGCGTGTCCCCCAGGAGCGGCACCAGGTCGGCGGCGTCGGGGATGTGCGCGGGCAGGTCGGCGCGGGCCACCTCCGACATCGGCCGGCGCCGGGGTCGGCGCCCGACGACGCCGTCGTGGTCGAGGATCGAGACGCCGTCCGCGGTGACCCAGGCGTCGGTCTCCAGGCCGGTGGCGCCCAGGCGGACGGCGAGCTCGAAGGCTTCCATGGTGTTCTCGCGGGCGTGGGCCCGGGCGCCCCGGTGGGCGAATCCGATCGGGGGCACGAGCAGCGACGGCAGGCGCGTGGGCACGTCGACATCCTCCCACCTGGACCGGGGCACGCGGAGGCTCAAGTGCGCCGGGGACGCGCCGATGGATCACGCGTCGGAGGAGGACGGGAGGGGCCCGTCGCCTCGGAGGAGTCGCATGGCCACGATCCGAGCCACCTGCGCCGAGTGCGGCGACGTGGAGATGACGAGCGACGACGTCGTCGTCCGGGTCTGCGTCGACACCGGGGCGGGCACCTACACCTTCCGGTGCCCGGAGTGCCGGGTGGCGATGGCCAAGGACGCCGAGCCCCGCGTCGTCGAGCTGCTCATCGCGTCGGGGGTGAAGCTCCACCGCTGGCACCTGCCCGCCGAGCTGGACGAGATCCGGGTCGGGAAGCCGATCAGCCACGACGACCTGCTCGACTTCCACCGGCTGCTGACCGACGAGACCCGCCTGGAGGCGGAGCTCGGTCGGATGGTCGAGGGCTGAGCCACCGAACGGAACGGGAGTCGGGGGCACGGACGTGACCTACGCTGACGCCGTGATGGCCGTCTGGGTGGTCGCCCTGCTCGTGACGTTCGTCGCCCTCCTCTGGGCGGGACGGGCGGTCTCCCGGGCCGAGTCCTCCCGCCTCGCGGTGGTGGAGGCCACCGACGCCGCCGCGGCGGTCGCCGCGGCGGTCGGGCCGCTCGATCGGGCGACCCAGGCCGCCCGGCACGACCGCACCGACCTGCTCGACCGCTGATCCCCGGCCGCGGGGGCACCGGGCGGAGGGTCCCCGGCGGGGTCGGCTCGGTAGGGTTTGACCCATGTTCAACGTCGGCGCCGGGGAGATGATGGCGATCCTGCTGGTCGCCCTCGTCGTGCTCGGCCCCGAGCGCCTGCCCAAGGCGATGAACCAGCTCGGCCGCTACGTCGGCCAGCTCCGGCAGCTCTCGAACGGCTTCCAGGACGAGCTGCGCCGGGCGATCGACGTCGACAACGCACCGTTCCGTCCCGGCGAGGAGTCGCACCCGGTGCCGCCGGTCGACGAGGTGAAGGTGCTCGGATCCGGGCCGCTGCCCGACGACGCCGGAGGCTCGTCCGACGACGGCGGGGTCACGTCCGCCGACGAGGGCGCGGACGCGCCCCTCGCTCCGGCCGACGCGCCGCCTCCCGCGGACGGTGCGCATCGCGCCGACGGCCCCGCGGCGGACGACCCGACCCCGGGGAACGACGCCGGCGACCCGGCCGCCGAGGTGCACGTCGACGGACGGGCCCCCCGCCTCCGAGCGGTGACGGACCCCGAGGACCGGGCCGCCGGATGATCCCGCGGGGTCGCGGCGGAGCCGTCGCGACGTGACCACCGAGGCCGTCGACCGGCAGCCCGCCCCGTCGGGTCACATGACCCTGATCGAGCACATCGCGGAGCTGCGCACGCGCCTGATCCGATCGGTGCTGGCGTTCGCGCTGGCGAGCCTGGTCGCCTGGTTCCTGTACCAGCCGATCCTCGATCTGCTGCTCGAGCCGCTCAGCGCGACCGCGCCCACCGAGGAGCTCCAGCAGGACCTGATCACCACCACGCCGCTCGAGCCGTTCCAGGTGCGACTGCGCATCACCACCTACGCGGGGATCGGGCTGGCCATGCCGGTGATCCTGTGGCAGGTCTGGCGGTTCGTCGCGCCCGCCCTCTACGAGAACGAGAAGCGCTACGCCCTGGTGTTCATCGGCACCGGCACGTTGCTGTTCGCCGCCGGCGCCGCCCTCGCGTTCTGGACGATGCCCAAGGCGCTGGAGTTCCTCCAGACCGTCGGCGGCGAGGGGAACTTCACCCAGTTCTACACACCGAGCAGCTACCTCCGGCTGATCATGTACATGATGCTGGCGTTCGGCATCGGCTTCCAGTTCCCGCTGATCGTCACCGCCCTCAACCTGATGGGCGTCGTCACCACCGACACGCTCCGCCGCATCCGCCGGTACGTGATCGTGATCGTGACGATCTTCGTGGCCGTCGCCACGCCGTCGGGCGACCCGATCAGCATGATCGCCCTGACGGTGCCGATGTGCCTCCTCTACGAGGTGGCGATCCTGATCGGGCGCTTCCGCGACCGGCGCCGGCGGAAGGCCGCCGAGGCCGAGCCGTCGAGGTGAGCCGGACCGAGCGGGGATTCACGCTCGACCCGTTCCAGGTGGCGGCGATCGCCGCGCTCGACGAAGGGTCGTCGGTGCTGGTCGCCGCCCCGACCGGTTCGGGGAAGACCGTCGTCGCCGACCACGCGATCGATCGCGCCCTCGCCGCGGGCCGCCGCGCGTTCTACACGACCCCGATCAAGGCGCTCTCGAACCAGAAGTTCGCCGACCTGCGGGCCCGGCTGGGCGCCGAGCGGGTCGGCCTGGTCACCGGCGACACGTCCGTCGCACCCGACGCGGACGTGGTGGTGATGACCACCGAGGTGCTCCGCAACATGATCTACGCCGGTGCGAGGGGCCTCATCGACCTCGGTGTCGTGGTGCTCGACGAGGTCCACTACCTCCAGGACCGGTACCGGGGGCCCGTGTGGGAGGAGGTCATCATCCACCTGCCGCACGGCGTGACGATCGTGGCCCTGTCGGCGACCGTCTCGAACGCGGACGAGCTGGCGGGGTGGATCGACGCGGTGCGGGGCCGGACCGTGGCGATCGTCGAACACGAGCGGCCGGTCGAGCTGCACAGCCTGTACGCCGCCCACGACCGGCGGACCCGCGACCTCACCGTCCTCCCCGTCCTGGTCGACGGTCGGCCCAACCCGGCGGGCGACCGGCTCGACGATCCGGTGGTCCGGGGACGCGCCGGGGCCAAGGGGTCCCAGGGTGGGCGGGACCGGGCCCGTCGCCGCTACGCCACCCCTCGTCGGCCCGACGTGGTGGAGTGGCTCGCGGAGGAGGACCTCCTCCCGGCGATCGTGTTCGTCTTCAGCCGTCACGGGTGCGACGAGGCGGCGGCGACGATCCACGCGGCGGGCGTCCGGCTCACCGACGCGGGGGAGCGCGACCGCATCCGCCGCATCGTCGACCGCCACACCGGCGCCCTCCGACACGACGACCTGGACGCCCTCGGCTTCGACCGCTGGCGGGAGATCCTGGAGCACGGCGTCGCCGCCCACCACGCCGGCATGGTGCCGCCGTTCAAGGAGGCGGTCGAGCAGTGCTTCGTCGAGGGACTGGTCAAGGTGGTGTTCGCCACCGAGACGCTGGCGCTCGGCATCAACATGCCGGCCCGGTCGGTCGTCATCGAGACGCTCTCGAAGTTCACCGGCGAGCAGCACGAGCCCCTGACGCCCGGGGAGTACACCCAGCTGACCGGGCGGGCCGGACGACGGGGGATCGACGAGCTGGGCCGGGCCGTCGTGCTGTGGAGCCCGTACGCCCGGTTCCAGGAGGTGGCCGCCCTCGTGGCCAGCCGCCGCTTCGAACTGCGATCCGCGTTCCGGCCCACGTACAACATGGCGGCCAACCTCGTGCGCCGCCACGCCCCCGACGAGGCGGAGCGACTGCTGGAGCGGTCGTTCGCCCAGTACCAGGCCGACCGCGGCGTGGTCCGCCAGCGGGCCCGGCTCGAGGCCCGACGCGAGACCCTGGGCCGGCTGGAGGGCGAGGCGCGCTGCGAACGGGGCGACGTCGGGGAGTACCTGCGGCTACGACGACGCGACGAGCGCGACTCGGACCGTCGCCCCGATCGCCAGGCGATCACGACCGCGCTCGCCCGGCTCCGACCCGGTGACGTCGTGTGGACCGGGGGGCGCCGCCACGCCGTGCTCGCGGTGGGGTGGAGGGGGCCGGACCGGGGCCGGGTCCACCTGCTCGACGAGCAGGGCCGGGCGCACGCGGTCGACTCCGGCGACGTCGACGAGATCTGGGTCCGGGCCGGCCAGGTCGACCTGCCCGCGCGGTACTCGCCCCACGACCGGGCCGTGCAACGCCAGCTCGCCCGCCGTCTCGCCCGCGCCGACACGCCCCGCCCGCCCCGGCCCCCGGCGCGTCGGGCGGCGGCCGACGACCACCCCGTCGCCGGGTGTCCCGACGCCGACGCCCACGTCCGCGCCGCGGTGCACGCCGAGCGGGTGCGGCGGGAGGTCGCCGACCTGGAGGCGTCGATCCGCCTCGCGTCGCACTCGATCGCGCGGGAGCTCGATGCCGTGCTCGACGTGCTGGCGACGCGGCGGATGGTCGACGGCTGGCAGCTCACCGACCGCGGCGAGCTGCTGGTGCGGATCTTCCACGAGAGCGACCTCCTGGTGGCGGACTGCCTCGCCGAGGGCCTCCTCGACGGCCTCGACCCGCCGTCGCTCGCCGGCCTGGTGTCGTGCTTCACCTACGAGCACCGTTCGAAGCTCGCCGCACCCGCCCCCCGCTTCCCCGACCGACGGCTGCGCCAGCGCTTCGACCAGGTCGTGCGGCGGGCCCGGGCCCTCCAGGGCGACGAGGCGGCCGGCGGGCTGAGCGTCACGCGGGCCCCGGATCCGACGTTCCTCCCCGCCGCCCACGCCTGGGCCCGCGGCGACCAGCTCGACGACGTGCTCGCCGGCGCGGACCTGAGCGGGGGTGACTTCGTCCGCAACGTCCGGCAGCTTGCCGACCTCCTCCGCCAGATCGGCTCGGCCGCCCCCGACCCGCACACCCGCCGCGCCGCGCGACAGGCGGCGGAGGCCCTGCACCGTGGCGTGGTCGCCTCGGCGGCCGCCGCCACGACGGGCGGTGACGCCCGGTCGCCCGAGGCCCCGGTCGAGCGGTGACGGTCCGCAAGGGCGAGGACTGGGGTGCACCCGGCGACGCCCGACCCGACCTCGTCGTCGTCGCCGGCGACGCGGAGGCGGCCGCCGTCGTCGCCGAGGCCGAGGTCGCCGGTCGCCCGTGCCCGCCGATCGGCCTCCTGGGCGGCGACCTCCGGCGGGTGCTCGGTGGCCGGGGCGACGAGGCCAGCCTGCGCGCCGGCGGCACCGCCGTGAGGGTCGACCTCGGCGTCGCCCACCTCGACGGCGAGCGCCACCTGTTCGTCGCCCACCTCGTCGCCCGCCGCGCGCGGTGGCGGGGACGGTTCGCGGTCGTCATGAACGCCGAGCACGTCGGCGACCTCGACCTCGCGCCGCGCGCCCACCCCGGCGACGGACGGCTCGACGTCGTCGAGGGCCGGCTCCGTCCCGGCGACCGCCTGAAGGCCCGCGCGCGAGCCCGCACCGGCACCCACCTGCCCCACCCGGACCTGCGCGCGTCGCGGCCGACCGACTGGACCGGGACGTGGGAGCGGCCCGTGCCGGTGCGCCTCGACGGACGCCCCGTCGGTCGGTTCCGCACCGTCGAGGTCACCCTGCGTCCCGACGCGATCGAGGTCGTCGTGTGAGGCCTGCGGTCCGCCGGCCCGTGCCGACCCCGGCCCCGTCGCCGCGCTCCCTAGGGTGAGGTCCGTGCACCGAGGACAGCTGGTTCCCGATGTGCGAGGCGGCCGGCGGCGAGGTCGTCGCGCCATGCGGGCCGTGGCGCTCGCGATGCTGATCGTGACCCTCCTCGACGGATGCTCGCCGGTGAACACCTACGTGACGGTGATCGGCCGCGACGCCCAGGGCCGCCTCGTCGTGGGCGCGGCGCGCTGTGGCCGACCCTCCAGCACCGTCGACCTGCGGGTCGTCGACCCCGATGCCTCCTTCGGGTCCGAGACGATCTGGAGCGTCACCCGCAACCCGGGCCGGTCGTCCGTCGACCCGGTGCCGAGCGGTCAGGTGACCGCGGCGTCGCCCGCCCGGCTGGACGAGGTGCCCCTGTACGTCGTCGGATCCGAGCATCCCGACCTCCTCGTGGTCCTCACCGGCCCGGCGCGTCCACCGGAGGTCGGCACGGTCGTGCTGGAGGTCGACTTCGCCTCCGCCTTCGACGACCGGGAGGTGGCGTTGGACGTCGGCATCGGGCGCGACTCCTACGTGCTCGACCTCGACGGACGACAGATCGGCCCGGTGTCCGCGGACGACGCCATCGCCCTCATCGCCGAGGAGTGCGAGGAGGCCGAGTTCGACGGCGGTCGCTTCGCCGCCGTCCTCGGCGGATCCGCGGCGGTGGCCCTGGTCGTGTGCGTGGCGATCGGGTGGCTGACGGCGCGCCAGTGGCGGCGCGCCGGCGCCCGCCACCGGACGGTCGCCGCGGCGCGCCGCGGCTACTGACCCGCGTCGGGGCCGGACCCGACCCGGGTCGCGATCGGCCCGGGCTACCGTCGCCGCCGTGGACGCGTGGCTGCTCGACGATGCCCCCGGCGAGTACCGATGGGGGGCGGTGCCCGATCCCGAGCCCGGCCCCGGCGAGGTCCGGGTGCGGGTCGTGGCGAGCGGCCTCAACCACATGGACCACTGGCTGACCCGAGGGCGACCGAAGCCGCCGGCCTTCCCCCACGTCCCCGGATGCGACGTGGCGGGCACGGTCGACGCCCTCGGAGACGGCGTCGACCGATGGGCGGCCGGCGACGAGGTGGTCGTCAACCCGACCGTCACCTCGGTCGAGGCGATCGCCCGGTACGGCGTCGACGCCCCCGCCGCCCGGGGGATGCTCATCGTCGGCGAGCACCGGTGGGGCGGCCACGGCGAACACCTCGTGGTGCCGGCCCGCAACCTGGTCGCCCGGCCCGCCGGGCGGACCTGGGCCGAGTGCGCCGCCTACCCGGTGGCGTACTCGACGGCGTGGCGGATGCTGCGCCGGGCCCGGCTGCGCGCCGGCGAGACGCTGCTGGTCGTGGGCATCGGCGGCGGCGTCGCCAACGCCCTCCTCGCGCTCGGCCTCGCCGCCGGGGCGCGGGTCGTCGTCACCAGTCGCGACGCCGCCAAGCGGGAAGCGGCGCGGGCGGTAGGGGCGAGCGAGGCGTTCGACTCCGCCGCCGACCGATGGGACGTCGAGGCCGACGTGGTCGCCGAGAGCGTCGGCGCGGCGACGTGGGACGCGTCGGTCCGGGCCCTCGCCCCGACCGGGCGACTGGTCGTATGCGGAGCGACGTCGGGCGGTCGGGTCGACCTCGACCTGCCCCGGCTGTGGTTCAAGCAGATCGAGGTCATCGGGTCGACGATGGCGTCCTACGAGGAGTTCGCCGAGGTGACCCGCATGGTCGAGCAGGGCCTGGCGATCGTCGTCGACGGTGAGTGGGACCTCGATGCCTACCCCGACGCGCTCGCCCGCCTCCGCGCCGGCGACCACCACGGCAAGCTCGTGCTCCGCCACTGACGCCTCGCCGCCCTCCCGCGACGCCAAGACCCCGAAGTGGCGCGCAGTTCGCCGGATGGGAGCGGGGGAGGGGCGGTACCCTGCGGCCGTGCCCGCGACCGACGAGATCAAGGAACGGATCGAGGCGGAGGTCGACCGCCGGGCCGACGTCCTGCTCGACGTCTCCCGCCGGATCCACGCCCGGCCGGAACTGGCCTTCGCCGAGCACACCGCCCACGACCTGCTGACGAACGTGCTCGAGGCCGAGGGCCTGGCGGTCGAGCGGGGCGCGTACGACCTCGACACCGCCTTCGTCGCCCGGGCGGGGAGCGACGGCCCCACGGTCGCGGTGTGCTGCGAGTACGACGCCCTGCCCGGAATCGGCCACGCGTGCGGCCACAACGTGATCGCCGCCGCCGGCCTGGGAGCCGGACTGGCCGCCGCGGCGGTCGCGAACGAGCTGGGCGGCCGGGTCGTCGTGCTCGGCACCCCCGCCGAGGAGGGCGGCGGCGGCAAGCAGATCATGATCGACCGGGGCGCGCTCGACGGCGTCGACGCGGCGATGATGGTCCACCCGGCCGGCGTCGACCTCCGGTCGATGGACACCCTTGCCATCCACCAGGTCGAGGTCACCTACCGGGGGCGCGCCGCCCACGCGTCGGCGGCGCCGGAGCGGGGCCTCAACGCCCTCGACGCCGCGGTCCTCGGCTACGTCAACGTCGCCGCGCTCCGCCAGCACATCGCCACCGACGAGCGGGTCCACGGGATCTTCCTCGAGGCCGGCACCGCCGCCAACGTGGTGCCCGCCCTCACCCGGGCCCACTGGATGGTGCGCTCGCCGACTCGCGCCGGCCTGACCGCCCTGAAGGAGCGCGTGGTCGCCTGCCTGGCGGCGGGGGCCGAGGCGGCGGGCTGCGAGATCGACCTCGACTGGCAGGACCCCGCGTACGACGAGCTGCTGACGCTCGACGCCTTCGACGACGTGTGGGCCGCGAACCTGGCCCGCACCGGGCGGCGCGCCGTCCGGGCCGGCGACGACGGCGCCGCCCCCGTGGTGGGGTCGACCGACATGGGCAACGTCAGCCAGCGCGTCCCGTCGATCCACCCGATGATCGCGGTGTCGCCGCCGGACGTCCCGATCCACACCGAGGCGTTCGCGTCGTTCGCGGGCGCCGAGGCGGGCGACCGGGCGGTGCTCGACGCGGCCAAGGCGCTGGCCACCACCGTCGCCGACGTGTGGATCGACGACGAACTGCGCGACCGGATCCGAGCCGAGTTCGACCTCCGCCGCACCTGAACGAGCCCACCGCCGGTCCGGGCCCCCGATCAGGCTGAGGGCCCGCCGACCAGGACCAGCTCGTGCGCGGCCCGGGAGGCGGCCAGGTACACCTGGGCCGGGTCCATGCGCTCGGCGTCGACGACGACCGCGTCGTACTCGACGCCCTTGTGGGTCCACGCGTCGGCGGCGTCGATCACCGCGACCTCCGCCCAGCGGCCGGCCAGTTCGGCCCGCGCCGCCTCGGCCGAGGCCGCGGTGCGCACCGGCACCCCGGTCGGGCGGATGCCGACCAGCTCGACCGCGTCGATCCCGTGCCGCCGGGCGTGGCCGTTGAGCCAGCCGGCGATCTCGGCGGACATCCGGTAGGCGGTGTCCATCGTGGCCGGCTCGACACCCAGTTCGGTGGCCGCCCGCCGCAGCCCGAGCCCACGGGGGTTCGATCGCTGGGCGTCGTCGCCGACCAGCGACAATCCCGACGATCGGCGCCGGGCGGCGCGGAGCTGGAGCAGCGAGACGTCCTGGGCCTCGTCGAGGATCACGTGTCCGTAGGTGGCCGGCACGCCCTCGAACCGGGCCCGCACCTCGTCGTGGAGCGCGCCGTCGCCATCGTCGGCCAGCCAGGCGTCGACCCAGCCGGCGTCTGCTCCGAGCCGGAGCAGCGTCGCCCGGTTCCGCACCCGCGACCACGCCTGGCCGGTCGACACCGCGGGCCAGACCTTGGCGACCGCCCGACCGGCTTCGGCCGCGGTCCCCTCGAAGCCCGCGGCGCGCGCCACCGACGCGACGAACGCCCTGCGCCGGTCGCGCCAGGGCAGCGGACGCGCCAGCACTGGCCCGGCCAGCTCCGCGATCGCGTCCGCCGTGAACCGCCTCCGCCCGAGCCGCACCCCGTCCGGGCGGACGAGGTCGGCCTCCAGCGCGTCGAGCAGGCCGAGCCAGCGTTCGTCACTGCCGGCCCCGGTCGACGGCCCGAGCAGCCGGTCGAACGTCGTCTGCACGATCCTCGACTCGCCGAGCGTCGGCAGCACGGTGGCGACGAAGCGGAGGAACCGGTCGCTGGGTCCGACGACGAGGATCCGCCCCGCGGTGAGGCGGTCGTCGTTGTAGACGAGCCAGGCGGCGCGGTGGAGCCCGACGACGGTCTTGCCGGTGCCGGGCCCGCCCCGGAGCACCAGGCGTTCGGTCGGCGGCAGGCGCACCAGGGCGTCCTGCTCGGACTGGAGCGTCGCCACCGCGGCGCGCATCGCCGGGCCCTTCGAGCGCGACAGCTCGGTCATCAGCGGTGACGATCCGGTGACCTCGCCGTCGAGGAAGTCCTCGACGAACAGGTCCTGGATGGATCCCACGTAGGTGACGCGGCGGTCGAGGCCGCGTGGATCGTCGAAGGACGCCTGGTAGAAGCCCGTCGCGAACGGCGCCCGCCAGTCGACGACGAGCTGTTCGCCCGCGTCGTCGATGCCGTAGAGGCCGATGCGCCAGGCCGCGCCGTCGTCGATGCGGCCGAACACGACCAGCTCGCGCCGCATCCGTTCGACCGCGCCGGCCACGACCGCGGCGATGTACTCGTCGGCGAGGGCGTCGGCACCGCCGCCCTCGATGCGGTCGAGGGCGGCGAGCTTCGCCCTCACGGCGTCGCGGGCGCGCGCCAGCGCGGCTCGCTCGGACTCGAGGTCGACGGGGGAGGAGGGAGGTGCAGGCACGGCGACGACCCCGGAACGCGGCCGTCCCGGGGGGTCGGGCAGCGTAGCGGACCGGTCCGCGACCGCGCCGGGGGCGGAACCTAGAGTCGCCCGCTGTGACGGTGTACGTCCCCGAGGAGTTCACCCCCGACGAGGCCGACATCCTCCGCCGCTACTTCACCAACCTCGAGGGCCCGGTGTTCGCCCTGGTGAACCTGCCCGAGGTGGTCAAGGGGGCCCTGTTCGCCCGCTACTCCCGCTCGTCGAAGAGCCTTCGCCGACTGTTCCTCGACGAGTTCGTCGGCGAGCTCGACATCAGCGGCGACCTCACCGTCGACGCCACCGTCGGCGTACGGCGGGCCGAGGAGCTCTACGACCGGGTGTTCTTCGACTACGGCGACGACTCGGTCGCGCAGCTCGGCGGCGTGCACCTCGCGTGCGAGCAGGCCTCGAACCTGCTCACCAAGGTCCTCGAGTGGGGGCGGCTGATGTCGTACCTCGAGCAGTCGACCCGCTACATCGCCTACGACAGCCGGCTCGGCGGCCGCTACCGGTACATGCGCGACCCCGACATCCTGGGCTCGCCGTTCGGCACCCGCTACGTCGGCGACATGGACCGCCTATTCGACGTGTACGCGCTGCTGGTGCCGCGGCTCCAGGACTTCTACCGGGCGCGGCATGCCAAGCAGCCCGGCGACTCCGACCTCGTGTACCGCCAGGCCATCCGCGCCAAGGCGTTCGACGCGCTGCGCGGCATCCTGCCGGCCGGATCGCTGTCGAACGTGGGCATCTACGGCACCGGCCAGGGCTACGAGCAGCTCCTCCTGCGGATGCGGTCGCACCCGCTGCCCGAGGCGCGGCGCTACGCCGACCTGATGCTGGCCGAGTTGCGGAAGGTCGTCCCGTCGTTCCTGAAGCGGGTCGACCTCGACGACCGGGGCGTGGCGTGGAGCACCTACCTGGCGACCACCCGCACCGCCACCGAGGAGCTGACCGCCCGGCTGTTCCCCGCCGACGAGGCGGCCGATCCCGCCGACACGGTGACCCTGACCAGCTTCGACCCCGACGCGGAGGTCAGGCTGATCACCGCGATGCTCTACCCGTCGACCCACCTGCCCGAGGCGCAGGTCGAGCGACGGGTGCGGGAGATGTCGGCCGACGACCGCCTCGCCGTGGTGCGGGCCTACACCGGCGATCGGCACAACCGGAGGCACAAGCCGGGGCGGGCCCTCGAGCGGCTGTCGTACCGGTTCGACGTGCTGGCCGACTACGGCGCCTTCCGCGACCTCCAACGCCACCGGATGCTGACCATCGAGTGGCAGGCGCTGTCGCCCCGGCACGGCTACGTCCGGCCCGAGGCGGTCGACGAGGCCGGTCACACGGCGGAGTTCGACGCGGCGATGGACCGGTCGGCCGCCCTGCACGACACGCTGGTCGACCGCTTCCCGGCCCAGGCGCCCTACGCGGTCTGCCTGGCGTACAAGGTCCGGTTCGTGATGCAGCTCAACGCCCGCGAGGCGATGCACATGCTCGAGCTGCGCAGCACGCCCCAGGGCCACCCCGCCTACCGGTCGATCGCGCAGCGGATGCACCGCCTGATCGCCGAGGAGGCCGGCCACCCGGCCGTCGCCGAGATGATGCGGTGGGTCGACCACTCACCCGAACCGGCCCTCGAGCGCATCGACGCGGAGCGTCGTGCCGAGGCCCGGCGGCAGCTCCACTGACCGGCGCGCGTACGTTCTGACCAGCGATAACGTTGTCCGCGCGTGACCACGCGCGGTGAGTGACCGCGTTCGGCGCGTCCCGGTGGGATCTCGGGGCTTTCCATCACGCGGCGGTACCGGTACGATGCCGCGCCGCCCCACCGGGGGGATGACCGGAGGAGCCCACGTGAAGCGCGCGAAGCGACCCTGGAACCGACGACCGATCGCCTGGGCGGTCCTGCCCGTGCTGGCGATGCTGGCCCTCGTCGCCCCGTCCGGCCCGGTGGCCGGCACCGGCCCGATCGGCCGCCGGGCCGTTCCCGCCGCGTCCCCGACCGCCGAGGCCGCACCGGTGGCCGCCGCGACCGGCGCCCGCCACACCGTCGTGGCGGGGGAGACCCTGAGCGGAATCGCCGTCGCCCACGGGGTCACGGTCTCCGCCCTCGTGGGGGCGAACGGCGTCGCCGACCCGGACCTCATCCGCATCGGCACCGTCCTCACCATCCCCGCCGCGTCCACCTCGACCGCGTCGTCGGGATCGGGCGTCGGGCTGCCCGAGCGCCTCCAGGCGTCACCCACCCGCCAGGCCTACATCCCGATCTTCGAGCAGTGGGCGGCCGCCAACGGCATCCCGGCCGACCTGCTGATGGCGATGACCTGGTTGGAGTCCGGCTGGCAGAACCACACCAGGTCGTCCACCGGCGCGGTCGGGATCGGTCAGCTCATGCCCGACACCGTCGAGTTCATGGAGGCCCTGATAGGCCGCGACCTCGATCCCCACCTGGTCGACGACAACATCCGCATGTCGGCCCGGTACCTGCGGTGGTTGCTCGCCCGCTACGACGGCGACCCGGCGCAGGCCCTGGCGGCCTACTACCAGGGTCCGGCGTCGGTCGAGCGGTCCGGTACGTTCGCCGAGACCGACACCTACGTGGCGAACGTCCTCGCCCTCCGGTCGCGCTTCTGACCCCTCGGGCGAACCATCGCGACCAGGGGTTGCATCGCCGCGAACGCGGCCTATGATCCGCCGCGACCGCCGTCCGGGACGCACCGAAGGATCCAATGGCTGACGAAGACCCCACCGACGAAGACCTCGAGGTCGACGACATCGACGACGAGGATTTCGACGACGACGAGGAGCTCGACGAGGACCTCGACGAGGACGACGGCGACCTCGACGGCGACCTCGTGGACGACGACGATCTCGGGGACGAGGACGACGTCGAGGAGGCGGCGAAGGAGGAGTCGGCTCCAGCCCGGCCGCGGGCGGGTTCCGACGAGGACGACGAGGACGAGGACGAGCCCGACCCCGACGACGTCGAGGAGGACCTCGACACGATCCTGAAGGACCGGATCGCGGCGAACGACGACGAGGACGAGGACGACGAGGACGCGCCGCCCGTCGAGGCCTCCTCGGGCGAGCCCGGGGGTCGGGTCCAGCCCAAGCGTCCCGGCGAGTTCACCTGCCAGTCGTGCTTCCTGGTGAAGCTCCCGAGCCAGCTCGCCGATCCCGACGCCATGCTCTGCGCCGACTGCGTCTGACCTCCGCCGGGGATTTGGGCCCGCCTGGCCCTCCGGGCAGCATGGTCCGGTGACCGATCGGAAGCCGTCCGTCGACGCCGCGATCGACCTCCTGGTGTACGCCCCCCTGGGGTTCGCGCTGGAGGCGCGTGGCCTGCTGCCCAAGTTCGTCGAGCGGGGCCGCAACCAGGTCACGATGGCCCGGATGGTCGGCCAGTTCGCCGTCCAGCAGGGCCAGGTCGAGGCGGCGCGTCGCCTCGGCCCGCTCCAGGAGCAGGTCGAGGCCGTCCTCGTCGACCTGGGTGTCGTGCCGCGGCCGGCGCCGACCCGGCCCGAACCCGGCCCGACCACCGAGCCGGCCGTGCGGGTGGTGCCCGACCCCGAGCCCGAGGTCGACTCCGCCCCGACCGAGCCCTCGGTCCCCGCTGACGACCTCGCCATCCCGGACTACGACAGCCTGGCCGCCAGCCAGGTCGTCCCGCGCCTGCGGGGCCTCGACCCCGAGGAGCTGGAGCAGGTCCGCCGCTACGAGCTGGCCCACCGGGGCCGCAAGACCATCCTCAACCGGGTGGCGCAGCTGCAGGACGGATAGCCGTGGAGGCGGTACGCCGGGCCGGTCCCGACGATGTCCCCGAACTGGAGCGCCTCGCCGACCTCGCCCGGGCGGAGCTGGCGGTCGAGCGGGGCGGGCGGATGTGGCGTCTCCTGCACGGCCGACCGGACCCGCTCGACGCCACCGTCGCCGCCGACCTGACCGAGGCGGGGGAGGGGGCGGGCGTGGTGCTGCTCGGCACCTACGATGAGGTACCGGCCGGCTACGCCGTGGCCCACCTGGAGCACCTGCCCGACGGCAGTCGCATGGCGGTGCTGGGGGACGTCTACGTCGAGCCGGGGTTCCGCGACGTCGGCCTCGGGGCCGCCCTGATCGAGCACGCGATGGAGTGGGCCGCCGAGAACGGCTGCCGGGGCATCGACTCCCTGGTCCTTCCGGGCATGCGCGCCAGCAAGAACTTCTTCGAGCGCTTCGGCCTGACCGCCCGGGCGATCCTCGTCCACCGCGATCTCGAACCCCCGGACCCGGCCCCGTGATCGGCCCCGCGGCACCTGTCCTGGGGGTGAGCGCGGTCGTCGTCGACGCCGACGAGCTCCTGCTGGTGCAGCGGGCGCGGTCGCCGTTCGCCGGGCTGTGGTCCCTGCCGGGGGGCCGGGTCGAGGCGGGGGAGGTGCTGGCGGAGGCGGTCGTGCGGGAGCTGGCCGAGGAGACCGGTGTCGAGGGCGCGTGCGGCGAGCTGCTGGGGGTCGCCGAGGTGATCGGCGACGACCACCACCACGTGGTGCTGGTGCATCGCGTGTCGCTGCTGGCGCGCTCGGAGCCGGTCGCGGGCGACGACGCGGCGGTGGCGCGGTGGGTGCCGCTCGGGGACGTGGCCGAGCTGGCGTTGGCCGACGGGATCGCCGAGCTGCTCTACGAGCGCGGCGTGATCACGACCATCAGCTGAGCGGGGTGCCGGGCCGCGTGCCCGGCGGTCAGCGGCCCTTCCAGACCGGGGCCCGCTTCTCGGCGAACGCGGTGAGGCCCTCGGTGAAGTCCTCGGTGCCGAACATCTTCATGATGCCCTCGCCCGACATCTTCCAGCCGACCTCGTCGGGCTGGTCGGTGGCCTCGATGACGATCTTGCGGCTCTCGGCGACGGCCAGCGGGGCCGCCTCGCACACCTGGGCGGCCAGCTCCTTGGCGCGGGCGAGCGCCTCGCCCTCCTCGGCGAGGTGGTTCACCAGCCCGTGGTGGTGCGCCTGCTCGGCCGGGAAGTCGAGCCGGCCGGTGAGGGCCAGCTCCATGGCGATGTTGCGGGGGATCTTGCGCGGGAGGCGGAACAGGCCACCGGCCGCGGCGACGTGGTTGCGCTTCACCTCGGGGATGCCGAACACCGCGGTCTTCGACGCCACGACCATGTCGCAGGCCAGGACGATCTCGGTGCCGCCCGCCAGCGCCGGGCCGTCGACGGCGGCGATGACCGGCTTGGTGCGCTCGCGCTGGACGAACCCGGCGAAGCCGCCGCGCGGCGTGGACATGCCGCCCGGGTCGACCGCCATCTGCTTCAGGTCGGCGCCGGCGCAGAAGATCCAACCCTTGTCGGTGCGGCCGCCGGTGACGATGCCGATCCAGGCCTCCGGGTCCTCCTCCAGCCTGTCGATCGCCGCCTCCATGCCCTGGGCGACGTCGGTGTTGACCGCGTTGCGGGCCTCGGGGCGCTTGATGGTGATGACGGCGATGTGGCCGTCGAGCTCGTATTCGACCATGGCCGAACCCTAGCCAGCGCGGGCGCCCCAACCTGACCGATCGGTCAAGAGGCGTCGCCGGACCCGGAGTCGTCGCCGGACCCCGGTGCGGTGGCGGGGTCGGGCGCGACCGACTCCTCCGAGGGCGCCTCGACCGGGGGAGCGGCGTCCTCCGCGTGCGGCTCGGATGCCGGAGCGGTGGGGGTCTCGGCGGCCGGAGCGCGCTCCGGCGACCGGGCCGGGCCGCCGCGACGACCGCCGGCGCCGCCCTGCCCCCCGGGACGCCCGGGTCCACCGCCGCGACCGGGGCGGCGGGGCCCTCGCCTGCCCGCGGGAGCCGGTTCGACGCCGAACGCGGCCGCGACCAGTGGTACCCGGGAGCCGGCGGCGGCGACCGCCGCCTTGAGCTCGTCGCTGGGCGATTCCGGGATCGAGGCGGGGGCGACCCGCGCGTGGACGGGGGAGAGCGACAGCGCGTCGAGCACCGTGACCCAGCGGTCGGTGACCGTCTCGGCGGTCAACGAGCCGGTGGCCCCCTCGGCGAGGCGGCTCAGCAAGTCGGGCGGGAGCGGCGACCCGGCCTTGGGCGGGCGCGAGCTGACCCGGAGCGCCCGCACGACACGGCCGTCGCGGAGGAGCTCGTCGAGCTCGGCCAGCCAGGCGGCCTGGTCGGCCTCGATGCGGCGCTCGAGACCCTCGCGTAGCTGGGCGGCGATGGTCCGGGCCTCGTCGTCGCGGGCTCCGGAGTCGGCGGCGACGACGACGGTGCGCAGGTCGCGGAGGTCGAGCTCGTCGAGGTCGGCGAGGGCGGCATCGGCCCGGTCCCGCCACTCGGCGGCGCGGAGCTTGGGCAGCAGCCGCTCGGCGAGCGCCTCGAGCTGGGCCGGATCGACCTCGGGACGGCCCTCGGCCCGGGCGGCCTGGTTCTGCTTCTCGACCGCCTGGCGGACCGCCGGGATGCCGCCCCGGAGCACCTCGTCGGCGATCGGGCGCTCGTGCGCCTCCAGGGTGTCGAGCACGGCACGGCGGTGGTGGCGCTGGGGGCGGAGCCGCTTCGGGCGCGGCTTGGCGTCGGCGGGCGGACGGCGCCGGGCCCGCTCGGTGCGGTCGCCCCGCTCGGACCGGTCGGACCTCGGTCCCCGGCCATCGCCGTCGGAGCGCGGGCCGCGTCGCCCGCGGTCGCCGTCGGGTCGGCCGCGTCCGCCGTCGCGCCCCCGACCCCCGGGACCGCCCCGTCCGCCCTCGCGGCCCGGGCCACCATCGCGGCCACGCCGGCCGCGCCGGCCCTCGCCATCGTCGTCGCGGCGGCCGCGCTTGCCGACCAGCTTGCTGGTGACCAGCTCGTCGTCGCGGAGCTGACGGCCGATCAGCTCGAGGACCTCCGGACCTGACCGCTCGCCCCGCGAGGGCAGGACGCTGGTGACCTCGGTGCCGTCGAGGCCGGTCTCGACCTCGACGCGGAGCACGGTACCGACCGCCGATCCGGCGGGGACCAGTTCGGTACCGATCAGGCCCTTGGGCTCGCGTGCACCGGCGGCGCGCCAGGTCCACTGCCCGTCGTCGCGGGCGCTCGTCAGCTCGATCTCGATGCGGCGGGCCATAGGGGCGCCACCGTAATCGGCGACCCCCGCCCGGCCCGTACGAGAGGTCGGAGCAAACCCGCACGCGGGCTCGGCACGGGTTCGTCCGCGGTGGGACCGCGACCAGCCAGGGTCCCGGCCCGCCCCGCCAACGCCCATAATGTACGTTCTGTAAAGTCATAGGAACTGGCCGGGCATATCAGGCGTCGAGGGTCCGGGGCTCGATCCAGGCGCTCGCCAACGGACGGGCGTTGTCGAGCAGCCAGGTCAGCGCCCGACGCACCTCGGTGGGATCGTCGGCGGAGTCGGCCAGGTCGGCGTCGACGTCCTCGATGGCCGCCTGCAGGCAGTACAGCGCGCTCTGGAGCTCGTCGAGCGCCTCCCGGGCGACGATCACGTCGCCGTCGCCGAGTCCGTGGGCGGCGGCCAGCTTGCGGGCCATGTGCGCCTGCTGACGGCACCCGGCCCGGCAGAACGTCCGGGGCCGCCCCGGCCCACTGCGTTCCGGCAGCCGTCGCCCGCACCAGCGGCATCGGCGATCGCCCACCGACCCCGCGGCGGCACCGCGGTCTCCGCTCCCGTCGGTCTCCCCTGATTTCGTCACGTGACGTAATCTAGGCGACCGCCGAGGTCAGAGACCGCGCAACCGCGGGCCGCGCACCATGCGCTCGATGGGCGTCAGCTCCCGCGGCGGCGTCGGCGGCTCGTCGTCGGGTTCGTCGTCGTCCGCCGTACCGCCGTCACCCGCCTCGCCCCGCGGGGTCGTCTCGGGGTCGTTGCCGCCGGTGACGGCCACGGCCACCAGCTCCCGGGCGGGCTCGGGCTCCGGCTCGGGCGTGGCCGGCGTGGCCGGCGTGGCCGACTCCCGCTCGACCGCATCCGACTCGGGATCCGCCGACTCGGGCTCCACCGACTCGGCGTCCACGGGCTCGGGATCCGCCGACTCGGGCTCCGACGGGGCCGCGTCGTCCGAGGCACCGTCCGGCCCGACCGGCCCGACCGGCGCCACGGGCGTGCCCGCGGCCGATGCCGACGCGTCCGGCCCGGGCGCATCGAGCGCCGTCGCCAGCGCGGCGATCTCCTCGGCGCTGGGCGGGGGAGCGTCGGTCCCCT